>VOFI01000292.1_pt1 | contig 368001 bp, 366 predicted proteins | sample 5384131 | NCBI WGS metagenome assembly VOFI01 (sample SAMN12384728, study PRJNA508395) | human gut metagenome | isolation source: healthy gut H | host: Homo sapiens | reverse complement strand
GCGACCAGGGGAAATCAACCCCACCACTCCCCAGACCTTCAAAAAACTGGATGGCTCCAACTACGAGCTGGCCATGCAGTACAATGACACCACGGACGGCCTTTACCCCAACAACCTGCCGGAAGCGGACAAAGGGAAAACCGCTGGCCAGCCTTTCCGGCATCCTGCGCGCAGGGAAGGAAGGCGTCAGCATCACGGCGGACAACCGCCCCTTTTTCCGAGGGAGCGCAGGCGGCGGCAACAGCCGCGGAAGCCTCCCCGCGTCTTCGGACCCGTTCCCGCGCTGCCGCTGATGGGACTGGGGGAAATCATGTTCTTCATGTTCCCCGGCATTTTCAGCAGTGAATTCTTGGCTGGGCCACGGCGCGGAAGGCGTTGTGAACTGGGCCTTCTGGTTTGAAAACCCCTGGTGAACTTCTGCCTGCTGGGCCTGATGCTCGCCATGGGGCTGAGCATGTTCGGTGTTTTTGAAATAGGCGTCAAGGCCACCACCATGGGCAACGACCTCCAGCACCAGAAGGGCTATGCCGGCTCCTTCTGGTCCGGCGCCCTGGCTACGGTCATTTCCACTCCGTGCAGCGCGCCGTTCCTGGGGCAGGCCATCGGCGCGGCCATGCTCCAGCCTCCGCTGGGCATCGTGCTCTGCCTGACCATGATGGGCCTCGGGATGTCCCTGCCCTACATCATTCTGGGAGCCTTCCCCGTTCTGACCAAATACCTTCCCAAACCGGGAGCGTGGATGGAATCCTTCAAGCAGTCCATGTCCTTCCTGATGTTCGGCACCGCCGCCTACTTCCTGTGGATTTACATTGCGTTCTTTGACGCGGACAACCATCCGCAGGACATCCTGTTCCTGTTCTTCGGCCTGGTGCTGTTCTCCATGGCCTTCTGGGTGTACGGCAGATGCAGGCCGCCCTGAAGGAGGGAAAGCCCGTTTACGTGGACTTCACGGCCCGGTGGTGCTCCACCTGCCAGGTCAACAAGGCGTCCTACACGGATGAAGTGCTGGCCGCCTTCAGGAAATACGGCATTGTCATGATGAAGGCGGACAAAACCCGCACGAACCCCGCCATTGACCAGGAACTCAAAAACCTGGGACGCACGGCGGTTCCCGTGAACGCCCTGTACCTGCCCGGCAAAAAAGCCGATCGTCACCCGGGAACTCCTGTCCCCCTCCTACCTGCTGGGAATTCCTGGAAACGGAAATGGACCGCTGAAAGCGGCCTTTTCCGCAGACGGAAACCAGTCCGGACCACAAAAGCAACGGCAAGGCGGACAAGAAACCGGGAAAACTCAGCCTTCCCGGTTCAGCAGGGGCATCAGCGCCTCCGCCCAGGCCTGGTAGCCTTTCGCGGTCAGGTGCACCTTGTCTCTGAACATTCCTTCCCGGAACGTTCCGTCCGCATTCAACATTCAAACCGCGCAGGCGTTCATTGATCTCCTCCTGCCGCTTGCGGAGGGGTGCGGAAGGATCGGGACCGTAGGGCGTCACCTCCATCAGGATCAGACGGGTTTCCGGGAACCTCTTCAGCAGGCGCACGGCCACTTCCCGGATGCCCTTTACCGTTTCTTCCGCGGGCTGCTTCCCTTCCCACCGTCCGATGTTATTCGTCCCGGCCAGCAGAACGCAGTAACGCGGCGGCGTTTTGACTGCCAGCTCCGTATCCTCCATGCGCCACAGGATGCTCTCCGTCCTGTCTCCGCTGACGCCGAAGTTGACCGCCTTCATCGGCAGGAACACCTTCTTCCACCATTCCGCGCCTTCCTGCTCCCAGCCCTGCGTGATGGAATCCCCCACGAACAGGATGCCGCACTCCTTCCCCAGCAACTGCTCCCGGACTACCTTGTAACGGGCGGGAACCCAGTGCTGCGTGTTCATCCTGGGAACGTCCGGGGGATCCAGGACAATCCCTGCCGGGGGCTTCTCCGCAAAAACGGAAGAAAGGGACAGGAGCAGAAAAGCGGCAAGAAAAACGGGAGCTTTCATCTTCCCTGTAATACGCATGGACGGCAGGCCAATCTTTCCGGGGGAAAAGGAAAATCACTTTCCCAACGCCCTGCCAAGCACCTCCAGGGGCTGGGAGGACAGCTTCAGCTCCCGCACCAGGAACCGGACGACGAGCAGGCTTCCCAGCGCATCATACAGGGCGTCATGCCACCGGCGGCCGGGAAGCAGAGCATCCACGGAGGGGGTTAGCCCCAGGGAATCACACAAAGTGGACAGGGAATAATCCGGCAGGCCCGGCACGCACATCTTCCCGAGCGCCAGCGTATCCAGCCACGGCCCGAAGCCGTGCCCCGGAAAGCGGCGCAGGAACTTCCGTTCCGTGGCGGGGTTATGTCCCACCACCACGGCGTCCCCAGGCGGGAACGGATAGCCGGCCACAGGGAGGGAAATCATGTCTGCGGGCAGAGTCATATCAGAACAACTCCAGCTGGGCGTACTCTCCGGTGGGCATATCGTCGTCCATGTCCGTATTCTTGGCCCTGGGTTCCGCCAGACGGGCGCGGTCCTTTTCCGGGGCCGCGTGGAATTCATTTCCAGATGGGACAGGATGGCCTTGGCGCGGTCCACGATGGCGGCAGGCATGCCCGCCAGGCGGGCCACCTGGATGCCGTAGGACTTGTCCGCCGCCCCCTGCACGATCTTGCGCAGGAACACAATCTCCTCCTTCCATTCCCGCACGGCCACATTGTAATTCTGCACGCCGGCCCTGGAACGGGCCAGGTCCGTCAGTTCATGGTAATGTGTGGCGAACAGGGTGCGGGACTTCAACTCGTCATGCAGGTATTCCGCCACGGCCCACGCGATGGAAAGGCCGTCAAAGGTGGCGGTCCCGCGCCCGATTTCATCCAGAATAATCAGGGAACGCTCCGTGGCGTTGTTCAGGATCAAAGACGTCTCACTCATCTCCACCATGAAGGTGGACTGCCCGCGCGCCAGGTCGTCGCTGGCCCCCACGCGGCAGAAAATGCGGTCCACCAGGCCGATGTGGGCGGACTCCGCCGGAACGTAAGCCCCGATCTGGGCCATCAGCGTAATCAGGGCCACCTGGCGGATATAGGTGCTCTTGCCCGCCATGTTGGGCCCGGTCAGCAGGATGAGGCGGTTTTCCTCCGGTTCCAGAAAGGCGTCATTGGGCACGAACACGTCGCCGGAAACATTCTGCTCGATAACGGGATGGCGGCCGTTGACAATGCGCAGGGTCATGGAATTGTCCAGCACGGGGCGGCAGTACTGGTACTGCTGCGCGCCCTCCGCCAGCCCCAGCAGCACGTCCAGGTCCGCCATGGCGTCCGCCGTAATCTGGATGCCGTCAATGTGGCGCCCCACTTCCTCCCGCAGCAGCAGGAACTGTTCATACTCCACCTGGCGGGAACGTTCGTCCGCCCCCAGGATGGTATTCTCCATCTGCTTGAGCTCCGGGGTGACGAAGCGTTCCGCATTCACCAGCGTCTGCTTGCGCTGGTAGTCGGGAGGCACCTTGTCGTAATGGCTCTTGGTTACTTCAATGTAGTAGCCGAAAACGTTGTTGAAGCGGATTTTCAGGGAATCAATGCCCGTCCGCCTGCGCTCCTTCTCCTGGAGCTGGGCCAGCCACTCCTTCCCGTCGCGGGAAGCCAGGCGCAACTCATCCAGCCCGGCGTGGTACCCTTCCCGGATGATGCCGCCCTCCTTGATCGTCACGGGCGGCTCATCCACCAGGGCGCGCTGGAGCAGGTCCACCAGCTCGTCAAAGCAGCCCATGCGGGAGCGGATGCTTTCCAGCATTTCCCCGCTTCCGGGCAGGGATTCCAGATCATCCCTGAGCGCGGGAATGCGCCCCAGGGAGGAAGCCAGCGCCTGGAGGTCACGGGCGTTCCCCGCGCCCTGGGAAATGCGGCCCGTCAGCCGTTCCATGTCCCGGACGTTTTTCAGGCTCTCCCGCAGCTTGCTCATCAGGTAGGGTTCCTGCAAAAGAACGGAGATCATCTCCTGCCGCGCCTGGAGCTTTTCCAGGTCGCACAGGGGGTGGAGCAGCCAGTCCCGGAGCTTGCGCGCGCCCATCGGGGTGCTCGTCCTGTCCAGGGTGCCCAGCAGGGAAAGCTTCACGCCGCCGCGGGAATCCACCAGGTCCAGGTTCCTCTGGCTGGCCTGGTCAATCAGCACGGCGCTCTCCGTGGCGCGCACGGAAATACGGCGCAAATGGTCCGTGGGGCGGCGGAGCTGGTAGCCCAGGTAATGAAGCACCGCGCCAGACGCCCCCAAAGCGGCGGTCATCTCCCCGCAGCCGAAACCGTCCAGGGAATGCACCCGGAAGTGGCTCAGCAGATTGGGAATGGCCGTGGAAGGCAGGAACGTATACCCGTCGTAATAAAGCGTGGGATAGGCGCCGGGGAAGCAGTCCGTCTGCTCGTCGCTGACCAGAAGTTCGGAAGGATTGATGCGGGACAGCTCGTCCAGAAGCAGGTCCATGTGCTCAAACTGGGCCACGGAAAATTCCCCCGTGGTGTGGTCCACGCATGCCAGGCCGAAATGCTTTTTATCCTTATAAAGAGCCACGATGTAATTGTGGCGGGAGGAATCCAGCAGATTCATATCCGCCAGGGTTCCGGCGGAAATCACGCGGGTCAGCTCCCGCTCCACCAGCTTGCCCGGCTGCGGAATGGTGGTCTGCTCCGCAATCGCCACGCGCTTCCTCCCTTCACCAGGCGGCCAATATACCCTTCCGCGCTGTGGTGAGGCACCCCGCACATCGGAATGCCGTGGCGCTTGGTCAGCGTCAGGCCCAGAATGGAGGAAGCCTCCTTGGCGTCCTCAAAGAACATCTCATAAAAATCCCCCAGCTGGAAAAACAGCAGGACGTCCTCCGGCAAGCCCTTCTTCATGCGAAGGTACTGATCCATCATCGGGGTGGAGGTAGGTCCGGAATTACTCATAAATAACGGTGAAAGAGTAATCTGATTGCGGCTGCAAGGCAAGATTGGAATCTTGTTAGAACCGGGCCGCCATGCCGCTTTTCCAAGGAAAAACCGGGGAGAGAGCCCCCAAATCCCTGGTAAAGAAAATGCGCTGACGCAACAATCATTGCCCCTTTTTTCTTCCGGGCCGGATCAGGCCCCCATCATGCGGAGGAGCGCAAACATCCTGTCACCGATTCCTTTGCTCCGACGGACGGCCAACAAGCCGTCCCCCCTGGAAAGATAAAAAGCCGTGCCGCTGTCAGACAGAGGCACGGCGGAAAATTCAGATCACCGGGGGTTAGTACTCCACCACGGGAGCATCCTTCCACAGGGTGTCCATACCGTAGAATTCGCGCGTTTCCTGCCCCATGATGTGAACCATCACGTCAATGTAGTCCACCACGGACCACAGCGCCACGGGCGTGTCTTCCACATAGGTGGGGAGGGCTCCCGTCTTTTCCCGGACGGATTCTTCCAGCTCCCGGATGACGGCGCGCAGGTGGGGGACGGACAAGCCCGTGCACACCACCATGAAATCCGTCAGGGGAAGACATGCCGCGCAGGTCGTACACCTGCACGTTTTCAGCCTTGGCGTCATCCGCGGCGCGGGCGCACATCCTGGCCAGTTCCATCGCATCGTTGGCTACCATAATTGATTCGTTTCTATTGGATTATTTCTTCTCTTCGCCGTCCTTGCCGTACTCCTCCACGGGATTGTAGGAAAAGGGGTCCTGCTCCGTCTGGCCGCTCTCCTTCTTCCGTTCCTCCGCGTCCTCCGTGCGGTCTTCTTCGGCATCCTTCTTCACGGAAGAACCGGAATCACCCTTCCCGGGCTGCTCTTCCACCTCCGAAGGCATGGGAGGCGGGGTCACCTTGGCGGGAGGATTCTTCATTTCCCCGTATTCCAGAATGTCCATGACCTGGGAGCCTTCCAGCGTTTCAAATTCCATCAGGGCTTCCGTCAGCATGTCCAGCTTGTCCCGGTTCTCCGTCAGGATGGTCATGGCGCGTTCATACGCGCTGTCCACCAGGAAGCGGACTTCCGAGTCAATCAGTTCCGCCGTGGACTCGGAATAATTGCGGGATCGCGTCCCCAGGTCGCGGGCAATGTACACTTCCCCCTGGTGTTCGCCGTATTCGATCAGCCCCAGTTTCTCGCTCATGCCGAACTCGCACACCATGCGGCGGGCCAGGCTGGTGGCGCTCTTGATGTCTCCGGTAGCTCCGCTGGTCACGTCGCCAAAGACGATTTGTTCAGCGCAGCGGCCGCCCATCGCCACGACGAGCTGGTCGAGCATCTCCGACCGGAGCTGGTGCATCTTGTCGTCCGAAGGAAGCCACATGGTCATGCCCAGGGCTCCCCCGCGGGGAACGATGGTCACCCGGTGCAAAGGTTCGCTGTGCGGGGTCTTCAACAGGCAGATGGCGTGTCCCGCCTCATGCACGGCGGTAATGCGGCGCCCGCGTTCATTAATCGCCAGGCTGCGGCGTTCGCGGCCCCAACTGACCTTGTCGCGGGCTTCTTCCAGTTCCGCTTCCGTAATCTCCTTCAATCCCTTGCGGGCGGCCAGCAAGGCGGCTTCATTGATCAGGTTGGCCAACTGGGCTCCGGAGAAGCCGGCTGTGCCGCGGGCAATGCGCGCAAAACCGACTCCGGGAGCCATTTTCACCTTTCTGGCGTGCACCTGGAGGATTTGTTCGCGCCCCCGGACGTCCGGAAGGTTCACCACCACCTGCCGGTCAAAACGGCCCGGACGGAGCAGCGCCGGGTCCAGGATGTCCGCACGGTTGGTCGCCGCAATTACGATCACATTGGAGTTGTTTTCAAAACCGTCCATCTCCACCAGCAGGGCGTTCAGCGTCTGCTCCCGTTCGTCATTGCCGCCGCCCATGCCGTAGCCGCGCTGACGGCCCACGGCGTCAATTTCATCAATGAAAATCAGGCTGGGGGCCGTTCTCTTGGCCTGCTCAAACATGTCGCGCACGCGGCTCGCGCCCACGCCCACGAACATTTCCACAAAGTCCGAACCGCTGATGGAATAAAAAGATGCATTGGATTCCCCGGCGATGGCGCGTGCCAGCAGGGTCTTGCCCGTACCGGGAGAGCCCACCATCAGCACGCCGCGGGGAATGGTGGCGCCCAGGTCACGGAACTTTTCCGGATTGCGCAGGAATTCCACCAGTTCCCATACCTCCTCCTTCGCCTCGCTGATGCCGGCCACGTCCTTGAACGTCACCTTGTTCTTGTCCGGGGCGATGAGGCGCGCCCGGCTCTTGCCGAAGCTCATGGCGCCCCTGGCCCCGCCGCTCTGCGCGCGGAACATGAAGAACAGGATTACCAGAATGAGCACGATAGGCAGCAGGTTCAGCAGAATGCCGCCCCAGGAGCCGGACTCACGCTTGAACTTCGTATCCGGCCCCAGCAACTGTTTGACCCGGTCTCCCTGGAATTCCCAGGGTAAAGGCACTTCCACGCGTTCAAAACGCTGCTTGTCCACGGAGGCGTCCCCGTGGCAGCAGGCCAGAGGCGGGTGACAATCTGGCCGACCAGCACGTTCTGGTTCCCGTCTTCCGCCAGGAGAAGGCCCTCATTTCCGCCCGCGATGCGGCCTTCCAGAGCCAGGCGGTTGAACTCGGGCACGGAAAGCTTCTGCGCTTCTTCAGGAATAATGGAAACATTTTTCCCCGCCTCCGTCCGGTACGGGCTTTCCACCATCCTGTAGCCGGAAAGCTCGTTCAGCAGGGGCTTGTCGCGGTCCGGCAGGGACATGGAATAGGACAGCACGAAGGGTTTCATTTCCACCTTAGGCTGGATGTCCTTTTTATAAACCAGCGCATGGATGACGCCTTCAGAGCCGTTCTCGCTCAGCACCACTTCCACGGGGGCCTTCGGATCGTTCAGCACCACGCGGCCCGCCTTGTACTGGGCTTCAAAGGATTCCAGGTTTTCCTTGCGGGGCCCCAGTCCAAAGGATTCCGGGGTGAAAAATCCGAACGCGAGGACGCCTGCAATGAGAAGAACCATGACCCACACGCCCCAGTTGGGGGATTCGGGCTTTCCGGAGCCGGGAAATTTGGGAGGACGACGAGGAGGACTGGGTGGCATTCTGTCAGACATAATGTGGTTAGCACACAGAAGTTAATGAATCGGGCGGCATGATACGCGAGTCCTTGTAAAATAAAACTTTTTTCCGAGACATGCCATACAGCCGGCGCAGGATGGAACCGGACCGTTCCGGGCCCGGAAGCGCCTTCCGGCAATGAGGCAATAGACAGCGCGGGATTCAGTCCCGTTTCCTTTTTCTGCGTCGTCCCTCGTGATTCGCGCTTTCCCCGTTCATGCGCTGCTGGAGGCGGCGCTTCCACTGGGGCATCTTTTCCGCCGTTTCCGCCGGATGAAAGCCGCTCCCCTTCCGGCTCTTTTCCTGCCAGGCGCTCTCCTCCTGCGCCTCCAGCCGTTCCCGCCGCCGCTGTTCCTGAATTTCCGCCAGTTTCCTGGCGCGCCGGATTTCCACCCGCTTGCTCACCTCCCCGTGGGCGGAGGTCACGCGCCACGGGCCGATGCGGTGTGGATACGTGATGGGCGCGCAGATCAGCTCCGCATCCAGAAACCGCATGGAGCCCACCAGCAGGTTCTTGACGTTTGCCAGCAGGCCGCCGTCCGTCCAAACGCCGCCCATGCCCATTTCCAACAGAAAAGCCAGGTGAAGCGTTTCCGCCTCCGAGGCCAGAATGGAAAAATCCCTCAGGGAAATGCCCTCCGCCGGCTCTTCATGCGGGGCGGCCACGGAAGCGGCCCGGAGAAGAAACATCGTATCCCGGACCTTGCGGCTCAGGGCGCAGACCAGTTCCCCCACCTTGGGACGGGCGTCAAAACGGTAGTCCTTCACCTCCACCAGCCATAAATCCCGGCGTTCCGGATGATACAGCAGGAAGTCCATCTCCTTGCACCCCCCGCAGAAATTCTGCGCCTGCCGGGCATAATAATCCGAGCATTCAATGCGGCACACGACGTAGCCTTCATCGATCCAGAAACGGTGGACTCCCTCCACGTAATGAGCTTCTGACGGCTTATGACTCATAGCTCAGCTTCAAATACCTGTCCGCCTGCTCGATTTCCGCTTCAAGAGATTCGATAGGCCCCACATCCTCCAGGGATTCCCCCCAGGTCACCTTTACCCCGGAGCGGTCTCCCCGCGGCACGCTCATCCCGAAAAACTTCCTCTGCACCATGGCATTGCGGGGTTCGGAAAGCTGAATCATCAGCTCCCGCAGCAGGAACAGGCTGTGGGAGGACAGAATCACCTGCACCCCCGTCTTGGCAAGCCCCGTCAGGGTTTTCACCAGCACGGGCAGATGGGAGGCGTTCAGGTTCATTTCCGGCTCATCCCAGAACAGCACGGACCCTCTTTTCACGGAACCGTTCCGGATCAGGTAGCTCAGCGTGCCCAGCCTTTTGAAGCCCTCCGCCACCAGGCTCATCTCGATCGGCTGCTGTCCGGGACGCTGCAAAAAGAACCGTCCGTCGCGCTTCACCACCTCCCCGCCGATGATCTTCTCCAGCCTGGCGACCACGCGCCCGGCGTCCGTGCTGATAGGTTCCGCTGCCGCATCCACGTCCAGGTAACGGCAGAGGTCCCAGCTCCCCCCGTCCAGGAACTCGGGGAACCTGCTCCCCACCTGTACAAAGCTCGGGTAAATGGTCAGAACCTCCCGCGCCGCCAGGAACACCACCGGCACGTTCAGGAAGCGTTTGGGCATCTCCTGAATGCTCAGCCCCTCCTCCTCATGCCCCGCCTGAAAATCAAACACCAGGTTCCCCATGCCTTCCGGCACCCCGTCCCCCTCCATGGAAGCCTCCACATGGGCATGGGCGTTCCCGCGGCTCCGTGCCGTCAGCCCGGCCAGTCCGCGGGACGCGAAGACCCGCATCAGGTCCTTCCGGAGCCGCTGTTCCTCCGCCCATTTCTCCGGCAGGGACTTCCTGCCCCCCGTCCGCGCTCCACTTGGCTACGGTATAGCACAATTTCAGCAGATGGCTCTTGCCGGAATCATTGCCGCCCACCACCACATTGATTCCGGGGACAAACTCAAAATGTTCGCTCCCGGGAAACACCGTCACGCCGCGCACCAGTAGGTCATGTATCATACCGTTCCCAATGTAGCACAGAAGCGCATGCCGTAAATTACAAATGCCGCCAGCTTCCGTCACCGGGAAGCCTTCCGGAAAAGCAGCGGAAAACCGGGATGAAGGAAAAAGATTGCCGCCCGGCTCCGTCCACGCTTTTCCAGAGCCTGTCTCCCGGAAAACGCAGAAAAAACGCCTGCTCCCGTCCTCTGCCGCCTTTCCCCCCGCCCAAGTCCGCATACACCCGGAAGGCGGCGCATTTTAAGCTTCCCATTGACGGACGCCTTATTAAAGTAGTCCGCATGAGCGCACAATGGACCACCGCCAGGGAATATACGGATATCAAGTATGAAACAACGGACGACGGCAGCATCGCGAAAATCACGATCAACCGCCCCCAAGTCCGCAACGCGTTCCGTCCCCAGACCGTGCATGAAATGCTCAACGCCCTTAACGCCGCGCATGAAGACCCCAAGGTGGGCGTGGTCATCCTGACCGGGGAAGGCCCTGACGCCTTCTGCTCCGGCGGCGACCAGAAAGTGCGCGGAAATGCCGGCTACATCGGTGAAGACGGCGTGCCGCGCCTGAATATTCTGGATGTGCAGCGCACCATCCGCACCATGCCCAAGCCCGTCGTCGCCATGGTGGCCGGCTACGCCATCGGCGGTGGGCACGTCCTCCATGTCGTCTGCGACCTCACCATCGCCGCGGACAACGCCAAATTCGGCCAGACGGGACCCAAGGTCGGCTCCTTTGACGGCGGTCTCGGCTCCTCCTACCTGGCACGCATCGTGGGCCAGAAAAAGGCTCGGGAAATCTGGTACCTGTGCAGGCAGTACGACGCGCGGGAAGCGCTGGACATGGGACTGGTCAATACCGTGGTGCCTCTGGAAAAGCTGGAAGAGGAAACGCTCTCCTGGTGCCGCCAGATGCTCCGGCACAGCCCCCTGGCCCTCCGCTGCCTGAAAGCCTCCCTGAACGCTGACTGCGACGGACAGATGGGCCTGCTGGACCTGGCCGGAAACGCCACCCTGCTCTACTACATGAGCGAGGAAGCGAAGGAAGGCAAAAACGCCTTCGTCGAAAAACGCGCACCCGACTTCTCCAAATTCCCCAGACTCCCGTAACCCCTCCGCACCATGTCCCCCAACTCCGACAACGAAGGCGCCACCCGGAACGGCTCCGCCGGCAGGGAATCCCTGCACGACCTGCCGGAACATGAAAACATCGTGGAACATTTCTACGATCCGGAGGAACAGGCCGGCCAGGAGAAACCCGTCCGTGAAAAAACGCCCTTCTCCCTGATCGGCAACCTCATCTTCCTGTTCACCATAGCCATTCTGGCGGCTATTTCCTGGCTGATTTATTCCTCCTGGAGCCCGCAGAACACGGCTGACCTGCCCGGCTTCCGCCAAAAGGAAAACGCTCCGGACATCCCCAAAATCCTGAAACAGGCCATCAACAGGGACGCCTCCGTTTCCTTCTCGGAAGAAGACATCAACCGCTACCTGGCCTCCTCCGTCCATCCGCAGCAGCACGGAGCCCTGGCCATCTTCGCCACCAATCCGGCGGTAGGCATCCGGTTGCACGGCGGCAAGGAACAGCCGGACGGCGCCATCGGGGAAGGCTGCATGGAAATCATCATTGAACGCTATACGGGCATCGACTCCCGCCAGACGATTTCCCTGTTCCTGACGCCCTTCCAGTCCATGGACCCGCACAACTACATGGCGGTGCAGACCCGCTTTGAATTCTACAATGACGAGACTCTGCCGGGGGGTATCCACGTGGGTGGCACCATCGGCAGCCTTTCCGTCCCCCAGGGCTACATGATCTTTCTCCTTCCCGCATTTGAAAACCTGCTCCAGGCCTATCTGCCGCTCATCCACATGATTGAGGAAAGCGGCATGGGCATCCACATCAGTGAAGGCAGGCTGAACCTGACGCCTCCGCAAAAACGCACGCTGTAGCGGAAATCCGCAGGGGTTCCGCAAGGGCCAAACACCAAAGCTCAAAGGTCCTATTCAAACCTTTGTCTCCGGCATTTAGTTTTTCTCCAAATCCCTGACCATCAGGGTCATGTATTCTTCCGGCCAGGAATGGGTAATCTGCCCGGCGTCATTGAAGACCGCCACCAGGCGAATGGAATCCCGCCCGTCCGAAAGCACCAGCACGGTTTCATCCTTTTCAAAATCGTAACGGGGCTTGCCGAGCTTGAAGGCGGCATTCCTGCGGTCCGTTTTCAGCCACGTGCGCGCCTGTTCCATCGTCATTCCCCGCAGGGCGCGGGCATCCTTGAAAACGCGCCGCGCCGCATTCATGGCCGCAGGGGTGGAAACCACCATGCTGTTGCGAAACGGACGGGTTTCCCACATGCGGTCAATGTCACGGTCCAGCGCGCCGCCCATGCCTCCGGAAAGGAAAAACACGGCTGCGGGCCAGACCAGAAGAATACCTACTACCCAAGCCGTCAAACGTTTACGGCTCCTGGAAAGCGCCGCGATGCCCTGGGCTATTTTCCCCCATTTTTCCACCAGTTCCTCATCCGCATGCCCGAACAGGAAATTCACCTGCCTGCGTTTAATGCCGTTCCGCAGTTCCGCCACCGTCCTTCCCTTCTCCGGAGCCAGGTCCTCCAGCGTGGGGCTTCCCTCTACAAAATGGCGGAAGATTTTAGGCCACAGCACGGGAACTACCGCAAACCGGATCGTCAGCAGAACCAGACTGCCCACCAAACAGCCGCTCACGAACAGAACGTCAAACGGGCGGCTGAAAAAATAGTCCGGATTCCACATCCAGATAAAAGGCGCGGCCAGATAAATCCCCAGGGAAAACAGGCACCATGACCAGACAATGGCGGAAAAACGGCTGACCGCCACGGCCACCCCCAGCAGGAACAAAAAAGGCCCCCAGGGCGATTCCCCACGGGAACGCCCCCCGTAAATGGCGGCCGGAAAAGCCAGAATCATCAACGCCATGCCTACGGGCTGCCGAACTTTTTGCATGTCCGGACCGTAACACAAGCCTTTGAAGGCATCAAGAAAGGAAGGCACCGCAGTCACACAGGGCCGCTCCGCCTTCCCCTTATTTCAGCCAGCCGTACTCCATGATGAGCGCCGCTTCCACTTCCGCATTCTTGGCGGCTTCCGCATCCAGATTCTCATGCATGGTTTTAATATCCTTCCTTTGCGCCAGATATTCCTTGCCTGATAAAGCCATCCTGGACTTTTTAAACTCAATTTCCTTCAAAATGACTTTCTTCCAGATTTCAAATCTTTTCCTGCTCTCCATCAGCGCGGCCACCTTGATGCGCCTCTGCTGCAAATCCATCACAACCTTTTTCTGCATCAGATCATGATTTTCCTTGGCCGTCTTGTATTGGAACCAGGAGGTCAGCCGGGTGTCCAATTCTTCACGCAGGCTCATATTCACCTGCATGTCTCCGGCGCCTGCAAAGAACCCCTGGTAAGTGCCGCCCGTACTGGAAAACAAGGTAGGGCTGTAAAAATTAATATCCACGGACGGGAAAAACTTCATCTTGGCATTTAAAACCTGCAACCTGGAAGCTTCCAATTCCATGGCTACCATGGTCACCACCAGCAAATCCAAATGGCGGGAAGCACTCTTGTATTTCCTCCAGTCCACCCTGGGCATCGTTTCAGGCCTGACGAGCCACTGGGCATCCATATTCCCCATGAGGACAGCAAATCCCTGGGAAATTTCACTCACTCTCTTCTCCCAGTCATCCTGGATCAATTTCTTCTGAACTCCATCATCGTCATAGGGCACGGCATCCAGCCGGTTCTTATGGCTGACACATGCATTCTGATAGGAAAGTACCTGCCGGTACAACCTGGACACCAGCTCCCTTTTTTTCATCTCCAAGGTTTTCCGAGCCGTATAAACGGCGGATTTGGCCGAATAATAATCAAAAGGTATCTGCGTCAGGGACGGCATATTAAACAGAATATTGGTATTATACTCTACATCCTGCGCTGTTACACGGGTCAGCTCGCTCAGCTCTTTTGTCAGCATCCAATCCAGGTTCACGCCCGGAATGACCTGGGTATACACGCTGATAACAGAACGTTCCGTAGCCCTGAGAGCCTGTTCCGAGCGCTTCAAATCCAAATTCCCTCCATCATGACGGCCATTGCCGTATCCCATGAGATTTCCCTCCGGGGCAGTTCGTCCCAGTTGGGGATGGCAGCCATTTTATCCATCAGCTCCACCGTTTTTCTTTCCATGTGCTTATCCACGGAACAGGAAGTACATGCAACGGCGCAAATACAGAAACCCAACAGAGTCCTCCACCGAGCCACCCTGAATGGACTCCAGAAAAAGCTGCAAACCGAGGAGAAAAGGAGCATACTGGTGCCCGTTTCATAACTTCTGCCTCTGAAAAGTCAAGTACCAACACAGCAGAACCGGGAAAAGGAGGAAGGAGGAAGATCAGCAATGGCAAGCCGAAATCCTCTTCCATCCCCTTTCTGAAAGGGGTTCCATTTTCCAAATTTCCTTCCTTGACAGATCATAGGAAATACTACAATCTCCTTCAATAAACATTATCTACAGTTATTTGTTATGCTCCCTCTTTCCCAGAAAATCTCCCTGGCCTGCTGTTCCCTTGGACTTCTCTTTTTGACGCAATGCGGCGGAAGCAGCAGTAGCGGCGGCAATGCCCCCGATACCCTCAACGGTACCGTATTATCTATCAGGCTGGGAATAACGGCATCGGATTTCCCGAATATTTTTGAACTGATCACCGCCACCAACGGACAGTCCAGTCTTCAAACCCGTGGACAGAATATTGAAGAATGGAATGGCTCTCCAACCGTGATTTACCACAAGACGGGCAATAATGCAGCTACTCTGAACCTGCGCTGGATTGCAGGGAAAAACAATACTACGGCATATTCCATGGACCTCCCTGCTCTGGGGATTTGACCAATCCACCCATGCATCCGTAGGCGGCGAAGGAGGAACGCTTTCACGCCAGCCCGCAGGACAAGAAATGCAAACTCTCAATGGCGTCAGTGCAGACGTTACCATTACTTACAGCAACTAATCATCCCTTTCCGTCTTACTCATATAATTTCAATATCCTCCATCTATATGAATACTCGTTTTTGCATCATGGCATCTCTGCTCCTCCCCTCCTTTTTGTGCACGTCCGTGCTCACAGGTTGCGGGGGCTCCAGTAAAACGGAAGAAATCTATATTCCTGTCGGAACAGCTCGCAATGTAGAAATCTCCCTGGAAAACAACCAGGTATATACGGTTGCCTTTGACGTTGTTTCCACACACAACGCCAACATCTATTCCGGAGAGAGCGCGGAGCCCAGTGTCGCGTCCATGCACGTCAGAGGCTATGTTCCCGCTGATGACACCGCCGCTGAAATAGCTTTTTACTGGTACACCAACAGAGCCGGTGAAGAGGCCTTCCCCTGCTACTTGATCATGACCGACGTTAAAAATGTAACCAAAGGCACAGGAACCGCTACATGCGCCCTGTCTGATCCCTATTTTGCCGATCCTGCCGTTACCGACCGGCCCGGTACTCTGACGAAATTCAATAAATAACCAGAATTCATTCTCTGACTTTTAAAGGCCTGCGGACTTCCTCCGCAGGCCTTTTTGTATCAAAAAACCGCATTTCCAAACGAAGGAGGAACAATTATTTACCCCCCGGCATGGGGCATGCGCACTGCTTACTTCAACACTTTCCCAATAGGGCGATAGGCAGAGAAGGCAACCGGCACGGAAGAAAGCAACACACAGATCAAAAGTGAAACTCCCAAAAGCCACAAATCCTGCCGTATGTCCGCATACGTCAACACCGCATCGCCCAGCTTGAAAAATTCTCCCAGGACAATCTTTTGAGTCTTCATGAAGGCGCATACAGCTCCGGCATAAGAAATTCCTATCAGGAATATGTTCTCCACAATAAATGTCAGCACCAGCAGAGCCGGACGCACCCCAAAACTTTTCATCAATGTATAGACATACTCGTTCTGCCGGAATTCCATAGACGCCAGGGCAATCAGAAGAATTCCTACAATAACCGCAATGCCGATAGAAAAACCGGTCCGGCATTCCATCTGGTTGCTCATCAGCACTTCCAACCTCTTCAACATGCTCACATGAGTCTGAACCATCGTCATGCTCCCGTCATAGCGCACCATATTATTAAGCGTTTCCTCAATATTCTGGATATTGTCCGCCGTCATCTCATGAACCCTGATTACATACCGGTCATTGCTTATAGGGGCCTCCTGCCCGGTATTAAAAGCCCCTTCCGGAGCCAGCACCACTCCTGAAGGATATAATTTCCCTAAAAGGTGGTTCTCCGGCAACGGGGATGCATTCAATGAAAAGTCAAAATCCCCGATGACAACTCTGCACGGCCCCGGATGCAGGGAACTCCTGTCCGGGTGAAACAAAAGACGACAGGCACTTCCTCCAGCCCCAGATCAGCAAGATAAAAGCAGGACTCCATATTGTATTCCAGAATGGGGAAAACCGCCTTTCCCACACGGGCGAATCCCGCGGGAGCATCTTTTAACGCCAGGACGTCGCAGCCATACAAGGAAGGCAATTCATGCTGAAGCAAATTCCTTTTGGAAGGTTCACCGTCGCGCACGGTATCAAGGACTACAATCAGATCAGCCCCGTTTCTTTTGATCTCATCATGCAGCATCTTTGCAGAAAGAACATAATTCGCAAGAAACGAAAGGGCGCACAGGGAGAGGAAAAACGCTACCAATACCCGGGAAAGCGGGCTGGCGGGCCTTTCCCTCCACCGGTGCAGAGTATCCTTAAAGAGATACAGGCTGATTAAAATCAATGATTTCATGAGTCAGGTCAAAGAGCCGGGAATCATGCGTGCTTAAAATGCATATCTTATCGGACGGGTATTCCCTGATCAATTTCTTGATGATCTCCGTATTGCTGTCATCCAGACCGGAAGTAGGTTCGTCCAGCAGCAGAATATCTGAATCCTTCATCAGCGTACGGGCCAGAGCCGCACGCTGGGCCTGTCCGCCGGACAGGCTGCCCGCCTTCTTGTGACGCAGGGATTCCAATCCCAAACGCTCCACGAGGTCGTCCACTCTTTGTGCCCACTGTTTTTTAGGCAGCATGGCCATCTCCGCACACAATTGAAGATTCCTCTCCACCGTAGCCAGAGGCAGCAGATTGATCCCCTGAAACATGTAACTTACTTCCTTCCTGCGATAAAGAGCATCAGTGAGAGAACGCCGGCCGGGAGCAAGAACCTTTCCGCGCTGGGGTTTCAGATAACCGGCCAAAAGTTTCAGCAGCGTGGTTTTTCCGCATCCGGAATACCCTTTTAAAATAGTGATTCCAGATGAAAAAAGCCTACTGTAGTTTTCAAAAATCCATTGCTTTCCCGAGTAGCTGAAATAAACGGATTCACATGCCAATTTCATTTTTTCCGTACAATCAATTCCGTTTCTCCATTTACGATCAGCTCCATATCCGGATGCGTTTTTTCAAGCAGTTCCTGCCAGGAGGAACATTTCCTTCCTTCCGGACTGGAGGCCAGCAAAACCTTATTGAGACGAATCACCTCTCCGGAAGGAGAATAATAGAGCCTGGCCGTGCAATTGGAACCCAGCATGGCGTGAGCCCGGTCATGATCCTTTGGAGACAGGCGGAAAAAATAAGCCAGTAAATCCCCCCCGCTGGAAGTGTTTTTCTCTACACGCTTGAAAGCAAAGTTCCCCCGCAGCATGGAACCGTCACTCATGGGAACAGCCAGATATAATGATTCCGGCGGCAGCCTGGTCAAATCAGGATCCGCTATGGAAATGGTAATATAATAGGCGGAATCATCACAAACGGTAGCAATGGCTGCCGCCGCATCCAGATACAGGGATACACTGTTGTCCCGCGGGAAGGAAAACTGGTACTGCAGCTTGCCGTCAAAGGGCATTTTAAGGATGTATTTTTCCTCTTTCTTGCTGAAGTCCAATCTGGCCTTGTCCCCCACCATGGCTAATTCCTTTTTGGTCAGTTCAATCTTGTCCTTCAAGGATTTTTCCGCCCGTTGGCCGCCTTCCGGCTGTTTGCTGGCATACTGCCTTTCCTCCCTGGACAGGGAAGAATAAAATTTCATTTCTTCCAATTGTTTCTCCAATTCGGACAGTTCCTCCTCCTTGGCGATACGGTCTTTTAAAATCTTGACCTCCAGCTCCCTCCGCTCCATCTCAATTTCATCCTCATTGACCGTAGCAATGATGGTATCCCGCCGAACGCGGCCGTCCGCCGGAATCCAGTTGCTGACGATGCCGTCCGCCGGCATGCTAAAAGAACGTATCCTCTCAGGGACGACCTTGGCCCTGAATACATTGATGTAGCAGTCCCTGGCTGTTTCCGGAACTTCTTCTTGAACGTTCGGAACAGTCTCCGTTCCGAAGCCATGCGGCAAAAAAGACGCCAGCATGCATGAAAATGTCACCAGGCATAATTTTCCCCAATTTTTCAACATATTTCCTGCAAAAAAAAGCGCGGCCATCCTTCACGAACGACCGCACTTTGAATATAAAAACTGTGACTCATGGGCCACTCAATTACCGGTAGGATAATAGAACACCGTGCCATCCGTTCCCGCCCAGGGGTTCCCGGCAACAATAGCTCCTTCTCCGTCCTGAATGCCGCTCACGAACGAAACGTTGCCCGTACACGTACCCTCGGCCGTTTCATACTTTGAAGAGGTATTGAATGTGATGTCCATGTTCACCTGAACGGAGCCGTAGAAAATCACTACAATCGGACCAGGCAAAGTGACCTGGCCCTGAGCAATCACGAAGTTGCCCACCAGAGAAGCTTTTTCCGCAGTCGTTCTTCTGTACACCATGTGAGTCGTGGCGGGAATAGAAGTACCGGCAGCGGCTCCCTGAATCTTCGCCAGAGGAAGGTCGGTATCATTGCCATCCAGCTGGATGATGAGAGAGGAGGCGTTATCCGGGTTCACCTGATCCGTAATCGGCACTACCATATTCAGCCTGCTGCCTGAGGGAAGACAGGTTCCTTCTCCACTATCGCCGCTGCCTCCGCAGGACAGGAGCCGGCAGACACTGCCGCCAGAGACAAAAAGGAGAGAGAATACTTGTTAAATACACGGGCAAACATAATGGAAAATGAGTTTTTTTTCAAGATAGTGATTCTTGGGAGAACGTCAACAAAATAACTGCATTGATCTACATCTTCATGCTGTTCCGCGGACTCAAAGCCCCTGGGGAAAAGAACGGACGGCCTGGTTTATCTTCCCCAGCACATCAAAACACGCGAAATACGGAAACCCCTCTCCGCATCTTCCAGCAGAGTTCATGCATAAGCAGCATCATCTTATGATCAACCTACCTGACCTTTTCCAAACGCCGCTTGAGCACGCGCCCCGTGATGAAGAGGGGGCCGCCCCCATCAGGAACAGCAGCAGGGAGTCCTTCCAGGGGTAGGCACCGTTCCTTCGTCCGCGCTGTAGCCGGGATCGTCCGGAGCCTTCCCCGTGTTGCCCCACGGCAGGGGCTGGCGGCGCGCCAGGAAAATTTCCGGGCGGTCCAGCGTATCACGGCTGACGCGCTGAATTTCCGCGGATTCATCCAGCATCACAATGCGGTCATTGACGTAAAAGGATTTAACGGAGGGCTTGCCCTTCCCCTGCTGTTCCAGTTCCGCAATCACCTGCCTGTAGTTTTTCTCATAGCCGTTGACCGCCGCCCTACGTACCCGCCGGACCGCGGCCTTGGCCTGTTCCGGATCGTCCGCCCCGATGGCGGCTATGTGCAGGAGCGCCATCTTGAGCAGCTTGAATTCCTCAAATTCCCTGTTGTCCAATTGGGGCTGCTCCTTGAGCTCGTCCACTTTCTCCTGAATGGTTTCACGCTCCCTTTCCCATACGTTCTTGGAGGCTTGGTCCACCACCATCGTTTCAAAGGAGTAGCGCAGGGGGGGCAGAATTCCGCCACCAGCGGCACGCGGCCCGGCTTGAGGCGCCCGTGTTCATCCGTGCGGTGGGCGGACCACGGGATGAACTGGTTCATTTCATCAAAGTGGACAATGGCCCCGGCCATCAGTATCTGGGGAATCAGCAGCAGGGGCACCATATTGAGAGCCGCGCGCTCCGTTTTGGCAAAGACGGAGACCAGCAGGGACAGGCTTACGCCGATGAAGGCCGTCAGGGTCATCGTCCCCAGGTAGATCAGGAACATTTCATGGATTTCCAGGATGGCGTTCCCCACCCACAGGAAGAGGGCGGACTGCACGGCGGAAAGCCCCGTCAGCACCAGCGCCTTGGCGAGCACGTAACCGGTCACGAACACCTTGGCGTTGCTCTCCCGCTTGAGCAGGGCGCGGTCCTTGAGCACTTCGCTGGCCGCCCCGGTCAGGCCGAAGAACATGGCCACGATGGTCGCCAGGAACAAATAGGAAGGTATGTGAAGGGCAGTGGCAAACGTGTATTCCGGGCTGGAAGAGGCGCGCAGGGTCAGGGAAATCAGCAGGGCCAGCACCGGCCCTTCCAGCAGCATGGTGTACAGCCCCATGCGGCTCCGCACGCGGCCCAGGAAGGTGCGCACGGCCCAGATGCGGAAAAGCCGCCAGAGCTGCATCACGCTGCGCCGGGGGGCAGGCGGGAATTCCAGCGTGCCTTCATACAACGTTCTGGGCGCCCCTCCTTCATGGTGGTGCCCCATTACGTTGCGGAACCGGTAGCCTTCAAAGCGCTCCTGCCACAGCCGGGGGTGCTGCCGCCTGCGGCGGTCATGCCAGGAAAGAGGGGCTTCCAGCACTTCAAACACGTAGTCCGCGCCGCCGGCCGTCCGCGCCTCCTCGGAAACGTCAATGGCCATATCCACGGCCGCCTTCCGGAAATAGCGCATCATGCCCGGCACGTCCCCCCAGTAGGCCATCTGGCCGCCATGGTCCAGCACCAGCACCTTCTGGAACTGGTTCAGGATGGCCGTGCTGGGCCGGTGCATGGTGGCGATCACCATCTTGTCACGGCTCATGTTCAGCATGGTCTGCATGACCAACTTGGCGTCGGAGGTGGAAAGGCCGCTGATGGGCTCGTCCAGCAGGAAGACGTCCGCAATGCCCGCCAGGTCAAGCCCCAGGTTCAGGCGCGTGCGCTCTCCGTCGGAAATGGTGCGCGCATTCATCTCCCCCACGCGGCGGGAGGTGATGTGCGTCAGCCCCAGGAATTTCAGAATGGTGTTCACCCGCCTGACGCGCTCCGACCGGGTCAGGCGCGGACGGCGGATGATGGTGGCCTGGGCGATGTGCTCGGAAACGCTCATGGCCGCATCCAGAATGTCCTCCCGCGGAATGAAGGCGATGTAGGGCCGGATCAGGTCCGGAGCGCTGTACAGAAGCTGGTTGTTGTAACGGATGCAGCCGCGCGTGGGCGGAAGCTGCCCGGCCAGCATGGAGAGCAGCGTGCTTTTTCCGGATCCGCTGGGGCCCAGGATGCAGACCATCTCTCCGCGCTTCACGGTCAGGTCAATGTTGTCCAGCACACGGCCGGAACGCATGAATTCCTTGGTCACGCCCTCCACGCTGAGGGTTCTGATGGCGTGGTATTCTTCATCCAGCACCCCGGCGGAAAAACGGCAGCGCAAGGCGTGATAGGCGTTCAGGTGCACCACGTCCCCCGTCGCGCAAGGAAACCCTTCCCCGCACGGGCCTGCCATTGAGCAGCAGGGGCATGGAAGCCTCCACCACTTCCAGCCAGCCGGAATTGGTGGCGCTGGAAAAGGAAACCTCCAGCACCACTCCGGCGGCCAGACCCGGCGTCAGCAGCATGTCCCCCTTGCGCGCCTTTTCCGGCAGGTTGGTTACGCGCAGCTTGCGGGTCCCGGGGTCCAGGCGGAAGCGGCGTCCGATGTCCGACATGGAGTTCTGCACCTCCCCCATGGAAAAAGGCCCCTCCCCGTCCAGCGTAAAGGAGGAATAGTAGGCCATGCGCACGTTCTCACCGGGGTACAGGCGCCGCCCGTCCACCACGAATTCCCACTTCCGGCCTCAGAACCTCCACCCTGCACGCCAACCCCATGTTCACGCGCACCTCGCTGGCCCGTGAACGCACCCGGCTGATTTGCAGGGCGCCGTTGTCCAGGGAAATATAGCATACTTCCTGCTTGCCGGAACGCTTGCAATCCAGGAAGAACGCGAAGTCTTCAAAGCTTAGCGGACCTGACGGCAGCAGCACCACCTGCCCGTTGGTCAGCGGCATTACCCCCGCCGGGCGGCAGGTGGCGGCCGCGCACCACAATAGGCCTGGAGCCGTCATTCACCACCAGCACCAGGCGCGAACACCGGATCAGGCGGAAGGAAATGCCCTTGTCCTGTTCCGGCAGGGATACCTCCGCACCAATGCCGGAGGAAAAACCGACGCTGTACGCCGGCTCCTGGGCCTCCACGTCCGGCGTCATCAGAAGCTGCCTCAAGTGGTTTGCCGTACCCGGCAGTTCCAGGCCGTACGTCACCTGGTCAAACAGCTCCCCGGTCATGCGGGGGTCTCCCGTGTTGATGAGCAGGGAAAGCACTTCCAGCGCAATCGCCATACGCTCCGTCTCGTCCCTGCCGGAGGCGGCGGAAGCCAGCACATCCGCCACCGTCAGATTGGCCCGCATGGAACGCTCGAAACGGTTGGAAAGCCAGCGGTGCTCCACTTCCGGGAAGGTGTAGCGCAGAATGTCCAGCGCGGCATCCGCGTCGCGCGCGCTCAAGTGGCGGCGCCCGCTCAGAATGGTAGCAAACAGGTCCACCAGCGTGCCGGCATGCACTTTCATGGAACCGTCGTCCCGGCGCAGCCACGGCACGTAGGCGCCCAGCGTCCTGACCAGATTCAGCCTCCAGTGAATCAGCTTGGAGGGTATGTCAAAAAACCATCGGATCATGCCAGGGAACGCGTTGCCGGAACCAGTAGTACAGGGATTCCCGGCCTACCTCAAGCGCAACCGGAATTTCACGGAGAAATGACAATATTTTCTACAGCTTTATCTTGCAATAGGTCTGGAGGAAGTATAGTTCTGTCCAATGTTCATGCTTTCCATGCGAAAGCGAGCCAAATACATCAACATTATCACAACATGGATATTTTAGTTTCTACTCTTTGTGACTTCGCCGCCGACTACCAGGGCAAGCTTTGCATCCAGGGCGGTTTTGACTCCCTGGTCGCCCGTCAGTTCCCCGTCGTGCACCCCGTCTGCGCCGTTGCCCTGCGCATCTGCCTCACTCCTGAAGACGAAGGCACCCACGAACTGGGCCTGAGCATCGTTGACGCCGACGGCACGCCGCTGGACAAGGAACGCATGCCCATCAAGATCAACTTCCCGGTGCCCGCTTTCCCGGAAGGCGCCTCCTTCTTCACCCGCAACCTGATTATGAACTTCCAGGGCCTGCGCTTTGAAAAGCCCGGCAACTACTCCATCGACCTGACGGTTGACGGCGAACTGGCCTCCCGCGTGCCTTTCCGCGTGGTGCAGGTGCAGGAAGAAGCTCCCCAGGCCTAAGAATAATCTTCTTTTTCATCAAACCGCCTCCCGTTCACCCGGCAGGCGGTTTTTTGTTGGGGTGCATGGAGCCCCCGTCTGCCCGAAGGAGGGAGATGAAAACCACCGGTTCCATGTTCCCATGAAAGCCGGTTCGCTCACAAAGCCTTCCCCCCGGGAGCGGAGGTGGCTTTCCGGCCTTCGTACTGAAAAGCTTTTCAAAGCAGAACCTAGGCTCATTTTTCTCTTTTACTAACCGGACATGGCTATGAGGGCCGGGAGTCCCTCTTTCCCGGGAGAGCGCAGGCAGGCTTTCGCCGGGTGGGGAAGCGCCATGGTTGGCGCAGCCCACTTTTTCTTTGGAAAGAAAGGAGGTGCGCCTTTTTTGCGTTCTCCAGCCCCCTTTTTCATTGCGGTTCCCCACCGGATTGACCATGATACGAACCGCTCCCACCCGCCATGCAAACCCCACGCCTCCAGTACGACAGGATTATCATCACGGGCGCATCGTCCGGATTCGGGGAAGCCTTTGCCGGAACGCTGGCCCCTCATGCGGCGGAACTGGTGCTGATTGCCCGGAACGGGGACGTCCTGCGCCAGCTTGCCGCCGCGCTGGAAAAACGCCACCCCGGCCTGCGCGCCTCCGTCTTTCCCTGCGACCTGGCGGATGAAGCTTCCCTGGACACGCTCGTTTCACATCTGGACAGCCTTCCTCCGGGCAGAACCCTGCTGATCAACAATGCGGGAGCCGGGGATTACGGAGAATTCGCGGACGGCCGCTGGGAAAAAATCCGCGCCCTGCTGCGCCTGAACGTGGAAAGCCTCACCCGCCTGTGCCATGCGCTGATCCCCTCCATGAAACGGAACGGCGGGGACATCATCAACCTCAGCTCCCTGGGAGCCCTCCTGCCCATTCCGGATTTTGCCGTTTATGCGGCCACCAAGGCTTATGTTTCCAGCCTGTCGGAAGCGCTGCGGCTGGAACTGCGCGAACACGGCATCCGCGTGCTGGCCGTCTGCCCCGGCCCGGTTTCCACGGGCTTCGGAAAAGCGGCCCGGCGCCCCGGCTTTACCGGAAACATGATGCCGGGCCGCAACGCCTTTGATACGTCCGTTGAAACCGTCGTGAAAGACAGCCTCCGCGCCCTGTCCCGCGGGCGCGCACGTGTCTTCCCCGGCATGAAGATACGGCTGGCGGCCCTGCTGTTGAGCATTGCCCCGCTGGGGCTGATCCGCTTTTTCATGGGCAGGCGCCCGCGGAAAGTCCAGCCTGCCCCCAACGATTCACCTTCTTCAGCATCATGAAAGCACACCGCCGCGGAACACCCCGCCTCACCTGGTTCAAGCTTGCAGTCTGCATCTGCCTGGCAGCCATGGCGGCATCCCTGTTCACACCGTATCCGGCCCAGATTATCCGGGCCCTGAAAGGGGAACCCGAACAGGCGCCCCCGGATTCCGGCGCCTATCCGCCGCATGAATCCATCCCTGCGGAACAGCCAGGGCAGGAAGAGCCTGCGCCTCCCCTTACTCCATCCGTTCCCGGAAAGGAACCTGAAGATTCACGGCTGGCCACGCCTTGGACGCCGGAGCGCACGATTGCCCTCCCCCCCGGTGCAGTATCCCCCCCTTCCCGCCCGTCCTCCCCACGAAGCCCGCGGAGGGAGCCATGCCGAATATCTACGAACTGGCACGCGGCCTGAACCTGAAAACGCAGGTCAATTTCCAGCCCGGCACCCTGGCTTCCAGGGACAGGGAGACTAAAAGCAATTACCAGATGACCCTCACCCTGAACGTCAAGCAGCCCAAGGCCCTGACAAAGAAGGAGGACATCCTGAACATCAACCCCAAGCTGGGAACCATGCTTCCCGGCCTGTCCACCCTGTTCAAGCATGCGCGGGTCTCCCCCTATTACGGGCAGATTTACGTCCGCAAGCAGACGGAAATCCGCAAGAACCTGGCCTCCCTGCTCAAGCTCCTGGACCGCCATAATTACTACGATACGGAGACGATTCTGGAAACCACCTATCCGGATACGGGCAGAAAACTCCTCTGGCTACAGAGTGAAATGGACGTTGTTTCCGACGGTTCGGACGGGGACCGCCTGTCCACCATGCCGGATAAAATCCTGAAAAGCTCCTTCTACCAGCCCAGCACTTCCTACCGCTGGAAGAAGCGCACGGACAAGCCCAATCCCCTCCTCAAGCCCTGGCAGCAGAGGCTGGCTTCCTACAAGAAGACGCTGGAAAAAGCCTCCGCCGCGGAAAAACCGGCCCTGCGCCGCAAGATAGACCACGCGGAACGGGTCATTGAAGAATTGAAGCGCTACAGTTTCCTGATCTCGGAATACGATCCGTTCATCGTGGTCCCGCTGGGAGTGGTCAACCAATCCTCTCCCTTTTCCCCGCAGTTCGGGGATTACGCCGTCGTCATCGTGGGGGACAAGTTGTACCCGGCCCTGGTGGGAGACGCCGGACCGCGCTACAAGACGGGGAAGGCTCCCTGCGCCTGAGCCGTGAAATCAACCCCAAGGCGGGGCCTTACAGCCGCCCCGTTTCCGACCTGGTAGTCAGCTACCTGATCTTCCCCGGTTCCGCGGATCCGGAAGCCGGACCGCCCGACTACGAGAAGCTTACAGCCAAATGCCAGGAGCTGCTCCATGACATCGGCGGCATGGGAAAGGATTTCAAGCTCCACCAGTGGGAGGACCTGCTGGCGCCCAAGCCGCCGCCCGCTCCCCCCGCGCCCAAACAAGGGAGCGGCAATCCTGCGGAAACATCCGCGAACGACCAGAAGAAGGCGGATGCCCCGACGGAAAATCCGGCCCCGGCAGCCTCCCCTGTCACTCCGCCCGCTCCGGAACCCGGCAAAACCGCCGCGTAGGCTACAGGGCTTCCTTCCAGGAAAAGAGAAAGGCCTTCCACATGCGGGAATGAACGGTCCCGCGCGTGATTTTTACCTTTCCTGTTCCCGGCTGTTCCTGCCGTTGGAGCAGTTCCAGCGTATCCAGCCCCAGCCATGCGGGCAGTACGGTGGAAAAACGCAGCCGCCCGTTCCGGAGGGATTCCGCATAAAACACGCCTTCCTTCAGCCAGCGTTCTGCCCGGTCCAGCCACGGCTGAACATCGGAAGTAGGCAAATAGCTTCTTCCACGGGAGAGGTCTTCCTCCCGGTCGCGCAGAATGTTCACCAATTGCAGCCCCATGCCGTAGTGCCTGCCCCAGCGTAAAAGCTGGTCCTCCGGCTGCGTGCTGAAGCCTGATCCCAGCGCCAGCAGGCCCAGCCTGGTCCAGAATTCTCCCACGCAGCCGGCCACCATGTAGGTATAATGCTCCAGTTGTTCGGGACATGAAACCGAGGAACGGGCTTCAAAATATTCCAAATCCCACGCCTGCCCCTCCACAATGGTGGACAGCACCTGCCTCACGAGCATCTGCTCACGGGGGGAAAGGGCTTCCAGCAGCGCCAGGCATTCTGGAAAACGGGCCAGCAGCTCCGCCTCCCCCGGTGCGTCTGGACGGTGGAAAGAATGCCCAGACGGCCAAAACAGGAGGCGGCGGCCTCCCGGGAGGCGTCCCCGGCTACCGTCGCGCCCATCATCCTCAGCAGCGCCAGGCGTTCCCGGCAATCCATGTCCACGGTATCCGCCACCGTATCCGTAGCGCGCGCCAGCAGATAGCCCACGGCCACGCCGGGGCGCATCTCCCGGGGCAGGAAGCGCATGCTCAAATAAAAGGACCGGGAAACGGCGGACAGAAGCTGACGAAGTCCTTTCATGATTTTTGCAGGCCCAGCCTGTGCATTTTATAATGGAGCACCCGTGGGGAAATGCCCAGTTCCCGCGCCGCTGCGGACATGTTGCCCGGAGAGCGTTTCAGCGCGGCCACAATCAATTCCCGTTCAAAGGAATCCACCATCGTCGGCAAGTCCGCATGATCCTCTCCGTCACGGGAAGACGGGGCGTCATGGCTGGGCATTTGGAGGGAGGCGGGCAGGTTGTAACCGTAAATGCAGTCGTCCTGCGCCGTGATGACTGCACGCTCCATGCAGTTTTCCAGCTCCCGCACGTTGCCGGGCCAGTGGTAGGCCATGAGCATGTTGATGGCTGGCGTGGACAGCCGCTTGATATCTTTCCCGTATTTCAGGTTGAACTTGGAAAGAAAGTGTTCCGCCAGCAGCATGATGTCCCCCTTGCGCTTGGAGAGGTCCGGCATGACGATGGGGAAAATGTTCAGCCGGTAGTACAAGTCCTCCCGGAATTTGTTTTCCGCCATCAATTCCTCCAGATTGCGGCTGGTGGCGGCAATGAAGCGCACGTCGGAATGAAGCTCCCTGTTGCTCCCCACGCGGGAAAAAGTCTTTTCCTGAAGAAAGCGCAACAGCTTCACCTGCATCTGGAGGCTCAAATCCCCGATTTCATCCAGAAACAGGGTACCTCCGTCCGCCGCCTCCGCCCGGCCGATGCGGCGGGCGGTGGCTCCGGTGAAGGAGCCTTTTTCATGGCCGAACAACTCGCTTTCCAGCAGGTTTTCCGGCATGGCCGCACAGTTCAGCGTCACCAGCGGTTTGTCCTTCCTGCCGCTCAGGTTCACTACGGCGCGCGCTACCAGCTCCTTCCCCGTTCCGGAACTGCCCCGGATCAGCACCGTGGCGTCGCTGGGGCCACCTGGCGTATCTGTTCATACACCTGGAGCATGGGGCGGCAGTTGCCGATCAGTTCGCCCGGATTGGTTGTTAAAAGCTGGCGCAGTTTCTCGTTCTCCGCCATCAGGGCCGCCCGTTCCTCATGCGCCTGCAGGCTGGCCGCCAGCGCGTCCCCCACGATGTTGCCCACAATCTCCAGCAGCTTCTGGTCCCGTTCCAGGTCCGTTTCCCTGTCCACGGGACGGTCAATGCTCAGGGTGCCGATCACCTGCTGCAAATGAATGATGGGCACGCAGATGAACGCCACCTTTTCCCCGCTCTTGCGGGTACGGGTACGGTTCAGGAACCTGGAATCCCGGGAAATGTCCTCAATCACATGGGGCCTCCCCGTTTCCGCCACATGGCCCGTAATGCCCTCCCCCACATGGTAATGGCCGCGCTTCATCTCCTGCTCGTCCAGGCCGTGGGACGCTTCTATCATCAGATCATTCCCGCGGCGGATGGTGAAGGTGCCGCGCAGCATCTTCATGCGGCGGTAGAGCACGTCCAGAATATGCCGGAGCAGCGCCGTGCCGTTGCGTTCATTGACAATGGCGGAGCTGATTTCCTGCAGCACGACCATTTCCAAATCCGGTGACTTGTTTATTTCATTCATGAAGTCCGGGGCTGGGCGAATATTAACCGTACGGTCCTGGCAGACCAACTACTTTTTCTTCCACCGTCATGCAGCCGGGGAAAAGCTGCCGCGGGAAATGCAGATAACGTTCTAGTACTTAACTTTGATGTTGTTATGAACGAAGGAGAAAAGAAGTTTACAAAATTGTAATGCATGGCGCCTCTTTCCTCCCGTTTCACATGCCCACGTCTTCGCCGGACTCCCTTTTCATCATTTCCGTGATGACCTGGAACAGCGCGTTGCGGTACAGGACGCCATCCAGCCGCCCGGTATTTTTCCAGACCACGGGAAAGGCGGGCAGATGGGTCTGTTCAAACAATTTCAGGGCATCCGTCAGATGGGTGCCGGAATCCAGCACGGGGGCGCCCGCGCGGATCAGCTCCCCGGCGGTGGGAGGAGGGCTCTTCCCCTTCTCCTCCATCTGCCGGCGGACAGCCAGAAAGTCATCCGGATAAATGGCACCCTCATAAGTCCCGTCCTTTTTCACCACAAAAATCAGGTCTCCGGGATTCCGCAGCATCAGGGAGGAAACGTCGTCCAGGGAAGCGTCCGGCGCCACCTGGGGCACCACATGGCGAGCTAGGTCATGCACATGGACCTGCGCCATGGGCAGGTTGACCACGGACTCCGGACTGCCGGACAGGCTGGCGGCATACATGGACCGCGCGCGAATCAGCCGCCCCGTTCCATAAGCGCTCACCACGCCGATCAGGAGCGGGTAAATCATTTCCCCGCTCATGGAGAACTCCACCACCATCACCAGCGCGGTCAGGGGAGCCTGGGCCGCCACGGCAAAAAAGGCCGCCATCCCCACCATCGCATACGCCACCGTATGGTTGCCCTCCATGCCCAGAGACGTCAGGACCGTACTGAAAATAAACCCGACCATGCTTCCCACATACAGCGTGGGCGTCATGGCTCCGCCCACCGTACCGCAGCCGAACACGATCGCCACGGCGGACACCTTCACCAGAAGCAGGATAAACGCCTGCTGCGTGCTGTAATCTTCATCCACCAGCCCGGTAATCAGGGCCTGCCCGTTGCCCACCACCTCCGGATAAAAAACCGCCAGCACCCCCACAACCAGTCCGGCGGCCATCAGGCGCAGCGGCAGGAGGGACTGGCGGCCGTTCAAATACCTGGTAGCTACATCCAGCAGGCTGACCCATCCCCTGGCCGCCACGGCGGCCGCCACTCCCAGCGCAATGCACCACAGGGACTGGGAAAAGACGGTAAAGCTTTCAAACGGGGAACTGTACAGCGGGGCGGGATCTCCCAGCAGGTGCAGCATGGCGAACCCGGTGCAGGAGGCAATCAGCAGAGGCGCCAGAATATCCATGCTCACGGTGCCGATGATGATTTCACTCACGAACAGGCACCCGGCAAAGGGGGCATGGAACGCCGTGGTGAACCCGGCCGCCGCCCCGCAGCCGACCAGCAGCCGGAGCCGCGGAATGGACACGTGCAGCCGCTGCCCCACCGCGGACGCGATCAAGGCGGAGGACTGGATGATAGGCCCTTCCTTGCCGATGGCCGCTCCGGAAGCAATGCTCCATGCCGCGGAAAACACCTTCAGGGCGGACGCCCGGAATTTGATCAGCCCGTTTCCGATGGACATGGCCTCCATGTATTCCGTGGCCTGTCCCGGCATCCTTTTTTTCAGGAACAGCAGGATGCAGCCGGCCGCCAGGCCGCCCACCACCGGAATAAACATGCGCCACTCAGGCTCCACCTGGGAAAAGGTGCCTACGCGGGAATCCGACCAGATGCCCGTGAGCAGCCATTGAATCACTCCCACCGTCCACTCAAAAAACAGGGACATGCTGGCGCCCACCACCCCCACGATCACGGCCCACACGTAAGTGACCTGCCTTTCCCCCACCTTCCAATGATGGAACAGCCTTAAAATCCACCCGTACCAGACGGAATCCGGCGGCGGCTGGGGCTGGGGGGATGGAGAATTCATGGGCAAAGCGGCAATATTATTCCATTGTGACAAAAAAACGCCTCCGGATGTTCGATGCCGCAGAAAATACCTGCAGTGCTTCATCCGTGAAGGGCCGCAAGACGCGGAAGGCCGCTCCCTCCGGAGAAGGCGCCTGCCCGGCAAAGGTCTTGCACCGCGCCGGAAACCTGCTACACCGGAAGAACCCCAACCCCTTTTCCCATGCCTGACCGCACGCCGCAACCTCCGCCACGGCTATCCCCGCGCCTCCGGAAGCAGGCGCTTCTGCTGATTGCCTGCGCCATTTCAGGCAGCCAGCTGTACGGCCTCAAACATCCCGCCTCCGTCTGGCCCACGGAACGGGAAGTGCTTTCCGGCTATTCCATCTTCGGACAGCCGGGGGACCCGGCCTCCCTGGTCACGGTTCCGCTGCCCTATCCGCTGAGGCCGTCCTGGTCCCCGGACACGGAGCTTGCGTCCATTACCTGCCACCGTTTCATCGCCGTGCCGCTCACCAGGATTTTCCAGCGCACGCTGGAACATTACGGCATGGAGCGCATCCGCGAACTGCGGCTGGACGTTTACGGAGGCTGCTTCAACAACCGCCCCATCCGCGGAGGCTCCCGCCCGTCCCTGCACGCGTGGGGCATTGCGATAGACATGGACCCCGAACGCAATACCCTGTACATGAGCGCGCCGGAAGCCGTCTTTTCCGGACCGGAATACGATGCCTTCTGGTCCATCGTAGAAAAGGAGGGGGCCTTTTCCCTGGGACGCGAGAGGAATTACGACTGGATGCACTTCCAGTTCGCCAAGCCGTGAAAGTGCGCGGAAGCCTCCAGGCGGCACCGGAGCGGCCCGGGCGTCAGAACGTATATTTCAGGTTGATGCCGTAATAAAAATCATCCCCCAGGTCCCTCTGCTTCACCACGGTCAGCGCCTGGCTGTAGTTGGTGAACAATTCCACGGTCAGGCGCGAGGTAGCGCGGAAGGTAAAACTCAGGTTGTAATCCAGGGCGTTGGATCCGTGGTGCACCACCGGGCCCACGTACCCCCCGTTGTAGCCGTAACGCACCACGGCATCCACCCTCACGCAATCCGCGATCTCCTCGTGCAGCCCCGCAAACACGGCGTAATAGCCGCGGAACGTATGATTGTTATACTGCCAGTAGAGGTCCGTGCCGCCGAACCAGCGGTCGGAAAAATGATAGGTCGTCTTCAGGCCGGGGCGCGGGATGCCCTTGTCCCCCGGAAAAACAAAGCTGTGCTCATACCAAGGCATCACCGTCCAGTTCCCCAGCTCCTTGATGTAATCCAGCCGGTACTTTAATTCCGCATGGTTCCGGTGGTCCGTGGAAACGCCGTACCATATCTTCCCCACCCATTCCTTGTACTGTATTTCAGGAACGAACATGCACAGGGAGCCGTCCCACAGGTCAAGACCCTCGCACTCGTACTTGCTGGCCCATCCCGTCTGGAAGCGCAGATAAACCCGGTCATCCGTGGGGCCGGCCAGGGAAAGGGGATGGGGGCAGGCCGTCTTCAGGTAGTAGGACTGATCCTGGCAAACCGTCGTGGAACCCCAGGCGCCGGGGCATGACAGCACACCCGCACAGGCCGCCAGCAATAGTTGAGTCGCAGTGTTCGTTTTCATATTCATTTATGGTTGGACAGGCGTTTTCTGGGGCGGCGCATCCGGACAAGGACGGCATCCTTCCATGTTGTACTCCCGCTCCGTTTTTTACTGCAAGCCGATACTCCGCCCGCAGCCGGATAAAATGCCTTCTGAAAATGGGACACCATGGAAAAAACAATATGCAGCCTCCAGAGCCAAAAAACAAACCTCCATTGAAAGATTGTGTCAGCAGGATTTGTATCCAAGACCGTATTCATGAAGTTCCTTATTCCCGCGCTCGTTCTGTCCGCCTGCCTTCCCGCGGCATTTTCGCAAGAACAAATTATCCCGAAACCGGCGGAAATCACGGTGTTCCACGGGAAGCCTGCCCAGCTCACGCCGGCGTCCGCCATCATTACCGCGACGCAGGACAAGGCTTTCCTGAACCGCGCCAGGCAATTGCAGCAGATGCTCGGCGAAGGAACCGGACTGCCCCTCCCCCTTAAAACGCCCGGAGAAGCGCCGGAGAATGCCGCCTGCATCATCATTAAAAAGGACCCGGCCCTGGCCGCGAAGGGGGAGGAAGCCTACTCCATCCAATCCTCCCCCAGGGGAATCATTCTTTCAGCCGCCCATGCCAAAGGCATTTTTTACGCCGGGCAAAGCCTGATCCAGATGATGCCCGTCATTTTCCACGACCGGAAGGCGGACAAATCCGCCGTCCAGTGGAATATTTCCGGAGCTCCGTTCAACATGGTGGACTACCCGCGGTTCTCCTGGCGTGCGCTGATGATTGATGAAGCGCGCCACTTTTTCGGTGAAAAAGCCATCAAGCAGATCATCGACCAGATGGCCCTGTTGAAAATGAACATCCTGCACTGGCACCTGACGGACGACGTCGGATGGCGCATTGAAATCAAGAAGTATCCCCGTCTGACCACCATCGGTTCCAGGCGCAGGGAATCCGAAACCGGTACGTGGAACAGCGGCAAGTCCGACGGCACGCCGCATGAAGGCTTTTATACCCAGGAGCAGATCAGGGACATCGTTCAATACGCGGCCCGGCGCAATATCACCATCGTCCCTGAAATTGAAATGCCGGGCCACGCCAGCGCGGCTGCCGCAGCGTACCCGTTCCTGAGCTTGAAATCACCCAGGGAAGTGCCCACTACGTTCATCGTCAACACGGCCTTTGACCCTACCTCGGAAAAGACCTATGCCTTCCTGTCCGACGTGCTGGACGAAGTCGTGGCGCTGTTCCCCAGCAGGATCATCCATATCGGCGGCGATGAAGTGCGCTATGCCCAGCAATGGAAGGACGTTCCGGAAATTGAGGCGTTCATGAAAAAGAACAACATGAAGAGTTATGCGGACGTCCAGATGTACTTCACCAACCGCATGTCCGGCATCGTCGCCAAAAAAGGGCGCCGCATGATGGGCTGGAATGAGATTTACGGCCATGACGTCAACGGGGACGGCGGAGGCAAAGCCGGAACCAAACTGGACACGAACGCCGTCATCCACTTCTGGAAAGGCAATACGGACCTGGCTAAAAACGCCATCAAGGACGGGCATGAGGTCGTCAATTCCCTCCACAGCTCCACTTACCTTGATTACAGCTACGGCAGAATTTCCCTGCAAAAGGCATACGGCTTCGAGCCCATTTTCCCGGGCCTGGCCTGAGGAACAGTACCATTCCAGGGTCAAGGGGCTGGGGACGCAGGTATGGACGGAATGGATTTCCAATACGGAGCGCCTGCACTACCAGGCATTCCCCCGTGCCTGCGCCTTTGCGGAAGTGGGCTGGACGCCTGCCGGGAAAAAGGATTTCCCGGACTTTAAAAAGCGCTTGAAGGAATATAGCGGGCGCATGGACCTGATGGGCATCAAGTACGCCGGGGATGTGATCAACCGGATAGACAAGTCCGACTTTTTCAACACGCCGCAGATCGGCACATGGACGCCTGACGACCTGTCCGGACAGGAGCATTCGTTCGACGTCACCAAACTGGTCAAGGTTCCCGGCAAATACACCGTGACCCTGCTCTACGACAAGGGGGCACACGCCATTGAAATCGAATCCGTGGCCCTGTATGAAGGTGAGAAGGAAATTGCCCGGGACGCTCATTCGGGCAGGAGCGGTACCGATCAGAAAAATATCCAGTACATCCTGAACGTTCCGGAAGCCAGGCAAGGGGCATCCTACACGGTCAAGGCCAGATTCAAGGGGGCCGGAGGCAGCGACTCCTACGGAACGGTGTACTGTGAAGCGCCCTAAAAACTGCTGAATCAACCCGCAACAAAAACCGGAGGGGCTTCATGCCCTCCGGCTTTTGTTTCAGCAACCGATACTGCCGCTTGGACTATCCTTCCCAGGCATTGTTCTTTTTCAATCCCATCAGGTTTCCCAGGCACAGGGTGCCTTTCACGAACAGGAAGCCCGTACCTTCCATCAAGCAGAGCGGAATTGCTGCCGCCTTCACCCGGAGCTGCGCAACCCGGGTTCCGGTTGCATTAAAAAGGCGCCGGAGGCCCTCACTTGCAGACCTCCGGCGCCTGAATGACCGGAATCAGCGGACGATAATCTTCATCCGCGGAAACCGGGCGCAGCTCACATTTCAGCCATCATCTTTTCCACGTATTGGAAAAAGATGCTTCCGTCCTCCCCGCTGATGCCATAGTCTTTGGTATCCTCGATATTCGCATTTTTGATGCGGGTGATGATATAAACTTTGGAGAACATAATTCCCCATTGTCCATACTTGTCATTATCAAACCAAACGTGATGATTGTAGGTCGGCTCGAAGTAGATGGTCCCTCCGTCATCAGGCTCGGCGATCGGACCACAATATTTGATAATGATGTGGCTGATGCCCTTGTAGCACCACTCCTTTCCGCATTGCGGCTTCTTGGAGAGGCTGGTAGTCATCTCGATGGTGGCATTTGTAATGTTGAAGGATAATTTATCCTCATCATGGTACATGACCCCCTTTTGAGGGAGAGTCACCTCGTTCTGGATGGAGACCCCTTCATAAATGAGGCGCGCCCCTTTCCACTCCGTTTCCGGCGGAGCTATTTCCCCTTTCAGGAAGCAGGTCCCTGAGAGAGAAACCATAATTGCACAGGCAATTTTGTTCATTGTTGTTTTCTGGTTTGTTGTTGTTTTAATAATTCCTTTTGAGGAATTCCTTCATTTCCTGAACAGTTTTTTCAGGAGGATTTTTCGCATCGTCCCGGTACTGCCGCCAGTCGATGCGCAGCTTGGCCATGAGGCGCAGTTCCCTGGGGGAGAAAGGAACGGTGCCCGGAGCATTAGGCATGAAATCCCGGGACCGGTTGCCGATGTAATAAATCTGGCTCTGGTCCCATGAGCGCTTCATGGTTTCATCAAAGGAAGCCCTTACCCGGTCGTCACTGACTCTGGCTTCCCACTGGAGGCAATCCGCCAGGCAGCCGCCCTCCGCCCGGTTCTCCCGGGCCTGCCGCCACAGGGAGAGAATATACCTGTTCTGAAGGCTGCACGCCGCAGGCGTCAGGTACTTGCGCGTGTATTGCAGCTCATACAGGGGCTTGCACACGGCCTTCTCCCTCTGCCCCAGGGTGGCTCCGTTCACTCTCTCTGGAGTGGGAACAATGCCCGCGAGCTGGCCGGCCACATAATAGGGCAGTTCCTCCGGCATGCGGATTTCCCACGGAATCTTTTCATTCACGAATACGCCGTTTAAAATGGTATTGAAGGAACCGTTGCGGCAAACACGGAACAGGTAGATTCCCCCCTTCCTGCACATGAACCTCTTATAAACCCCGGAACCCGCAAATCTGGAAACGCGCGTGCGCGCTTCCACCGGGAAGGAATACCACTGCTCCATGGCGGCGGTAAGAACTTTCCCCCACTTGTTCTGTTCCCCCTATCGCGAGGTCTCCCACATTGTTGAACTGGAAGACGAGGGAGGAGGTGGAAGGATGCCTTCTGGCTTCCACCACGTAATCCCGCCTGGATTCATTGGAAAGATAACCGTTGGGATTATAGAAATACAGGGCTATTTCATGGACGCCCTCCGGCACTTCCACAACGGTCCAAATGTCGGGACCGTCCACAAAGCCCGGATACACTTCCCCGTGGTCGTCCCATTCCGCCTCCGTCCGCACGGAATCCGTGGGATCGAAAAGAATGTTGCGGTTATCATTCTCCTTGATGCTATGCACCCACCAGCGCAGGGCATCCCCCTTGTTGCGGTTGAGCCCCATCAATCCCTGGATCCAGTAAGAAGACACGGCCCCTGGTATCCGGGATAACCCGGAACGGAGGAAAGGGTTCGGAACGACACGGTCTTGGCCTTAAACTCGGAATTGCTCATGGGGGCATTCGTGGCGCACAGCGTGGCGCGCGTCAGGCCGTACCTCCCGCACCAGTCCCCCTTCGTGGACCAGTCCTCCCCGCGGAACACAATGCTCTTCCCCGCATGCTCATCCGCTCCCAGCTTTTCCAGCCTCTTCAGGACTGCGGCAGGGTCTTCCATCCGGGCCGGGGACGGGAACGGAATCTCATCGTCCTGCTGCTTCCTGTCCAGTTGATAAGACAGGGAACCCTTTTTCAGACTGACAAGCCCTTTCCCATACGTCGCCGCCCAGACACTTCCGTCCTTCAGCGCCAGCAGGGGACATCCGTATTTTCCAGTCCCTTCCTGATTCTCTGGCGCACCGTCATCCTTTCAGCATCCAGCACGTCCACCCCCTGCGTCCGGTAGCCGATGAAAATATCCTTTCCCTGCCGGAGGATGGAAGACACGAAGTCTTCCGACAGCATTTTGGCATTTCCCTCACCCGAACGGCCGTCTTCCGCGCAGCGGAACCATACAGATTACTATTCTTCCGGGCATAATCCCGGCCGCGCAAGAAACGCCAGGAGCTGATGCCGTTGCTGTACGCCAGGCCGGACCAGGTGCCTACCAGTACCTGGTCTTTTTCCGTACAGGCCAGAACATTGCAGATATTGGAAGGCAGCCCGCCCCCATACGGCTGGTACGGCTGCCGGGCAAACTGCTTGCTGTCCCAGTACCACGGCGCCTGCACGTTCTTCCACTGCATGTACCCCGACTTGCGCGGCGAGCAGGACACGCCGCCGCAGGCATAGGCCAGCCACAGATTCCCCCTGGCGTCAAAGCCGGCGGAAGCCGCCTGGTCCTCCGCCAGTCCCGTGGACCGGTCCAGCGCCTTCCATGAATCATTCCCGGGATCATAAACGGACACGCCTCCGGACGTGGCAACGGCCACCTCCCCGGAAACGGGAGAGACGGCCAGCGCATAAACATGCTCTCCGTTCAGGGCATTGCCGCGGTCATACGTCTTCCACTCCCTCCCGTTGAAAACGGCCACGCCGCTGTCGTCCGTGCCCACCCAGATGCGACCCTGCCTGTCCTCCGCAATGCAGGTGAAATTCTTTCCTTTGGGAAAGCCGGAATAATAATCCATGTTGAGCCACGACTTCTCGTATGCCCTGTCGCCGACTTGAAGGCGGTAAACGCTTTCCCTCTCCCCCACGGCCCATATAGCTCCATCCTGCGCCACCAGGGTACCGCGGATGAAGCGCACCGGGCATTCCGGCAGTTGTTCCGGGATCTGGACAGATTTGACTTCTCCTGCGGACCATCCCCCCAGCAGGGGGAAAACCAATGCGAGTGTTCCTATGAAATGTTTGAATTTAATTAACATAACCAATTATTTCCTGATTATTATGTGAGAATATTATCGTATTTTGCTGACGTCAACCCCATTTCCAAGTTATTCTCAATTTTATCCAATCAAAAAACCACACAATCAGTTTACAGTCAAATATATAAGTCATTCAATATATGTTAGTTATAAAAATTATTCAGGTTTAGAAAAACCCAAGACACACCGCCCTTCCTGTACCCGGACAGAAAAAATGCAGGAGACTAACTCAAAAGCGGCGGCCAACCGCTTTTTCTTCTTTCAAAAATGCTCTTTCCGGACATTCATCAACATCGAATTCCGAATCCGAAGTCAACAGGAAAGTTTGGTTTAAAACATGTTAGAAGAATTTGGATTTGGAAAAATTGGAGAAATAGCAATTAATGAAAAAATGAATTAAATGATAACTATCTGACAGTCTTGATATTCATGTGTTCAAGGCATTGCAACGGATTCGGAATCCGATAAGAACCGGGTATCGCAGGGGTTTCTTTCTCTCCTGAATTTTGAATGGAATAATTTAAATTACTATAGTATTAATTTCATGCAACCTCATTTGCCTTATCAACTAACAGCGTGGCTTATGGCAGCCGCCTTCTTCGGAACTCTCGCCTCCCAATCCCAGGCTGCCGGAGAAAGCATCAGCATCAATTTTGGTACCAACGAACCAAACGGCACCATTTCCGATTCTTCCAGCGCCGGGCTTGAAGCCGTTCCCGGCTCCAACTGGAATCAATTCAGCGGAGCTTCCCAATCCACGGCCCAGAACCTGAAGGATAACAACGGAGACGCCACCGGAGCGACCGTCACCTGGTCCAGTAAAAATACCTGGCGCGGAGGCGACACCCCCTCCACCGGGGACGGCCAGATGCTGAAGGGCTACCTGGACGACGGCAGCGGCATCACCATCAATGTCAGCGGCGTGGATTTCCTGACCTACGGCGTTTATATCTACTGCAATACGGACACAGCCAACGGAAACTTCTCCGCCAAGACCGTCAACGGCGTTTCCTACACCTGGAACGGAACTTCCACCGTGGCAGGCTCTGCCGCGTGGGGAGCAACGGGAACCTTTGGACAGGCGGTGGAAGGGACCAATACGCTGTATGTGGAAGGCCAGACTTCACCCAACCTGAGCATCACCGCTCCGAGCAACACCAGCGGCTCAGGCACCCGCGGCTGCATTGCAGGCATCCAGATCGTCAATACCTATGAGGGCGTTAAAATTTCCGCTACGCTGGATGGCTCCTCCTCCGAGTGGACTTCCTCCCAACTGGGGGATGCCGCATGGACGGACTCCGCTGACGGAGCCGGCACCTATGCCTCCATCAACGTCACCAACGGCCCGGGAGCCCTGACCATTGCGGACGGGGAAACGCGCCGCACGGACGCCATCCTACTCACCGGCGGAAACCTCACCATTTCCGGCGGCACCCTGAGCCTGTCGGGCCCCGGCATCCTCCGCGCGGCAGAAGGCATCACGCTCACCGTATCCTCCAGCCTGTCCGGAACGGCTACTCTGGACGGGGCCGGCACCGTCATCATGAACGGAACCAGCACCCTGACGGGCCTGGCCGGTTCCGGAGCCCTGAATCTGGGGGACAACGCCTCCATTTCCATCACGGGAGATACCGCCTCCCGCTATACGGGAGCCCTGACTCTGGGAGAAAACGCCTCCCTCACGGCAGCCAATCCCAACTGGACCTTCGCCGGAGCCCTGACCATAGCGGCGGCCAACTACAATGCCAACGACTCCTGGGCGCACACCGCCTCCTCCCTCACCCTGACGGGAGCCGGAGACGTGGAATACACCTTTGAAGGGGGAACGCTTATTCCCATCACCCATGCAGACAGCACCCTGACGGTCCGCAAGGTGACGGACGGCACCGGCACCATCAATGCCAACCATGCCTCCGACATCGCACACCTGATCATTGACGCCGGCACAGTCAACCTGTCCGGCAGCGACACCGCCTACACGTTTGAATCCATCACCATCGGCCAGAACTCCAAGCTGAGCCTAAATGGCGTAGGCATCGTACTGGGCGGCACGCCGGATATCCTGATGAAGTCCGGCTCCACATTTGAAATGCTCAACTGCCGCGCCTATGGCGCGGATACCCCCATCAGCGCCAACATTACCGTTGACGCCGCCGGAGCCGGCGTGACCATCTCCGGCTCCCTTTACGGAAACGCCACCAACCTTGGCGGAACGATCACCGGCGAAGGAGAACTGCTGGTCACCAACGGTTCCAGCGGAAGCAACAACTTCACCATTTCCTCCGTCATTTCCGACAAGGACGCCTCCCACCAGATGAGCGTGAAGGTGAACAAGAACAGCTCCGTAGTCGTTTTCTCCGGCAACAACACGTACACCGGCGGCACCACCATCGTGCAGGGAACACTCCAGACCAACTCCGCAACCGCACTTGGCCAGGGTTCCGTTCTGGTGCAGGGAGGAACGCTCAACGCCAACAGCCAGGCCCTGGCCAACGCCATTACGCTCCAGACGGGCACCATCCAGAACCTCGGCAGCGCTTCCGCTCCCAAGGACCTCACCGTCAGCCTGACGGGGAACGCCGCCATCAACAACTCAACGGTAATCCTGGGCAATGCTTCCGGCGCGCCCATGATTTCCACAGGCCAGGTGCTGACGCTTTCCGGCACTACCTCAGCCACGCTGAACAACGCCACGCTGAACCTCTCCAGCTTCAACACGGCTCTGATCGACATGCAGGGAACGTCCACCCTGAACCTGACCGGCGGCCTGACGCTGAATCTGGACAGCGCCCTGGCGCTTGACCTTACCTCCCTGACGATCGACCTGATCACTGTGGGCGAAGGCACATCCCTGGCGGACAACATCGACTGGGATTCCCTGCTGACGCTTACGCAGAACGGCCAGAACCTGATCTGGGACGGCGTTACCTACAACAACGGCAGCCTGACCTTCACCGGCCTGGCCGTACCGGAACCCGGCACGGCCACCCTGAGCCTGCTGGGCCTCACGGCCCTGCTGATGCGCCGCAGAAAGAAGGCCTGAGCTTCCTGAATTAACAGAAGACTCCATTCAGGGGCTGTTCCGCCAGCAAGGTGCGGAACAGCCCCTGTTTGCTATATATCCAACTCTAAAAAACAAGGGCCGCTGCCATACGGAAACCCTTGTTTGAAGTCTTATCCCTTTCCGGATAAGGAATAAAACCTCCGCATCATACCGCCGGAATGCCGGTCATATTTTCTTAACTAAAGTAAAAGTAGGGTCTTCATCCTTTCCGCTGGTCCCGAAATCACTTTTATTCTCCATTTTAGTCACCTTGTGCAGGGCCGTGATATAGACTTGTGAATAAAGGGGTCCCCGATGTTCCAAATTTATTTGGATCATAGGCGAAGGGGACATCATTCTTCGTATCGGCGAATATCAGCGCTACATATATATTTCCAGTCATGGATATCCGTACTTCATGTATTTTTTTGTACAGCCATTCCTGTTTTTCCTGAGGATTTTTATTGAGGCTTGTGATCACCGTCACTTTACCCGGCATAATATTGTAGGCATTTTTTACACCCTTTTTTGCTTCCACTCCCTTTTGGGGAAGCGCCGGCTTATTAATAATGGAAACCCCATCATAATTCAGATGAGTTCCTGACCACATGGTATGCTCCCCGGTAATCTCTCCGTTGAGCACGTTCATGCTCAACAGACTGATTCCCGCAGCCAATATCATTTTATTATTCATGTTGTCGTTTTCTTTTGGGATTCATGTTCAAGGTGTTTCTTCATCTCTTGAACTGATTTCACAGGAGGTTGTTCGGCATCATCTCGATATTGCCTCCAATCAATATCCAGCTTATCCATCAAATAAACTTCATTTACGGAAAAAGGTATCGTGCCCGGGGCATTCGGAACACATTCCCTGGATCTGAGATCCGGATAATAAATCTGACACTGGTCCCACGCAGCCGCCATGGTCTGGTCAAAAGAAGAACGTACATCGGGAGAGTAAATTCTGGCTTCCCATTGAAACCAGTCTTCCAAGCACCTGCTCTTTTTTTCTTTCCTTCAACCGCCTCACGGAATGAGGAAAGAATGTACCTGTTCAAGCAGGAACATCCTGCGGGCGTAACATACCGTGGCTGATACTGGAGAGTGAGCAGTTGATTGAGAAGAACCTTCTCCTCCGGCCCGGCAACAGAAGAATGAACTCTCTCGGGGAAGGAATAATGCCTGCAAATAATCCATCAACATAATAAGGCAATTCATCAGGCGTTCTCATTTCCAGAGGAAGAAGCGCATTGATGAATACCCCATTTAAAATAGTATTGAAGGAACCGTTCCTGCAAACATGGAATAAGTATACGCCGCCTTTCCTGCACATGAAGCGCTTGTAAACTCCGGACCCCGCAAACCTGGAAACGCGCGTGCGCGCTTCCACCGGGAACGACTGCCACTGCTCCATAGAAGCGGCAAGCGTCTTCCCTTTTTTAGTGCGGTTCCCAATTTCAATATCCGCTTTGTTGTCGAACAGGCTTTGAATGGAAGAAGAAAAAGGATGCCTCCGGGCTTCTACCACATAATCCCGCCTGGATTCATGTTGAAGATATCCGTTGGGATTATAGAAATACAGGGCTATTTCATGAACCCCTTCCGGCACTTCCACAGCTACCCATATACCGGGACCGTCCACAAAGGACGGATATACTTCCCCGTGGTCGTCCCATTCCGCCTCTGTTCTTGTGGAATCACTGGGGTCAAAGAGAACATTGCGGTTTCCTGCCACATTGGCGCTTTGTACCCACCAGCGCAATCCATCTCCCTGATTGCGGTTGAGCCCCATCAGTCCCTGAATCCAATAACAGGGGATACACTCGTTTCCATTTAGGGTCTTCAGCACTCGTTTCCATGCGGACAGGTAATTGCTTGGCTTTAAACTCGGAATTGTTCATGGGGGCATTCGTGGCGCACAGCGTGGCGCGCGTCAGGCCGTACCTCCCGCACCAGTCCCCCTTCGTGGACCAGTCCTCCCCCGCGGAACACAATGCTCTTCCCCGCATGCGCGCCCGCACCCAGCTTTTTCCAGCCTCCTCAGGACTGCGGCAGAATCCTCCATCCGGGCCGGGGACGGGAACACGATTTCATCGTCCCGCTGCTTCCTGTCCAGTTGATAAGACAGGGAACCCTTTTTCAGACTGACAAAACCACGTCCATATGTGCCGGCCCATACGCTTCCATCCCCCAGTACTAGAAGAGAAGACACATCAACGTTTTCCAGTCCCTTCCTGATTCTCTGGCGCACCGTCATCCTTTCAGCATCCAGCACGTCCACCCCCTGCGTCCGGTAGCCGATGAAAATATCCTTTCCCTGCCGGAGGATGGAAGACACGAAGTCTTCCGACAGCATTTTGGCATTTCCCTCACCCGGAACGGCCGTCTTCCGCGCAGCGGAACCATACAGATTACTATTCTTCCGGCATAATCCCGGCCGCGCAAAAACGCCAGGAGCTGATGCCGTTGCTGTACGCCAGGCCGGACCAGGTGCCTACCAGTACCTGGTCTTTTTTCCGTACAGGCCAGAACATTGCAGATATTGGAAGGCAGCCCGTCCCCATACGGCTGGTACGGCTGCCGGGCAAACTGCTTGCTGTCCCAGTACCACGGCGCCTGCACGTTCTTCCACTGCATGTACCCCGACTTGCGCGGCGAGCAGGACACGCCGCCGCAGGCATAGGCCAGCCACAGATTCCCCCTGGCGTCAAAGCCGGCGGAAGCCGCCTGGTCCTCCGCCAGTCCCGTGGACCGGTCCAGCGCCTTCCATGAATCATTCCCGGGATCATAAACGGACACGCCTCCGGACGTGGCAACGGCCACCTCCCGGAAACGGGAGAGACGGCCAGCGCATAAACATGCTCTCCGTTCAGGGCATTGCCGCGGTCATACGTCTTCCACTCCCTCCCGTTGAAAACGGCCACGCCGCTGTCGTCCGTGCCCACCCAGATGCGGCCCTGCCTGTCCTCCGCAATGCAGGTGAAATTTTTCCTTTGGGAAAGCCGGAATAATAATCCATGTTGAGCCACGACTTCTCGTATGCCCTGTCGCCGATTTGAAGGCGGTAAACGCTTTCCCTCTCCCCCACGGCCCATATAGCTCCATCCTGCGCCACCAGGGTACCGCGGATGAAGCGCACCGGGCATTCCGGCAGTTGTTCCGGCACTTGGACAAAGGCAATTCCCCCCTCAGTCCACATCCCCATAACAATCAGCAGCATAGCGACAGCACTGCATAAATTTCCGAATATGACACTCATTATCCTTTTATGATATTTTCTGTATAATTGATGCATCATTCAAAGTCAACCAAATGGAAAGTTATTTTTTAATATCGGATTTCAGAAACTTACTTCATTCCTGCTTTCAGGGGCCAATCTGCTACCTTGAAAAGGTCAGCGGACGCTCCGGCAATGAGACCAATAAGACTTCAAAGAATAAAAAAAGGGCCTCCGCATCCGCGGAGGCCCCCAGCTTACCCAAACAACAGAAAACTGCTGCATGCTTCTTTCAGGAATGCATGGCCAGGGCATGCCGGTATTCCACCGGGAAGACCTTGATGAATTTGCCGCGTTCCTCCGGCCAGTTGTTTAACAGGTCGCAGGCCCGGCGGCTTTTCGTAGCCATGTAGTGCTCGTAAATGAGCTGGAGCAGTTCCGCCTCGTCGGCGGAGTGCGGCATGACCGTTTCCAGGTCCACGCTGCCCAGGTTGCATTTCTGATCGAAGTCGTCGCGGAAGAGTTCGGTCTTTTCCCCTTTTTCCAGCAGGCCCTTCAAGTCCGGGAGCAGGCGGCGCCGGTCGTAGTTGTCCAGAGGTTCCTTTTTTTCAAAGGAGGGGTCAAACCTGCATCCGTCCCCCTCCGCCGCATGCAGGATGGAGGAGAAGTCCAGATGCTGAGCCTTGTAGAAGTCAATGGCGCGGTTCACGGAGCAGGTCCGCCCTGCCGACGGCTTCGTCCAGGGAGCGGAGGCCCAAGGAAGCCAGGATTTCCCGCGTTTCCTGCGCCACGAAGCGAAGGTAGTTGATGACGTATTCCGGCTTGCCGCTGAACTTGGCTCTCAGGGCCGGGTCCTGCGTGGCAACGCCCACCGGGCACGTGTTTTCATGGCACCTGCGGGGCACTGGCGCAGCCGATGGCGACCAGAACGGCAGTGCCGAAGCCGAATTCCTCCGCTCCCAGCAGGGCCGCCATGACGACGTCCCTCCCGGTGCGCAGCTGGCCGTCCACCTGGAGCCGGACGCGAGGCGGAGCTTGTTGAGCACAAGCGTCTGCTGCGTTTCCGCCAGACCCAGTTCCCGGCGCAGGATGGAATCCGCGCTTTCCACTTCCTCCAGCGGGACGGTGTCCGCGGGAGCAGAATTCAAACAGGCCGCGCAGGGTGCAGAGGTGCTGCGCCTGGTGGTTGCTGTAGTCCGCAAATTCCCGGACGGTGCCGGGGAAAATTCGTCAATCAGTTCCCGGTTCAGCCCCACGGCCTCGAACAATTGGGAGGAGCGGTAGCTGCGCAGGGTGGAAATGCCCATCTTGGACATGATTTTAAGCAGCCCCTTGTCAATGGCGTTGATATAGTTGCCGGAGGCCTTCACCACGTCCAGCGGGCAGTCCTGCGGCGCGGCCAGGGAGGTGACCGTCGCCAGAGCCAGGTACGGATTGACCGCCGTGGCCCCGAAACCCAGCAACAGGGCGAAGTGCATCGTTTCCCGCGCCTCCCCCCCGTTTCCAGGATCAGGCCCACGTCGGAACGCAGTCCGGCGGCCGCCAGGGCGCGGTGCACCACGGAGCAGGCCAGCAGGCTGGGAACGGGAAGGTAGCCACGGCCTATGTTGCGGTCCGTCAGCACCAGGATGCGCACGCCGGACCTGACCAGCCCCACGGCGGATTCCGCCAGGCTGTCCAGCGTCTCCCGCAGAGCGTTTCCGTCCCCGCCTTCCGGGAACTGGAGGGGGAGCCTGGCGGAGGGGAAGCCGGCTTCCCGGATGTTGCAGAGGCGGTTGAGCTCCTCGTCCGTAATGACGGGGCGCGCCATCTTGATGAGCCGGGCGTGCTCCGGCGTTTCCTCCAGAATGTTGGGATGGTTGCCGATGTACGTGGTCAGGCTCATGACGAGTTCCTCCCGGATGGGGTCGATGGGCGGGTTGGTCACCTGCGCGAACAATTGCTTGAAGTAGTTGAACAGGAGCGGCGCCTTTCCGGAGAGGACGGCCAGCGGCGCGTCGTTCCCCATGGAGCCGAGGGGTTCCGCGCCCTTCATCATCATCGGGCGTAGGATGAGTTCCACATCCTCCTGCGTGAAGCCGAACTGGCGCTGATGAACCGCCAGGTCCGGCATTTCCGCGGAGGCGGAGACAGAGTCGAACAGGGAGCGGACGGAAATCTTGTTTTGTTCCACCCAGCGGCGGTAGGGCATACGCCGGGCCATTTCATTCTTGGTTTCCGCATCGGACACCAGGCGGTGGTTCACCAAGTCGCAGTAGATCATCTCTCCGGGGCGCAGGCGGCCCTTGCGGGCCACTTTTTCCGCGGGAATGTCCGCTACGCCCGTTTCCGAGGCCAGGATGAAAATATCGTCCGTGGTCAGCGTGTAGCGGGCGGGGCGCAAGCCGTTGCGGTCCAGCATGGCGCCCGCGTTGACGCCGTCGGAGAAGACGACGGCGGTCGGGCCGTCCCACGGCTCCATCAGGGCGGAATGGTATTCAAAGAAGCCGCGCACGTCCGGCCCCAGATGGTAGTTGACGCCCCAGGCCTGCGGCATGAGCATGAGCATGGCGTGGCGCAGGTCGCGCCCGGCGGCGGCGAGCAGTTCCACCATGTTGTCCAGGCAGGCGGAATCGCTCTGTCCGGGAGGAATGAGGGGCAGAAGCTTCTGCAAGTCATCCCCCAGCAGGGCGGAGGACAGGTGCGGCTCCCGCACGCTCAGATGGTTCAGGTTTCCGCGCAGGGTGTTGATTTCCCCGTTGTGGGCCAGGTAGCGGAAGGGATGGGCCAGGCTCCACGTGGGGAAGGTGTTCGTGCTGTAGCGCTGGTGGACGAGGGCCAGCGGAGATTTGAAACGCTCATGGCGCAGGTCTTCGTAAAATCCGTCAATTTGCGTGCCGAGGAACAATCCCTTATACACGATGCTGCGGCTGGAACAACTGCACACGTAGCATCCTTCCACGCGCCGCTCCATTTCCCGGCGCATTACGAAGAGCTTGCGTTCCAGTGCCGCCTGGTCCGCAAAGCCGCTGCCGTCGATGAAGAGCTGGCGAATCAGGGGGCAGGTGCGCCGGGCGTTCTCGCCGATGCTGTCGCGGTCCACGGGAACCTCTCTCCAGGCAATCACCCTGCCGCCGTTTTCCGTGACGGCGGCCTCCAGTTCCTCTTCATGGCCGCAGCCGCCGAACATCATGGCGACTCCGTATTTTCCTCTGGCGGGAAGTTTGTTGGGAAGGAGCAGGCGGAAGAATTCATCCGGCAGGGCCAGCAGGATGCCCGCTCCGTCCCCGGTATCGGGATCGCTTCCCACGGCGCCGCGGTGCATCAGCCTCTTGAGAACGGTGACACCCATTTCAATGATTTTGTGGCTCGGTTCATTCTTCAGATCCGCCACCAGCCCCACGCCGCAGGCGTCCCTCTCCTGTTCAAAGTCATACAATCCCTGCGGCGCAGGAATGCCTGTCTCGAATTGATCACTATTCATCAGTTTGCTGTTTTATTTGAGTTAAGCTGATTTTCTTATAGCAAAAACCGTGCCAACATTATGCACTCCTTCCACTCTCCCCGTTTTCCGAACGCCGCCGCCCCGGTTTTACATGATTTGACAGGCCTTCCGGCATGACAGAGGACCCACGGCGGCAAAGGACAATTCCCTCTCCCAAGCAGATATTTTTACATTTTCGTAATTACCCTTTTACCGTGATTTTACATTTTTGTAATTAATGCTTTCACCTTTTTCATCCCTCTTCTTTCCACGGCTTCCTTTTACAATTTCTGCAATATATTTATAGGCAACTTCTTAAAACACCATACCCACTCCGGCACAAGTTGATTCAAAAAGCTGGCACGGTTCTTGCTAAGAAAAAGACACAACAGTTAACCATGATGAGTGACTCGACAAGAACACAAGCCATCAGCGCCATCGCCTCCCTTCCCGTGAGCGGGGTGAGCGAGAGCGCTCCTGTCCGCATTAATTATTACGGCGCCGACGTTTTCAGTACGGAGGTGATGAAGAAGTACCTGCCCAAGGACACGGCGAAAACCCTCCTGTCCACCATCCAGGACGGCCTGCCGCTGAACGCGGACATTGCCGCGGACGTAGCCCACGCCATGAAGCAGTGGGCTCTGGAACGGGAGCCACTCACTACACGCACTGGTTCCAGCCCATGACGGGTTCCACGGCGGAGAAGCATGATTCCTTCCTGGACCCCAAGGGCATGGAGCCGATCATGAGCTTTTCCGGCAAGAACCTGATCGTGAGCGAGCCGGACGCTTCCAGCTTCCCCTCCGGCGGCCTGCGCTGCACGTTTGAGGCCCGCGGCTACACCGCGTGGGACCCCACCAGCCCCGCCTTCATCAAGAGGCACGGGAACGGAGCCACCCTTTGCATTCCCACCGCCTATTGTTCCTATACGGGAGACGCGCTGGACAAGAAAACCCCTCTGCTCCGCTCCCGGCAGGCATTGGGCAACGCCGTCAAGAGGCTGATGAAGTGCTTCGGGCTGCCGGATGAACGCGTGACCATCACGCTGGGGCCGGAACAGGAGTATTTCCTGATTGACAAGAATTTCTATCTGAACCGCCCGGACCTGGTCCAGACGGGCCGAACCCTTTTCGGCGCGCCGCCCGCCAAGCACCAGCAACTGGAAGACCATTATTTCGGCTCCATCAAGCCGCGCATCCTCAATTTCATGAATGATGTGGAAAAGGAACTCTGGCGGCTGGGCATTCCGGCCAAGACGCGCCACAATGAAGTGGCCCCGGCCCAGTTTGAACTGGCCCCCTTGTTTGAGGACGTGAACCTGGCGATCGACCACAATATGCTGGTGATGGAAATCCTGCGCCAGCAGGCCAGCAGGCACGGGCTGGTGTGCCTGCTCCACGAGAAGCCCTTCGTGGGCGTCAACGGCTCCGGCAAGCACAACAACTGGTCCATTTCCTACGGGGACAAGAATCTGCTGGATCCCGGCACGGACCCGCAGCAGAACGCTATTTTCCTGACCGTGCTGGCCGCCATCATCGAGGCTGTGGACAAGCACAGCGACCTGCTGCGCAATTCCGTAGCCAGCGCCGGGAACGACCACCGCCTGGGCGCGAACGAGGCCCCTCCCGCCATTATCTCCATTTTCCTGGGCGACCAGCTCAATGAAGTGATCGAGAATATCATCAACGGGGAATCCGGCCGCGGCAGGCGCAACGACACGCTCCAGATCGGCGTGGATACGCTGCCCGTCCTTCCCCGGGACGCGACGGACCGCAACCGCACCAGCCCGTTCGCCTTCACCGGCAACAAGTTCGAGTTCCGCGCCCCCGGCTCCGCCCAGTCCTGCGCGGGCCCCATGATGACCCTGAACACCATTGTGGCGGAGGCCTTCGATTCCCTGGCGGAGGAGCTTTCCTCCTTCGCTCCGGAGACCTTCCTGGCCCAGCTCCAGGAGACGCTCAAGCGCAGGATTTCCGAACACAAGAGAATCATCTTCAACGGAGACAATTATTCGGAGGAATGGGTGAAGGAAGCGGAACGCCGCGGCCTTCCCAACCTGAAAAACACGATGACCGCCCTCCACACCCTGGTGAATGAGAAGAATGTGGCCCTGTTCGAGAAGTACGGGGTGTTCTCCCGCAGGGAACTGGAATCCCGGTTTGAGATTTTCCTGGAGGAATACCACAGGCGCATCCGCATTGAAGGGCGCCTGTCCTGGGAAATGGCGGCCACCATCATCCTCCCTGCCCTGCGCAACGAATACAAGCAAACCGTTTCCGCGCTCTCCAGGGCGCTGGACGCCAAGCGGACCAACGGGACCGCCGCCCTGCAAAAGCTGGCGGACAAGCTGGGCGGCGCCCTGGATTCCGTCGTGTCCGACCTGGATACCCTGGAAACCGCGCTCACGAGCTGCCATGAGGACATCCTTGCCGCGATGTCCCGATTGAGAACCAGCGTCGATGCCGCAGAAACCCTGGTGAACGACCGGTCCTGGCCTCTCCCAAGTACCGGGAAATGCTGTTCATCTATTAGGGTGCACCGACGAGCTCCGGAGCTTTGCCGGCCCCTTGCGGGGCAAGCCTCTGCCCGCAGAGGGAAAGGCACGGCTCCGGGGCCTTGGCGCGCCCTGTCCCGGCCGCCCTTTTTCCCACTGTTTTCCACCGACCACCAACCCCTGAAAAATCCGCGTCATTGGCCGTAAAAAACTTTCCTCCGGAGCCCTGCGGGGGCACTTAATTCCCCGGCGGAAATCCACGGTCCAGAACCACAGGATTCTTCCATCGCCATTATGCCTAAAGATACCTCCATCAAAAAGATTCTCGTGATCGGCTCCGGCCCGATCGTCATCGGCCAGGGCTGCGAATTCGACTACTCCGGCACCCAGGCCTGCAAGGCCCTCCGGGAAGAAGGTTATGAAGTAGTGCTGGTCAACTCCAATCCCGCCACCATCATGACGGACCCGGAGACCGCCCCGCGCACCTACATTGAACCGATCACCCCGGAGTTCGTGGAGAAAATCATCGTCCGGGAAAAGCCGGACGCCCTGCTCCCCACCCTGGGCGGCCAGACGGCCCTGAACTGCGCCATGGAGCTCCACCGCAGCGGCGTGCTGGAGAGGGAGAACGTGCGCATGATCGGCGCCCATGCGGACGCCATTGACCGCGGGGAGGACCGCAACCTGTTCAAGGAGGCCATGATCCGCATCGGCCTGGACGTGCCGCGCTCCGGCATCGCCCACACGATGGAGGAGGCGCGCCGGGTAGCCGGGGACATAGGCACCTTTCCCCTGATTATCCGCCCCGCCTTCACGCTGGGCGGCATGGGCGGCGGCGTGGCGTACAACAAGACGGAGTTTGAGGAAATCTGCGCCCGCGGGCTGGACCTCTCCCCCGTTTCCGAAATCCTGATTGAGGAATCCCTCATCGGCTGGAAGGAGTTTGAAATGGAAGTGATGAGAGACCGCGCGGACAATTGCGTGGTGATCTGCTCCATTGAGAACATTGACGCGATGGGCGTGCATACCGGGGATTCCATCACCGTGGCTCCCATCCAGACCCTGACGGACAGGGAATACCAGGTCATGAGGGACGCATCCTTCGCCGTCATCCGGGAAATCGGCGTGGAAACGGGCGGTTCCAACATCCAGTTCGCCATCAACCCGGCCAACGGCCGCATGATCGTCATTGAGATGAACCCCCGCGTTTCACGTTCCTCCGCTCTGGCTTCCAAGGCCACGGGGTTCCCCATCGCCAAGCTGGCCGCCAAGCTGGCCGTGGGCTACACGCTGGACGAACTGCGCAACGACATCACGAGGGAAACGCCCGCCTGCTTTGAGCCCACCATTGACTACGTGGTGACCAAGGTCCCCCGCTTCACGTTTGAAAAGTTCAAGCAGGCGGACGAGCACCTGACCACCTCCATGAAATCCGTGGGGGAAGCCATGGCCATAGGCCGCACGTTCAAGGAATCCCTGCAAAAGGCCCTGCGCTCCCTGGAAACGGGCCGCTGGGGCTGGGGTTTCGACGCGAAGGCGCCGCAGAAGCCCACCGCGGAGGAAATCACGCGGAAGCTGGCCGTCCCCACGGCGGAACGCATTTTCTGGATTCAGACGGCGTTCAGCAGCGGCTTTTCCCTGGACGAGGTGCACCAGCTCACCCAGATTGACCCCTGGTTCCTGGCCCAGATGCGGGACTTGGCGAAGGCGGGCGACCGCCTGGACGCGCTGGACCTGCGGGAAGCCAAGAAGCTGGGCTTTTCCGACAGGCAGATCGCCCTGGCCCGCGGAACTACGGAGGAAAGCATCCGCAAGGAACGCCGCGAACAGGGCATCGTGCCCGGCTACCGCCTGGTGGACACCTGCGCCGCGGAGTTTGAGGCATACACGCCTTACTTTTATTCCACGTACGGGGATGAAAACGAGGCGCGCGACACGGGCCGGAAGAAGATCCTCATCCTGGGAGGCGGCCCGAACCGCATCGGCCAGGGCATCGAGTTCGACTACTGCTGCGTGCACGCCTCCATGGCCCTGCGGGAAATGGGGTATGAAACCATCATCGTGAATTCCAACCCTGAGACCGTCTCCACGGACTACGATTCCTCCGACAAGCTTTTCTTTGAACCCCTGACGCTGGAAGACGTGCTCCACATCTGCGAGCAGGAGAAGCCGGACGGCGTCATCGTCCAGTTCGGAGGCCAGACGCCGCTGAACCTGGCCAACGCCCTGGAAGCCCACGGCGTGCCCGTCATCGGCACCAGCCCGAAGGCCATTGACCTGGCGGAAGACCGCGAACATTTCTCCGCCCTGCTGAGGGAGCTGGGGCTGAAGCAGGCGGACGCGGGGACGGCTACCAACGTGGAGGACGCCGCCGCTATTGCCGCCCGCATCGGCTATCCGGTGCTGCTGCGCCCCTCCTTCGTGCTGGGCGGCCGCGGCATGATCATCGTGTACGAGGAGCAGGAGCTGCGCCGGTACATGAACGAAGCCGTGGAGGCCTCCGAGGAACGCCCCGTGCTGATCGACCGCTTTCTGGAAAACGCCGTGGAGATTGACGTGGACGTCATCGCGGACCGGGAGCGGGCCGTCATCGGCGCCATCATGCAGCACGTGGAGCCCGCGGGCATCCACTCCGGGGATTCCGCCAGCATGATTCCCGCCATGGGCATTTCCATGAAAATGCACAAAGGAAATCACGCGCGCCTCCAAGGAGCTGGCACGGCGGCTGAACGTCTGCGGGCTGATGAACATCCAGTTCGCCGTGAAGGACGAACAGCTTTACGTCATTGAAGTGAATCCGCGCGCCTCCCGCACCGTTCCGTTCGTCTCCAAGGCCATCGGCAGGCCCCTCGCCAAGCTGGCCGCGCAGGTCATGGCCGGCAAGACGCTGGAGGAGCTGGGCTTTACCCGGGAAATCACGCCGGAATACCACTGCGTGAAGGAGGCCGTCTTCCCCTGGGGCCGCTTCCCGGGCATCGACGTGGTGCTGGGGCCGGAGATGAAATCCACCGGGGAGGTGATGGGCATCGACCCGGACCCGGACATCGCCTTCGCCAAATCCCAGATCAGCGCATTCAATCCCCTGCCGACGGAAGGCAAGGTTTTCATCTCCGTGAATGACCGGGACAAGGAGCGCGTGCTCCACATGGCCCGCCAGCTGGCGGACATGGGCTTCACGCTGTGCGCCACGCGCGGCACGATGATCCACCTGCTCCAGCACGACATCGAATGCGAACGCGCGTACAAGGTGAACGAGGCGCGCCGCCCGAACATCGTGGACCACATCAAGAACGGGGACATCGATTTCATCATCAACACGCCCGGCTCCCACGACGCGCGGGCGGACGACATCATCATCCGTTCCTCCGCCATCGCCGCCAAAACCTCCTACTGCACGAACCTGGCCTCCGCACAGGCCTGCGTGAACGCCATTGAGGCGCTGAAGAACAGGAACCTCCAGGTGTGCACCATCCAGGAATACCATGCCCAGACCGTTTAACCCCATACCAAACAGCATTTTTATATCATCATGAGAGCCATTCTCGCACTGGAAGACGAAGCGTCTTCATCGGTTCGCACTTCGGAGCCACGGGCACGGAAGTGGGGGAAGCCTGCTTCAACACGTCCATGACCGGCTACCAGGAAGTCCTGACGGACCCGTCCTACAGCGGCCAGATTGTCACGATGACCTATCCCCTGATCGGCAATTACGGCGTCAACCCGGAAGATTACGAGTCCGGCAAGGCGCAGGTCAGCGGCTTCGTGGTGGCGGAGCTGGCGAAGGTTCCTTCCAACTGGCGCGCCACGGAAGCCCTGGGCCCGTGGCTGGAAAAGCAGGGCGTGATCGGCATTGAGGGGGTGGACACCCGCAAGATCGCCAAGCACCTGCGCTCCGCGGGCGCCATGCGCGCCTGCCTCACCACGGAGCTGACGCCGGAGGAAGCCGTGGAAGCCGCCAGAAAGGCCCCCTCCATGGAAGGCTGCAACATCGTGGACAAGATCGGCTCCCATCCCATGACCCCGGAGGAAGTGGACGCGCTGGTGACGGAAGGGGTACTGCCCCCCACGGAGTACGACATCGTGGCCTTCGACTTCGGCATCAAGTACAACATCCTGCGCCAACTGAGGGAAAACGGCTTCCGTGTGACCGTGGTTCCCGCCCACACGACGGCGGAGGAAGTGCTTGGCATGAAGCCGGACGGCGTTTTTCTTTCCAACGGTCCGGGGACCCCGCCACGCTGACGGACATCCACCGTGAAGTAGCCGCCCTGATCGGGAAGGTTCCCATGTTCGGCATCTGCCTGGGGCACCAGATCATTTCCCACGCGCTGGGGGCGAAGACCTTCAAGCTGAAGTTCGGCCACCGCGGCGCCAACCATCCGGTGAAGGACCTCCGCACGGGTAAAATCAGCATCACGTCCCAGAACCACGGTTTTGCCGTGGATCCGGACACCGTGCCGGACGACGTGGAAATCACGCTGATGAACCTGAATGACAATACCGTGGAGGGCATCGCCCACAAAACGCTCCCCGTTTTCAGCGTGCAGTACCACCCGGAAGCCGCCCCCGGCCCCAGAGACCCCCAGTACCTGTTCCGGGATTTCAAGGAAATGATTGCGTCCGGCAAAGGACAAGCCGTCCGCTGACAGTGGCATTCCTCTTCCATGACCAGAGCATTTTCCTCGTCACCATGGGAAAAATGCGCTATTTATGCCCGGAGCGCATCAACTGCGGCTCCGCTGGAGGTTTCACCATTTATTCTTCAACCTCCTCCGCCAACAAACCACCTACACACAGCACATGAGCAAAATCGCATTAATCTCCGGCATCACGGGACAGGACGGTTCTTTTCTCGCAGAGTTCCTGATTGACAAGGGCTATGAAGTACACGGCATCCTGCGCCGCTCCTCTTCCTTCAACACGGGCCGCATCGAGCATCTTTACCTGGACGAGTGGGTGCGGGACATGAAGAAAAACCGGCTGATCAACCTCCACTATGGCGACATGACGGATTCCAGCTCCCTGATCCGCATCATCCAGACCGTGCAGCCGGATGAAATCTACAACCTGGCGGCCCAGAGCCATGTGAAGGTCAGCTTTGACGTGCCGGAATACACGGCGGAAACGGACGCCGTGGGCACCCTCCGCATGCTGGAGGCCGTCCGCATCCTGGGCATGGAAAAGAAATGCCGCATTTACCAGGCTTCCACGTCCGAACTCTTCGGGCTGGTGCAGGAAGTTCCCCAGAAGGAAACCACGCCGTTCTATCCCCGCTCCCCCTACGGCGTAGCCAAGCAATACGGCTTCTGGATCACCAAGAATTACCGCGAATCCTACGGCATGTTCGCCGTCAACGGCATCCTGTTCAACCACGAGAGCGAACGCCGCGGGGAAAACTTCGTCACCCGCAAGATCACGCTGGCGGCGGCCCGCATCGCCCAGGGCATGCAGGACAAGCTTTATCTGGGCAACCTGAACGCCCTGCGCGACTGGGGCTACGCGAAGGATTACGTGGAATGCATGTGGCTGATTCTCCAGCACGACAAGCCGGAAGACTTCGTCATCGCCACCGGGGAGATGCATACGGTCCGGGAGTTCTGCACGCTGGCCTTCCGTGAAGCCGGAATTGAGCTGGAATGGGAAGGCGAAGGCGTGGAAGAACGCGGGCGCGACAAGAAGACGGGCCATATCCTGGTGGAAGTGGATCCCAAGTACTTCCGCCCCTCCGAGGTGGAACAACTGCTGGGAGACCCCACCAAGGCCAGAACCCTCCTCGGCTGGAACCCCACCTCCACCCCGTTTGAGGAACTCGTGCGCATCATGGTCCGCCACGACATGGAATACGTCAAAAATCCCGTCAATTCCTGAGATGGAAAAAAACAGCAGAATATTCGTGGCCGGACACCGCGGCCTCGTGGGCTCCGCCATCTGGAAATCCCTGGAAGACAGGGGTTATTCCAACCTGATCGGACGGACGCACCGGGAACTGGACCTGGAGGACCCGGCGGCCGTGCGGGAATCTTTGACCGGGAAAAGCCGGAATACGTCTTTCTTGCGGCGGCGTTCGTGGGCGGCATCATCGCCAACTCACGGTACCGGGCGGACTTTATCTTCCGCAACCTCCAGATCCAGCAGAACGTCATCGGGGAAAGTTTCCGGCACGGCGTCTCCAAGCTCCTCTTCCTGGGGAGCACCTGCATCTATCCGCGAGAGGCACCCCAGCCCATGAAGGAGAGCGCCCTGCTCACCTCCCCGCTGGAATACACCAACGAGCCCTACGCCATCGCCAAAATCGCAGGCCTGAAAATGTGCGAGAGTTTCAACCTCCAGTACGGCACCAACTACATCGCCGTGATGCCTACGAACCTGTACGGCCCCAATGACAACTTCCACCTGGAGAACAGCCACGTGCTGCCCGCCATGGTGCGCAAGATTCACCTGGCCAAACGCCTGATGGAAGGGGACTGGGACGCCGTGCGGAAAGACCTGGACGCGCGGCCTGTGGAACAGGTGGACGGGACGGCGCCGGAAGAAGCCATCCTGGACGCGCTGGCCAAATACGGCATCACCCCCGGTTCCGTGGAACTGTGGGGAACGGGCACGCCCCTGCGCGAATTCCTGTGGAGCGAAGACATGGCGGACGCCTGCGTCCACGTGATGGAACAGGTGGATTTCAGCCAGCTGAAAGGGGAAGACCGGGAGGTGCGGAACTGCCATATCAACATCGGCACCGGAAAGGAAATCTCCATCGGCGATCTGGCGCGCCTGATAGCCGCCACGGAAGGCTACCGGGGAGAACTGGTATTCAACGCGGACAAGCCGGACGGCACCATGCGCAAGCTGACGGACGTTTCCAAGCTGCATTCCCTGGGCTGGACCCACCGGGTGGAGCTGGAAGAAGGCGTGGAGCGCATCTACCGGTGGTATCTGGGCCAGGCGGAAGCCGCCGGAAACTAAGCCGCCCAGCATCTCCGGCAGCACGCACTCCTCCATGACCCATTTTCCAGACAGCCAGGATACGGCGCCCGTCAAACCCAGCCTGTGGGCGCTGAGCCCCCTGCTGGTTTTCTTCCTGCTTTACCTGGTCATCTCCGTAGCCGTACAGGATTTTTACGCCGTTCCGGTGACGGTGGCCTTTACGGCGGCGGCAGTCTGGGCCGTGCTCATCACCCGCGGGAAAAGCATGGCGGAACGGGTGGACCTGTTTTCCTCCGGCGTAGCCAACCGGAATATCCTGATGATGATCTGGATTTTCGTGCTGGCGGGCGCATTCGCCCAGTCCGCCAGGGACATGGGGGCAATTGACGCCACCGTGCAGCTCACGCTGCGCCTCCTGCCGGACAATCTGCTGCTTGCCAGCGTCTTCATCGCATCCTGCTTCATCTCCCTTTCCGTGGGCACTTCCGTGGGCACCATTGTGGCGCTTGCTCCCGTAGCCACGGGGCTGGCGCACGCCACGCAGGTCAGCACCGGCATGATGACGGCCATTGTGGTGGGCGGAGCGTTTTTTGGAGACAACCTTTCCTTCATTTCAGACACCACGATCGCCGCCACCCGCACGCAGGGCTGCGCCATGCGGGACAAATTCCGGGCTAACGTGAAGGTGGTGCTTCCCGCCGCGCTGCTGGCCCTGGCCTGCTACACCCTGCTCGGATGGAACGTGCAGTCCCCCTCCATGGCGGACGCTCCCATTGAATGGATGAAGGTGTTCCCCCTACCTGCTGGTTCTGGTGACGGCGCTGGCCGGAGTCCACGTGATGGCCGTTCTGACGCTGGGGCTGCTCGCCACGGGACTTGTCGGAGTAGGCATGGGGTATTTTTCCTTCATGGCCTGGTTCCGCGCCATGGGCCGCGGCATGACCGGCATGGGGGAGCTGATCATCGTCACCCTGCTAGCCGGCGGCGTGCCGGCGTTGATCCGCTTCAACGGCGGCATCGCGTACATCATCGGAAAAATCACGGCCCACATCCGGAGCAGGCGCGGCGCGGGAATTCAGCATCGCCGGCCTGGTCTCCCTGGCCAATCTCTGCACCGCCAACAACACGATCGCCATCATTACGGTGGGTCCCATCGCGACGGAGATCAGCGATAAATTCCATATCGCGCCCAGGCGCAGCGCCAGTATTCTGGACACCTTTTCCTGCCTGGTCCAGGGCGTCATTCCCTACGGGGCCCAGATGCTCATGGCCGCCGGAATCGCCCAGGTTTCCCCCCTGCTGATCATGGAATACCTGTATTACCCCCTGATTCTGGGCGTCTGTTCCATTCTTGCCATCGCACTGGCTCCCGGAAAAACGGGAAAGCACAGGAAAAGCTGAGAAGCCATAAGGAAGAAGAGGCGTCAAAGACGCCCTTTTTTATTACCGACATGTTATCCTTGTTATCCTCATGTTACTCAACATATGGGGCTCCTATGTTATCATACATGCATGAGCCTTCATATAGAACCCACAGAAGACGCAGTGGAAACCCTGCGCAAGGAAAGGCGGAAAAATTACATTGCCGCATTGGCGACATCCATTCTCTCCGTCGTCCTGGCGGGAGCCATTCTCTACTCCCTGACCATCATCATCGCCCCCCCGGAAGAACCCAAGGTCGTCGGCTACATCACGCCGGACGAAGCTCCTCCGTCGGATACGCCTCCGCCGCCGGAAGTGCAGAGGGAAACCTCCTCTTCCTCCCATGCGGAAACTCCCGTCAAAGTCGTGGTAGCCGCGGCGGCAGCCCCGGTCAGCCTCCCCAAGATCGACATTGACCCGCCGGACGAACCCGTCATGCTGGAAGAAGGAACCGCCCTGGGCATGGGAGACGGCTTCGGCCCCGACCTGGGTGACGCCACCTCCGCCTTCGGCACGTCCCAGCCCTCAGGAAGTACGCTGGTAGGCACCTTTTACGATACCAAGCAGACGCCCGGCGGACGGCCCACCAACATGACGATGGACCAGTACCGCGCCTTTCTTTCCCGCTTTGTCAACAAAGGCTGGAATGAGTCGGAGCTGAATCGTTTTTACAAGGCGCCGCAGCAATTGTACGCCGCCCAGTTCTACATTCCCAGAACTCCCGCCAAAGACGCGCCCAAGGCCTACGGATGCGACGACAAGGTGAAACCCAGCCAGTGGCTTGCCATTTACCGGGGCAAAGTGCGCGCTCCCAAATCCGGCACGTTCCGCTTCGTGGGGCTGGGAGACGACTATCTGGTAGTGCGGTTCAACAACCAGAACGTATTCGACTACGGCTGGGAATCCGCCTCCCTGGGGAAAATGACGGCGAACAACGCCAAATGGCTTGATGCCATGGAAGGCAAGCCCGGCAACGACGACCTGAAGAAGGAACTCAAGGACGCGGGCATCAACGTCCCCCCCGTCACGTTCTACAAATACGGCCCCTCCGGCCACTGGAACAACACCATGCGCGGCGTAGCCGCCGGCAAGCAGTTCACGGTGGAGCAAGGCAAGGTGTACCCCATTGAAATCCTGGTCAGCGAAGGTCCCGGCGGCGAATTCGGCATGACCCTGCTGCTGGAGGAAGTGGGAATGGCACCCATGAGCAAGGACCCCAAGACGGGAGCGCCCATCCTGCCCCTGTTCCGGACCAACTACGGTGTGCCGAAACCGGACAAGAACAAGGAATATGTGCCGTTTGATGAGATCGGCATCGTATGGGAATCCATCAAATAACCGGAAACTTCCCGATTTCCCTCTCTTCATGCCCGCAGGCCTCCTGCGGGCATTTTACTTGCCCGGCCGTAAAAGATGGCCTACGCTCCCGTTATTACGATGCAGCCTTTTCGATTCCATTCCATCTATCAGCCGCGCATCTGGGGCGGCCAGCACATGAGAACCATGCTGGGCCGGGAACTGCCCGACCGGGAAACGGCCTACGGGGAAGCCTGGGAAATCAGCGACCGTCCGGAAGCCATGAGCACGGTGAGGGAAGGCGAATGGGAAGGAATGCCCCTGCACCGGCTGTGGGAAGAACGGCGGGAAGAACTCTTCGGGCCCGGCTACGAACGTTTTACGCGTTTTCCCCTGCTCTGCAAAATTCTGGACGCCCGTGAGAATCTTTCCGTCCAGGTGCATCCCCCGGAACGCACGGCGGCAGCACGGCGGGGAGAGGTTAAAAACGAGGTATGGTACGTGCTGCATGCGGACCCGGATGCCCTGATTTACGGAGGAATGGAAGAAACCGCTACGCTCTCGGACATCCGCCGGGCGGCGGAAACGGGCCAAATGGAGCAACTGATACGCTCCACCCATCTGGAAAAGGGGGAACATCTTTACATTCCCGCCGGCCTGGTTCACGCCATCGGCGCCGGGCACCTCATTGCGGAGATCCAGCAGAACAGCGACACCACCTACCGCCTTTACGACTGGAACCGGACAGACGCTTCCGGACAGGGACGGGAACTGCACATGGAACAGGCGCTGGATTCCATCGCGGAATTCCGGGAGCTCTGCCGGCAGCCCGGCTACCTGACGGAAATGCCGCATTTCACCACGGAGGAATATCGGCTGGACCAGGGAGAACGATTCACCCAGCCACGCCTCCCGCTTCGCCATCTTCACGGTTCTCCGCGGCTCCGTGTCCTGGGACGGGAAAACGGCGCGGCAGGGAGAATTCATCCTGTCTCCGGCAAATGCGGACGCCGTCACCGCCGTGGAACCGGATACCGTTTTGCTCTCAACAACGGTTTGAACGGCCCAATATGACAAAAAGCGTGAAGAATTCGGCACAAAGCTAAAGCTTTCACACTTTTTCGTTGCAAAGAAGAAAGGTGAATCTTAGCGTGAACTAAACTTTTCCCGCATCCGTGCTGTAAATCCCCCACCTCCCGGCCGCCGTATGAGCAATATTTCCACCATCGCCACTTATCTTGCCCGTGTTTCCGGACAGCTCCAGCCCATGCTGGAGAAAGTCCAGGGCATGGACCGCAGAACCTTCCTGCTGGAAGCCGCCGCCCTGCTGGCCCTGACCAGTTGTTCGGAACCCTCCGGCAAAGCCGGAATGGCGCCCATGATTTCCTTCAAGCCCTCCGGTGTCCCCGTGGTGAAGCGCTCTCCGCGTCAGCTGCTGGCGGAATGCAACGTCCGGCCTATGTTCATGCCCCGCTCTTCCCCTCTCCGGCAGCGCTCTTCCCGGATGAAGCCGCGCTTCATCACCATGCACAACACGGAAAACCCTTCCGCAGACGCCATGCAACACGCGCGCGCGCTGAATAACGGAGCCCTGCGCTGCAACTGGCACTACACGGTGGATCCGTATGTAGCCATGCAGCATATCCCCCTGAATGAAACGGGACGCCATGCGGACCGGGGCGGCCCCGGGGACATGTATTCCATCGGCATTGAAATGTGCGAAAAGCGGGGACAGAGCATCGTCAAGACCTTTGACCGCGCCGCCAAGCTGGCCGCCTACAACATGTACGCCCACGATATCCCCCTGCGGAACGTCGTGCCGCATTACTACTGGACCGGAAAACGCTGCCCCCACCTGCTGCTGGACAACGGCAAGCCCGGTTTCAAATGGTCCTGGTTCATTTCCCGCGTGGATTATTATTACCGCTGCATCAGCTAAGCGCCATTCCACGCCTCCCGCTGCATTCCGGATTTGAGGATGGATGGAAGACTCCTGACCGGGGTGTTCCCTTGCTTTTTGCCGATCGTGTTAAAGCGGCGGGCACAATTTTTTGAATCCATCATTCGCTGCCAGCCGGCAACGCGTCCGCGACGCGGCATCATGTAAGCGGATCAGGGAATCAACAGCCTCCGCGCCGTCCCCTTCCGGTAATCTCCGCAGGGTCTGCAACCCGGCGGCATGAAAAAACAGGACGGCTTTTATCAATCCCGCCTGTCCGGACATGGCGGCAACGCGCCAGGCTTTGAAACGCAGCAATCTTTCACCAAGTAAAGATGGCGCCTCAACCAGGTGGACCCCGCATTTATCCGGAGCCCGCGCTACAATCAACCCCCCACCCTTCCGAAAGAATGATGCAAGGAACCTTGCGGAAGCATGCCTTTTCCCAAACGAAACGGAAAACGCAGGAATAACAAAATCCCCGGTCTTTTTATAAGAAGACGGGGAACGCGCAGGATTTCATGAAGAAACTTGGAAAAACGGCATTCCTCGAATTCCGGAGGGGGAACGGAAAAGTCCGCCAGGTCTCACAAAGCCCCTTTCGGAAACAGTTCCGGAGCAGTCCGCGTTCATCCGCAACAGAAGCCTCCATCACGCTTCCGCCATCCGCGGCGCAGCCGCCGGAGCATAAAAAAACTCCGCAGCCGCCAGGTCCACGCACAAACCTTGACAACTGCGGAGCTGCGCTTACACACACTTATTCATCCAACAAAAATTATTCTGCGGAGCTTCCATCAGGAGTGGTGGAAGGCCGTGCCTTCTTCCGCAGTCATCGGAGAAGTGACCGGGTGTTTCTCGAAGAAATCAACCATGCGCTTGAAGTCTTCCAGGAACAGGTCTGCCAAGTCCTTGGTGAAGCCCTGGCGGACCATCACGCGCATTACCACCGTATCCTGGCAATTGGCAGGGAGGGTGAAAGCGGGCACCTGCCAGCCGCGGGTTCTCAGCTTGTCCGAGAGGTCGAAGAGGGTATAGTTCGTCTTGGCTCCGTCCTTGATGAAGAAACAGACGGCGGGAATGCCCTTTTCCGGATCGCCCGTGCAAATGAATTCGTACGGCCCGAGCTTGGAAACCTCATCTGAAATGTACTTGGCCACTTCATAGGCCTGGGTATGGATGTTGGTATACCCTTCCTTGCCCAGACGGATGAAGTCATAATACTGGCAGATGATCTGTCCGGCCGGCCGTGAGAAGTTAATGGCGAAGTTGGGGATTTCACCGCCAAGATAGTTGACGTTGAAGATCAACCCTTCAGGCAGGTCGGCGATGTCTCTCCATACCACCCAGCCCACTCCGAGCGGAGCCAGGCCGTATTTGTGGCCGGAAGCGCTGATGGACTTGACGCGGGGAATGCGGAAGTCAAAGACAATGTCCGGAGCGCAGAACGGGGCCAGGAAACCGCCGCTGGCGCCGTCCACGTGGATGTCTACACTGATGCCAGTCCTGTCTTCGTAATCGTCCAGGGCCTTGGCAATTTCCGCAGGCAGTTCATAAGCGCCCGTGTAGGTCACGCCAAACGTGGGAACCACCACGATGGTGTTTTCGTCAATCTGTTCCAGCATGCTGTCCACATCCATCTTCCATTTTCCGGGTGACATGGGGATTTCACGCATTTCAATATCCCAGTAGCGGCAGAACTTGTGCCAGCAGATCTGGACGGGCCCGCATACCAGGTTGGGCTTGTCAGTGGGTTTGCCGGCAGCTTTCTGGCGGGCTCTCCAGCGCCACAGGGCGGCCATACCCCCGAGCATGCACGCTTCACTGGAACCGATGGTGGAACAGCCGATGGGTTTTTCATCCTGGCTGGCGTTCCAAAGGTTGGCAATGATGGCAGCACAGCGCATTTCAATAGCGGCTGTCTGGGGATATTCATCCTTGTCGATCATATTCTTGTTAATGCTGATATTCATCAGCATCCTGACCTGCTTTTCATCCCACGTCTGGCAGAAGGTGGCAAGGTTCTGGCGGGCATTGCCGTCCAGCATCAATTCATCGGACACCAACTGGAAGGCGTCCTCCGCACGCATGGCGTAATCCGGGAACTGATCCTTGGGCAGTAGGTTGTCTGCTTCCGGAGAGCCGAAAATGGAATTTTCTGCCCGGGCTGTATCGGGTTTTTGATTTGGATCAAACATGACGGTATCTATTGTTTCATCATTTCCGGGCCAGCCGTGAAAGACCGCCCGCATGAAGGATAGAAGCTTCTACGAACAAAAGTGTTCATATTTCTATTGTCATTCACCCCCGCATAACTTTTCTACAAAAATACAGGAACAAGCTTTATTTTATTATCCATGCGTTACTAAAAATCATTAAATTACAAAATTTGTTATATTTCCTGACCTACACTCATAAAACACCCTATGTATGACACAGGCCATATTTTCACAGATGAGGGGCCCGGACATTTTCAGCTTCAACGGCCAAGCGGAATAATATGTTAGAAGAGCCTTGCGCACAGCATGACATCCGTTGAGAAAAAACGCGCTCAAAAGACTCTTATAGTTTCCAGACACCGGTGCCAGCGCGCGCAAAAGCCCCCACCCGGGCGCCCGGGCAAAAGACGGCTCAGGTCTGGTACCTAACAAAGAACCTTACCGCATACTAATGAAACCAAAATTTGCAGTATCCGCCATCCTTCTCCTGATGACAGCCTCCCTGGCGCAGACGGGAACAGCCCAACAGGCTGAAGACCTCTATCAGGGCACCGTTGTCACGCGCCAGGAGACGCAGGACAGCATCACTTACACCTTGAAGGAGGACCTGAGCTTTTCCGGATTCCGGACGGAAGACACCGTCTTCGCAGGCAGCGTCTTCTTCAATCAGCTGGCAGACCACACCCGGCCCGCCAGCGAGTCCGTCATGACATTTACCGGCACGGGAATGTCCATGAGCTTTGACGATTGTTCCTCCATCCACAGCGACCGCTGGGTCAATGACAACGAAGGGGGAGGCGCCATCCGCGGAGAAACGCTCACCTTCACGGACATGGGCGACCTTTCCTTCAACAACTGCAAATCCATCGTGAATGCGGATACGAATGCCGGGGGCGCCGTGAACGCAAGGGGTGACATCACCTTCTCCCGCATGGGCAATATTTCCTTCACCAACAACATGCTGGGTGACGACAGCCAGCAGGGGCAAGCCCTCGGAGGAGCCCTGTTCACGTGGGGAAAGATCGACTTTGAAAATACCAAGTCCATCCTGTTCAGCGGAAACTCCACCGGACACTCGCCTACGAGCGCCCACTCCAACATCGGGGGCGCCATTTATGCAGGCGCGCATGATTCCACTTCTACGGCAACCAAGGCTTACATTCCCGCCGGGGAATATGCGCTGACGTTCCAGAACGTTACCGGAAACATGACCTTTGAAAACAATTCCGCATGGATAGCCGGCGCCATTTACGCTTATGCAGGCGCCGTAGACGGCTACGATAATACCGGAGGCGGCATGAAGATAGCCGGCGTCACCGGAGACGTGATTTTCAGGAACAACCGGGCGGACGCCGGGGAACTGGCCTCCGACTGGAACGGCAACTTCGGCGCAGTATACAGCGGCCAGGACCTGGACATCTCCAACATCGGCGGAGACCTGCGCTTTGAAGGCAACCAGGCCAGCAACAGCGCCGGGGCATTCGGCGTCAGCGGAAACTTCAACCTCAATAACATCGGCTCCATCACCTTCATCGGCAACCACGCGGACAAGACGTATGCCGTAGGCTGGATCAGCAAGGACTGGAACGTCACCAATACGGGAAACATCACCATTTCAGGAAACAGCTCGGACAATCAAATGGGAGGTGTAGCCGTCTTCGGCAATACCACGTTCAGCAACAATGGGGACATCACCGTGGAAGGAAACTCCACCAAGGGTTCCAACGGAGCCCTGCGCTTTTACGGAACGTTCAGCGTGACGGATGCAGGGAACATTTCCCTTTCCGGAAACAGCGCGGACCAGTACAACGGCGCCATTGAGGTGACCGGTAATACCTCGTTCACCCGGACCGGAAACATCTCCATGGACAATAATACGGCGGGCTGGCACTACGGCGTGGGGCAGTTCCACGGGAACCTGTCCTTTTCCAACACGGGAGACATCTCCATTTCCGGCAACAAATCCACGGACTACGGTTATGGCGCCCTCCTGGTGGATGGGAAAACATCCTTCGTCAATACGGGGAAGGTCACCATCTCCGGCAACTCGGCCAAATGGGACGTTGGAGCACTTCAGGGGGGCAACGGCCTGGAGTTCATCAACAACCGCGGCGGCGTGCTTATTGAGAACAACTCCGTGGACGGTGTTGCGGGAGCCATGCTCCTCTATTACAAGGATGCCGTCTTTTCCGCTGACCAGGGGGACATCATCGTGAAAGGCAACACGGAAAAACGCGGCGGGGCCAACCCTATTCTGAACTCCCTGGTGTTTGGAACCAACGGAAGCGCTTCCATGGACAGCGTGGTGCTCCGCGCGCAGGAAGGAAGGACGGTCACCTTCTACGACCCCTTCCGGAATGAAGGCGACGGAGCGGAGTATGACAACATTGTCTATGACTTCAACAAGTCCGAAGGAGTGGATACCACTCCTTACAACGGAACGGCTCCGGAATTCACCGGAACCATCCGCTTTTCCGGAGCGGAGGCGGACAAGCTGATCACCCAGGCCGCCGGAGAAACGGAAGCCGACTGGCAAAACCGGCTGGCGGAGTCCAAGTACTTCAATGTCAGCGGAAAAACCACCTTGTACGATGGTACCCTGATTCTGGAAGACGGTGTGACATACGGCAACAAGGACCTCACCAAAGACTCATCCTTCACTGTGAACAAGGGCGTTCTGGAAATCACGGGAAACAGTTCCGTGAACAGCAGGAACATCACCATTGAATCCGGCGTGACCCTGAGAACCGGAAGGGGCGCCGCCTTCCATGCGGACACGATCGACATCAGCAAGGGCGTCATCTTTGACTTCCGCCCCTTCATGGACGATTACAGCTCCGGACTCAGCATTGAGCAAGCCAACAGCCACACCATGGGCGGCTCCATGGGAGTAGCGGATTCCCTGGAGGATTACGCCCACAAGAGATGGGCCGAGAAGCAGCGCTTCCTGGCCATAGCCATCGGGGAAGCGGCCATTCCCGGAACTTCCGGGGATTTTGACGACATCTATTCCACAGCCACCGGAACCAATACGGTCAACTCCCCCTATACCTACGAAGGGTACTGGACCAAGGAATGGGAAGACCTGGACGGAGACGGAATCAACGACCATCTGTACGCCGTCTGGAACCCCACCGCCGGCATTGAAGAGATTCTCCCGGAACTGGACGGGGCGGACATCGGCAACTCCATGTGGAGCTCCGCTTCCAACATGAAGTCCGTTTCCAATGCCGCTCTGGGCCAGGTGGGCATCACCCGGTTCCTGATGGGTCCGAAGAATAACTTCTGGATCAAGGGAATGGGAGACTTCACCTACCATGCCACCCGCGACGGCATTGACGGCTACGACTACAACGGTGGCGGCTATGCCGTGGGTGCGGACCGCAGGTTCACCCCGAACACCATTCTGGGCGCCGCCTTCGGCAACCTGTACGGCACCAACAAGAGCCGCAGCTGGCCCAGCGAAGTGGACCAGACCTCCTACGTTGCCCTGCTTTACGGAGCATGGAGAAAGCAGCTTGCCCCCAAGGACATGCTGACCATCAGCGGAACAGCCGGCTTCGGATGGACAACCAACAAGCTGGACTCCTATTATGACGGAGGGGCTTCCCACGGCAAATGGCAGAACAGAATGGGCTTCGCCACCCTTCAGGCCACGTGGGACCACAGCCTGAACAAGGGCTGGACGCTCTCCCCCCTTCCTGGGAATCGAGTACACCCAGGTCAACCAGAATTCCTTCACGGAAACGGATATGACGCCCGGCACTTCGACCGCGGGAATCTGAAGAACCTGAGCCTGCCCGTGGGCGTAGGCGTCAGCAAGGCCCCTGCAATTCAGCAACGGCGTGCTGTGGGTGAACAGCCTGTCCGTAAGCTACGTGCCCGACGTGGTGCGTGACAACCCGGAAACCAGGGCCACGCGCCTGCTGAACGATTTCAGCTGGACCGCGAGGGGTTCCCGCCCGGACCGGAACGCCGTACGCGTCAATTACAACAGCACCGTCGTCATCAACCCCAAATGGACGGCCTACGCCGGCTATGAATTCGAAGGCAGGAGCAAGTCAACCTACCACCGGGTCAACGCCGGGGTAAGCTACGCCTTCTAAGTCGCGCATGACGGCAGCGGGCACGTTCCGCTGCCCTGCGCCCCCTGCCCAGTCAACGGGCTGCATTCCTCCGGGATTGCAGCCCGTTCGATTTTTTCCGGAAACCGGCAGCAACAAGCGTAAAGAACGCACTGGCCATTTCCCGGAAATGCACGCGTCCGTTGCTTTCCAGGAGGCAGAACAATTAAAAAAATGGACCGGCCGGCCTCCGGCAGGCTACACCGAAAACCCCGTCATGGAATCATGCGTGGGAAGCTTCCCTTACATACAGCACATGCGGATACAGGACGGAATCCGGAGCTACTTTGGGATGGTTGAATTCCGCCGTCTTCCTCATTCCGGCACGCTGCATCACGGCCTGGGAAGGAAGATTCACACAGGCGGTGAAGGAATACACCCGGTCAAGGCCCAACCTGGCAAAACCGTGCTCCAAACAAGCCCTGGCCCCTTCCGTGGCGTAGCCATGCCCCCAGGCTTCCGGCACAAGCCGCCAGCCTATTTCCACACAGGGCGTGAAGTCCGCTTTAAAATCCGCCCAATGAAAACCAAGGAGGCCGATGAGGGAGCCGGAAGATTTCAGCTCTACGGCGTACACCCCGTAACCCTTTTCATCCAGTTCCGCCCGCAGGCGGTTCCATGGCGCGGGATTCCTCCTCCGTCATGACGGCGGGGAAGAAACGCATCACCCGGGGATTGGCGTTCATGGCCGCAAAAAAGGGCCAGTCCCTTTCCCCCCACGCCCGGAATGCCAGCCGTTCCGATTCCGGCAAGAGCAGTTTTCCTCCCGGCATGGCGCTAGTTGTACATGGAAAGTTCCGTTTCCAGCTCCGGACAGCGGTTCACGCGGAACCGTTCGTCCAGCTCCAGTATTTGACTATGGCCCAGGCTGTCCTTGATCGTGAGATTGACCTTGGAACGACCGGGGTACCTTTTCAGGATGTCCCGTATCTGCTCCAGATTTTTCCTCGTGTGGCGCAGGGGGCTGACAATGATATTCAGAGGGCCCTGGTCCCCGGCCTTGGACTTGCGCCTCCTGCCTCCCAGCGGGTCCACGCTCTGCGCGGCCACGCTCTTGGCGGAAGTGCGGTCATCCTCCCGGATGTTGGCGCGCACGGAGACGAAGACGCCCGGTTCCAGGCCGCCTTCCATTTCCAGGGCCTTTTCATAGACATCCGACCACAGCAGCACTTCAATGCTGCCGGTAAAGTCTTCCAGTGTGAGGATGGCGAATTTCCTGCCTGCCTTGCTGATCTTGGGGATGACGGAGCGCACCATGCCGGCGATCTGGTGCTTCTGCTTGAGTTCGTGCGACTCCAGCGCGTCAATGAGACCGATGCGGGTGTATTTTTCCGCATCAATGACGCCGCGCATGGAGTCCAGCGGATGGCCGCAGAAGTAGGCGCCCAACAGGTCCTTTTCATCCCCCATGCGCTGCTCCTTGGACCATTCCAGAACAGCAGGCTCATCCTTCACCCTGGGAGCTTCAAAAGTCATGTCAAACAGGGCGCCCTGCCCCAGGGCCTTGTCCTTGTGCACCTGGGATGCGCCGCTGAGGGCCAGGTCCACCCGCTCAAACAGGGCGCAGCGCGGTTCCAGCGTCCAGTCCAGCGCTCCCGCGCGAATCAGGGATTCCAGAATCTTCTTGTTGACGGATTTGGAATCCAGCCTGTTGCAGATGTCCTCCATGCTGGTGAATTCCCCGTTTCTTTCCCTTTCCTCCAAAAGAATCTGCATGGCTCCTTCCCCCACATTCTTGATGGCCGCCAGTCCGTAGCGCACGGCCAGCTTGCCGGAAGGCGTTTCCTCCGGAGTGAATTTGAGCATGGATTTGTTCACGTTGGGGGGCAGGATTTCAATGCCCATGCGGTTGGCTTCCTGAATGAACACGCCGATCTTGTCGTTGTTCGCTTCATTGGACATCAGGCCGCAGAGGAATTCCACCGGGAAGTGTGCCTTGAGGTAGGCCGTCCAGTAGGAAATGTGGCCGTAACAGGCGGAGTGGGATTTGTTAAAGCCGTACCCGGCGAATTTCTCAATCTTGTCAAAGATGGCCGTAGCCGTCTTTTCATCAATCTGGTTGGTTTTCCAGCACCCTTCCACGAAGTGGGCCTTTTCCTTGGCCATTTTTGCAGGGTCCTTCTTGCCCATGGCGCGCCTCAGCAGGTCGGCCCCGCCGAGCGTGTAGCCCGCCAGCAGCTTGGCCGCCGCCTGAACCTGTTCCTGGTAAATCATCACGCCGTAGGTCTCTCCGCTGACCTGTTCCAGCAGCGGGTGTTCATACACCACCTGGCGCAGCCCCTTCTTGACCTCGATCATTTCATCCATGAACTGCATGGCTCCCGGACGGTAAAGGGCCAGCAAGTCAATGATGTCTTCAATCTTCTGGATGCCGTAGCGCCGGCAGGTATCCACCATGCCGCCGGATTCCAGCTGGAACACGCCCATCGTGTCCCCCCCTGTTCAGCAGGTCCAGCGTTTCCCGGTCATCCAAGGGCACGGAATCCAGCTTGAAGTCCGGCACGCGCCAGCGGGCGTATTCCTCCGCATCATGCATGACGGTCAGGGTTTTCAGACCCAGGAAGTCCATTTTCAAGAGACCCACTTCATAAATCGCGCTCATGTCGCACTGGGCGACGACGGCTGCATGAGGATCAGACAGGTCGTCACGGGTGAGCGCCACATGCTCGTCCAGCGGACGGTCACCAATCACGACGCCCGCCGCGTGCACGCCCACGTTGCGGATCAGCCCTTCCAGGCGCGTCGCATAACCCCAGAGCTCCGCGTATCCTTCATCGGAGGCGATCAGCTCCCGCAGTTCCTCACTGCTCTTGTAGCTGGACTGGAGGGTTACCTTGGGACCGGGTTCAATCAGCTTGGAAATGCGGTCTCCATCCGCGTAGGACATGTCCATCACGCGGGCCACGTCCCTGAGCACGGACTTGGCGCCCATGGTGCCGTACGTGATGATGTGAGACACGGCGCGCTCCCCGTATTTCTGCCGCACATAGTCAATCACCTCCGGACGGCGCGTCTGGCAGAAGTCAATGTCGATATCCGGAGGGCTGACGCGCTCCGGGTTCAGGAAACGTTCAAAGATCAGCCCGAACCGCAGGGGGTCGATGTTCGTGATCTTCATGGCATACGCCACCAGAGAACCGGCGGCGGAACCGCGGCCGGGCCCCACGGGAATGTCATGGTCCTTCGCCCAGTTGATGAAATCCGCCGTAATCAGGAAGTAGGAGGGGAATTTCAACTGGTTGATAATCCCCAGCTCATAATCCAGGCGGTCGCGAAGTTCCTTGTCCTTAGCCACGCGTTCCTTGCCGTACCGCTCCTCCAGTCCTTCATAGCATACCTTGCGCAGGTAATCCTCACGCGTGGAGCCGTCCGGAGTGCCGAATTCCGGGTATTTTTCCGTACTGGCGGAGTCCAGCTTGATGGTGACGTTGCACCGTTCCGCGATTTTCAGCGTGTTTTCCACGGCGTCCGGATAGTCCCTAAACACCTCCCTCATTTCCTCGGGGGATTTCAGGTAGACTTCCGTGGAGTAGCGCATGCGCTTGGGAGAAGCCAGCTTTTCGTTGGTGCCGATGCAGATCAGCACGTCGTGCATATCGTGGTCCTCCTTCCGGAGGAAGTGCACGTCATTAGTAGCTAGAATGGGGGTATTGGTCTTGCGGGCGATGCGCACCAGCTCCGGCAGGCATTTTTTCTGCTCCTCCATGCCATGGTCCTGAAGCTCCACAAAAATGTTGTCGTCCCCGAAGATATCCTTCAGCGCCAGGAGGGCTTCCTCCGCCTTTTCAGGCTGGTCATTGAGCAGCCATTCGTTCAGCGGCCCGGCAAGGCACGCCGTACAGCAAATAAGGCCTTCATGGAATTCCCGCAGGGTTTCCATGTCCACGCGGGGCTTGTAATAAAAACCTTCCAGATGGGACCGGGATACCAGCTTGACCAGGTTCTGCCAGCCGGTTTCATTTTCCGCCAGCAAAAGCAGGTGCGTATATTTGCGGCGCCCGGGAAGTTGTTTTTTCACGCCGATGGGCGTGGGGGAAAGGTATACCTCGCAGCCGAAGATGGGCTTCACCTCCTGCTTCTGCGGTCCTTCCGGATGTTCCTTGTTCCAGGCGGCCACGGATTTGTTAAGGCTGTTCGCCTCCATGACCAGCTCAATGGCCCCGAAGAGGTTGCCGTGGTCCGTGATGGCTACGGCCGGCATTCCCATGCGGGAACATTCGGCAATGAGGTCCTTGATATGGACTGCACCGTCCAGCAGAGAGTATTCCGTGTGATTGTGAAGATGTACGAAGGAACCGGGCATGAATGAAACCTGTAGGCAGTGAATAAGGAGAATCAGGAGTTAACGGGGCATTCAGCCTTCATGGCTTCCACGCATTCCCGGATGAGGTCCGGCCCGCGGTAAATGAACCCTGTGTAGAGTTGCACCAGGCTGGCCCCGGCCTTGATTTTCGCGACGGCGTCCGCGCCGCTCATGATGCCGCCTACGCCAATGATCGGGATGCGCCCCTTCAATTCGGAGGCGAACGCTCCAATAACTTCCGTAGACCGCGCCGTCAACGGCGCGCCGGACAGGCCGCCGGCTTCTTCACGGCGCGGGCTGGCTTCCACCCCGGCCCGGGAAAGCGTGGTGTTCGTGGCAATGAGGCCGTCCAGGCCTTCATCCAGGAAAACGCGGCTGAGTTCCACAATTTGCTCATCCGTCACATCCGGCGCCACCTTCATGAAAATGGGCACATTGCGTCCGGTTTCCACAGCCAGGTTGGACTGCTCCGATTTCAGGGATGCCAGCAGGCGCGCGGCGGGTTCGGCCGCCTGAAGGTCGCGCAGTCCGGGCGTGTTGGGAGAAGAGAAGTTGATGGCAATGTAATCCGCCACGGGCCATGCCGCACGCAGGCAGGTCAGGTAGTCCTGGGCCGCATCTTCATTGGGCGTCACCTTGTTTTTTCCGATGTTAACGCCCAGGACGCCATGAAAACGGGTGGCGGAGCGGATGTTCTCCACCCCGGCAGCAATGCCTTCATTGTTGAATCCCATCCGGTTGATAATGGCCTGCTGGGGAATCAGGCGGAACAGGCGGGGTTTGTCATTGCCCGGCTGCGGCCGCGGCGTCAGCGTGCCTACTTCCACAAAGCCGAACCCGGCCTGGCCGAAGGCGTTCACCGTATCCGCCTCCTTGTCCATCCCGGCGGCGAGACCCACACGGTTGGGGAATTTCATCCCCAGGATTTCCACGGGGTCGGAAGGAACCTCCCCCATCAGAAGGGGCAGTACGCGCATCTTTTCTGCCAGGCGCAGCCCCCACAAGGTCACTTTGTGGGCGGTTTCCGGATTCATCTGGAACAGTACACTTTTAGCGGCGGAATATAAGGCGGGTGACACGATGCGGGGAGTGTATCACACCCTCCTTTAGGGTCAAGAATGGGAAGCGTCTTGCCGGGATGATTTTATCCGGTACAATTCCCTGCCATGAACAGGAAGGAACGCCTCTCGTCCTGCCGGCTATACGGCATCGCGGATATGGGATATACCGCTGAACATCAATTAATCTCCGTTACGGAAAAATTGCTGGCGGGCGGTCTGGGCATCCTCCAGCTCAGGGCGAAAAACCATGATCCGGAACATATCGCGCGCATGGGTAGCCGGCTTGCCCCGCTGTGCCGCGAATACGGCTGTCTTTTCATCATCAACGACTATCCTGAAATTGCCCTGGGCACAGGGGCGGACGGCGTCCATCTGGGCCAGGACGACGGGGAACTGGCTCCCGTGCGGGCCATGCTGGGGGCGGACGCCATCATCGGGCGTTCCACGCACAGCCCGGAACAGGCTCTGGGCGCGTTCCGGGAGCAGGCGGACTACATCGGATTCGGCCCCTTGTTTCCCACGGGCACCAAGCCGGGAAGGCCGGCGATCGGCCTGGAAGACATTGCAGGCGTGCGGCGGCAATTGCCGGAAGAGTTTCCCGTCTTCTGCATCGGAGGCATTAATGGAAACACGCTGCCCTCCGTTCTGGAGGCGGGAGCAAGCAGGGTCGTCATCGTTTCCTGGCTGCTTACACACCCGGATATAACGGAAACGGTCGCGGCGCTTAGAAAAAGACTGGGAGAAGCGTGAGGAAAGACGCGCCTTCCCGGGTATTGCATTCCACTTCCGCGGTTACCCCTGTCTTTCCTCTCCCTCCGGAGAAAGAGCAGGACGGGAAATCAGCAGGACCGCCGTATCCACAATCATTTGCAGGATGCGGTCCTGATCCTTCATCCACGGCTCCTTGTCATGAAGTTCCAGCCGTGTGACGTATTTCCCCAGCGTAGCATGGAAAATGGAACTCATGATATGTATGTGCCAGGATATGGAAAGCTCATCGTCCCATGGGCAGAATCGGCGAACCCTCAACGTCATCTCCCGGATGAGCGGAGCATAGAATTCATCGTAAATCTTCCTTCCCAGGTATTCCGGTTCCTGGGGCAGCCGCCACAGCAGGCGCGCGTGATCCGGACCACCCAGGTTTTTATCCAGCAGCAAACGGAAAGCGGGCTCAATGAAGGCACGGGCATACGCCCTGAGGGACGGATGAAGGTCCGCCTCTTTCAGCATTTTCATGCGCTCCTCCATCAGGGGTTCCGCATATTGCCTGAAAACGGCCAGGTACAGTCCTTCCTTGTTTTCAAAGTAGTAAACAATGGAGGCCAGGTTCACCCCTGCTTCAGAAGCAATCGCCCTCATGGTCACTCCGTCAAATCCCCTGAGGGCAAAAAGTTTCTGCGCGGCACGGAGAATTTTACCGCTGGTTTCCGCAGAGCGGTCCGACTGGGATTTGCGGATGGAAGCCATCGTTTCAAAAGATCAAACGGTGCTGCCGCCTAGCGGGAGGAACGGCTTGAACCAGCGGCTTTCACCAACTGTTCCATGTCCTGGGAAGACTGGATGGGCTTGCCGTCCTTATCCACCAGAATCATCGTAGGGATGCCGCGCGGGGCCACCTTCTTGGCAAGCTCCGTCAAATCCTGCCTCAGCAGGATGGGCCAGGGCATGTTGTTGGCGGCGGCCCATTTCTGGGCGGCTTCCAGGTTCTGGTCCAGATTGCACATGATCACTTCCACATCCGGGTTGTCCTTCACCGCCTTGTTGTAGGCCTCCACGCTGTGGGGCGCATTCCGGCAGCACGGGCCGCACCAGCTTGCGCTGAAATACAGGATGAAATGCCCGGGATTCAGCTTCCCGTCCTTCTTTTCAAGCTTGCCGTTTTCCAGCATGTAGGTTTTCCCCTTCATTTCCTCCGCCACGGGGCCGGACGGCACGGAGGACCATTCCGCAACAGGCTTGCCTATCACTTCCTTGTGTTCCTCCAGCCACGCGCGGTCTTCCTCGGAAAGCTTTTCCAACGGCATGGTGATGGGCTTTTTGGCCGTAGTTACCAGCTTGACGGTCTTCATGTTCAAGGCAATAGGACGTGCCTCCACCGTACTGCCCGTGCTTTTATTCGTCCAAATGCGGAGGGACGGATCCTCCGACGCTCCGGGAGCGTCCGCAAAACAGAAGGAGGAACCCGCTACGAATGCGGACACCAGCAGAATACGCCAGGGGGAAAATTTCATGCGCATAACGCTGATATACTACTTCTTACCTTCCATGTCGAGAAGCTGATTCCAAAATCTGCCTTGCCTGCGCGTGCCCAGGATCGCGGCGCAGGGCTTCCGCGGCGGCGGCGGCGGCGTCACGGTACCGTCCGTTGCGGTAAAGCATCACCGCCAGCGTGAACGGAATATCCGCATTCTTCTTGTCCAGGGAGGAACAGTTTTCCAGGTCCTGAAGAGCCTGTTCCAGCCGTCCCACCTTTTCATTCAGCAGGGCGCGGTTGAACAGGGCACGGATGAAGGAGGGTTCTATTTTCAGAGCTTCATTAAAGGATTCCAGCGCGCCCGGCTCATCGTTGTTTTCAATCTGGCCCAGGCCCAGCAGATACCACAGATTGGCATCCTTCGGAGCCAGCCGCACGGCCTCCCTCATCTGGTCCACCGCCTCCCCGCTGCGGCCCTGGGAGGCCAGGAAAACGGCATAATCCCGGTGCACCACGGAAGAGGTGGCATCCCATTTCAAAGCCTTGGCAAACCACTGTTCTGCCGCCTTCGCATCCTTGCGGCTGATGGCTATCTGGGCCAGCTTCATCGCCCCGGACGGCTGGTCCGCCTGGTGCAGGGCGGCGGCGGTCAGCTCCTTCATGCCGGGGCTGTCCGGCGGCAGGGAATCCCGGAGGGCCCACTCCGCCTGCAGGCGCACTACCTTGAAGGGATCATTGAGCAGTTTGCCCGCGGCGGGATTGCCCGCACGGCCCATCACCTTGGCGGCGGCGGCGCGCGTCAGGGAGTCCGGATCCTTGACCGCCGCTGCAGCCAGCTCCTGAACGGCAGGTTCATGCGCCCAGGCATCCATCAGATCCAGCAGCGTCGCGCGCCATGCGCCCACTTCCTCCCGCTTGAAGCATTCCATCAGGAGGGGCAGCACATCCTCCCGCCCTTCATAGGCACGCTGCACGGCCCGGGTGCGGTCCCTGTACTGCGCCATCTTGGGCTTGGCCCCGTAATATTTTTCCACCGCTTGCGCGGCCCATTCATTACTCTTTTCCCGGTGGCACATGGTACAGGCATTCGGAATGCCCAGCTCCACGCTCAGGAGGGGATCGGGAGAATTGAAGGAATGGTCCCTGCGCGGATCGCGGGCCATGTACAGGCTTTCCGGCATGTGGCATTCCACACAGCGGGCGCCCATGCTGGACTGCGGACACGGCGTATGCCTGGCCATGTCAATGACGGGGGCTTTTACGCCGTTTACCGCCTCCCCGGTGCCGTGGCACCGCAGGCAGAGCGTGTTATCCTCCTGCGGAAGCTTCAGCGTTCCCGTATGCGGGTCATGGCAGTCCAGGCAGGTGACGCCCGCCTTGCCCATGCGGCTCAGGCGCAGCCCGGTTTCGCAATAATCCTCATCCCTCTGCATGCCGTTGGGCCAGAAAACGCCGGGCTGTACGGGAAGCACGAGCTGGAAATGGTTGTCAAAACGGTCGCCAACGGCAAAATCGTGATCGAATTCATCCCGCCGGGCATGGCAGGACGCGCAGTTGTCGTGAATTTGCTCCGGCGTCAGCTTGTTTTTGGTGGAAATCATGCATCCCGTTCCCGCCTCCGGCTTATCCAGCAAGGGGCCGTGGCACTGGATGCAGGTCACGCCGGGTTCTGTCCAGGTGGAGGCATAGCGGTCCTTGACCGGATCATAATTTTTATGGAACAGGGACATGTGGCACCACGCGCACTGCGTGTTCCAGTTCATGCCGCGGCCCGTCCAGTGCCCCCAGTCCCCTGGTTGCCGGGCATCCTTGCCAAAGATATCAAACCATTCCTTGCGGTTCACGTCCCACGCGGCGCTCAGGGTATGATAACCGCCGTCCTTGGCGGGAACCAGGTACTGCACCAGGGGGATTCTCCCCGTGGCCCAGTCCGCGCGCCAGGAGGTTGAGGACTGGCCGTCATGCACCATGCGCCCCTCTGCATTTGTGGAGAATTGAAGAATGCTGCCGTGGGCGTTCAGCTTCATGTTATGGAACGCCTCAGATTCCCACTGGTCCCCCAGCTTGCGGAACGCCCAGGCGTGATCCGATCCGGCCCACTGCCGGAATTCCTTTTCATGGCAAGCCCCGCACTGCATGGAGATGGGAACTTCATTCTGGTCCCAGTGCTCGCTGCCGCCTGAGAAAACGGCCGGCTGGGCCTCCGCGCCGGAACGCCGGTCCATCCATGCCTTCATCATCGTGCCTACCCCGATCAGCGCCCCAAGAACAACAAGGAGAACAACCCACTTTTTCATGGAGGGGCGTTTCATGGAAGCATCGGCGGACTCAGGTTGGGACATGACGGAAAATATTCTGCCATATCATACGCGCTCCACCAAGGAACTTTTGCACAAAGCAACGCGGTTCCGGCGCATTCCCGCCTGAGTCCCGCGGATTATTCCTCTTCTTCCAAAGCTTCCTCCCGCATCAGTGGAGTAATCCGGGTTACGGTGCAGCGTTCCACACCGCCGTTCTCCGTCCGGGTCACCTTGAATTCCAGGCCGCGGTAGCCCACAGTGTCCCCTTCCTCCGCCGGAGCTTCCAGCAGATTGAGAATCAGGCCGCCCACAGTATCGATTTCCTCACTCTGCAAGTCCATGTCCATGGCTTCCCCCAGCTCCTCAATACGGGCGAGTCCGGACACGTCGCAGGAGAAGCCCACTGCGTCCCGCGGCAGGTCTGTCAATACTCTGATGCGGCCGCGGTCCCAGCCCATCACCTCGGAAAACACGTCCGTCAGGGTCAGCAGGCCGGAGGTTCCCCCATGCTCGTCCAGAATGATGGCAAGGCGCACATTGTCCTTCCTCATGATCTCCACCACGTTGTCAAACTTCACCGTCTTGGGCACCTTGGGAATGGCGTGGATGTATTCGGACGTCAGGGCCTTCCCGCGCAGCATGATGCGGAACAGGTCACGGGCATGCACCATGCCCACCACGTGGTCCAGGTCCCCGCGGTAGACAGGGTAGCGGGTACGGCGGGTGCGGCGCACGATTTCCCTTATCTGCTCATGCCCAGCTCTTTCCGGAATGGCGTCTATCCTGACGCGCGGAGTCATGACCTGGTGAACATACAGGTCTTCCAGGTCAAACAGGCCGTCCATGATGCGGCCGGATTCCTGCGGCAGGGCGCCGTTTTCATGGCTTTCCTCAATGATGTACTGAAGTTCTTCCGCAGAATGGTAATGGGATTTGGATTCATTCCTGTCCACGCCCAGCAGCCTCAGGAAGAAGTTGCCCAGGGTGTTCATGCCCACCACCAGCGGATACAGGCAGAGCTGAATCACGTACATGGGCATCGTAATGATGAGGCAGAGCTTCGTGGCGTACTGGAGGGAAAGAGCCTTGGGCACCATTTCCCCGAGCACGATGTGCAGGTACGTCAGCACCGCTACGGACAGAACGCTGGCTGCGCCATGCGCCACCAGCCAGGAGGCCCAGCCGTACTGGGCCAGCCATTCGTGGAGCCATCTGGCCACGGCATGCTCCCCGTACATGCCCAGCCCCAGGCTGGCGAATGTGATGCCGAGCTGGGCCGTGGCAATGTAGCGGTCCTGCAAACGGGGCGTTTTCAATATCTGGGAAACACGGCGCGCCACCATGTTGCCGGACGCCCCCATTTGCTCAAGAGCCGCGCGGGGCGCGCCAAGCAGCGCAAATTCCGCGGCCACAAACAGGCCGTTCAGTACAATCAGCAGCAGAATAATAAAAATCGTCATCATGATTCCACCCCGCTTTCCATGGCAGGTTCATCCTCCTTTTTCTCCGGAGGCAACAGAAGGATGGAGGAAACGCGGTTGTGGTCCATCTTTTCCACCACCAGCACGCGCCCCGCAATAATCAGGCGGTCCCCCTCCTTCGGAATGCAGGACATGTGCTTGATCACGCAGCCGCCCACTGTGGTGGCGCCGTTCATCAGGAAGGGCACCAGGCATTCCGCCTTATGGGCGCGCATCATGCCGGGAATGCGCACGGAACCGTCCGGCAGGTATTCCACCTTTTCCCCGGAGCGGATGAATTCCTCATCAATATCCCCCACCATTTCACCCAGCAGCCGTTCCAGCGTCACCAGCCCCACGAACTTGCCGTACTCATCCAGCACAAAGGCTTCCTTGGCCTTGTCCTCCCGCAGACGAGACATCAGCATCTCCACCGTCTGCATCTCCATCACGCACGGCACCTGCCGCAGCATGGAGCGCAGGGGGGGCAGAACACCCTTTTCCGCATACGCGGCCACCATGTCCTTGATGTGCAGCATGCCGATGACGGCCTCCCGGTTTCCTTCATACACCGGAATATGGGTATGGGGCCTGTCCGCAATCATGTTCAGAATATCCTCCTGGGTAGCGTCCACATCCAGGCAGACGAGCTGGAAACGGGGAATCATGATCTGCTCCACCGTACGTTCCGCCAGGGAAAGCGCGCTGTGCAGCCGTTCGTGTTCATCCTCCTCCAGCATGCCGCCCTGGTGGCTTTCATCCAGCAGCATGTTGATCTCCTGCTGGGAGTGGATGTGCTGGTGGCCTCCGGGGGGCAGACGGAACAGTTTAAGCAACAGAAGACCGCTTCCGTTCAGGAAGTCAATGAACCATGCGAAGAAGGTCAGCGTCCAGCGCATGGGGTAATACGTGTACAGGGCCGCCTGCTTGGGAAACTGCAGCGCCAGGGACTTGGGCATCAATTCCCCCAGAATCACCTGCAGGACCGTCAGGACGACCAGCACTACAATGGCGGCTACGGAATTGGCCATCACGGAATCCATGCCGCCAAACCGTTCAAACAGGGGGAGCAGGTAGGCGGACAGTTCCACCTGGCCGTACGCACCCAGAATCAGGCTGGAAATGGTAATGCCGAACTGGCAGGCCGCAATGTAGCGGTCCAGTTCCTTCGTGTTTTCCAAAATCCTCAGCAAATGGGCAGCCACCTTGCTGCCGCCTTCCGCCATCTCCCGGATCATGTTGCGGCGCACGCTCACCGCTGCGAATTCTGCGGCAACGTAAAAGGCGTTGACCAGAATCAGGAAAAGAATAACGAAGATGATAAAAAGAATCATGTATGGCGGGGGTGTCCGTAAAACGCAACGGGCATCCGCATCATAGGAACCAAAAAAATCCTGTCAAGAACGGGAAACAAAAAAATCTGCCATGCGGACCGCGCACTTCATTCCTCCAGCATTGCTTCCCGCCCTTCTTCCATGATAGGCTGGGGAATGCCTTCTATCCGCTTTTTGCTGCTTCCACTGCTTCTTTTCAACCTTTGCGTGGCCTCCATGCCGGAAACGCAGCCGCCTTTCAGCGGCCAGTCCATGGAACGTCTGGCTTCCCTGCTGGACATTCCCTCCACTTCCGGAGCGGAAGCCTCCCTCCAGCAATTCTGGCTCAAGCACGTGGCGCCCCTGGCGGACAGTTCCGGCACGGACGCGCATCAAAATGCCTGGGCTACATTCCGCAGCCCGGACCCGGACGCCCCGGAATTGCTGATAGACGCCCATGCCGACGAAGTGGGCGTTGTCCTTGCAGGCATCACTCCGTCCGGCTTTCTGAAAGTAAGGCCCGTCGGCTTTCCGGCCTTCCAGTCCATGCTTTCCTGCCCTTACCGTTTTGACGGGGAACACGGCCCCGTCACCGCCTTTGCCGGGGCGGTTCCCGGCTGGTGGCTGAACCGCGAGCCCCTTCCGGCAGGAGGGGAATACATCCTGTTTGACGCAGGGGCATCCAGCGCGGAGGAAGCACGGGAAATGGGCTTGAGCGTCGGCCGGCGCGGCGTTCCCTCCACCAAGCCGGAATTGCTGCACGGCACGCGCCTGATGGCCCACGGCCTGGACTGCCGCCTCAATTCCTTCATGCTGATGGAGCTGGCCTCCTTCCTGTCCCGGCACAAAAAAGACCTGAAATACCACGTCACGCTCCTTTCCTCCTCCCAGGAAGAAACAGGGCTGGCAGGAGCCACGGCGTATTGCGGCAGGAACCGTCCCAAACTGGCTATTGTTATTGACTGCACGCTGGATACCGTCCAGCTGGACGATCTGCCGCCCCGTGAAGAAAACGAGCGATTGAGCCGCCAGGCCATGGGGGAAGGCCCCGTCATTTTTACTCATGACAAAATTTTTTACCAGCCTATCACTGCCCAACTGCTCCAACTGGCGGAAGAACACGGGATTCCGTTCCAGAAGGACGCCGCTTTCCCGCCCGGCATGGCCAATTTCGTCCCCGTCAAGCTTTACGGCGGCCACGCCGCTTTTCTGGCCCCCCCCCATCCGCTACATGCATTCTCCCCGGGAGCTGGCGGACCTGAAGGACGTGAAAGCCACGCTGGATCTGCTGGGCCGCTTTCTGTGCACGCCTCCTTCTGCTGAAGTGAAAGCGGCGTCCGTGCAGAAAAAGGAACATCCCTGACGTCCCGCAGGAATGCCGTACGCCAAAAAAATCTTCTTACGGAAGGAACGGCAATAACGCAGGCACGAATCCAGCCCGCGGTCCAGAAACATACCGCTGCAAAAACAAAACCGCTTCCCGGTTTCTTCCGCAGCCTGTTCTCCTTGGCTGCCTGATTTTTCCCGGCTCCTCCCTGAAACAGCAAAAAAACATCCGGAAGATCACGCGAACAGCCCTTCCCTTCTTGCAGTCAATCCCCCCCCCTTAAACAATCAAACAGCCCCGCTCCCGGAACAAACCGGAAACGGGGCTGGAAGTTTAAAGGTTCAACGGAAAAACCGTTATTCCGTGATGCCGGCGGCTTCCGCTTCGGCTGCCTTGGCGTCGCGCAGAGCGGCGCGCACGGACATCTTCACACGGCCCTTGTCGTCGATGCCGATGCACTTGGCAGTCACCACGTCTCCCACGCTGACGACGTCTTCCGTCTTGGCGGTGCGGCCTTCGGCCAGCTCGGAGATGTGAATCAGGCCGTCCTTGCCGGGAAGCACTTCCATGAACGCGCCAAAGGTGGTCGTGGAAACGATCTTGCCGGTGTACAGTTCACCGATTTCAATGGTCTTGAACATGCGGGTAACCAGTTCCAGCGCACGGTCCAGGCCTTCCTGCTTGGAGGCGTAGATGTGCACGGTGCCGTCTTCCTCAATGTTGATGTCGGCGCCGGATTCAGCCTGGATGGCCTTGATGTTCTTGCCGCCGGGGCCAATCAGCTCGCCAATGCGGTCGGCGGGAATCTTGGTGGTCTCAATGCGGGGAGCATTCGGGCTCATCTGGGCCGGAGCCGCAATGGCGTCATTCATGACTTTCAGCACGTCCGTGCGTCCGGCCTTCGCCACGTGGATGGCTTCTTCCAGAATGGAGAGGGGGATGCCGGGCAGCTTGAGGTCCAGCTGGTAGCCCGTCACGCCTTCAGACGTGCCGCAAAGCTTGAAGTCCATGTCACCGTAGAAGTCTTCGGAACCGATGATGTCCAGAAGGGTCTTGTACGTGGTGATTTCATGCTGGTCATTCTGTTCCGTCACCAGGCCCACGGAAATGCCCGCCACGGGGCGCTTGAGGGGCACGCCGGCCGCCAGCAGGGACATCGTGCCCGCGCAGACGGAAGCCATGGAGGTGGAACCGTTGGATTCCATGATTTCAGAAGAAATGCGGATGGCGTACGGGAATTCCTGTTCACTCGGGACAACCGGAGCGATGGAACGTTCCGCCAGGGCGCCATGGCCGATTTCACGACGGTTCTGACCGCCGAAACGGCCTGTGTCACCTACGGAGAAGGGCGGGAAGTTGTAGTGCAGGATGAAGCGCTTTTCATTCACGCTGCCCGTGTAGTTGTCCATGTACTGGCGTTCTTCCATCGGAGCGAGCGTCGCCAGGCAGAGGGACATGGTTTCACCGCGGGCAAACATCGCGGAGCCGTGCACCACGGAGGGCAGCACGTTGATTTCCGCGGTCAGGGGGCGCAGTTCCTTGAGGGCGCGGCCGTCGGCGCGCTTGTCCTTGTCCATGATGGAGATGCGGAAGGCCTTCTTCTGAATGTATTCAAAGACCTGTTCCACGTCAAAATCGGTAGCTTCCGGATGGCGTTCCTTGATGGCGGCTTCCACTTCGTCGCGCAGGGCTCCCACCTTCTTCTGCCGTTCCACCTTGGAGGCGGCATAGATGGCGTCTTCAATGCGGTCACCGGCGATTTCATAGCCGATTTCCAGCAGTTCCGGCTTGGCAAGGCAGAGTTCGTAGGAACGCTTTTCCTTGCCGCAGACGGCGCGGAGTTCTTCCTGCTTTTCGCAAAGAACCTTCACGTTTTCCTGAGCCAGGCGCAGGGCGGCGATGAAGTCTTCTTCCGGCAGTTCGTTGGCGGAACCTTCAATCATGATCACGTGGTCCTTCGTCCCGGCAAACACCAGGTCAAGCTGGCTGTTTTCACGCTGGGAGTTGGTCGGGTTGATGATGAACTGGCCGTCAACACGGCCCACGCGGACGGCGCCCACGGGTTCGGCAAAGGGGAGGTCGGAAACGACGCAGGCGGCGGAAGCGCCGTTGATGCTCAGAATGTCCGGTTCATTTTCACCATCGGCGGAGAGCAGAAGGGTGATCACCTGCGTATCATAGAAGTATCCCTTGGGGAACATCGGGCGCAGGGGGCGGTCCGTCATGCGGCACGTCAGGATTTCCTTTCCGTGGGGCGGCCTTCACGCTTGAAGTAACCGCCGGGGAACATGCCCGCAGCAGCGGCCTTTTCCTTGTATTCCACGGACAGGGGGAAGAAGGTCTGGCCTTCCTTGACTTTGGTGGCGCTCACCACGGTCACGAGAACAACGGTATCGCCGCTGCGGACGACAACCGCGCCGTCTGCCAGACGGGCCATTTTTCCGGTTTCAATCGTGATGGGATTCGTACCAACGTTGCATTCAACTGAATGTATGCTCATTATATTTCTTGTCTTTCAGTCACCCGCAGCCTCATCAGCCCATTCAGACCGGCTCCGGGCGGGAAGCCTGAATGGCGTCAGGTACGGGCAGTGCCTCAGGAAGAGTGTTATCCGCAGCAGCCTTTTCCCAAAAATAAAGGGGAACACTGTCCGCGCGGCAGGGCGCACATCCCAGATGGATCAAACGCTCCGGCCCAGTCTTACCGGCTTGACAGCCTGTGAAAATCCGAAAATTTCTCAAGGCATGCCCGACAGAAACGCACCGGGAAACGAGTCCCCGAACGTCGGATGCCAGCATAAGCCCTGTCAAGGAGAATGCAAGCAAATAGTTTGATAGCCCCGCTGTTCCGTGCTTTTCCCCGCCACCTGCCGGGAATGGACATCCCCTCCCTTCCCTGCCGGAAAACTTCCTCCGGAGCAGATGGGGGCATCCCCGGCGGCAAGAACCGTCCCTCATGCGGAACCGGGGCGCCGCTGCCATCCGCCGCCGAGAGCCTTGCAGAATTTGACGACGGCATTCAGCCGCATCTGCGCGGCATCCGCCATGTCCAGCTCCCCGCTCAGCAGGCTCCTGTGCGTATCCAGGGCATCCATCAGCCCCACATACCCGGCCTCATACTGCCTGGACGCAATGTCCCAGCTGCGGCGCAGGCAGTTCACTTCATCAAGCGTAGCTTCGTAAACCTCCGCGCTTTTGCGGCGTTCCACCAGGGCGTCCCGGATTTCCCGGAAAGCGTTCAGGACAGCCTGCTCATACGCGGCCTGGACGGCGGCGCATTCAGCATCCGCGGCGCGTACGGCGGCGCGCTTCCGTCCTCCGTCAAACAGGGTCTGGAGAATGCCCGCTCCCAATTCATAATTTCTGGAAGACTGGTTCAGCAGTTCGTTCAACTGGGTGCTGACCTGCCCCAGCTGCCCCGTCAGCACCAGGGACGGGAACCTGTCCTTCCGCGCCGCCTCCCTTCCGTAAAAGGCGGCTTTCAGCCGGGATTCCAGCTCCCAGATATCCGGACGGCGTTCGATCATGTCACCAGGGAGCCGCGCCGGAATGGCCGGAGGGGAAGCCAGCAGAGCGGCATTCCCCCCGCCGGGGAGCCCGCCCTTCATCACCTGCCTGGGGCTGTCCCCCACCAGCACGGACAGCACGCTCTCAGCACGGGACAGTTCGTTTTCCGACAGCCTGAGCTGGGCCAGCGTTTTGGAGCGCTCCGCCTGGACGCGGCGCAGGGCAAGCTCCGGGTACTGCCCCTGCACAAACCTTTTTTCATACATGGCGCAGGTCTGTTCATAGGAGGCGTGGACACGGCGGATGATGAGACACTTCTCCTCCCACGTTCGCACATTAATGTAGGCGGAGGCCACTTCCGCCGTCAGCCGCAGATAAACCGCATCCCGTGCGGCGGAAGAAGCCAGCAGCTCCGCCCGGGCGGCTTCCGTGCGCGCCCGCAGCTTTCCCCACAGGTCCACTTCATAGGAGAGCACGCCGGACATGGACCACAAATCCCTCGCCCGGTCCGGCAGGTTGTTCATATAGCGTTCACCTTCGGACAGTTCCTCGCTGCCGGCTCCGGCTTCCAGTTCCGCCCGGGGCAGCCTGGCGGCGCCCGTCTGCGCCGCCAGGGCGGAGGCCTGGTCCACCAGGGCGGACGCGCGGACAAGATCGCGGTTATGAGCCACGGCCTTTTCTTCCAAACGGTCCAGCGCACGGTCATTGAAAATGCGCCACCACCCGGCCCCTACGGGAGAAGTCCGGGCTGTTCCCTCCGGCATTTCCATAACGGGCCTTTCAAATACGGCGGGACTGCCGCAGGAGGCCAGCAGCGCGGCCATGAGAAGAAGCATCAGATGTTTCATGAAGCGGCCTTCCTTTCCGGGCCGGATTTCAGGCAGAACAGGGCAAACAGGACTCCCGCCGCCCCCACGATTACAGTGCAGAGATAAAAATATCCACAGAAAAAACCTGGCTCTGGAGCGCCACGGCCTTTTGCAGCACCGCATCCACGGATGCATGGATTTCCTGCGCCGTGCCGCCGGTTTCCGCAAAGTGCCGCTGCCACATGTCAAGCGTATGCACCGTTCCCGGGGAATCGTCCCTTACCTGCTCCGCCATGCTGAAGCGGAACCCCGTTTTCATATGGGCCAACACCGTGCTCACACTGCTGACGTACAAGGAAATGAAGATATAGCGCACGGTGTTCAGCGTCCGGGAGGAAGCGGCGGAGGAACGCCCCTCCACCCCTCTCAGGGCAAGCGGCGTAGCCGTATTCAAACAGAAGGCATAACCGATTCCGAACAGCCCCAGGGGCCACGCCACGTCCAGCCAGGAGCAGCCCGCGTCCAGCCGGGACAGGAAGAAGGCGGAGGCGCCCAGCGCCAGCAGCCCCGCCATCATGCCCACCCGCAGGGCCAGCCTGCCCTTCTGCATCAGGGGGAGCACCAGCGCCGCGCCGCCGCAAAATCCGGCCACCAGAACCATGAACACATAGGCAATGCCCACCGGTTCATAATTCATGACATTGCGCATGAACTGCACCGTGCCCACCCGCACCCAGCAAATGCAGAAGATGTTGCACAGGGACGCCAGCAGGCCGCACAGGAACCGCCAGTTGCCCAGCACGCGGACGTCCAGCAGGGGGGTGCGGTGGGTCATGCAGGAAATGAAGGCCAGGGCAAAGGAACAAAATCCGCCGTACATCCAGGCCAGCACGCCGGGCGCCGTCCAGCCGTCCGTCTCCCCGTAAATAAGCACCATCAGCATGCACACGCATCCCATCCCCACCGCCAGAAAGGAAAACCAGTCAAATTTTCCTCCCTTGGGAATCTTCTGGTCGGGAACGTAAAGCGTCGTCAGCACGGCCAGCACGGCTGCCGCTGCGCCCACAATGACGAACAGCCCCCGCCAGTGCCAGTACTGCACCAGCAGGCACCCCACTACCGGGCTGGCACAGGATGCCAGGCCAATGGAACAAAGCTTCACGCCCATCGCCAGGCTGCGGCGCTCCGGAGGCAGGGCGGCATTCACCAGCCCCGTTCCGTACACCAGCGCCAGGCCGCCTCCTGACCCCTGAAGGAAGCGGGCCGCAATCATGAGGAAGAAATGGTCCGCCGCCAGTCCCAGCAAGGTTCCGGCCAGCATGATCAGCAGGGCCGTGCGCAGGGACCTTCTCAGTCCGATGCGCGCCCACAGATACGCCGCCATGGTAAAGGAGAGGGCAGTTCCCAGCGGGCACGCCGCACCCGACCAGGAAACATCTAGGGTGCCCACCACAAATGTGCCCGACAAATCCGGCGTGGCCGCCGTGATGCAGCCCATATTCAGAAACGTCAGCATCGTGCACGCGCAGGCCATCCCCGTCAGCAGGCGCCGTTTCCACGCCGGAACCATTGTTTGCATAACCGGACCGCTCATACTTTTTCCTTAAAAATCAATGGAAACCTTTCCCTGCATTCCCGGGCGGAATACTACGCCGTCCTCCGGCTTCGGCAGGCTCACCTTGACGGGAAAGCGCTGCATGACCTTGGTGAAGTAACCGCTGACGTTCTCCGTGGAAATCAGGGAGAATGTCGCATAGGTGGCCGCCCCTATTTCATAAACCGTGCCGTGGAAAACCCTGCCGTCATAACCGTCCAGCGTGAACTGCACGTCCTGACCCTGCCGGATGCGCCCTATCTTGGTTTCCTCCACGCGGACGTTGAGCCAGATGTCCCCGCCGTCCACAATAGAAAATAGCTTCTGGCCGGAACTGACCATCTCCCCGCCGTTCACCAGCTTGCGGGCCACCACGCCGTCCACGGGGGATTTAACCACGCATTCCCCGCACAGCACTTCCAACTCCTCCAGTTCCGCCCGTGCGGCTTCCAGCTGGGCCTGGGCGGATCTTTTTTCCTCCTCGCGGTAACCTTCCAGCTTGAGGGCCAGATTCTCCTGCTCCGCCTTCTCCAGCGCCTGCGCCGCCAGGTAGGTGGCCCGTACGGCGTCCCGGTCCGCGGAGCTGATGCCTGCCTGCTCCCTCACCAGCTTTTCAATGCGCTCGTAATCACGCCGTGCATGTTCCAGGCTGGCGGAGGCCTGGGCCGTCCTGGCCCGCTGGGACTCGATTTCCTGCGGACGGAAGCCCGCCAGCATCTCGTCATGCCTGGCCTGCATCAGCTTGACGCGGGAACGCGCGGCCATCAGGCGCGCCTGCATGGTGCGGCTGTCCAGATGGGCAAGCGTCTGCCCGCGGCGGACGGTTTCCCCTTCCTCCACATCCACGCTGGTGACGCGCTCCGCCAGCTTTGATCCCACGGAAACGATGCTCGCCTCCACGCGGCAGTCGTCCGTTTTCATGGTGCGGCTCTCCCGGAAATGCCAGACTCCCCAGCCGATGGCTCCCACCGCCGCCAGGGCCATGCTGCCCAGTGATATAGCCTTCAAATGCTTGCTCATGCGCCGCAGGATGTGCATTGCCGGGAAAATCCCTGAATGAACAGGCCAATGGTCAGCTTCATGGAGGCCACCTTGTCCTGCCACGCCTTGCTGTCATCATTCAGGCAGTACATCAGCATGTAGCCGTGCAGGGTATTGACAAAGGCGCGCACCATGAGCCCCACATCCCCCTCTCTGACCTTTCCTTTTTCCTGCATGGCGCCCATGTAGTCACACAGGAAGGAATGAAGCTCCCGCGGGTCGCGCAAAAAATCATCTCCGTTCGTATCCACGGAGTCCAGCGCGCTCAAGTAGGCCCGGAAGGCGTTCCTTTTGGCCTTCGTCGCCTGGAAGTACAGGCGCGCAGCCAGTTTCAGGTCATGCGCCAGGTCCCACGTTTTCCTGTTTTCGAACTCCCTTTTCAGTTCGCTGGCATATTCCCGGTACCGGATGATTTCATCCAGCAGGGACTTTTTGGTGGCAAAGTAGCGGAAGACGGTCTTTTCACAAATACCGGCCTTTTTCCCTACTTCCTGAACGCTGACGCGGTGGAACCCTTTTTCACTCATCAGTTCAATGGCCGCCTCCACGATTTTTCTCAGCGTGTTCTGCTGGATCCGTGTCATTTGTTCCATAGATGTCTGTCAGGCTAACAGACATTTTTTAAAGGTCAAGGCCTCTTCCGGAACAAAAATACGGGGAACCGCCCTTCCCCCGCGGCAAAAAAAACGACCGCTGCGGAAAACCGCAACGGCCGAATCAAACGGGAATATGTTCCGCCGTTTAGCGGCGAAGGCCAAGACGCTGAATCAGGCTCTGATACTGGGCCAGATCTTCACGCTTGACGTAATCAAGAAGCTTGCGGCGCAGAGCCACCATCTTCAACAACCCGCGGCGGGAAGAAACATCGTGCTTGTTCGTGCTCAGGTGGTCGGTCAGGTGGGCGATGCGCTGGGTCAGGTGGGCGATCTGGTAGCTGGAGCTACCGGAATCCTTTTCATGCATCTTGAATTCCTGCAAATTGATTTCGTTACTCATAAGTGTTTTCTTTGAATGTATTTAGCTCGTGGCAGCGGCTAATCGACACTGTGAGGGCGCCAACTATGCACCATCCGTCCCCAAAAGCAATTCAAATTTCATCATGCAGGAGAATTTGCCTCCGTTCCTGCGGTAGCGGCCTCCCCACCATTTTCCACCGCACCCCAGGCCTCGCGGTCCTTTTCCGTAATGGGCCGCATCACGCGGCAGGGGTTTCCCACAGCCACCACATTGGCGGGAATGTCCTTCGTCACCACGCTTCCCGCGCCTATCACGGAATTGCGCCCGATGCGCACGCCCGGGCCAATGGCCGTATGGCCGCCTATCCACACCCCGTCCTCAATGGTGACGGGAAGCGCAAATTCCAGACCGTCCCGCCTCAGCCCCGGGTCCACGGGGTGCGTGGCGGTGTAAATCCCCACATTGGGGCCTATCAGCACGTCACTGCCGATCGTGACGGCGGCACAGTCCAGCACCACCAGGTTGAAGTTGACATATACGCGATCCCCCAGCCGGATATTCGTTCCATAGTCACACCGCAGCGGAGGTTCCAGATAGCAGTTTTCCCCCATGCCGCCGAAGAGCTCCCGCGCCAATTCCCGGCGCAGTTCTTCCTCCTCCGGGGCGGACTGGTTGTAGCGGAAGACGAGCTTGCGCGCCCGAAGGCGCCTGGCTGTCAATTCGGAATCCTGGGCATGGTACAAACGCCCGGCCAGCATGTTATTCCAGTCCTTCGAGTCCATGGGATGAAGAGGGGGTCACGGCGTCCGCGCCGGAAGAAGGCAGCGGCGCGTTTTCCTGTTCTCCCACAGGCGGCATGGCAGCGGCATCCTTCTCTACGGACGCCTCTGACTTTACAAGCTCCTTCTTCCCGGAGGAAGCTGAATTTGCGCCAGCCCGCGGGGCGGACGGCTTATGCACCGTTCTGAAAATACCGGACGGCTTTTTCTGAAGCTCGTGAATATTCCAATCCCCCTCCCTGACAATCACGCGGGTTCCCACGGGAGCCACTTCAAACAGGTTCTTCGCCACCAGATGGGGGATGCGGATGCACCCGTGGGAGGACGGGCGGCCGGGCAGGTACCCCTCATGAATGCCTACAGCCCCGTTCACCCTCATGAAATAGGGCATCTTGGCCGGTTCAAACCTTTCTCCGGGCCGTGCGGCATCCTTCCGTATATCCCCGTCCCGCAGCTCCCCGGCGGCATTGATGAACGCGCCGTAATAGGAATGGTGGTCCGCATCCTTGGAGGCGATGCGGAAATAGCCGGAGGGCGTCATGCCGGAACTCCTGCCGGAACTGATGGGCGCATACGCGATGCGGTGCGTCCCGCGGTACACGTACATCATCTGCTTCTTCTTGTCCACCACGACCAGGAGCTTTCCGGGCAGGGACGGATCGTCCTCCCACTTGAGCAGGTGTCCCGGAATGGTTCCGCTTTCCTCAAAATACCCGGTCATTTCCTCCACCGGAACATTGGAAGAGGAAGAAGGGGAAGAGCCCCCACCCGTGGTGCCGCAGGAGGAAAACAGGAACGGAACGCACAGGCAGGGAACCAGCAGATGGAAAAGGGGTAACTTCATCTCGGGGAGTCGCATCACTGCGTTAGACAACGGAAAGCCGGAAAAAGGAACCGCTTTTTGACAAAACTGTCAACCATCAATCAAAAAAATCTCTTCCCGGCCCCGTTTTCCTTTCGTCACCACATCCGTGCGCGCCTGCCGCGGCCCCGGTCATTCCCGGGCCCGTGGAGCAGTCCATGGGACCACGCCTCCGCAAATGTGCGCGCGGCATCCGCCGTATGGGAATGTCCGTCATGCACGGGGCTCTCCACCACGGAACTGCCCGCACCCGGCGGCCTGGACCTGTACAATTCCAGATGTTCCACGCCGCCGGGCTCCTCCTCTCCGCGCACGCCGCGCACCCTTTCCTGGGTGCGGGCATGGAAGAAGCTGCGCTCCAGCAGTTCCCGCAGCGTATTGATGCCGCGCCAGACGTCCGTGGTCCTGGGAACGACGCGCACGTTCGCCAATCCCAGACGTGCCATGTTCTCCACGTAGGAAATGCCGTGGGCATCCCTCCGCGCGGCGTCGTGGGGCAGCAGATGGGCCGTTACCGCCACGCCGTGCGCCTTCTCCCATTCCTTCATTTTTTCCACATAATGGGCCAGGGGCTGCTGGTTGGCGGCGTAATGGTCCAGCCAGTGGAAGCTGTCCCCCATCACCTGCACAAGCCAGATGGCCGTATGATCGCTCAACCCCAGGTCCCACGCCGTGAAGGTGGGGGCGTCCGGGTCCGCCGCAAACTCCGTCCCCATGCGCCCGCGTTCCCGCAGGGCCATGATGCGGCTGCCGTAAATGCTCCCCTCCTCCCCGGTGGAGAAAGCTTCCTGCGGCGTTCCCGGGTACTCCTGCTTCCTGGCCGCCCCCCCATCACGCGGGCCATCCTGGCGTACCACCTTTTTTCTGGCCCGCATCCAGCGCCACCCCGGTTTCCCGTTCCAGGGAAAGGAAGTACTCGTCCAGTTCCCGGCTCCATCTGCCGCGCCCCGGCAACGTGTACTGCTCCTGGTCAAACCAGCTAAAGAAGAAGAACCGGAAATCCAGGGGAAAAGCTCGCTCTTGCCCATGTTCTCCATGGCCTGGCGCGTCAGTTCGTAATTCACGCCGTACCGGCCGCCCTCATGGGTGCTCTCCTTCAGGATAAAGCCGCCGGGGGGCACCGTATTGATCGCCCCCGTGCGGATTTCCCTGGCACGCCACGGGGCGTGCACGGAAACATGCGCCAGCTCGGAAACGTGCAGGAACTGCATGGTGCCCCCGCGCAGGTTCGTCCCCCACGCGCACGTCGCTCCCGTTGGCGAAAGCCAGGCGGTTGCGCGCAGACGTGCAGGGCCGCCATTCCCCCTTCTTCTCCACGCCGGACAGGCTCTTGATTCTCTCTCCCAGCCGGGCCAGGGCCACATCCATCGCGGAAGGGTCGGGCGGCACGTAATCCAGATGGTCCCAGGCGAAACGCAGCTTGGCAAGCTTCTGCTGGGCGTCCGGCAGGCTCTTGTCAATAATGCCGCAATGGAAATTAGACCGGAACAGGCTCATGTCCAGCATCAGCATGGCCACATACGTGGAAATGCCCAGTTGGCGCGCCTTCAGGATGTCGTTCCTGTACCACAGCCGCCCATGCAGCCGCCGCTGCGCCCTGTTCAGGAGAAGCGCTGGAGCTGCCCGGCCTTATTTTCTATCCAGTACAGGTGCTCCAGCCTCCAGAGCTGGCTGGACAGGACAGACTGCCAAGGCTGGCTCCAGGATTCCGTCAGATGATTAGAAGTTTCCATGTTCCTCCACCAGTTCTTTCAGCAGGACTCCCTCCCTGGTCATTCCCTTCAGGGCCTCCGTCCCCTTGTCCAGGGGCAGGCGGTAGGCCAGGGGATCGTTCAGCACGTGGGAGACGAAGCGCAGAGCCTGAACCATCACGGGATCAAGCAGGTCAAGCTCCCCCCTCAGATAGCCTGAGCGTACCCCCAGCTCTTCATACAGCCTGACGACGTCTTCCATGAAGCACCCAACGGCCTGCTCCCTGTTCCACCACCAGCGTTCCTGCGCATCCGCATCTCCCAGCGTTTCCAGAATCCGGCCCAGGGACCGGGCGCGGCTCTCCCGAGCGGTTTCCGGAGAAGGCTCCTCTCCCGCGCCTGTGAAGCGCTCCAGCGGAATATAGGAATCCCGCTCAGACGCCGCAGGCAGACCCCGGCTGTCCAGGTAAACGCCGTTCCACGCATGCACCACATACGGAGCGCGCGCCTGCCGTACGGGGCTTTCCGGAATGCCCGGCATCAGGCGAACGGTATGCCCCGGGTCGTCCGGGTCACGGTAAATCACGCAGTTGGCGTACATCGCGCGCGCCTCCTCCGGATCAGGCAGGAAGGGGAGCATGCCCCCTCTCATTTCCTCCTGCCTGCGGTCCAGAACATCAATCAGGGAAGCGGCTTCATCCAGGGGAAGTTCCCGGCTCCAGGCCGTTGCCACCCCTTCGGGGGCCGTCCCGGAATCAATCCGGTAGGTTCTTCCTTGCCAGATGATGCCGGACTCCGCGGCTTCCGGCCGGGCTGCAAAATCCCGCCTCACCACGTCCAGCGTTTCCACCGCACGGATTACCTCCGGACGGCTGCGCCATGCGGCAGGGGCAGGAACGCCGCTCCTGACGGAAAAATCCTCCTCCATATACAGGGGGGCCTCCAGAACAGGTTCCGGCAGGAGTTCTCCCATGGCTTCCAGAGAAACATCCTTCGCGCGCAGGGTTCCCTTCCCGGCCTTGAACGGCCGCTTCACCAAATGCAGGTACAGGCCGGGATGCTCCGGGTCCGGACGCCATGCATTCAACTGGGGAAACTCCTGAAGCGCCCGTGCCAGTTCCGTCATGCGGTGTTCCGCCAGCCGTTCCATCCTGCGGACGGACCCGCCCCCATATCCGTCCAGCGCGGCCAGAGAACGCAGCAGGTCCTCCCTCACGTGGTCCGGCGCGGTGGACAGCAGCCTGCCGGTCATCAGGCTATGGGCGTACCTTTCCATCATGGGAAGGCGCACCTCCTCACCGCCTGCGTCCCAGGCGCGTTCAGCCCGTATCCGGTCATTCATTCCCACCGTTTCACGGAGCATGCCCATGAATTCGGCGGTTTCCGGCCCCTCCTTCAGCGTTTTCTTCAGCAGCCCGGCGCGGCGCACCAATTCCTCCAGAGGTTCCAGGGCCTTGTCCGGGCTTGCGGCCCCGTAGCGCGCCCAGGAAGCTACCGTCTCCGGCACGGCGTCATGGTCCAGATGGGCAAAAAAATACTCCTTGGAGAGCTGGGAAAGCTCTTCAATCAATTCCGTTTCTCCGGGAAGCGCCCTGCGGCGCGGCACGCGGCCCAGACGTTTCAGCATCTCCCACGCGTCCTCCGGGGAAAGCTGGTCCGTGCGCATCAGCCGGTCCCATACGACCTCCGCCTTGTCCTCAATCAAGGCCAGGGGATTCTCCGTATTATGGAGCCGCAGCCGGTGCATCACCAGTCCCTTGGCCGAGGGAACGGGCTGATTGTCCGCATCCACTCCCAGCCGCTGCACGTCCCCCACGTACTTGCCGTGGATATCCATGCGTTCCCGCAGGGCGTCATGGCTCATCAGTGTTTCAGCGGCCACGCGGCCCCTGCCCGTCACCTCCAGACGGTCCCCTGAACCCACGGCGCCCCGCACGCCGTAACCGGCCTTCAGCATATCCGCCACCGCCATGGCCGTCAGGCTGTCATACAGGCAGGAAAGCCTTTCCCCCTGCACGTTTTCCAGTCCTGCGGTCAGCCGCAGATAATTGGTATCCCATTCCGGATGCCCGCTGCGGGCGTGCCATTCCCAGCTCCGGATCAAATCCCTCTTGGCCGTGCAGGCGGGGGAAAACATCATGGAGACATTGGCCATCAGGTCCGCTCCCGCCGCCTCCTGCGAAGGATGCCAGGCCGACCACCTGCCATTGGGATATTTTACCCGCCACAGCCTTTCCCCGCCTCCGCTCCCACGCGAGGACTGGAACAGGCGCGGAGTCAGGCGGGAAAGATTTTCCACCGCTTTCTGCGTACCCGGATAAACGCGCGGAACCGCCCGCTCCGGACCGGCATGCAGCCGCGGCGCATCCAGCACGGTGGCATAACGGGCCACGTGTTCCGGTTCCACTTCCAGAAAACGGGACAGCAGCCGCCCGTAACTCTCCACCGGCGTGTAGCCGCGCCCTACATGCACGTCAAACTCCTTCATATTGGGAAGCACCTGGTACAAGCTGTTCACATCCGCCTGGGTTCCCCATACCATGCGGTTCATCTCCCGCAGCTCCGGGCTTACCCGGTGGCGTTCCCGGTCCCCCAGGGAAGCCATCATGCCGCTCATCCTGGACAGGGCGGCGGCCAGGCCGTCCGGGCCGGAAGCCCCGGCCAGCAAATCCGGAGCGTTCATCAGGGAGCTCCCTTCCTCCAGCCAGCGGCGCGCCCTGGCACAGGAACCCTCATCACGGCAAAACGACTCCCACAGGCGAAGGGCCACATGCCCGGACACCTCCTCATGGGAAGCGCCGTGCACCCGTTCCATCACTCCCTCGTAAACATTGGCGCGCGTCCGGCACTCCATTTCCACGGTGACGGCGTCCCAGTCCCTGCCGGAAAAACCGCTACGCCCCGCTTCCTCCGGATAAGCCAGCAACAACATCCTGTACGGGCGGTAGGCGCGCTTCTTCAGCCTGTCTTCCACAAACGCGCGGCGCAGGGCGTCCGCCTGCACGTCGTAATCCGCCGCATTCCTCAAACGCCACGGAATTTCCCTCCCGTTCCTGTTCCTGGCCAGCCCTAGGTCTTCCTCTTCCATACGGCACAGGGCTTCATACCAGGAGGAAAGGGCCTCTTCTACCGAACTCCGGCCCCGGGTTCTCTTCATCTCCATGCCGGGGCCGGCTCCGCCTCATAAACGTGGCGGCCGTCCGCCGCGGCGGACTCTCCCACGCGGGGCAGCCCGGCCCGCAACAGCCACTTAGTCCTGGCCGCCGCATGGTCCGGATGGGGAAAAAGCTTTTTCAACACCGCTTCCGACTCCGGAAAATCCCTCATCTTCCAAGGCTTCGTGCGCACGGGAGAAGGCAGTTCCAGAAAATCCCTCACGTCCTGTTCCGTCCTTAAAAAGGCTCCCCGGCTTCATCCAGCGCGCGGGACCATTCCAGCGCCTTTCTGGAAATGTACAGGGATCCCCACAGGGGAGAATCACGCAGGGACTTCTGCAGCAGCTCCCCGGCACGGCGCATGTCCTTCTCCCGCAGGATGCGGGTTACCGCTTCATCCGGAATGCCAAACACCTTCAGAGGTTCTCCGTCCCCCAGCAAGGTTCCGGCATGGCGGAAATGGTGCAGGGAAGCCTTTCCCGCGCCGATCAGCAGGAACGGCATCATCATGGCCGCCTCCCTCAACTGGTCGTCCACGGACATCTGCCGCTCCTTCCATCCCTCCCAGTCCACGCCGGACACCCTGTCCGTCAGCGCGCCCACGCCTTCCTGGGCCACCATGGGCGTCAGCTCCATCAGCTTGTTCTCCGCCGCCATCTTCACGGCATCCGCCGCCATGGCTCCCGTTCCGGAAAGAACCGCTCCCACATTCCCGGAAGCGGACCTCATGGCCCGGAACGCGCGCATCCCCTGCCCCAGCATCCGCTGGCCCAGCTTCGTTATCCCGAAGGAAAGCAGGGTGTTCATCCCCCCGGACACGACCGCGCCACCCATCTGGGCATCAAACACGCCGTCCGGATTCATGCGCCGGGCATCCGCCATGTGGCGGCCCGTCTCCCCGGCCATCAGCAGTCCCAGCCCGGCCGGGCCGCTGAACGCCAGCGCCGTGGATGCGCCCTGCTGGGCCATGTCCACCAGCATCTCCCGGAACCAGGGGGCATCCTTTCCTCCGCGCAGGGGAGCAAACTCCATCCTGGCAAAATTCCGCAGTTCCTCAAAACTCCGGGAATACCTGTCCAACGCCTCCTTCTCCCGGCCTTCCGGGAGGGCCCAGGCCGCACCGTTCACGGCCAGATGAGCCACATTTTCCGCTGCTTCCGCTGCTCCGCGTTTCAGCGCGCCCCCCAGGGCATCCCGGAAAGCGGGCCGGGAACGCAGGTAGGGGGCCATCATGCGGAACACCTTCCGCCGGTCCCCGTCCTCCAGGGACGCCAGGCAATCCACGGCGCGAATGACGTCCGGAACTCCGGCAACCGCCTTCCGGTTCACCTGCACAGCGGAAAAACCTTCCGGCGCCGGGGCCTCACTGGCTACCAGCCCTTCCAGCCCCCTGCGGATAATTCCGGCGGCGTCCGCCAGACGGTTCCTGTCATCCAGGGCGTCGGACACGGCCCTGCTCTTCAACTGGTCCGCCACGGCCTGCATCTCCTCCGGCCACGCGGAAACAGCCTCTTTCCTCCGTTCGTCCGGAGCCGTTCCACTCCCGGCCAGCGTGCGGTCATACTCCTCCTGGTACAATTCAAACAAGGTCTCCCGCTGGGAAAGGCGCACCTGGTTGTGCATGGAGACGGCCACAAACAATTCGTCATCAGATTTGCCGGACGCTCCATACTGCCGCGCCACCTCTTCCCGGATATTTCCAGTCCCTCCGGATGCGTTCGCGGGGGATTTCCCCCAAATCCGCCACCCATGACTGCATCACGCACGCGGCAATCCTTTCCCGGTCAGCCGTTCCCGCCGGATACATCGCTTCCGCCTTCTGCCTGACCTCCCGGGGAATGGTCATCACATCTCCCGTCAGCACGCTGTTCCAGTACTCTTCCTTCGCTGCCGCCACCTGTTCCGGGGAATTCTCCCGCGCCGGAAGGGACTGCGGATACCGCGTTCTCCTCCTGCAACCGGTTTTCCTCCATCGTTGCGGAGGCCTTTTCCGGCACGCCTTCTTCTACTAAAAATGTCCCGTCCTGTTCCTGGTTCCTCTCATCTTCCATCATCACTTGCCTTCCTTTCCGTTATTCATATTCATATCCATAAAACCTACCCAGCCTGCATCCTGGAGGCGGTTTTCCTTCTCAAAAACTTTCTCCATCTCCTCCGCCGGCTGTTCCGGAGACCTCTGCACGGCCTCCGCCAACTCCATCTGGACGCGTTTCCATTCCTCCACCGCACGGGCGTCCTCCGGCGGTCCCCAGGCTCCGTTCCGGAACATGGAGGACAGGCGGCGGGAAGCCGCGCGGCGCAGCTCCAGGGGAACATTCATCATCACCTCCCGCCGCCGGAGGAGTCTTTCCACCTGCGCCGCAGGCAGGCCGGAAGTAGCCACTTCAATCATGGCGTCCGCATCCCCCTCTCCTCCGCAATCCTCATCAATCAGGGAGGCCATGCGGCACAGCAGCATGTCGTCTCCCGGAATACTGACGCCGGAAAACTCCGCCGCCTGCCTCCGGTCCCTGGAAGCCGTATAACGCCTCAACTGCTCGGAACTGATCAAGCCGTGCTTCTCCGCATTCGCCAGCCCGTCATCCCGCAGCAGGCCGCCGCCGGATACGGTAGCCGCCACAGCATCCGCATAACGCCGCTTCAGCTCTCCATATGCCGCAGAAGCCTCTTGCGCCACTCTTCTTTCCTCCGGGGTCTGAGGCATTTCCCGCTCCCGGGAAACGAGGCGCACTGCCGCGGCCGGATCACGGCGAACCTCCTCCACCGCCCGGTTCAGCGCCACACGGGCACGAGCTTCCTCCGCCATGCGGGAGGCTTCATCTCCGGTCACAAACACGCCGCGGCCTTCTTCAATCCTGCGTTCGGCCAGGGAATCCTCCCCCTGCTCTACGGCGGACTCCACCCCTCCGGCCCAGGACCGCCGAGCCTCCTCCAACTGGCCCAGCCGGGACATCTTCTGCAAATAAATGCTTCCGGCAGTCTCCAGGTTCTCCCTCGCCAGCTCCACGCGCTCCCTCACCGGGGCGGACATCCGGCCCGGCAGGTAGGCGGGAAGCCGTTCCGCCAAAGCCTTCTTCCACTTCTCCTGAAGGCGGTCCGGCTCCCCGCCGGCCTCCAGCTCCCGCATCACGTCCTGTTCAAAGCGGTACAGGCCGTCGCGGGCCTGCGCCCACTGCCCGGCATCCCTCACCTCCTGCATCTCCTTCAGCGCGGCACCCGCCGTTCCTGCCAAATCCATCGCGCCCGCAGCCAAGTTCCGCACTCCGGCGGCCTGCGCTTCAAACGCGTTCAACGGAATCACGCCGGACAAATCCGGAGCCACATGCAGCATTCCAAAATCCTGTATTCGTATAGCCATCTTTTTATGGCCTCCAAGCTAGGGAGCGGACGGAACGCACGGCATCCATTCCAAACCGTCACCGCACGGTACTTGCCGCTTGCCAAAACCGGACCGTTCCAACACAATCGGCCCCATGCCCCGCATCCGTTTCACCACCGCGTACGATGGACGCCCCTACCTGGGCTGGCAAAGCCAGCCGGGGGCCGCACACCGTACAGGACGCCCTGGAACGCGCCTTTTCCGCCCTCTTCGGCTCCGCCGTCCGCATCCAGGGCTCCGGCAGGACGGATGCCGGCGTGCATGCGCTGGGCCAGGTCTTCCATGTGGATGCGCCGGACACCCACCGCATTCCTGCGGACAAATGGCCCACCGCCCTCAATACCCGCCTGCCCCGGACCATACGGATCACCCATGCGGATACGTTCCCCCAGGCTTTCACGCCCGGTTCAGCGCGGCGGGAAAAACCTACCGCTACTGCATCTCCCGTGCGCCTGTCCTCAGCCCTTTTGACGCCGGGCTGGCCTGGCACCGTCCACTGGCCTGGAGCACGGACATTCTGGAGCAAGCCGTCCGGCTCTTTCTGGGAACGCATGACTTTACGGCCTTTGCGGCCCTGCGCGGCAATGAACCGCGCCCCATCCCGGCGGACTACTTCCTCCGCACCATCACGCAGGCGCAGGTGGTGCAGGAGGGGGAACATGTCTTCATCACCCTCACCGGAACGGGCTTTCTCTATAAAATGGTGCGCCTCATGGCAGGAGCCGCTCATGAAGCCGCGCGGGGAAAAATCACGCTGGACGAACTGGCGCGCCTCATTAACTACCCACGCCCGGATGATAAAAGCCCGTTCTGCGCCCCGCCGGACGGGCTCACGCTGATGCAGGTCCACTACGCGGAGGAAGCCCCCGGAAACAAGCAGGAATGAGGTAAAACAGGCTGCTTCCCCCCTAGCTGCGCGCCGCGCCGTACAGGCCTTCCCGCCTGATCAGGCTCTCCACCTCCGGATTCAAATGAGGCACGGGGCATACGCCCGTACGCAGATCATGCCGCACACGGGTGGAAGAAGCGGGCTCATCCCCCTCAATGAAAACGGCGCGCACCCCTTCCCTGGGCGCCGGTTCACCGCCGCGGTGGTACACGATGAACGTCACCAGCCCGGCCAGGTGCTCCCAGCGGCCCCACTGTTCCAGGGAATCCCACTGGTCCTTGCCCATCAGCCAGAACAGCTCCGCGCCGGGATAACGGTCCGCTACGCACTCCGCCACTCTCCAAGACCACGAAGGCGGCGGAAGATTCAAATCCGTCCGGTCAAGCACGGCCCAATCCAGTCCCCGAAGCGCCAGATCAATCATCCGGCAACGCTGGTCATCCGTCACGGCGGGGGCCTGCTCCTTCAGCGGAGACAGGGAGCACGGCATGAACAGCACACGGTCCAGCCCGCAGTACTCACGCGCATGCGCAGCCACACGAACGTGCCCTTCATGCACGGGATCAAACGAACCGCCGAAAATGCACAGCTTCACCGTCCGTCATCCGTCAAAAAATCAAAGTCCTTCCGTGCCCTTGTAAGGCAGGAACCCGCCGATGGGCACGCGCACCATCCTCTTTTCCAGAGGCAGGCGGCGGAAGCGGGTGATGAAATCCGTCAGGCGGCCGTAATTGCGCTCCGTCTTGGGAATACCCTGCTGGCCGCAATTCACGTCCGGATTGTAATGCAGTTCAATATGAAGGTGGGCCGGATACATGCCGCGGTTCGTGCCGATGGTGCCCACCTGGGTGCCGCGGAGCACCAACTGCCCCAGCACGACGTTAATATCATTCAAATGGGCGTAAAGCGTCTGGCAGCAAAGAACCTTTCCGGACTTGGGCTCGCGGAAGGCATGGCGGACAATCACCACCTTTCCCCACGCGCCGCGGGCGTCCGCCGCGTAAGTCACCACGCCGTGGCCCACGGAATAAACGGGATCGCCCAGATCGGAATTGCCCCCGCTGTTGCCGTTCCAGTCCTCGCCCATGTGGCGGGGGGGCTTTTCACGCGCAGGCCGCGGGACCGGTAATAGCCGTTGCCGTCAGGCTTGCCTACCGGAAAATCAAAACCGTCGCAAAGAGGGACGAGCGCGAACTTGCTGTCCCGCCGGGCCATGTAAACGGGAGCGCTCTCGCTGATAAACGCGGAACCGGTCAGAAGAACCAGCGCCAGCAGTAAAAAACGGAAATAGGACATGGGAACAAAAGTCCTTTGTATGCTAAACGGACCCCGGTCCCGTATCAAGCGGAATTCCCCGCATGTCGAAGTTAGAGCCTGCTAACCCCCTTCGTTCCCCTTCCACCCTCCCTTTCAACTTGACAGCCAAGCCCCCGTATGAAAGAAGGGTGGAACATTCCCCGTATTTTTTAACACACGTTTTTTCTGCATGAACAAGCTTGCCTCCCTCTTCCTCGGAACGGTTCTCTCTTCTTCAATGCTGCCCGGCTGGGCCGCAGACCCTCCCAAGCCCTACGGGGCGGTGCCAACCCCCTCCCAGGTCAACTGGCAGCGCATGGAATTCTACGGCTTCATCCACTTTGGCCTGAATACCTTCACGGGCAGGGAATGGGGCTATGGCGACGAAAATCCGAAAATCTTCAACCCTACGGACTTCAATGCCTCCGACATCGTTTCCACCTTCAAGAAGGGCGGCATGAAAGGAATGATCTATACGGCCAAGCACCACGACGGCTTCTGCGCGTGGCCCACCAAGTCCACGGACCACAACATCACCAAAAGCCCGTGGAAAAACGGCAAGGGAGACGTGGTCAAGGAATTCGCCCTGGCCTGCAAAAAGCACGGCATTAAATTCGGCACCTACCTCAGTCCCTGGGACCGCAACAATGCGGACTACGGCAAGGAAGGCTATCTGGACGTTTACTACAAGCAAATCCGCGAACTGCTGACCAACTACGGCCCCGTCTTTGAAATCTGGTTTGACGGCGCCAACGGGGGGGACGGCTACTACGGAGGGGCCAAGGAAAAGCGCAACATCGGCGACGCGGAAAAGTACTACAACTTTGAAAAAATCGTGGAGATGATCCGCAAAATCCAGCCCAACTGCATCATCTGGGGCGCGGGCCACTACGGAGACGCCCGCTGGGGCGGCTCTGAAAAGGGCCACGTCAACTACCCCCATTGGAGCACCGTGGGGCTGAACGGCGGAGGCGGAGGAACCGGCAAGCGCGGCGGAGAACGCTGGGTGCCGGCGGAAGGGGACACCACCATCAACCATTCCGGCTGGTTCTGGCACCAGGGGCAGGCTTCCCGCGTCAAATCCCCGGAAGAACTCATGCAGGTATGGTTTGACTCCGTGGGACGCGGAGCCAACCTCATCCTCAACGTGGCGGCGGACAAAACCGGCAAACTGGACCCTGCGGACGTCAAATCCCTGATGGAATTCAAGGAACTGCGCGACAAGCTGTATGCCAGGGACTATGCCCTGGGCGCCACCGTCACGGCCACCCAGACGCGCGGCAATGACAAAAAATTCGCCCCCTCCAACATGACGGACGGCAACATGGAAACCTACTGGGCCGTGGAGGACGACAACCTGACGCCCACCGCCTTCATTACGCTGCCCAAACCCGCCACCTTCGACGTCATCCGGCTGCGCGAACAGATCCGCCTGGGCCAGCGTGTGGACTCCTTCAACATTGACGCCTTCATCAACGGCAAATGGGTCTGCATCGACAATGAAGGAAAGACCATCGGCAACCAGGTCATGCGGCGTTTGAACCGCCCCATCACCGCCCAGAAGCTGCGCCTGCGCATCACGGGCAGCCAGGCCACGCCCTGCATCTCTGAATTCTCCCTCTTCCGCCAGCCGGCAGGCGCCGTGCGGCCCTCCATCTTCCGCCGCGGAGACAACCTCATCATCCTTGCGGACGGCAAGAACAAAATCCTGTACACGACGGACGGCAGCGAACCCAAGGAAGGCTCCCCCGTCTATAGCCAGGGCGCCAAATTTGCGGAAAGCGGCACTGTCAAGGCTCGCTGCCAATTCTCCAACGGCAAGCTGGGTCCCGTCAGCCAGGCCAAATTCGGCATCAGCAAAACCGGGTGGAAGGTGAAAAACGCCACTTCCGGAAACGCTGCGGCGGCCATTGACGACAATCCGGAAACCTCCTGGTTCGCCAAGGCTGAGGCGCCCCAATCCTTTGTGGTGGATATGGGCAAACCCTACCAGGTCTCCAGCTTCTCCTACCTGCCCAGGCAGGATGGAAAAACCTCCGGAATGACGGACAAATACCAGTTTGAAGTGAGCCCGGACGGAAAAACCTGGACGAAGGCGGCGGAAGGGGAATTCTCCAACCTCCGCGCCAATCCCATCGAGCAATCCGTCAACCTCAAGAACGTCAAGGAACCCGTACGCTACTTCCGCTTCACCGGCACGAACTCGCTGGACGGCAACAGCGCTTCCGCTGCGGAAATCAACGTCTTCGGCACGCCCGCAGGCAAATAAAATCCATTCACTTAGCTGCATGAAGGCGTTCCGGCTTTTTCAGGCCGGAACGCCTTTCTCATGACACGGCCTGTTTGCAAACCATGTTCCGGCGTGGAAAAGAAAAGCCATTCCTTCCCGGCTGGAAAACCGGAATGGAGAACGGGACCGGAGTTCAACTCCGCTTGCGCCGCATCAGCAGGCAGGCGATGCCGAACATGCCCAGCATGGCGGAAGACGGTTCCGGAACGGCCTCCGCCTTCAGAGACGCCGGCAAACGCAGCGTCTTGGGATCGGGAGAAGACGTCGGCACCGTATTTTCAGTAAGCAGGGAATCCAGAGAAAGCTCTTCCTTCCCGGAATCAGCCACAGCCTCATCTCCGGCCGCCTCTGTCCCTCCGTCGGGCTTCCTGTCCGGAGAAACAGGCGTCTCCTTGTCGTCTGACGGCTTGGAGCTGGCCTCATTATCCGGAAGACTTGGTTTAAGCTGGTTGGCGGCAAACCCGTTTCCCCTGCCGGGAGGCCCTCCGTAAAATCCTCCGCCGCCGCCATGGGAAACCATCGCGCCGGACAAGGGGCCGTACACGGCCTCCCGCACCAGGACTTCCTCACAATGGGGCATATAGGATCTTCCATAGGAAAACATGGCTACCACTTCCCGTTCCAGCTTCCAGGATACGTCTTCATCCAGCTCTTCCCGGGCCTTTACCTGCACGGGAAGAGCCATCCCAAGGGCCTGGAGCTGGTTTCTCTCCAACACGGAAAAAGCCTGCACTACATTCCCGCGGGAGGAAACAAAACGGTACACGGTATAATAACCGGAAGGAAAAGAGGGGGAGGAAATAGTCAGGGCTCCGCCTTCATTGATCTCCTTGACCATAGCGGGAGACAAGGACATGACGCCCTTCATTTGAACCACCTTCTCCTCACCAGGGGCGGCGGCTCCGGAGGGTGAACCGGAAGGCAGGGCGGCGCATGCCAGTGGCGCCGCTAAGGATAACAGGGCAATCACAATCTTGGTCATGATAAGTGTATTGAAACCATGACCACTCCGTAGCGCACAACGGATGACCCATAAATGACAATAGCTCACGGGCCGCGCCTTTCCGCTGCCCCATCATGCGGCTATCCGGCGGCAGATATAAAAAATAGCTAATCAAATGCAATCCAAACAAACATGGGGAAATCCAACAACGTTTTTTACTCCTTGTTCCCGGACCAACCGTGGCCGCTGCCTCTTTTTACCGGGCCGGCCATTTCTGTCATACGGTGTGGACCGGCGGTTCGGAATGCTCCAGATTCCAGTGAAGGGGCATGAAAAAGGACGCATCCCTAAGGATGCGCCCTGTGCAAATCATGCTAACGGAAAAAACTTATTCCTGGCCGCTGAAATCAGGCGTGAGAATCAGGAACTGGTCACTGACATCCTTGCCCCTTCTCTTGGGAATGAAGGTGTCCTGAAGGTTGTCGTTGTCATCCAGTTCCAGAGTCTTGGCGCTCTGGGCGGTCGTGAAAATCAGAACCTTGCCGCGGAAGCTTTCCGGGTCAAAGCGGACGGCGTTGCCAGCCACGACGGTGCTGCCGTCTTCACCGGGGAGCACGGAAGTAACCATCAGGGGATATTCACCCACGGAGCTGCCAATGCCTACCTTCTTGTTATTGTCACCCTTGCGCATGACGTAGGAGAAGCCCACTTCACCGGGGGTCAGGGCCTTGCCGTCATAGATTTCACCGTCGGGAGTAACGGTGGAACCGCCGGAAGGAGTCTGCACCTTGGCGTAGAAGTTGCTTTCGGAAACGGACTCATTGCCCAGAAGCTGGCGGAAGTAGTCATTGGAGGTATCCCCCTGGAGCGCGCCCAGGCCGCTCATGTAATTGTGCTGCGCCACCACGCGGTCCGCGGTGATGTCATCGGGGAAGTTGCCCAGCTTGCTGTTGGACTTGAACTCGTTCATCGCCACACCCACGTTCTTCATGTTGGTCAGGGCCTGCATCTGGTCGCCCTTGTTGATCTGGTTCAGAATCGGACCGTACGCCACGGAAGCCAGCAGGGCGATAATGGCAATAACAACCAAAAGTTCGATCAGGGTGAACCCCCTGCGTAACTGGCGTGTTGCAAAAGATACTTTCATTGTTGGATATGATGGAATGTTTACAGTTTAAGAAAACCGTACGTGGTTATCTATGTTCGTCTCTACTATTAACGTGATTTCCCAGTCAGGACAAGCATATTCTCATAAAAATGTTGGGCCTGGAAGGGCGCCGGGATTCCTCCGCGGCCCCCGTTTGCCGGGAGCCGGAACAATCCCGCGCCATGGGAAATCATGCCTGCCTGCCGCTGCCGAAAAAGGCGCTCAGCCCTTCCAGCGCGTCGGCGTCCGGCTTGTCCGCATCGGCGATCACCTGGCGCTGAAGCCCGGCAATCTCTTCCAGGCCCTTGCGGCCCAGTTCCAGCATCCGGCTCATCTGGTCCGCCGTAAACACGGCCTCCTCCCCGGAGCCCTGCACTTCCACAAACTCACCGCGGTCCGTCATCACCAGGTTCATATCCACCTCCGCATCCTTGTCCTCCACATAGCAAAGGTCCAGCAGGGCTTCCCCGCCCAGCATCCCCACGGAAACGGCGGAAACCAGCCTCTTCATGGGAGACTCCGCCAGCTTGCCTTGCGCCACCAGCTTGTTCACGGCAATGGCCAGGGCCACGGAAGCCCCGGTGATGGAAGCGGTCCGGGTGCCCCCGTCCGCCTGCAAAACATCGCAGTCCACCCAGATCGTGCGCTGCCCGATCTTGCCCAGGTCCACGGCAGCCCTCAGGGAGCGGCCTATCAGGCGCTGGATTTCGCTGGAACGTCCGTCCAGCTTCCCTGCCGTAATATCGCGCCGCTTGCGGTCAAGCGTGGAATAGGGGAGCATGGAATACTCCGCCGTCAGCCAGCCGCCCTCCACACGCTGAACCTTCATCCAGCGGGGGACATCCTCCTCAATCGTAACGGCGCAAATCACCTTGGTGCGGCCGAAGGTCACCAGCACGGAGGCCGTGGCATTCGGGGCAATCCCCGTTTCAAAGCTGATCGGGCGCAACTGGTCCACAAGTCGTTTATCCTGACGTTCCATGCGGGGAATCATGACGGATGCCGCCATTTTTTTCAAATGGAAAGATGGAATTCCCGCATCAAACCGCTAATATCCCTTCCATGAAACTCCCTCGCACCCGTGTGGCCGTCATTGACGTGGTGGCCCTTTCCCGCCAGATGATGGAACACATGCCGCGACTCTCCGCCTGGGCGGAGGGGAGGCGCGTTTCCTCCTTCCCCCCTGCCTTTCCGGCCCTCACCTGCTCCGCGCAGAGTACTTATGTGACGGGGCTTTCCCCGCGGGAGCACGCCATCCCCGGCAACGGATGGTACAACCGGAACATGAGTGAAATCCAGTTCTGGAAGCAATCCAACAAACTGGTGCAGGGACCGCGCCTCTGGGAAAAGCTGCGGGAACGGTACGGACCCGGCTTCACCTGCGCCAAGCTCTTCTGGTGGTACAACATGTACTCCACGGCGGACTGGACCATCACGCCGCGCCCCATGTACCCGGCGGACGGCCGCAAGGTCTTCGACATCTACACCCAGCCCATGGAACTCCGGGAGACCATTAAAAAAGACCTGGGGGAATTCCCCTTCCCCACCTTCTGGGGCCCCATGGCCGGCATCCAGTCCTCCCGATGGATAGCGGACTCCGCCCGGTGGGTGGAACGGAAACACCGCCCTGCCCTCAACCTCATCTACCTGCCCTACCTGGACTATGACCTTCAGAAATTCGGCCCTTCCTCAATGCAGGCGGCCCGGGCGGCGGAAGCCATGGACGGTTTGCTCTGCGACCTGGTCGACTTTCTGGAACAGGAAGGCGTCACCCCCGTTATCCTCAGTGAATACGGCATTTCCGACGTCTCCCGCAGCATTGCCCTCAACCGCCTCTTCCGTGAACGGGGCTGGATCGCCGTCAAACCGGAAATGGGTACGGAAATGCTGGACTGCGGCGCCTCCCGGGCCTTTGCTGTGGCGGACCATCAGACAGCCCATATTTACATCAACGACCCTTCCGTGAAGGAAGAGGTGAAAACGCTGCTCGCCGCCACCCCCGGAGTGGAGGAAACCAGGGAAACGGACTTCTCCGGCCTGAATCCTGCGGCGCAGGAACGCCTGCCGGACTTCACTGCCATCGCGGCCCCGGATGCGTGGTTCACCTACTACTACTGGCTGGACGACGCCAGGGCCCCGGACTTCGCCCGCTGCGTAGACATCCATCGCAAGCCCGGCTACGATCCGGCGGAAATGTTCTTTGACCCGACCCTCTCCTTCCCCATGTTCCACGCCGCCGCCTTCCTGCTGAAAAAAAAGCTGGGCTTCCGCGCACTGATGAAAATCATTCCCCTCAACGGAGACCAGGTGAAAGGCTCCCATGGCAGGGACCGGGTACCCGCAAACCAGCAGCCCGTATTCATCGGCCCGGCATCCCTGCCGGAAATCCGTTCCGCGCAGGACGTGCATGAGGCCATCCTCTCCGCCTTTGAAAAAGAGTGACGGCAGGAAGCCTGCCTGTCAGCGGGCGTCCGGGCGGGGATCATATTCCAGGCCCGGAACCTCCCGGTAATGGACACCATCCCACAGGACGGGAATACAGCAGAAAAACCAGCTTCTCTGCCCGTTGTCCCCCTTCCAGTGGCCGAACACGCTGCGTATCAGTACGCGGTTCAATCCCTTGCGGAGCTTCACCTTCACGGGGGGACGGAAGAAATACCCCTCCCAGGTCAGGGGGGCTTCTTCAATGCGGCCTTTTCCCCAATCCGTCCAGGGCAGGCTCCTGAACGGCCACCTGGGCGGATTCACGCGCTTTCCGTTCAGCCACACGTCCCCGCCGGAAAAATCCCAGCTCCCCTGCTCCGGAGCACGGGCACTCGGTACCCGCCTGAATGCCCCCACATGCCGTTCAGGCCAACCATCAGCCACACTTCCTGATCCTTCGGGCTGCGGATGGAAGTCAGCGCATAGCAGGTTCCGCTGCCCTTTCCCACGTCCCCCGACATCAGCGTGGGCCAGTGGTCCAGCCGGTACTGGTTCCGGTGCATATTGAACATCGCAAAAAGGTGCCTGATATGCACGGCTCCACCGTAAACAGGCGTCTTCTTCCACTCCAGCGTCCTGTCCCCGTCCCGGTAGAAAGGCGCAATCTTGCGCTCCGGTTCAAAGGACGTGTCATTCTTACCCCGGTGGTCGAATGGCCCTATCAGGCTCCAGACCATATCCGCCTGCTTCACGTACGCAAAGGGAACGTCCCGGAAAAACCGGTCACGGTGGGAAGCCAGCCGTTGTTCAAACTCCCGGGAACTCCGCCCATCCGGCCGTTCCCCTGGGAGGGAGCTGCGCCATGTAATCCTTCCGCTTGGTGGCGCTCCCGCGCCAGACGCGCTCCGCAAACGTCAGTACGCAGGGGTAAAGGGGATACTGTTCCAGCACCCTCTTCTCACTGCTCAGGTTCCCGTCGCACCACACGGGCATGATGGCTCCCAACGCCTTCTCATCCCCCTGCGGCACCTCGCAGGGCTGCTGGAAAAACACTTGGTATACGCCGGACTGGGAATCAGCCCAGTCAATGTAAAAGCCATTGCTGTCAATGCGCTTCATTCCCTTGTCCATCCGGGCTCCGGCCTCGCTCTCGCCCCAGCACATCAGCACGGAATCCTTATCGTGCGGGCCACCCGGCGACCACACGATCACCTCCTTGCCCTTCCCGCGGATATACTCCGCCATGCGCGGAATAAAATCCTTCATCGTAATGTGCACCTCGTCGGACCCCATGTGAAAAAACCTTCCTGGAAACAGGGCAACGGTCTCGTCCACGACATCCTTCAGTATGGAAATGCCCTTCTCCGTCTGCATGCCGGTCTTCATGGCCTTGGCGAACGGCTGGCTGTGCCCCGGCATGTCGATCTCCGGAATCACCTGGATATTCAGCCGGGCGCAATAATCCGTCAGGTCCTTCAACTGTTCCTGCGTATAAAATTTGCCCGGTAACCGTGACTTCCAGTGAAAAGCGCGGTCTGTCAAAACCGGATACTTCTTCACCTCCAGCCTCCACGCGGGATCATCCGTCAAATGCAGATGCAGCGTATTGATCTTGTAGCGGGAAACCCGGCGCATCAGCTCCTTGATAAACGCGGGAGACATGTAATAGCGCCCCACGTCCAGCATCATACCCCGCAGGGCGAAGGCGGGTTCGTCACTGATCTGCACGGACGGCATGAAAAAACCTTCCTTCTCTTTGGAAACCAGCTGCCGCAGCGTTTGCAGGGCATTGAAAAAACCGCCAAAGCCCCCTGCCCTGACAGTTGTCTTTTCCGGCGTGACGGACAGGACATACGCTTCTCCCTCAATTCCGGCGTCCAGGCTTAACTCCCATGTCAGGGAACCTTCCTCAAAAACATCCTTGCTCACGGAAGCCGGAATGCCGGACATCCTGAATACATCCTTCATTTCCCTCACCAGGTCATCCCTGCGGGGAACATCCCGGCCCAAATGTACATGAACGCTTTTAAAACGCGCGCCACCCTTACCCCTGACGACTTTGGAAGGATAGGGAATCAGCGCAGGGGAGGAAAACTCCGGCACAGGCGCAGTTACCACCTCCCCTGCCAGCAGCTCCCACGGGAAACAAACCAGCAGGGCAATAAAAAACCGTACAGGAATGCTGAAAACTCTGGACAAAAACATTCCTTATTTACGCCCTCCCGTCTCAATTCCTGTCAAAACAGGACTTCCGGAGCTGAAAACCTGTCCCTCTCCCCTGGTCTTTTAACACTACATGCCGGTTCCTCTACGCCGCCAGTTCACACCCTGAAACGAACGGGGAGGAAAGAGCTTCTTCACCCCCATCTTCTTCCATCCGTCAAACTGCTACCGTGCTCAGCGCAGGCGTTCCATCAAGGCGTCAATGTCCATGGAATCCTGCCCATGGATCAGCTCGCCGAGAATGGGCGCGTCGGAAAACTCCTCCACCATGCTCCTGTTCGTCACGCAGGCCGTATCCCATTCATCCTTCACGTTATTAAACACAATGCCCAGGCATTCCAGGCCGCGCGCCTTGACCGCATTCAGCGTCAGCAGGGCATGATTGATGGCCCCCAGCTTGTTGCCGATCACCAGCAGCACGGGCAGCTTGAAATCCGCGGCCACGTCGCTGAAATTCCGGCCGGGGCCTATCGGGACTTCCCATCCCCCCACACCTTCCACCAGCACGCATTCATGCGCGGCGGCCAGGGCGTCATAGGCGCGGCGGATGGCTCCTTCATCCACCTGCGTATTCTCCAGCCGGGCCGCCACATAAGGGCAGGTGGCGTTCTTCAGGAAAACGGGATTCAGCTCGTCCAGCGTCAGCCCCTCCGGTCCTGCCTCGCGCAGAAGACGGGCATCCTGCCTGTCTCCGCAGGCCACGGGCTTGAACCCGGCGGCATTGATGCCCGCTTCTCTCAGGGCCTTGACGATCAGGCAGCTTACATAAGTCTTACCGACTTCCGTATCGGTTCCGGTAACAATGAAATTCCTCATAACGGTAAATCTTCAGGGATGGGATCTTCTGATCTCCTCAAGCTGCCCACGGGAGGGCACGCCGTCGTTCGTGGTCACCCAGTGATTGATAAAAGACCAGATGATCACAGCCAGCACCAGGCAGAACAGCTTGGCCGGCCAGTTAAGCAATAGCAGTTTTTTCATTGGAAGGAGAAATATTCAATAGCTCTTCAAGGCGGCCCTTCAACTGTTCCGGCGTCAGGTTGCGTTCCAGCTTGCCCCCCACGGCCAGGGCAATCGCCCCCGTTTCCTCGGACACCACCACCACCACGCAGTCGCTCTCCTCGGACATGCCCACGCCCGCCCGGTGGCGCAGCCCCAGGGTACGGTCGCTCATCTCCTTCTGGGAAACCGGGAACACGCAGGCCGCCGCGGAAATGCGGTCGCCGGAAATCACCACGCCTCCGTCGTGCAGGGCGGTCTTGGTATGGAAAATCGTCAGAGCCAGTTCCGGAGAAAAAATGGCGTCCAGCTTCACGCCGGAATCCTCAATGGGCTTCATGCTGATACTACGCTCAAAAGCGAACAGGGCGCCGAACCGCTGGTTGGAAAGCTTGCTTACCGCCTTGCAGAAATTATCCAGGAAATCAACCCGCTGAAGCTTGGCGAAGGAAGAAAAAAACGGGTGGCTGCCCAGCTTCGCCAGCCCCACACGCAGCTCCGGCTGGAAAATCACCACCAGCGCCAGCGCCAGGCCGGGGGCGAAAATGCGCGTCAGGATCCATGAAATCACGTTCAACTGGAAGAAAAAGGCCAGCACCACCAAGGCCAGGAAACAGGCGAACAGCCCCACCATGATGCGCGCGCCGCGCGTTGCATGGAAAGCGCGGTAAATCTGGTACAGGAATACCCACAGGATGAAAATTTCAACGATCGCCCGGAGCGCATCCTTGATCATAATCCAGTCCCACATGCGCAACAAGCTACACAACAACCCGCATGATTGCAATACCGATCCTTTCCCTTCAATTTTTGTGCCGGATGAAGCAACCACGAACGGAAAACCTGAAAATCGGACGATTCCCTCTAGATGAGAAGTTCCGATTGAAGTCTGATGCTTTCGGCAAAAGTAATGCACTCTCGGGAAAAGCAAGAAGGCAATATCAGCGCGAAAACCTATAGTGGAAATTCAGGTGTGCCATTCTGCGCGAACCCGGAACACCGGAAAACTGCTCTGGGAAGATACCTATGCAGCAGAAAATCCAAATCATAAAAACAGTAAACATTACATAATCAAAACAATGAATTTACAAAACGTACAGTTCCTTAATAATGAATACACTAATGGAAGTGAAACAGCGCTCATTAACGGAATTCTTCAAAATACGAAACTGAAAACTATCCACGTATTCAGGCACTCTCCGAAGACTTTGCGGACATCTGGGATTTCGTCACCACCTTCGGACGACCTCTCCAGGGAGAAGAGGTAGAATCCAAGCAACAGGAACGAACGGAATATTATCGAATAAACCCTATTGTCCCTTTGATGACTTTGTTTGAACGCAGAATCGCCTTTTGCAGGGAACGGTGCATTTTACTGCATATTCTTTGGGCTCAGTTAGGTTACCCAAGTGTGATCGTTACCGCCTCCAACGCAAGTGGCGATGAACGGCATGCCGTTCTCCTGACAAAGAATAAACAAGGCAAACATCTTATCTTTGATCCGGAAAATAAGATTGATGCTTATGGAAGTGATGACGATCGATTTTCCCAAGGTTATTCCTTCAGTGAACAACAACATTGTCAATTCAACCGGAACGTTCAAATGACCATCCTAGTGAGGCCCGTTAATCTCACCGCTCCAGTAAACTTCAGTTTCGCCGGACATTCAGCAACTCTTTCCTAATCCTAAAAAGAGTAGATTGCTCCCTTTCCCATATAAAATACAGGCTGTATTCAGGGGTCCGGTGTTATCCCTCTTGCCGCCTCACCGGTAAAAAACGGCGATTTATGATTTGCTGAGAAAAACATGCAGGAATACTCCATATTAGACCTCTCACATTGAAATTGTCACGCCAGACATAGATTGATATAAAGGGAGCATGAAGCTCCGGGTTTATCTCTCTCTGTTTTCCGCCCTGGCCATCCTCACCGTCTCCACGGGCTGCATCATTTCCCACTGCACCACCCCCGCGGCCGGCGGCGCTCCCGCCGCGGCCGTCCGCCCGGGGCTGGAGCAGGAACTGAAAAAGGACGTCCTCTACCTGGCCAAAACCTGCCACCCGCGCCCGGCGGGTTATGAAAAGAACCAGGCCAGGGCGGTCCAATACATCGCCCGGTCCCTGTCGGAATCGGGAGCTACGGTCACGTACCAGCCTTTCACGGCGGACAAGCGCACCTTCGTCAACGTCAGCGCCGTTTTCCCCGGCAAATCCGCCAAAAGGGTCATCGTCGGCGCTCATTACGACACCTGCGGAAGCACCCCCGGAGCGGACGACAACGCCAGCGGCGTAGCCGGACTGCTGGCCCTGGGACGCATGCTCAAGGGCATCTCCCCCCCATGACACCATTGAACTCATCGCGTATGCCAACGAGGAACCGCCCTACTTCGGCACGGAACAGATGGGCAGCGCGCAGCACGCCCAAAAACTCTATACGGAGCAGATAGGCGTGAAAGCCATGATCTGCCTGGAAATGATCGGCTACTTCTCGGACAGGGAAAACAGCCAGTCCTACCCCGCCGCGGGCATGGGCGCCCTGTACCCGGACAAGGGGGACTTCATCGCCATCGTCGGCAACTGGGACAGCGTCAGGCTGGCGCGGACAGTCCAGAAAAACATGCAGTCCTTCCTGCCTACCGTCCGCCTGAACCTGCCGGAAATCAAGGGCATGTGCATGGACTTCTCCGACCACCGCAACTTCTGGGCCAAAGACCTGCCCGCCGTCATGATTACGGACACCTCCTTCTTCCGGAACCCGAACTACCATCAGCCCGGAGACCTGCCGGAAACGCTGGACTACCGCCGCATGGCCCAGGTGGTCCGGGGCGTGCACCAGGCCGTCCTGCATTTGGCGGCGGACGGCAAATAAAAGGAGAGATAAAAAACTCGCAGGACCGGACGGCCTCAGACCGCCTGCCCGTCCATGATCGTGATGATGCGGTCCCCCCGGCGGGCCAGGTGTTCGTCATGCGTCACGATTACCAGCGTCTTGCGGGATTCGTCCGCCAGGCCGAACAAAAGGTCCAGCACCTCCGCGCCGTTCTTCCGGTCCAGGTTCCCGGTAGGTTCATCTGCAAAAATAATCGGGGCGTCATTCGCCAGGGCGCGGGCGATCGCCACGCGCTGCTGCTCCCCCGCCGCTCAGCTCGCTGGGCAGATGGTACAGGCGGTGGGACAGGCCCACGCGCGCCATCAGCTCCGTCACGTACTCCACGCGCGGCCTCCTTCCTATGGAGGAAGCCAGGCATGCGTTTTCCAGTGCCGTCAGTTCCGGCATCAGCAGGTAATTCTGGAAAATGAATCCCATGTTCCGGTTCCGGAACACGGACCGCGCCGTGGCGGACAAGGCGTAAATATCCGTGCCGTCAATCGTCACCTTTCCCTCCTGGGGCGTCTCCAGCCCGGCCAGCGTGTACATCAGCGTGGTCTTGCCGGCTCCGCTGGGACCGCACAGGAACACCTTCTCCCCGGCGGCAATGTGCAGGTCCACCCCGTGCAGGATCTCAATGGATTTCTTGCCGATGGAATAGCTGCGGTGGAGGTTGGCGGCGGTAATCACGGGCGCAGTATAAGGGAATCCGTGCCGGATTAAAGTTCTATATTGTCAATAAGACGCACGTCGCCAAAATAGACGGCGGCGGCCATCAGGGCCGGATTCCGGTTCTCCTCCAGCGGCTGCATCGTCTCCGCATCCACAATCTCCAGATAATCGATGCGCGTGCCGGGCACGGCCCCAATCATGGCGGCGGCATGTTCCTTCACCGTCCGGACATCCGTTCCGGCCCGGAACTCGTCCCTGGCCTGAAGCATGGCCTTCCGTATCATCACGGCCTGCTCTTTCTGTTCCGCCGTCAGCCGGGCGTTCCGGGAGGAATAGGCCAGGCCGTTCCCGTGCCTCACAATCTCCGCCCCGTGGATGTGCACCGGGAAATCCAGGTCACGCACCATGCGGCGGATAATCGCCAGCTGCTGGTAATCCTTCTTGCCGAAAATGGCGTCCGTGGGCTGCACCAGGTTGAACAACTTGGCAAGCACCGTGCAGACGCCGGAAAAATGTCCGGGGCGGGACGCCCCGCACAGCGTAGCGGATAAAAAGCTCTCCTCCACGGTAATGCTGCGCTCCCCGGAATACATCTCCTCCGGGGAGGGGGAAAACACGTAATCCACGCCCGCTCCCTCGCACACCTCCAAATCCTTTTCAGGGGTGCGGGGATAGGTCTGGAGGTCGGAGGAATTGTTGAACTGGATGGGATTGACGAAAATGCTGGCCACCACCACGCCGTCTTCTCCCGCCAGCTTGCGGGCCTGTTCCAGCAGGGCGCGGTGCCCGTCGTGAAGCGCTCCCATCGTGGGAACGAGAACCACGTGGTCATGCTTGCGGTGATGCTTGAGAAGGGCCGCCTTCAACTGGGCCTTGGTGGAAAATGTTTGCATGCGCCTAAAGTGGCCCCATGATGACAAAAAGTTCAATCCTGAAATATAGCTAGAAGGTTGACGCATGCCGTTCCACATGTAAACTGGCAAAGTCAGAAGACGCTAAAAATTATGAGATTCTTCAAAACAGCATTATGTGTATCAGCTGCAATGGCATTAAGCGCCACTGCCAACGCCGAACTTAAAGTAGCAACGGTGGACGTGCAGAAACTCTTCGCCGACTACTATAAGACCCATGAAGCCCAGGCAGAAGTAGACAAGGCTGCCCAGACCGTGCAGGAAACCAACAACACCCGCGCGGAAACCATCAAGAAGATGGAAGCCGACTTCAACGACATGGTCAAACAGCTTCAGGATCCCATGCTGAATGAAAAGGACAAGAAGGAGCTGGAACAGAAAGCCCAGATCAAGCGTCAGGAAGTCATCGCGCTGGAACAGGAACGCCGCGGCTTCGTGGAACGCCAGCTCAAGTCCCTTCAGGAACAGATGAAGGTGCGCTCCACCAAGATCATGGGTGAAATCACCAAGATCACGGAAGGCATCGCCACCAAGGGCAACTATGACCTCATTCTGGACAAGAGCGCCCAGGCTCTCCGTTCCAACCAGGTCTTCGTGTACACGAAGCCCAGCATGGACATCACCCCCCCCGTGATGAAGGAACTCAACAAGGACGCTCCCAAGGGCTTTGACCCCACCAAGAAAAGACCCCGGCCGTTCCTGCCGCTCCCGCGGCTCCGGCCAACTAACCCTTGACATTACCCCCGGAAGGCGGAATCATACTCCCATGAAGCTTACACTTGAAGCCGTGGCCGCCCTCACCGGGGGGAAAATCCTTTCTGGCGACCCCGAACTGACTGTGTTCGGGGTCGCTTCCCTTCTCGACGCATCTCATGAGGAAGCCTCCTTCCTCGGCAACGAGAAATACTTCGAAGACTTTCTTCACACCTCTGCCGGAATCGTCCTGGTGCCTCCGGCCCTGCCCGCGTACCCGGAAAACGTCGCCTTTGTGGAAGTGGACAATCCTTCCATGGCATTCAACGCCCTGGTGAAATACTTCATGGCTTCCGCCTACCGGTTCACGCCCGGCATCCATCCCACAGCCATTATCGACCCCACGGCCACCTTCAATCCGGACAAAATCCATGTGGGCGCCTATACCTGTATCGGCGCCCATTGCGTAATTGGCGACGGCACGGACATCGGCAACGGCTGCGACATCGGGGACGGCGTCACGATGGGGAAAACTGCCGCCTGCACGCCCATGTCATCATCCGGGAACGCTGCAAGCTCGGCAGCCGGGTGACCATCCAGCCGGGGGCCGTCATCGGTTCCGACGGCTTCGGCTTCCTGATGGGGGACAACGGCCGTTACGTAGGCATTGACCAGGTGGGCATCGTGGAGCTGGGGGACGACGTGGACGTAGGAGCCAACACCACCATTGACCGTGCCAGGTTCGGCCGCACCATCGTGGGGGAAGGCACCAAGATAGACAACCTTATCCAGCTCGGCCACAACGTCGTCGTCGGCAAGCATTGCGTGATTGTCGCCCAATCCGGAATCGCCGGCAGCACCCAAGTCGGCGACTATGCAACCATCGCCGCCCAGGTCGGCATCTCCGGACACCTTAAAATCGGTTCGAAATCCGTTCTGGGAGCCAAAACGGGAGTCATCTCGGACATCCCGGAAAACGTCGCCTACTGGGGTTTCCCGGCATCTCCGTTCAAGGACGCCAGCCGCCAGTACGCCGCGCTCAAAAAGCTCCCGGCCCTCATCAAGGAAGTCCACGCTCTTAAAAGGAACCTGGAATCCCCCGGCAAGTAACGGGCTTTCCCCTCGCCGGACGCAACCAGCTCATCTGTGTCTGCAAGGCGCAGCCCTCAGGCCTGCCCCGTCCCCCAGCGGCGGTGCAGGAACCGTTCCAGCGGGGAAAACAGAATCTTGTCAGACAGCAGGCCGATCACCACGATCACGAACATGATGCCCACCACCTGGTTCATCGCGTTCAACTCCCGGCCAAAGTGCAGAAGCTGCCCCAGGCCGAAGCCGGTCAGGATGGGAACGAAAATTTCCGCCGCCATCAGGGAACGCCACGCAAAGGCCCAGCCCTGCTTCATCCCGCTCACCACAAACGGGGCGGAGGCAGGCAGCGTCACGTGAATCAGGCAATAAATGGGGCCAGCGCCCATGGTGCGCGCTGCGCGGGCATAAATGGGCGGAACGTTCCTCATGCCGTTGGCCGTCGCCAGAATCACGGACCACAGCGTCCCCATGATCACCACGAACAGCATGGCACCCTCCGTCTGGCCGAACCACAGGGTAGCCAGCGGAACCCAGCATACGCTCGGGAGGGCCTGGAACCCCAGGGAAACGAGGCCCAGGGTATTCTGCATGAGCTGGAAGCGGGAACACAGCATGCCCAGGGGAATCCCCATCACCAGGCCTATTCCATACCCCATCACCAGCCTCTTCACAGTAATCCATGAAGCTTCCTCTAGAGATCCGTCCAGGAAGGAGGAGCATAAATACTCCCACACCTCCAGCGGAGAGGGAAACAAATAGGGCTTCCAGACCTTCTGGTCGCTCAAATACTGCCACAACCAGATCACGAGAATGAAAAACACGAGCGAGCAGGCATGGGCGCCCCACTTGGACCATTTGTTCCTGTTCATGCCATGGCTCCTTTCAAATCACGGGTGATGCGGGATGACAACTGTGCCAGATCGCGGCTGTTGATATCCCTGGGATGGGGAAGGTCCACGAAATACTCCTCACAGACCCGGCCCGGATGCGGAGTAAACAGCACCACGCGGTCCCCCAGGCATACGGCCTCGCGCATATTGTGCGTGACGAAAATGATCGTCATGCCGCAACGGAAATGGATATCCTGAATATCCTGGTAAAGCTGTTCGCGGGTCATGGCGTCCAGGGCGGCAAAAGGTTCGTCCATCAGCAGGATGCGGGGGCTGGTAGCCAGGGCGCGGGCAAGCGCCACGCGCTGCTTCATCCCGCCGGAAAGTTCATGAATATGGGAATGCGCGCATTCCTTCAGCCCTACCAGCTCCAGATTCTTCTCCGCAATGGCGAGCCGGTCCCCCCGCGTCAGGCCGGGCGTCAGCTTCAGGCCGAACATTACGTTCCCCATCACGTCCAGCCACGGAAACAGGGCGGACTCCTGGAACATCACGGTGCGGTCCCGTCCGGGCCCCGTCACGGGAACCCCGTCCAGTTCAACCACCCCGGAAGTGGGAAACTCCAGCCCGGCGATGATATTCAGCAGGGAAGTCTTTCCGCAGCCGCTGGCCCCCACCAGGCAGACGAACTCGCCGCTCCTGATATTCAAATTGATGCCCTCCAGCGCCACCACCTTTCCGCGCCGCCCGTCAAACACCTTGCTCACGCCGGCAATGCGGAGCTTGCACCCTCCGGGGCCGCAATGTTCTTCACCCACAATCATCTTCCGGCAGCCTCCTTCACCATGGTCAACTGTTCCTCCGCCGCCTCAGGCACTACCAGGCCGCCCACGTCCGGAACCTCTTTCATGAAACCGGCCTCATGGGCGTCCCGCACAAACTGCTGGAGCTTGGGAATGGAAATCCTGTCCTTCATGACGATGCTCTTCCAGGCCTCCGCAATCAACGCCGGGTCTATCCTGGAATGGGTCAGTTCCTCCAGTTCCTTGACCACGATCGCCCGGGCCTCCTCCGGATGCTGCCTGATCCATTCATTCAGCTCTTCATGCGCCTGCACCAGGGCCTTCGCCACCTCCGGCTTCTCCTTGAGGAAATCCGCTCCGCATACCAGCACGGTAGCGATGGACTCCTTCTCGTTCACCAGCACCTTTCCCCCCGCCGTCATCACCAGGCGACTCACCCACGGCTCCACCGTCCACACGCCGTCCAGCTTGCCCTGCCGGAACAGGCTGAGCTGCTCCGGATTGGGGTGGGCAAAATCGTCACGTCCCCGCCGCGCTGCGTCACGTGCAGGCCGCCGCGGGAAAACCAGGCGCGGGCGGAAACATCCTGCGTATTCCCCAGCTGGGGAGTGGCAATCACCTTGCCGCGGAAATCAGCAGGCTCCTTCAGGGTGGAATCCTCCGGAACCACCAGGGCGGCGCCTCCTTCCACGGCCCCGGCAATCATCCTGATATCATCCCCGCGGGAACGCACAAACGCATTGATGGCCGGGCTGGGCCCCACGTAAGCCAATTCAATGGAGCGGGCAAACACGGCCTCCATGGCGCTGGGGCCGGCATTGTATACGTACCAGTTGATCCTGACATCCTTTCCGGTGGCCTCCTTCAGCCGTTCCTCAAACCACCCCTTCCCCTGCCGGGAAAAATGGTGTGCCACCAGGCCCTGCACATGCGTCACGTTGGGAAAATGGCCGAAGTTCAATTCAATGACGTTCGGATCATCCTTCTCCTTCTTTCCGCAGGAAACAGCCAGCAGGCAGAAAAACAGGGCCGGTAAAATCGTCAGGAATCTGGAATGGGACATAATCAAAAGGAATGAGTTACTGGGGCACAGCCATTTTTCCGCGCCCTTTCAGGCACCGACTAGCAGAAGAAGCCGCCCGCGGCAAGAATCCGATGGCAACAACTTTGTCACAATGTGGACAGCAGGAATGCCCATTTTGTTGAAAAACAATCCCGGTTCCGGACCTGAACCGGGCTTTATTGACAAAGCCGCCTATTCCCGTTACAAAAGGCTCCATTCCCAACCCGCCATGCAGTACCCCTCCAACCAGCCCCATTCCGGAGCATGGCTAGGCCTTCCTCCGGATGAGGAACGCCCGGTGGGCCAGGGTGCCAGGTACCGCTGCATTCTCCTGATGCTCCTGTACTGGGCTCTTCTTTCCGCCGTTCCGCAGGGCGCGGACCGCTACGCTGAAATAGGCACCGTCCTCCCCGCCTGGATGGGAGCGCTGGAACTGACGCCTTTCCTGCTGGTGCCCGCTTTCCTGTTCCTGGCGGTGCGTACGGGCGCCCAATGGAGGGCCCTGATGATCGCCGTTTATGCGGGACTGCTCCTGAACCTGCTGATGAACCTGGCGCTTCCCGCGGGAGCCATGTGGGGCGACCTCCCCGCAGCCGGCCCCTACGGCACGCTTGTCTGGCCCGGCGGGGACCACCGGGAATGGCTGGTCACGCTGCCCCGTTTCCCGCAGCTATGGACTCTCGTCATCTACGTCTTCCTCTCCGGCAACGGAGCTCCGCCCCTGCTCCGCCTGCTGGCCCTGGCCTGGTGGTTCCTGCTCTGCGTGGCTCCCGTGAACACGGGCATGGTGGGGTATGCGGACATCCTGGGTCCGCTGGTCATCATCGCCCTCGTCCTCGGCTGCATGCACCTGGCGGAAAAACGCGCCTCCCGGCAAACCAGGAACTGAAAAAAACCGGGGCGGCCATTCCATGGAGGAAACAGCCGCCCCAGGGTCAACGGGCATCGCCCCGCGGAAGACTGCCGCATGCGGCAGCCCCCGGCGGAACCCGTTACTTCCAGATCACTTCAAAAATATTCACGGAGCTTCCCTTCTTCCCGGTCAGGCCGAGGGCCTTCACCGGCTTCTTGACGGACTTCAGGCTGAACGTATTCACCTTCCTGCCCTTGGCCAGATTGCCCACGGGAACCCACCGTCCGTCGGCCCCGCAGGCCAGCACGGAAGCTTCCTTACCGTCGGACAGGACAATGGCGGAATTCGCACGGGGGGAATCACAGGGAATCTCCACCTTCTCCGGAGACAGCTCCACCGGGAGGAACGTAGCCAGGTTGAAATCCCCGGCGGCTCCGTTGTCGGCAGACTTTCCTCCCTTGTTGGCAAGATTCAGCTTGAACTCTTCCAGGGTCACCTCCTGTGGGGAGGATCCGGCGTTCAACAGCCTGATGCCTTTGATCACGCCGCCAATCTCCGCAGAACCGTCCGCCTTCAACGGAACCTCCGTCCAGGACTTTCCGTCCATGGAAATGTACAATTTGGCCCACTTCATGTCCGGCGTCTTCAAATTGACGGAGGCGGACTCCACGGATGCTCCCGCCGGAATTTGAAGCCCCAGGGACTTCTTCGGCGGCAGGGGATGCACCTCCATGATGCGCTTCAGGGAAATATCCTTGTCCCCGGCTTCAACCACAGCAGTCTTGAACGCCGGAGCGTCCGTCAGCACGGAAGGAGCGGCGGGGGGGCATTCACCTTGAAATCCCGGATGGCCGTCCACACGTCGGGCTTGCCTCCCGGAACACCCTGCGCCGTAGCACGGTAGCGTACAAAACGGCCCTTCTTGCCATTTCCCTGGTACTCCACGCGAAGCCCGCTGGACTCCGGCATCAGGGGCGACCAGGACTGCCCGTCCATGGATACCTCAAGCTGGCCCTTGTTCACGGCATCCGTATCGGAATCATTGCGGCCCATCACGATGGAAACGGTGCGTATCTCCCGCGGAGCGCCCAGGTCCACGCCGAAAAAGTCGCCCTTCTTCTGGACCTCCTTGCAATAATAGAAGGACTCGGGATCGTCATCCAGCATCTTCTCGATCCCTCCCTTGGACTTGGTGGAAACATAAGGCTTCACACGGCCAACGGCCTGTCCGCTCACACGGGAAAGCACGGGGGTGGACCCCATGTCCAGCAGCTCCCGCACGGCAGGGGCCATCACCAGTTCGGACGGCTTGACGGCGGTCTGCCACGGGGAATTTTTCTTGGTCACCTCCGTCACGTGCTTGTTGATGGCCTTGCTGATCTCCTTGCTGTAACGCTGCATCTCGGCAAGCAGGCAGGCGGCCTCCATGGCGTAATTCAGCGCTCCGGAGGCATTTCCCGCCTCCGTGGCCTCAATCATCTGCATGCTGTTCATTCCAGCTTTCCCCAGGGACTCGAACTGGATGAGCCACGGCTCTACCTCTGCGACGAAAGCGGGATTGTTCGATTTCGCCCGGATCATGTCCGGAGCCTGGGCCATCTTCGCAAACTCGGCCTTCAGGCGGTCAAACGCCTTGCTTTCAGACACCTTGGCGCCGCGGCGGCACAATTCCAGCACCTGCTCCACCACGGGGGCAATCTCTACGGACTCCTCCTTGCGGTAATTGTGCCCGCTGGGCCCCCCGTCGCTGTTATGGTCGGCAAACGTCTGCATGGCGGAGGCACAGCCGGGGAACAAAATCCGGATGCTGTCCTTCCATGTCTTGTCGGAATCATAGGCCTTGGCATTCCAGGTCATGTTAGCCACGCTGAACAGGGAAATCTTGAGGCCTCCGGCTTGTCCATCGGATTGGAAGCAAACCCCTGCATGAACGGCATCGCGTCCGCATCCACGCCATAGGTGCGCCCCAGGAACAGGGCGTGGCGCACGTAATCCGTCACCGGGAAATTCCCACCAGATGAACGCCGGCCGCTGCAAATACTTGTTGATCCCCTTCAAGGCCGGGGTCCGGATATCGCTCACGATGCTGGACCCGGTCCACATGATGCCGATGTCCTTGTCCAGATGTTCCCCCATCACCTCGTGGTAGCGGCCACCTCCGCCGGAATACGCCGTGGGGCACACGATCAGCGGAGTCACGTCTGGCTTCTTGTGGATAAACTCCTTGTTCAGGTAATTCAGGAACTCCACCTGGCCTTCCGGTTTGGCGCCCTCCCCGCCGATGTCGTCAAAAAACACGGCAAAGGAGCGGAACCCCAGGTCATACATCATCTCAAACTTCTTCACGGCGGCTTTCCGGTCCGCCTCCCCCAGTGAATGTCCGCTCCGGTGCACCGCCCAGACAAAATTCACCTTGTTCTGCTTCGCGACCTTCACCAGCTCTTTCAGGTCCTTCGCCATGTCCGCGGGATACGGCTCGCGCCAACGCTTGAAAAACCGTGGAACACGTCGTCCTTCGGGCCGTAGATGTAAGTATTCATCTTGTACTTCCCGTAAAACTTGAACTGGCTGATGCGTCCTTCCTGCCCCCAGGGCAGGCCGTAAAAGCCTTCAATGGTGCCGCGGAAGGGAACGTCCGGCCAGTCCAGAACCTCCACCACAGGCACCGTTACGCCGGAAGGAGTCTTCTCCGCCAGTTGAAGCAGCGTCTGGGCCGCGTAAAACAGGCCTTCGTCGTCATAGCCCGTCATCCGGATGCCCTGCTGCGTGACGCTCAGGGAATAAGCCCCGGCCTTCTGCGGAACATTCCCGGCGGCCTTTTTGCTTCCCTTGATGATGGACATCTGCACGGGCAGCCCGTTCGGAGCGATGGAAAACATGCTCTTCAGCGCATTCACGGTAGGTTCGTCCCGCGCTCCCGACAGCTTCAGGGCCGGAACCGTCACGGAACCGCCGCTCCTGGTCATCTTCTGCGGGATGGGATACACCGGCATCTTGGCCGTTTTTTTGGCGCGGGAGGCCGCAGGCGCGGAGGAAGAGGCCGGAGAAGAGGACTGGGCGAACACCGGAAGGGCAAGGCCGGCTCCCAGCGCCGTAACCGCCATCATGGATCGGAAGGAAATCAAGTTCATATGTGCAAAAGTAAAAAGCCTGTACAGGACAAGTCCACGAAACTACGGACCAATCGCCCCACTTCTAACAGGGCGCTCCCCGTATGTCAAATTACTTCGCCCCATTCGGGAAGTTGCCTCTTCCGGGGATAAGTCATTCAGGAATCCGGTTGTTCCCGCAAACACCGCCGGATTCCCAACCCGGCTCTCCGTTTCCCTCCTTCATGCCCGGTTCCACATCGCGACGGCCGCCGCTGGAGGAGCAGCTCCCGGACGGGAAAAGCGGGAATGTGCTAAAACACGGGAACGACCGGGCAGACAGCCGGGGACGGCACGCCATCAAGAGTTGCAAAAGAACGGCCTCCCCTATTCTTCACGATTGAAGAATCCGGAAATATCGAAATAGACGACCAGCTCCTTGCCTTTTTTCGTCCTGATCGTGACCAGGTCATAATACTTGCCTCCTTCCTTGACGAGCGCCTGCTTGAGCTTTTCGTAATTTCCGTACTTCTTCTTGAGCCATTTCCGTTCGGCAGGAACGCCATCCATCGAACTTTTCGCTCCGGCAATCACGCCGGCCTTCTCAAAGCTGGAGCCGTCTCCGCCCTGATAGGTAATGCGGGTGGCCGCTTCTCTTTTTCCAGCCGCTCGGGCATGGCCGGCTCTGCGGTTTTGGCAGCGGCGCACAGGCCAGGAAACAACGCAATCAATAACAGGGGTAGCAAGGGTTTCATCCTATTGGATAGATAAGAAATATTCATTCCCTTGTAAAGCTTTCTTTTTGAAGCAGGAACATCCATCATTACATCCCGGCGGCCGGAACACGGGGAGGGCTGACAGGGCAGTCCTGAGCAATCACTCCCAAGCTTACAGCCACGCCGCTACTTCTTCCAACGCCTCCACACGGGCTGTGGCGAGAGTCGGGACATCTTCCGCGGAAAAAGGAAATTCCGCCCCACTCCGGCGGCAAGCGCAGCGCGAATGTCTCGCTCCCGGTCACCCACGGACACGCAAGCCGCCATATCCAGTCCATGGGCGGCGGCGGCTTTCAAAAACAGGCCGGGATTCGGCTTCCGGTCAGGATGGCCGTCATCCACGCTGGGACAGTGGAACACATCCGCTATCTCCGCTCCGGCGGCGCTGAACGCGCCTTTCATATGCTCCGTCAGCCGGGTGAAATCCCCTTCCGTAAACATGCCGCGGCCTATGCCGGACTGGTTGGTCACCACCAGCACCAGATACCCCTTCTCCTTCGCCCGGCGGCAAAGGTCCAGAATACCGGGAACCAGCTGAAAATCCTCAATGCGGTGCACGTAGCCGCCGTCCACATTGACCACGCCGTCCCGGTCCAGAAACAGAGCCTTAGCTGCCATACATTTCCTGCTCAACCAGCTCACAGACCAGATGGCCCACGGCAATGTGCATCTCCTGGATATTGTTCGTGGCATCGGAAGGAACGGCAATGCAGAAATCCGCCACGGTTTTCATCTCCCCGCCGCCCTGGCCCGTCAGGGCCACGGTCCTGACGCCCATGCGGCGCGCCAGCTCCATCGCCAGGACGATGTTCTGGCTATTGCCACTCGTGGAAAGCCCCACCAACAGGTCACCGGAACGGCCTAATCCCTGCAATTGCCTGGAAAAGACCGTTTCATACCCGTAATCATTCCCTACGGCGGTCAGGATGGAGGTATCCACCGTCAGGGCCAGCGCATTCATGGCGGGACGGTTCAGCTTGTAGCGGCCCACCAGCTCGGCGGCCAGGTGCTGGGAATCCGCGGCGGAGCCTCCGTTGCCGCAGAACATGATCTTGTTCCCGGCCTTGAGGGTATCCGCGCAGACGCGGGCGACCTGTTCAATCTCTCCGGCCATGGCGGCCAGAGCCTTGAAATTATCCGCTATTCCTAAAATCTGATTCCTGATGTACTCGCTCATTCCGGACTGTTCTTCATGCGGTTGATGATATTGGTGGAGGAAAAGCCCTCCAGGCGGGGAAGCTCAAGAGCCTGTCCCCCGTAAGATGTGACGTACTGCCCTTCCGGCCAGCGTTCCAGAGGATAGCCCTCCTTGGCGATCACGTCCGGGCGCAACTTCTCAATCAACGGCAGCGCCGTATCCTCGTCAAACGGCACCACGTAATCGATAAAATCCAGGGAGGCCAGCAGCAGGGAACGCATCTCCTCATTATTGATCGGCCTGTCCTCTCCCTTCAACCGCTTGATGGAGGCGTCCGTATTCAGCCCCACGAAAAGCACGTCGCACGCTTCCCGCGCCTTCATGAAGGAATGCAGGTGCCCCAGGTGCAGCAGGTCAAAACAACCGTTTGTAAACCCCACCACCTTCTTCTCCCGTCGGAAACGCTCCGCCAGCTCCGCCGCGGCTTCCGGCGTCAGAATATTGTTCCGGTGATGCCAGGAGGATGCCTTGAGGGCCTTCTCCTCCAGCGCCTTCTTCAGCTCCGCTCCGGTCACGCTGGCCGTTCCGAACTTGCCCACCACGATTCCGGCGGCCACGTTGGACACCACCAGGGCCTCCGGCACCGTAGCTCCGGCCGCCAGCGCCGCGCCCAGGCTGGCGAGGGAGGTATCCCCCGCTCCGGACACGTCAAAAACCTCACGGGCCTCCGTGGGAATGCAGACAAAATCGGAAGGATTGGAGGAAGGAATGAAAATCATGCCGTGCTCGCTCAGGGTGACGAGCAAATTCTCAATGCCGAACTCGGAAAACAGCCGTTGCGCCCCTGCGATGGCATCCCTTTCCCAGCCTGTCGCGGAAGGATTCAGCGTCACCCCGGTCGCCTCCTGGAACTCCTTCATATTGGGCTTCACCAGCGTGGCCCCCTTGTAACGGGAGTAATCCGAACCCTTCGGATCCACAATCACGGACTTGCCCGCCGCACAGCACCGGGCGATCACGTCAGGGGTTGTCTGCCCGTCAAACAGCCCTTTCCCGTAATCGGACAAAAGAACAAGGTCGGCCTCCGGCAGGCAGGCGTCCACCCGTTCCAGAAAACGGGAGGCCAGCTCCGGAACCATCCGCAGCGGCTGTTCCTGGTCCGCCCTCAGCAAATGGTGCTTCCCCGCCACAAAACGGACCTTCACGGTCGTCTCATACCCTTCGCACTCCACCAGCTCCGGAACGCAGCACGTCTCTTCCAGAAAACGCCTTACCTGCCGTCCATGGCCGTCATTCCCCACCACGCTGACGAAGGTGGTGCGGCATCCCAGTGCGCACAGGTTGGTCACCACGTTGCCCGCGCCGCCCAGCATGCGCGTCTCCCGGTCCATCTTCATGATGGGAACCGGAGCCTCCGGGGAAATCCGGCTGACGCTCCCGTACAGAAACTTGTCCAGCATTACGTCACCGATGCAGAGAATCCGCACGCGGGGAAATCCGTCAATCAATGTATGCAGCCGATTCATGGGAGACGTTCCTTTCTACCATGCCCCATACCGTAAGGCAAGGACAGTTGAAGCCCGTTCCGGAGCCGGAAAACGGCGCAAGACAGGCTGTCCCCTCCGCCCCGGGCGCCGGAACCCTTCTTTCAGAGGCAAAAAATGGGTCAGCCATGATAAAAATCTTGACCTGTAAGCAGGAAAGCACTACGTATTGTCTCCCGTTCCCGGACGAATAGAAAAAGGAAAACAAATCATGCGTGAAGTTACCGTAAGAAAAGGTGAACCTATCGACCGCGCTCTTAAGCGCCTCAAAACAAAACTGGATGTTGAAGGCATTCTGGATGAAATGCGCCGCCGCCGCGCCTTTGAAACCCCGATGGACGAACGCCGCCGCAAGGCCCGTTCCGCCAGCAAGCGCAACAAGGTAAAATGGCGTTACAGCAACAAGAGCGAAGAAGCCGCTCCCGAAACCGCTGAAGCTCCCGCTTCCGCTCCTGAAGCTTAAATCAGTATTGGTTCGGGAATAGAACCCATTTCAATGAGGGCAACCCTTTCTCAAGGTTTGCCCTTTTTGCTTCCCTCAGCACATGAATCAATCCGCCCAGCTCTTCTCCCGCGCGCGCGCCGTCATCCCCGGCGGCGTCAACTCCCCCGTCAGAGCCTTCCGCAACGTGGACGGCGACCCTTTCTTTGTCCAATCCGCCAAGGGAGCCTACATCACTGACGCGGACGGACGCCAGCTCATTGACTACATCGGCACCTGGGGCCCGGCCATTCTGGGCCACGCTCCGCAGACCGTTCTGAACGCCGTCCATGCCGCCGTGGACAGGGGGCTGGGCTACGGCATCCCCGCGCCGGCGGAGGTGGACATGGCGGAAATGATTACGGGCATGGTGCCCTCCGTGGAAAAAGTGCGCATGGTCAACTCCGGAACGGAAGCGACCATGTCCGCCATCAGGCTGGCGCGCGGCTACACCGGACGCCGCAAAATCATCAAATTCATCGGCTGCTACCACGGCCATGTGGACTCCCTGCTGGTGGCGGCGGGCTCCGGGGCGCTCACCTTCGGAGAACCGGACAGCGCAGGCGTACCCAGGGAAATGACCCAGCTCACCATTACGGTGCCCTACAACGACCGGGAAGCGGTGAAAAAAGCTTTTGAACTCCATGGGAGCGACATCGCCGCCGTCATCCTGGAGCCCTTCCCGGCCAACGCAGGGCTTTACTTCCCGCAGAACGATTTTCTCCATTTTCTGCGGGAAATCACGCTCCGGCACGATTCCCTGCTCATCTTTGACGAAGTCATGACGGGCTTCCGCGTCGCGCCCGGCGGCGTGCAGCAGCTTCACGGCATCACTCCGGACCTCACCTGCATGGGAAAGGTCATCGGCGGCGGCCTCCCCGTGGGGGCCTTTGGAGGCCGTGCGGAAATCATGGACTGCCTCTCCCCGATCGGCCCCGTGTACCAGGCGGGCACCCTCTCCGGCAACCCCGTCGCCATGGCGGCGGGCCTTGCCCAGCTCCGGGAGCTCCTGGACGGAAACGCCTACGACCGCCTGGAACAGCTCGGCGCGCGTCTGGAAGAAGGCATCCGCGAGGCCATCCGGAAGCACGGCAGGAACTACACCTTCCACCGCGCAGGCTCCATGTTCTGCCTCTTCTTCACGGAGCAGGAAGTCTATGACCTGGACTCCGCGCAAAAAGCCTCCAAGGAACTCTTCAAACCCTTCTTCTGGAACATGCTGGAACAGGGCGTCTACTTTGCCCCCTCCCCGTATGAAACGGGCTTCATCTCTACGGCCCATACGGAAGAAGACATTGACCGTACGGTGGAAGCAGTCCATGTCAGCCTCTCCAAACTGGGATAATGCCCCTTATTTGAAGTGACAGGCCACTTTCCTTCCCCTATAAGGATGCCATGAGACAAATGACAGGGTCCATGCTGCTTCTGTCCGCAGCAGCCGTCGCAGCCGCCCCCCCTGGCGGATGCGGAGGAAAGGACGATCCAGCTCACGGAAGCGGAAAAACAGGAAATCCAAGCGGCAAATGAAAAGCTGCTGGGACTTACCCTCCGCTTCCTGCACGACTCCTGGCCCCTGGAAATCATGTTCGCCGGAGAGGCTCAACAGGAATTCCACTCCATCCTCCAGTGCTACCGGATGCTGGAGCAATTCCGGGCGACTGGCAACCTCATGCTTCAGGCTCCGGACCGCAACACGCCCCTGCACCTCTGCATTGCCCTGGGATTGAATCAACTGGCCATCCGGATGATAGAAGCGGGCGCTCCCGTCAACGCCCAATCCATCTTCATGCATGACGGCACTAAGGAACCGGGAGACACCCCCCTCACCTGGGCCTGCCTCTCGGGCCTTTACATGAACTCCACGGCGGAAGACAGGCTGCCGCTGGTGCAGTCCCTGCTCAAGCACGGGGCCGACCCGGACCAGCCGGGACCGTGGGGCGTCACCCCGTTCATGTACTCCGCCGCCCTCAATGACTCTGATCCGGGACAGGAAAAAATAGCCCTGGCCCTGCTGGACGCCGGTTCTCCGGACCTCAAGCGCAGGTTAAACGCCCAGGCGCGCGGAGTCGGCTTCCTCAGCCTTTCCCCTGCCATTTACGAACGGCTCATCAAGGCAGGCTGCGACGTCAACGAACGCTTCTTTGAAAGCAAGCAGTCCCCCCTGCATCTGGTCTGCACCAAGGAAAAACCGGCGGAACGCCTCATCCCCCTCATTGAACTTCTCATCAAGGCGGGAGCGGACCCCAACCAGCCGGACGTGGACGGCCTGACGCCGCTGATGGCCTGCAACTCTCCGGAGATAGCCGTTTGCCTCATGGACAACGGCGCCAATCCCGCCCTTCGCAACGATGACGGCCAGACCGCCTATGACTTCCACATAAAAAACGGGTATCCCTCCATTGCGGAAGCCATTAAAGACTGGCAGGCCAAACAGAAAAAAGCACCGCGTACCGAGTAACGCCATCTTCCTTTCCAGTGAAAGCGGAAAAAGGGGTCTGGCCGTTCCCGTCCGCCACGGGTCTTTCAAGCGAGCCGCAGCAGAGCCTTGGCCTGCTCGTTCCCGGATTCATCCCCGGACCTCTCCGGTACAAAAGAGACCTTACGCAAGCCGCCTCTTCCGGTCTTTAAACACGCCCGGCATGCTCCTTCCGGAAATGCCGGAAGCCCGGAACAGCCAGGTTTCCGGAGCCATGGAGCAAACATTTTCCTCTGGCGGAACATGAAAAAGCCGCCCCCCGGACGGGGAGGCGGCTTTGAAAACCACAGGAGGGAAGATTATTCTTCCGCTTCAATGCCTTCACCGATCATCTTGAGATCTTCCGGCATCTTGCCTGTTGTGAAGTAGCCTTCGATTTCCTCCAGGGAACGGCCCTTGGTTTCAGGCAGGAAGAAGGTCACCGTAATGAAGTACAGCACCGTAATGCCGCCCAGCGTAAAGAACACGCCGGAATAGCCGCAGCTTCCCACCCACGGAAGGAAGGAACCGGCAATGATCGTGGAAACAAGCTGGTTGATCAGCAGCGCAATCGCCATGCCGTTGGAACGGATGCGGGCGGGCATCAGTTCGGACAGGGCCAGCCAGACGCACACGCCGGGGCCAGTGGCATAAAACGCGATGAAGATGATGAAGAAGGCGGTCACGCCCCAGCCCATGGAGGTATCCGGCTTTTCGCCCAGTTCCGCCTTCAGGATGGAAACGGGCTTCATGGCATAGCCGTCCTTGCCGTTCACCACCATCTTGTTGGTGGAATCCGGAACGGCCTTGATCACGGCCAGGGAAGCCTTGTCCTCTTCCTTCTTGATATCCTTGGCATCCTTGGTCAGCTCGGAAAATTCCACCACGGAAAGCTGGGTGGAAGAACCCATCAGGAACTGGTACCAGGCGGGATTGGCTTCCGGCTGGTCATAGGTGATGATGAGCTGCATCCTGTTGATGTCCTTGTCGCCCATGCCGTTCTTGGCAAGCAGGTTCTTGACGAAGGGGGAATCGGGCGTGCGTTCCAGCTGCAGCGTGCGGATGGAGCCTACGTCCTTGCCCTGGTCAAACTCCTTCTGGACGGAAGGGCTCTGGGCGGCCAGCAGGGCGGCCACGTCCGTGGTCACGTCCTTGCGGGCTTTTTCCACATTATTGAACAGGAACCCGGTGCCGAGCAGACCCACCACAATGCCGGCAGTGCCGATCTTGAGCAGGAACTTGCGGCCCTTGCGGTCCACCAGGATCATGGCGACGATGGTCATCAAGCAGTTCACCACCTTGATGGTGAAGTCCGCCCAGTTGGCGGTGGTGCCTTCCAGGCCGGCCTGCTGGAACACCTTCACGGAGTAATTCAGCACGGAGTTGATACCCGTGGCCTGCGTAAACGCCAGGACGAGGACCGCCAGAACAAAGGGATACACATACTTGCGCTGAAGAAGGGATTCACCGGAAGAACTCTGCTTCTTGAGCTCTTCAGCCTTCTGCTTCTCTTCCTCTTCAATGTGGACCATTTCATCAAACACCTCCTTGGCGCGCACATCTCCATAACTGCGCACCAGCACGGCCATGGCTTCATCCTTGCGGCCGCGGCGGAACAGGTAGCGGGGGGGATTCACTCAAACGGAAGGAACCGAAAAACAGGAAAAGGCCGGGAACGGCGCAAACCCAGAAAATGGCCTGCCACGCAAAAATCTTGGCGGAAGTCAGCGTTTCCTCGCTCGCGCCGGAATTTTCCACGCCGCCCACATAACTGGCGGCAAGCAGACCGACTACGGCGGCGAACACCAGGCCCACCGTCAGCAGGAACTGGAACATCCCCGTCCCTTTGCCACGGGATTCCGCGCTCAAACACTCAGCCAGGTACAGGGGAACCACCACGCCTACAATACCAGCGCTGGCGCCCTGGAGAATACGGCCCAGCAGCATGATGCCGAACACTTCCTGGGACAGGCAGATCACGGGAATACTCACCGTGAACAGGGCGGCGGCTACGGTAATCAGCGCCTTGCGTCCCAACTTGTCCGCCAGATACCCGGCAAACAGGGAAGAAAGCACGCTGCCGAACAGCACGGCCGCCACCACCTGGGAAAGCTGGGAGGGATTGAAACCAGCCGTCTGCTCAATGTAGGGGAGCGCCGCAGCAATCACGCCGACGTCCACACCGTAGAGCAGGCCGCCCAAACCGGCCATGATGAGGAGGTAGCGCATGTATCGCCTGGCCGCATCCGGAACGGCGGCCTTCATGTTTTCTTGGTCTGTCATGGTCGTTGCATTCTAGTAAATTGGCTTTTCTCCGCAACCAAAAAAGAGACGCTTCCGGGACAAAAACAACTTTCCTCCCCTCAAATGCGCCCAAATGGTAAAAATATCACAAAAGAAACAACTAGGAAGCCGTACAGGAAAGGAAGATCGTTTAAAATGACTCCAAAAACACCTCTTGCCATTTTCCCCGCATCTTCATGAAAAAACAGCCGCAAAAGAAAAAAACGCGGCCGCCTTCCCTCCGGCCCCGTGAACCATTCAGCTGAAAAAAGAGCGGTGCGACGCGTCCCAATCAGACCGGGCATAAAAAACCTCCCGCCCTCTTCCGGAAACGGATGCCGTCCCTACTGGGGGTTCTTCGCGGAAGAATCTATCCCCAGCCGCTTTTCAATCAGGTTTACGGACAGCTCCGCGCACAGGCGCAATTCGTTGTCGGCGTCATGGGTGAAAGCCTTTAGCGCGGACAGGGAAGCCTCCGAACCGATTTCCCCAAGAATACGGGCGGCGGAACGTTTCAGCACAAAATCGTCCGACTCGTTCATCAGCCGGATAATGTCGGCTTCCCCGGTGGGACCGACGGCCTTGCACTCGTCCTCCCACTTCTGGGGATCCTTTTTCCATTCATCCAGAAGCAGCGCAAAGCTCTTCTTCTCCGGACCGTGCAGCAAAAACCTGACCAGAGAGGCAGGAATCTCGCAGTCCGCCTTCTTCAACTCCGTAGCCACATAGTAAACCACGCGCTGCGCCTCCGTGTTATCCGGCTCCGCCCACACGACGAGGGCGGAAGCCAAAGCGGTCACATACTCCGCATCACGCCCCCACGGCTCCCGGAGAAGCTCCACCAGCTTGGCGGAAACTTCATGGCGCATCTTGTCCGGCTTCACGGAAGCCAGACGCTTTGCCGCGGCAATCACGCGCCGGATGTCCAGACAGGACAATTCCTTCAAATTGGCCAGTACGAAATACTGGTGGCGTTCATCCTGCAACGCGGCGGAAGCCGGGCGCGCTTCAAACTTGTCCCGGTTCAGAACCACTTCCACAAAGAAATGCTCCTTGTCCTGCAAAGTCACGTTCCCCATCTTGGCTACCACGTCCACAAACTCCTTAAACGTGATGGGAGTAGGAGTAATAACGAACAAGCCGCCGCCCGTGCCTTTGCGGTCATAAAAAATCGGCTCGTCTTCAGACTGGGCCATCCTCTTCAAATACGCCTTCACCATGTCCCGGTTGGCCGCATTCACCCCGACCACCCACACGCCCAGAACACCCTGGGCCTCTTTCCGGTCAATGGCGGCAAACAGGGGCTTCAAATCCCCTTCCCCGTAATTCTGAACGGAAGCGTTCTGTTCGGCCAGTTGTTCCAGGCTCATGCTGGTAAAGCCGGAGACGCCTTCCTCCTCCTCAGCCTGGGCGACCGCTTCCTTCCCGCCGAGCAGGGAGGGATTCATTTTGACCGGATACACGAAAGGCAGGGAGGCAATGCCCCCCGCCACCAGAAAGCCCAGCAAAATGAAAACAATCTTGTGCCTGCGTCCGGCGCAGGCCATCAAGCCCCCCGCAAGACAGGCGAAAAACAGGGCGAACGCCTTTTGCTGGGGCTGCTGCAGCATGGAAAGGAAAAAGGTCCCGTCCATCTCGGAAGAGGCATTGTAAAAAAGCCAGACGCAGCCGGCGGCGATGACCAGGGAGGCGCAAAGGCACATCAGTTGAATCAGCCCCGTTTCCATCAAGGCGCTCTGAATGGCCTCCCGGCGGTCTTTGGGGGTATGCACGGTAACGGCCTTCTTCGCCCTGGCAAAAGGCTTCTTGGGGATCAGCTTTTCCCTGTCGCAAAGAAACTCATGGCCGCATTTGCTGCAATTCACCATGGAACCCTCCGCAGCGGAAGGAACATTGATATGTCGTTTGCACTGTGGACAATTCAGATTCACCGGAGTTCAATATGCACGTTTTTGATTCTTTTGCAATACCTGTCTTTCAAACTTTCCTTTTGCCGGTTATTCTGCATAAATTTTCAAGGATGTCCCATTGAACTCCAGCTCAGCCGCTTTCCCGAACCATCCTGTTCCACCTCTTTTTTCCTGAACTTTAAATTTAACCTAGGTATCTTACATTTAAAATATTCTATAACTGACAACCATTCCTCAGAACCTTGAACACAAGGCGAAGCGGCCGACAACATTTTTTCCTAGTAAAAGACTGGGGATTTTTTAGCCAACCTTCATCAGAAATCCACATTCCCAAACATTCCTATATATAAATTATTTAAATTTTATAACCGGTGCCTTCCGGGAAAAGATAAAAAACTCTCTTTATCCGCCGTATTCCTCCCCATGTCATTCCGAGTGAACACGCTTGCAGAGAAGGAAATTTGGTAGTAGAATTTTCGCCATGTCATTGCAGCCTGCCGAACGCCGAGATTTCATCCGCGATATGATTTCTGATGACCTTGCCTCCGGCAAGCATCAGGCACCGGTAACCCGCTTTCCTCCGGAACCCAATGGTTACCTCCATATCGGACATGCCAAATCCATCTGCCTCAATTTCGGTATCGCCCAGGAATTTCCGGGCGCGCGCTGCCACCTGCGCTTTGACGACACCAACCCCAGCAAGGAAGACCAGGAATATGTGGACAGCATCCAGGAAGACATCCGCTGGCTGGGCTTCGACTGGGGGGACAATCTCTTTTTTGCCAGCAACATGTTCGATTTCTTTTACGAATGCGCCGTCGCCCTCATCAACAAGGGACTGGCCTACGTGGACGAACAGACGGTGGAGGAAATACGCGCCCAGCGCGGCAACGTGAACGTGCCCGGCCAGGAATCCCCCTACCGGAACCGTTCCGTGGAAGAAAACCTGGCACGCTTTCAGGCCATGAAAAACGGGGAAATCCCGGAAGGAAAAGCCATTCTGCGCGCCAAAATAGACATGGCCTCCAGCAACATGAACATGCGGGACCCCGTGCTGTACCGCATCATGTTCGCGGAACACCACAACACGGGCGGCACATGGTGCATCTATCCCATGTACGACTTCGCCCACCCGCTGGAGGATGCCTACGAGCACATCACCCACTCCCTCTGCACGCTGGAATTTGAAAACCACCGTCCCCTGTACGACTGGGTGATTGAAAACTGCCCCGTGCCGGCACGCCCGCGCCAGACGGAATTCGCCCGCCTCAACCTCACCTACACCGTCATGAGCAAGCGCAAGCTGCTCCAGCTGGTGCAGGAAGGGCACGTCAGCGGCTGGGACGATCCCCGGATGCCCACCGTCTCCGGCATGCGCCGCCGCGGCTACACGCCCGCCGCCATCCGCAACTTCTGCCAGACCATAGGCATCACCAAATTCAACGGCTTCACGGACGTGGCCCTGCTGGAATACAGCGTAAGGGAAGACCTGAACGCCAACGCTCCGCGCCGCATGGCCGTGCTCAATCCCCTCAAGGTAACCATCACTACTCTGCCGGAAGGCTCGGAGGAAATGGCGGAAGTGCTGAACAATCCGGAAAAACCGGAGGAAGGAACCCGCCGTCTTCCCATCACCCGGGAAGTCTGGATTGAACGGGACGACTTCATGCTGGACCCGCCCAAGAAATACTTCCGACTGGCTCCCGGCCGCACAGTGCGCCTCCGCGGCGGCTACTGCATCACCTGTACGGACTACCGGCAGGATGCGGACGGAAACATCACGGAAATCTTCTGCGAGCATATCCCCGGCACCATCGGCTCCAACCCTCCGGAAGGAATCCAGTGCCGGGCGGCCATCCACTGGGTAAGCACCAGGGACGCCGTGGACGGTGAAATCCGCATCTACGACCGCCTCTTCACGGAAGAAAACCCGGATGCCGCGGAAGAAGGTTTCCTCTCCGTCATGAATCCCAGCTCCCTGACCGTCATCACGAACGCCAAGCTGGAACCATCCCTGGCTGAAGCGGAACCTGAATTCCGCTGCCAGTTTGAACGCCTCGGCTACTTTGTGGCGGACCGCAGGGACCATGTACCGGGCAAACGCGCCGTCTTCAACCGCACCGTGGCCCTTAAGGACTCCTGGGCCAAAAAGCAAAAATAACCTCCTCTCCTTTCACCCCCTTTATGGACAACCAACTTCAATTCTGCACCGTTGACGAAGCCGTGGAAGAAATACGGCAGGGACGGATGATCATCGTTACGGACGACCCCGGTCGTGAAAACGAGGCTGACCTCATCATTGCCGCCGAATTCGCTACGACGGAAGCCATCAACTTCATGGTCACCCACGCCAGGGGCCTCGTCTGCGCCCCGCTTTCCCCGGAACGGGCGGACGCCCTCCAGCTCCCGCTCATGACCTCCGTCAACCGGGAAAACATGTCCACCGCCTTCACCGTCTCTGTGGATGCGGCCCATGACATCACCACGGGCATCAGCGCCGCGGAACGCGCCCTGACCATCCGCACGCTGGCGGACCCCAAGGCCACCGTCAATGACTTTGTGCAGCCAGGCCATACCTTCCCTCTCCGAGCCGTTCCCGGCGGGGTGCTGCGCCGCGCCGGCCATACGGAAGCCACCATCGACCTCGTGCGCATGGCGGCCCTCCAGCCTGCCGGCGTCTGCTGTGAAATCATGAAGGAAGACGGCACCATGGCCCGCACCGGCGACCTGGGCGGCTTCCAGAAAAAACATGGCCTGAAAGCCTGCACCGTGGCCCAGCTTATCGAATACCGCCGGGCCAAGGAAAAGCAGATACGCCTGGTGGAAACCGTCAAGATGCCCACGGACTACGGCGACTTCATTTGCCACCTCTATGAATCCCATCTGGACGGAGCCCTTCACCTGGCCCTGGTGCACGGGGAAATCTCCCCGGACAAGCCCACGCTGGTGCGCGTGCACAGCGAATGCCTTACGGGGGACGTCTTCGGCTCCCGCCGGTGCGACTGCGGCAGCCAGCTCCACACCGCCATGCGCCGCATTGCGCAGGAAGGCGGCGTGCTCCTCTACCTGCGCCAGGAAGGCCGCGGCATCGGCCTGGCGGCAAAACTCAAGGCCTACAAGCTCCAGGAACAGGGGCTGGACACTGTGGAAGCCAACCTCAAGCTCGGCTACCCGGACGACCTTCGCGACTACGGCATCGGCGCCCAGATTCTGCATGACCTGGGAGCGGACCAATTGCGCCTGCTCACCAACAACCCCCGGAAAATCGTGGGGCTGGAAGGCTTCGGCATTAAAATCACGGAACAGGTTCCCCTCGTCATCCCCCCCAACGAACAAAACAGCAAATACCTGGCTACCAAAAAATGCAAGCTGGGCCACATCCTGTAAACTCCCACTCCATCCCATCCCTCCATGTCCACGGAACTTCCACGCCGCCAGCGCGCCACGGGCACGCGCGCCAAAATCTGCATCGTCGCCTCGGAATACAATGAGCAATACACCCAGGCCCTGGTAGACAACTGCTCGGAAGAACTGGAAGCCGTGCTCCCCGCAGTCCGGCTGGAAATCATCCGCGTACCGGGAGCCTTTGAAATCCCGGTCACCATCAAATCCGTTCTCTCCCGCTCTCCGGAAAAACGCCCGGACGCCGTGGTGGCCCTGGGAGTCATCCTGCGCGGCAGCACGGACCACGCGGACCTCATCGGGTCCACCATCACGCAGGCCCTGATGCGGCTCGCGCTGGAATTCACCACGCCCGTCATTCATGAAGTCCTTCTCCTGAACGATGAAAAGCAGGCCTTTGCCCGCTGCATCGCCTCCCAGCTCAACCGCGGCCGGGAAGCGGCCCGCACCGCAGCCCGCATGGCGGAACTCTTCCTCAACTCCCTCTCCCGGCAATAAGGCACATCCTCCCTCCCTCTTCTCTACCGCCATGCTCTCACGCAACCAAATCAGACAAGCAGCCCTCCAATACCTCTACGCCACCTCCCAGACTCCGGAAGAGGAGCAGGAACAGGACGAAGGCATCTGGGACATCCTGATGGAACCCTTCCGCGGGGACTACTGCAAGCTCAGGGCTAAGGCCGTCTCCGGCCACCTGACCCGGGACTATCCGGACAAGCTGCGCCTCTTCGTCACCCGTGCGCGGGAAACGGCGGACAAGCTTCAGCACGACCCCCTCACCCTGCCCGTCCGCGACCTGCTCCAGGACCTGCTGGTCAAGGAAGGGGAATTCAACGCCTCCCTGCTCCAACTGAAAAAAACCCTGTACGAAGACCCCTCCAATGACAAAGGCGCGCTTTCCGCCGCCTGTGACGCCGCGCAGGAACTCAACACCACCCTGATGCAGATGCGCCGCCGCCTGCTGGATGCCCTCAAGAACTTCCCTGCCTACAACGGCATCTGGGCTCCCCTTGTTTCCTCCTGCAACAAGCTCCAGGAAATCAACGACCGCATCAACTGCCTCATCCACCCGGACGGCCGCCCCTCCCTGGCGGAAATGAAAAAAGTGGTGGAAGCCGGAAAGGATGCGGATGAACTCTACCGTGAAGCCAAAGCCCTGGGGGAAGACATTCTGCGCCGCCGGGACGAACTGGACGCCGCCATCAACGGCACCCTGGAAAACTACTCTCCGGAACGCGTCAGCGCCATTGACCGCGCCATCCTGCGCCTAGGCGCCTACGAACTCCTTCACCGCGCAAAGACCTAGCCGCCCCCATCGTCATCTCGGAAGCCATCCGCCTGGCGGAACGCTTCTCCTCCGCGGAATCCCCCCGCTTCGTCAACGGCGTGCTGGCCGGCATCTCAAAAACGGAACGCCCGGCGTAACCACTACCCTGTACCATGGCTGGATTCTTTAAAAAACTCTTCACCAAATTCTCCCGCGGTTCCCGGATAGACTGGGATGAACTGGAAGCGGACCTGGTTACTGCGGACATCGGCATCCGGCGCGCCATGAACATTGCGGACCAACTGAGGGAAAGCAAGGGACTGGATGCGGAAAACCTGGTGGAAGCCACCCGTGAAGTCCTCCGCCAGGCCTTTCCTGCTACCGCTCCGTCCCTGCCCGCTCCTCCGGAGGGAAAGCCGCTGGTCATTCTGGTCGTAGGCGTCAACGGCACGGGAAAAACCACCTCCGCCGCCAAACTGGGCCACCTGCTGCAAAAACAGGGCTCCCGCGTTCTCCTGGCCGCGGCGGACACCTTCCGTGCCGCCGCCGTGGAACAGCTCCAGAGCTGGGCGGACAAGCTGGAAATTCCCATCTACAAGGGAGCGCCCAACCAGGACCCGGCCTCCGTTTGCTATGAGGCTCACACTCAGGCCATCCGGGAAGGCTTCCAATACCTTATCTGCGATACCGCGGGGCGCCTGCACACGCGCCATAACCTTATGGAGGAACTCTCCAAAATCCGCCGAACCCTCGCCAAGCAGGATGCAGCGGCCCCCCACCGCACCCTGCTGGTGGTGGACGCCACCACGGGCGCGAACGCCCTGGCCCAGGCCAGGGAATTCCACAAGGCCACTCCCCTGGATTCCGTCATCATCACCAAGATGGATGGCTCCGGAAAAGGCGGCGTGGCCGTAGCCATCATGGATGAAATGCACATCTCCCCTGCCTTTCTGGGAACCGGGGAAGGAGCTGAAGACTTTGAACCCTTCAACCGGGACCGCTACGTGGATTCCCTGCTGTAACGGGTCCGTTCAACCCCATGCCCTCTCTTCCCCTCATTACCGCCCAGACGGAGGAAAAGCTGCTCGCCTTCCTGACGGAACGCGGCCACACCAAATTCCGTGCCCAGCAGGTCCTGGACTGGGTATGGCGCAAACGCGTCACCTCCTTTGACGCGATGACCAACCTTCCCCCGGCGCTCAGAAACCTGCTGTCGGAAAACTTCCGTTTCCACACACCGGAAATCGTGGAAGTCCACGGCTCTGCGGACACCACACGGAAATTCCTGACCAGAATGGAAGACGGCAGTCTGGTGGAATCCGTCATCATTCCCGCCGCCGCTGCGGAAAACGGGGAACAGGCGGACCGCATCACCCTCTGCGTTTCCTCCCAGGTGGGCTGCGCCTTCGGCTGCAAATTCTGCGCCTCCGGCCTGCTGGGCCTCAAACGCAACCTCACGACCGGGGAAATCATCGGACAAATCCTCTCTGCGGAAGCCATCGCCGGAAAACGGGTCAACAACCTCGTCTTCATGGGCATGGGGGGAACCGCTCTCCAACTTCGACAACCTGGAGGACGCCCTGGAAATCATCACCTCCCACCGCGGGCTGGAAATAGGCGCGCGCCACATCACCATCTCCACGTCAGGCTTCGTTCCCGGCCTGAAAAAACTGGCCGCCTATCCCAGGCAAATCCGTCTGGCCGTCTCCCTGCACGGAGCCACGGACGAGGTGCGCGACCAGATCATGCCGGTCAACAAAAAATGGCCCCTCTCCCAGCTCATTCCCGCGTTGGAGGAATGGGGGAAGGACAGGAACCAGATGCCCACGCTGGAATACATCCTCATCCGGGACGTGAACGACTCCCTGAACGACGCATCCCATCTCGTCCGGATCGCCAAGCGCCTGCACGCCAAGGTCAACCTCATTCCATACAACACTGTGGAGAGGCTCCCGTGGGAACGCCCTGCGGAGAGCCGCTGCCGCGCCTTCCGGGACGCCGTCCACAAGGCGCGCATCCCCGTTACCATGCGGTATGAAAAAGGCCATGACATCAACGCCGCCTGCGGCCAGTTGAGACTGAGGAAGGAACGGGAAAACAACGGTGGAACGTCCCTCTGACGGAAGGAGGCTTTTCTGAATTTACGACGTTGCCTATTGCCCGCCGCCCTCCGTTGTGCTATTCCTTTCCAGCCGGATGCCACCCATCCCGCCGCCGCATCATGGAAACTACGGAAACCATCACCGCCGCCTCCCCACTGGAACTGACCAAGGCCCCCCGCAAAGCCCCGGCCCTGGACCTCAGGGACATTCCGCAGGCTCCTGGCCCGGAAAAAGGCGTGCTGGCCCTCATGGCCATGGACCCCGCCACTTACGTGGGCCAGTGCGTGACCATCGGCATGACGGAGGACTACTTCTACCTGCCCGCGCATAAACTGCTCTGGCGCCTCTTCCAGACCCGTTACAATAAAAACGAGCCCATCGACATCGTTTCCATCACCCAGGCCCTGGAAGACATGCACCAATTGGAAGCAGTGGGCGGAAGCGCGGGCCTGGCGGAAATCTACACCTTCACCACCACCGGAGCCTACTTTGAGCACTACCTCAACGTCCTGAAGGACAAATTCATTCTCCGCTCCATCATTGACATCGCCACCCGGTCCACCACCCAGGCCTTTGACAATCCGGACGACGTGGCGGAACTGCTGGACTCCGTGGAAACCCACATCTTCCAGATACGGGAACGCTACAACAGCGCCAAGGACGAACAAAGCCTGGCAAGCATCCTCAAGCAGGCTGTCACCAACTTTGAAAAATTCATTGCCAGCAAGGGACAGATCCAGGGGCTGACCACGGGTTTTGAAGAACTGGACAAAAAAAGCAACGGCCTCAAGCCTGGGGACATGTTCATCATCGCCGCCCGTCCCTCCATGGGTAAAACCTCCTTCCTGCTCAACATCGTCGAGCACATTGCGCTGAATGAAAAAAAGCCCACTCTGCTCTTCTCCTGTGAAATGCCCGCGGTCAGATCGTGGAACGCCTTCTCTTCGCCCGCTCCGGGGTCCGCAGCCGGGAAATCATCAAGAGGGGCAACCTCACCCAGCTTGAAATGAAGCACTTCAAGCAGGCGGTCAAGGAAGTGGGGGCCTCCCAGCTTGTCATTGACGACACGGCTGCCATCTCCATCAACGAACTCCGGGCCAAGGCGCGCCGCGTCATGCGGGACCAGGGCGGCCTGGCCGCCATCGGCGTGGACTACCTCCAGCTCATGCGCTCCCACTCCAAGCAGGCCGCCAACAGCCGCGAACGAGAAGTGGCGGAAATCTCCGCCGGCCTCAAGGCCCTGGCGAAGGAACTCAAAGTGCCCGTCATCGTCCTGGCTCAGCTCAACCGCGGACCGGAAAGCCGTACGGGCGCCAGCCTGGGCGTGCCCCGCATCTCCGACCTGCGTGAATCCGGCTCCATCGAACAGGATGCCGACATGATCGGGCTGCTCTACCGCTCCGCCTACTATGCGGAAGATGAGGAAAAACGCCAGCAGATGGCCGGACGGGCCAACCTGCACCTGGCTAAAAACCGCAACGGCCCCACCGGGGACGTGCCGCTCCACTTTGAAGCGGAACTCATGCGCTTCTCCACCCGTGAAGCGGATGAACACGACCAGGAAAACGAATAAAATCCCTTCCGAGCTTCAAATTTCTGCGGATTTACAATCCGGAGTCAAGCTGTGATTCTAAGGGAAAAGAACTTGCGATGACGCCCCTCCGCCTATGAGGAGCTGTTTATATGAGATGGGGACCCGTCGGGAGCTGTCGGACTGGGGCGAGGAATGCCGCAGGCTTCTGCGGCATTTGAATTTGAAAGGGAGCGTTAGCGAACTCTCTTTCCTGGAAGCCGGTACGTCCTGACGGGCACACGTATTTCAATTGCCGCAAGGTATGCGGTACTCCCTGTAAGGAGATGGACATTTCTCCGGTTTCAGACCGTGACGGATTGTAAATCCGGTAGCCTCATTGTAGCGCCAGCGTCTCTTCTGGGCTTACTTATCAAGTCATTTCTGTTTTAATATGAAAAAAACCTTATCTATCGCCGCCATGCTCTGCGGATTGTGCGTTTGCGCCAATGCCGCCAGCATGGTCACGGAATGGACCGGTGGGGCCGGCCCTACGGAAGGCAACACCTATGAACTGGGCAACGCGGGCAACTGGAGCAACGGCATTCCCAGCCGCGGCAACGGCCAGGGCCCGGATGTCATCTTCAACAATGCCGGAACCGTCAACGTCAACGGCGCCATGGTGGACACCTCCGACGGCGGCGGCATCACCGTTACGGGCAACAGCAACGTTACCGTCGGCGGCACCCGCTATACGGGGAATGTAACGGTCGGCTCCGGTTCCACCCTGAACCTCGGGCAAGTGGACTTCAAAAGCAGTGACATCACCCTTGACGGAACCCTCAACCTCACCGTCTGCGGCATTGATCCCGGCGGCAATGGCGCACGGCTTGTCTTCGGTATTGGAGGCATCATGAACGTCAACCAGAAAATCTGGGGCGCGTCCAGCTTCTCCGTCTCCGGACTGCTGGCCACCACATCCACGGACCTGACTGTGGGAGAATTCCAGTTCGTTACCCGCACGCTGGTCACCTCCGCCGGTTTTGACGGCGGGTCCATCTCCCTGGGGGACTTTACCGCTGAAGACGGCAGCGCGCTGACCAAGGCCTCCGGCCTCATGGAAGGAAATGCAGCGGACTATCAGGGCCAATACTACCTCTACACGGAAAACGGAGACGTCAAGGTGCAATACGTAGTAGCGGGCGCCGTGCCGGAACCCGCCACGGCTACCCTCAGCCTGCTGGGGCTGGCAGCTCTGATGCTGCGCCGCAGGCGCGCCTGATTTCCGGAATCCCATTTTTTCTTCAAGAGGCTGTACGCTAATGCGTACAGCCTCTTTTGCATTCGCCGGGCGGGTGACGGAAACGTCACGGAAAACATCTTCACGCCATTGCCGGAGGCCGTAACATCTTTCCATTACCCTTTATTCAGCATTATGCAAGCCCACGCAAAATCACTCAACGAGCGCTTCCGCACACTCATCTCACTCCTCTTCGGCCTGGCTATCGGCTGCGCCCTGCTCTTTGGGGAATCCCGGTGGGAAATGTCCCCGCTCATAGAAGAAAGCCTCATGCTCCTGGCCTGTTTCATGGCCGGCATAGGCGCCTTCGGGCGCATCTGGTGCTCCCTCTACATTGCTGGTTATAAAAACAACGTCCTTGTCATTGAAGGGCCGTACTCCATGTGCCGCAACCCGCTTTACTTTTTCAGCTTCATCGGCGGCATAGGCGTAGCGTGCGCCACGGAAACCTTCACGATCCCCCTGCTGACGGCATTGGCCTTCGGCATTTACTACCCGTCCGTCATCAGGAAGGAACAGGAACGGCTCATCTCACTCTTCGGAGACGCCTACCGGAACTACTGCCGGAGCGTCCCCTCCTTCATTCCCTCCCTATCGCGGCTGAAGCCGCCGCCCGCAACCTACTCCGTTAATCCTGCCACCTTCACGCACAACATCGTGGACGCACTGTGGTTCATCTGGTTCATCGGCATCTTTGAATTCATCAGCGGGCTACATGAAGCCGGAGTGCTCCCCGTGTGGTTCCTCATTCCGTAACCTGCTCCCTTCTTCTGGCGTCCAGAAGCCCCACCAGGGCCTTCTGGGAAACCATCTGCCGGAAAGACCCTCGGTCCCTCGGATAAAGCATCATCTCCGTCCGCGTCTCTCCCCCCCGGAAAGCCCAGGCGAGCCATACGGTACCCACAGGTTTTTCCGGCGTGCCGCCTCCCGGCCCCGCAATGCCGCTGACGGCAACCGCTACATCGGCACCGGAACGGTCCAGGGCCCCCTCCGCCATCGCTTTCACCACGGGTTCGCTTACCGCTCCGTGAAGCTTCAGGATATCCTCCGGCACCCCCAGCATCTTCGTCTTTGCCCGGTCGGCGTAAGTCACCCAGCCGAACTCAAAAACGCCGGAGGAACCCGGCACATCCGTAATCCTCTTGGCAATCAGGCCGCCGGTGCAGCTCTCCGCCGTCGCCACCTTCAACCCCTGTTCCGCCAGATGGAGCACCACCGCCTTCTCCAGGGATACTCCCGCGGGAGTCAGCACATACGCTCCTGCCAGGATGCGCAGGCGCGCCTCCCCCTGTTTCAGCGCCACTTCACTGCCCACCAGGCGCACATCCACCTCTCCGATGCGCGCGCAATACGCCACCTCCAGTCCCTCCACCTGGTGCAGGGAATCATCCACCAGCTCCTGAAGGTCGCTCTCCCCGATTCCTACCAGCCGGAAAACGCGCAGATGCGGAATATCCTCATCCGCCAGATCTTCCAGAAGCGGCATCACTGACTGCTCCACCATCGGTTTCAACTCCGACGGAGGTCCGGGCAGCAGGATGAACATGGGAAGGGAACCGCTGGCAGGCATCACCAGGCCGGGCGCCGTGCCGTTGGAATTCTCCAGCACCGCGGCGCCGTCCGGAACCATGGCCTGTTTGAAATTGCATTCCGCAATGGAAATCCCCCTGCGTTCAAAATAGCTCTTCAACCTCTCCGCCACCTGCTCGTCACGGTGCATGTCCACGCCGCACACGTCGCACAGGGCTTCTCTGGTCACATCGTCGCTCGTCGGTCCCAGGCCTCCGCTCACAATCACGATATCCGCCCGCCGGGCGCCTCCCTCATGGCCTCGTTAATGGCATAGCCGTCGGGAACCACGGTCTCCCTCTCCACACGGAATCCGGCCTCAAACAGCCTGTTGCCCAGCCACGCGGCATTCGTATTCACAATGCTCCCCAGTAAAATTTCCGTCCCGGTGTTGATCAATTCAACCCTGATCTGCTTCATGCCGTCAGTATGCTCCCGCATCCGCTCCGTGACATGCAACAATCCTGCCATGTACCACAAAAAACTTCATTTGAACGTCCCGTAAGATACAGTATGGGCACTGACAAAGACCATGAGCACACCTTCCCGGCCCCGCGCCACCAAAATCATCTGCACCATTGGACCAGCAACAGACACTTCCGACATGCTGGGCCAGCTTATTGAAGCCGGAGCCAACGTTTTCCGGCTCAACATGAGCCACTCAAACACGACTGGGTCCGGGAAGTCGTCTTCCGCATCCGCCGGAAAGCCGCGGAGCTGCAGGCGAACATAGCCATTCTCTTTGACCTCCAGGGGCCATCCATCCGCACCGGGGACCTGCCCGAACCCTACCATCTGAAAAAAGGGGACACGCTGGAAATCCGCCTGAGCACGGCCAAGCCGGAACTCCCCTTCTCCACCACGGTGAACTATGACGGGCTCCTGCAGGACGTCCAGGTAGGCCATACGATGGTGGTGGACAACGGAGGCATTCTCATGCGCATTGAGGAAGTGCGCCCGGACAGGCTCATCTGCAAGGTGCTCACGGAAGGAATATTCGGCTCCCGCCGCCACATCAACCTCCCCGGCGTGGCCCTGCGGCTCCCCGCCCTGACGGAAAAAGACCTGGCGGACCTGGCCGTAGCCGTGGAATGCGAGACGGACTACGTAGCCATGTCCTTCGTCCGGGACGCCGCCCACATCGCCCAGCTCCGGGAGCATATCGACAACCTTGGAGGAAGGGCCCAGATTGTCGCCAAAATCGAGGACCAGCAGGCCATCCGCCACATTGACGACATCATCCTGGCCGCAGACGTCATCATGGTCGCGCGCGGCGATCTGGGCATCGAAGTCAGCATTGAGGAACTTCCCATCATCCAGCGCCGCATTATTCGCCACTGCCACAGGCTGGGGCGCCGCTGCATCGTCGCCACGCACATGCTGGAATCCATGATCACGCAGCCCACCCCCACCCGTGCGGAAGTCACGGACGTTTCCAACGCCATCTTTGAACAGGCGGACGCCGTCATGCTCTCCGGAGAAACCTCCGTAGGCCATTATCCCGTGCGCTGCGTGGAGGTCCTGGACTCCATCGCGCACCGCATGGAGCGCTCCGGCAACCTTAACTTTGCCGCCTCCGCCATCCTGAACGGAGACAGGCAGAAGGCCACCAAGGCAGCCATCTCCCTGGCGGACTCCGTGGAAAACGCCTGCATGGTCATCTTCACCCGCCGCGGCCTGGCCGCCACGCAGGCAGCCGTCCTCAGGCCGGAACGGGCCCCCATCTTCGCCTTCAGCAATGACCCCGTTGTCGTCCGGCAGCTCGCGCTGGCACGCGACGTGACCGCCTTTGAATCCCCCTTCCTGAAAGACCCGGCCCGCATGATCTCCACCGCTCTGAACCTGCTGAAGGAAAAAGGGCTTATCACCTCCGGCCAGCCCGTCGTCATCCAGGGGGACAGCCTGCAAGGGGAACTGCTGGCGGACTCCATCATCTTCATGCGCGCGGAATGATGGCCCCTGCCTTCCATGTGGCGCAGGAAACAGCCGTGTGGCCTCCGCCCCCTCCCCTCAGGGAACTTCTGCTGGATGCCGATCCGGACGAACGGCAGGTAGCGGACCATCTGGCCCACGGCGAACTTTACGTCGCACGGAGCCGCGGCGCTGCCGCCGGAGCCATCGTCATCCGGCAAACGGGGGAAGACACATGGGAAATCATGAACTGTTCCGTAGCCCCTGAATACAGAAGGCACGGTTGCGGAACTGCTCTGGTGCTGCACGCCCTGCACATCATCAGGAACAAGGGAGCAAGATATGCGGAACTGGGAACGTGCGATGCCTCCCCGGGCCCAATGGCCCTGTATGAAAGCTGTGGCTTCCGGATTTCAGGCGTCGTCAAAAACCACTTTACGGACAACTACCCGGAACCCGTCTGGGACAACGGCGTGCAGTGCATTGACATGATCCGCATGCGTGCGGACCTCTCCCCGCAGGAGGGGGAAACACCTCCAACTGGTCAGAAGCTATAAACCAGGCTGACGCCCGTCACCCAGCTATTGCCCTTCACCAGCGTTCTCCCATACACCCGGTTCACCCCGTGGGCTCCCTTGCCGAGCCAGTGCAGCCCCACAAACGGCTCCACAAAAATATTCCCGAACAAACGGTAATTCGCCGTCACCCTGACGTACAGGGACTGCCAGCCGTTGCTGCCGGAAGGCCAGTAGGAGGAACTCAGCACCGCGCCGAACTTGAAACCTATGTAAAGGTTCTCCGTCATCCGGAAATCCGACCCGGTGCACATGTCAAACCACCAGCCCGTAATGCCGTAAAAGGAATAAGCGGCGCTTCCCTGCGCATAAAAACCGGGCAGGAAGCCCAGATCATGGCGCAGAATCAGCGCCGTTTCATACGTTGTCCCACCGTTGCCGAACAAATGTTCGGAGGCAAACCCCGCCAAACCGCCGTCATTCGCACGGAAGGATAATGCGGCGTAAGTGGCCTTCCCGAACTTCCTTTGAAGCCCAAGATCAGCCATTGTCTCATTCTCCATGTCAACCGCCGGATGCCCCAGGAAAATTTCCTCCTTCAACGCCAGAACCAGGGAATACCGGTCATTCAGGTCGCTTCTCCAGTCCAGACGCAAGGGGGCCGTGGGATTACAGCCGCCGGGAATCAGCCCGCGGAATTCGTAATTCGTGGAATAGCCCGCCTTCAAGCTGCCGCTCACGGGTCTCAGAGGCGGATCGGAAGGAACATCCGGAATGCGTGACTCCGCCAGGGAAATTGAAATGGAAACGGCCAGAACCGCCCCAAGAGCAGAAAAAAAGGAAAAACTCATAAACTTGGAACTCCTGTTCCGCGGCATTCTGAATAAAAATATTGCCTCTGGCAACAAGCAAAAAAGGAGCGGAGCAATTCTCCTTTACCCCGGAAAGTCAATTCCTCCGCAAGCCGCTCATCCTGCAAGGAATAAAAAAATCCGGCCCTGCCGCCACCCCAAATTTTCCAGCCAGTGCAGCAGCAGCAGCCATATCCGTGACGGCTTTTCCTAAACCATCACCGGCCGGAACAGGAACAATGGCCGGATCTTAGTCCCCCCTTAATCGGAAATTTCTCCTTCCTCCATCCGGAACATGAAAGAAAAAGAGCGGCGGATTGCTCCGCCGCTCTTGAAACATGATTCAATCGTAAGCCGGACGGCTTAGAAGGAATAGACGAGGTTGGCGCCAGCCACCACGCCGAAGTTCTTGTAAGGCTTGGAACCTGCGTCCACGCCCTTGTTAGCCTTCAAGGCGCCGTTGCCGGCCCAGTTGAAGCTGACGCAGGGAACCACGGCCAGATTCTTCACGCCCAGCTTGACAGGCAGTTCAGCCTTCACCCACCAGGCTTGCGCGCCGTTGGACATGAAAGCGGACTTGCTGTCGAAGTAGCCGGCAGTAGCAGACATGCCGCCCGTGATCACGATGTCCGTGGCGGGGCAGATGGAAGCCTTCCACCCCACATACGGCTGGAACCACCATCCGGTCATTCCCTGGAAGCCATAGCTAGTGGTCACACCGGCGAACCAGTTGCTGCACAGGTCATAGTTCAGGTTCAGATAGAATTCCTGAGCCACGGAGTGGGCATGACGCTGGCCAACGACGCCGTTTGCAAGGAGGTTGCTGTAATCATACTTGGCAAAGTTGCCGAGCAGACCGCCATGAATCAGATTCCAGCCGAGGGTGGTGGACAGGTTCTTCAGCAAACCGTCCTGGTTCTTCCAGCCAAGGTTGAAATTGGTTTCATTGTGGAAAGCAATATCTTTCATGCCAAGCAGCTCGTGACCGGAGGTCAGGGAGGTGTAGGAAGCGGCACCCACAATGGAGTTGGCGTCGCTCAGCTTGTAATTCAGATTTACACCGGCAGGGATAACGCTATCCCCTCCCACCAAGGCGTGGGAAGCCACGATGCCGCGGCTGGTGTAATTGGAGGCATAACCGGCGTAGATATCGCCGGACAGCGGGCTGACAGTCGCCACGGGAGTGGGAACCGGAGTCGGAGCAACAATCTTGACGGGAGTGCCCGCAAGAGCAGCGCCGGCAAAGGATGCCACAGCTGCCGCAACACTGATGATGTTCTTGGTTTGCATGACTATTACTTGGTTAGGGTATTAATTGTTGATTTGCTAACAAGGAAAGAAAAGTATCTTTTCCCCCTTGTTAAGGAAAGTGAAACATTTCCGTCACAAATGTAAAGCCTTTTCTCCCCCACAGTTAGCTAATCATTGATTTTCTAACATTTATATTTACCATCCCCATGACAAAAAGAGCAATCTTCCAGATCTTGCCAAGCTTTCCTCTCCATGGCCGGACAGGATACAGGCATTCCGCCCCGGCCAGGCGTTCGTCTTCCTTCAGGGAAGGAGAAGGATTCACCAGGACCCTTCGCCCGCAGGAAAGCAGCATGGGCATATCCGCGCCACTGTCACTGTAGGCGGCGGCATTATCCAGAACGCCGTGCTCCGGCAGCACCTTCCGCTCGCGCAGGCGCTCCACCTTTATCTGTCCCTTGTTGTTGCCGTTCGGCAATTCCGGCATCGCCGGCATGCGGCCGTCCAGAAGCACGTCCGTTCCCAGAACGCCGTCAAATCCCAGCAGCTCACCCAGAGGTTCCGCGTAAAAGGTTGGGGAGGCGGAAACCATGAGGCACAGATCCCCCTTCTTCCGGTGTTCCTCCAGCCGTTCCTTCAGTTCCGGATAAATCCATTCTTGTGCCAGAGAGCCGAATTTCCTTCCATACTCCCGCACCGTTTCTGCGGAGAGTCCCCACAAATAAATGAGATAGGCCTTCTTCATCCGGTTTTCATCCCATATCCTCAGAACATAAAGAGGAATGCAGGCCAGGAAAAGAAGCACCAGCAGGCGCCGCCATGGATGGAGCCTCAGCACGAAACAGGAAAAACGTATTGCGTATCCCAGGGCAGCAGCGTTCCGTCCATATCAAAAAGGGCCACTCCCCTTCCGCTCAAATCATCCGTCATACCCCCATCCTATACTCTCAACTCTCAACTCTCAACTCTCAACTCTCAACTCTCCATCCTCTTCCCTTAAACGCCCAAAACCCCGGCCGCCAAAAGGCAACCGGGGTTTTGAAGCAAATCCAGAAGGAAATAAGATTAACGGGAGTAGAATTCCACGATGAGCTGCTCATTGACGATGGGAGCAATCTCTTCCTTGGAAGGTACGCGAGCAATCTTGCCCGTGAGCTTGTCACGGTCGCATTCCAGCCAATCCGGAACCACGGTGGCCTGGGTCAGGTCAAGGAAACGGGTAGCCAGCTGCTGGGAGGAGGCCTTTCCACCGACGGCGATCACATCGCCAGGGCGGCAGGAGTAGGAAGCAACGTTCGTCTTTTTGCCGTTCACGGTGATATGGCCGTGGGAAACGAGCTGACGGGCGCCGGCGCGGGTGTTGCTGAAACCGAGACGGTACACAACATTGTCCAGACGGAGTTCAAGGAGCTGAAGCAGGATGTCGCCGGTAATGCCGCGGCGGCGGGCGGCTTCTGCATAATACTTGCGGAACTGGCCTTCAAGCACACCGTACTGGAAACGCAGCTTCTGCTTTTCAGCAAGCATCACGCCGTAGTCGGACTTCTTCTTGCGGCCGGCGCGCATGCCATGCTGGCCAGGGGGGAAGGGGCGCTTTTCAAGAGCCTTGGTGGAACCGAAAAGAGCAACGCCAAAACGGCGGGACACTTTATCGCGGGGACCGGTATAACGAGCCATGATATATTTGATCTATAGGTAAAAGGATTCAATTAGACGCGGCGGGCCTTCGGGGGACGGCAGCCGTTGTGGGGAATGGGGGTCACGTCCTTGATGGAGGTGATTTCAATACCGATCGTCTGCACGGCACGCACGGCGGATTCACGACCGGAACCCGGTCCCTTCACACGCACTTCCACTTCACGCAGACCGTGGCCCATGGCCTGGCGGCAGGCGTCCTGGCAAACCACCTGGCCGGCGTAAGCCGTGCTCTTGCGGGAGCCCTTGAAGCCCATCTTGCCGGCGGAGGACCAGCCGATCACGTTGCCGCGCTGGTCGGTGACGGTCACGACGGTGTTGTTGAACGTGGAGGAAACATGAACCACGCCGGAGGAAACGTTCTTGCTGCCCTTGGCCTTCAGGATTTTGGGCTTGTCATCATCGCCGCCCAGACCGAGTTCCGCAAAAATGTCCTTGCGAGGTTCGGGCTTCTTGACTTCTTCAGGAGCGGAAACAGCGGCGGCCGGAGTTTCAGCAGCGGGAGCGGGAGCTGCCGCTTCCACGGGCTTTTCGGCGGTTTCGTTGGTGATTTCTTCGCTAGCCATAGTAAAGCTATATAGTAAAATTCAGGTTGGCGGATTACTTCTTCTTGGCCTGCGCGCCAACGGTCTTCTTCTTGCCTTTACGGGTGCGGGCATTCGTGCGGGTACGCTGGCCACGAACCGGAAGGCCGCGGCGGTGGCGCTGACCGCGATAGCAGTTGATGGAGGTCAGACGCTTGAGAATGGATTGCTTTTCACGACGAAGGTCACCTTCAATCAGGATTCCGTCAGTGGTGATCACTTGAACAATCTTCGTGAGCTGTTCGTCGGTAAGCTGTCCCGTACGGATGTCGGGATTGATGCCTGCTTGTTCCAGGATTCTCTTAGAAGTCGAGTGCCCGATTCCGTAAATATACGGAAGGGAAGCCTCGATGCGCTTCTCGTTGGGTATTTCTGTACCGAAAAGGCGTGCCATAATGGATTGGATTTGCTAGCTGTTATTTTTCTCTGCCTCGCGCAGAGCTATTGCTTGGGGCAAGATGGATACCATAAATTGAGGTTTTGACAAGAGCAAAACGTCATTTTTTCTATTTTTAATCTCTTGCGCCGCTTGAACATGCATGCCGCCCGTGGCGGCGCAGGATGCGTTCCACCGCCCAGGAAGCATGCTCCGCCACGAGGGGGGACTCTCCGGAAAGCGCCTTCAGAAAATCAATGTCATCCGGAGCTCCCGCATTCCCCAGCACAATGCAGCCGTTGCGCAGCAGCCCCTCCCTCTTGATTCTTTTCAGGGGGAATTCGGAACAGGTCCGCAAAGCCGCCGGCATCCAGGGCAAGCAGATCGCGCAGCGGAATGGAAGCCAGCAGGCGGGACATGCGGAACCGTTCATCCGCCTCCGGCAGGGGCTTCCCGTTCCAGGGGCAGACCGTCACGCAGGTGTCGCACCCGTACAGCCGTGTCCCTACCAGGGGGCGTATTTCCTCCGGAATGGAGCCCCGGTGTTCAATCGTCCAGTAGGAAAGGCAACGTCCGGCATCCACCTGGCCGTTTTCCATGATTGCGCCCGTCGGGCACAGGTCCGCACAGCGCCGGCAGCTTCCGCACCCGTGGGAGACCGGAGTGTCCGGCTCCAGCTCCAGCGTGGTCAGCAGGGTGGCGATGAAAAAGCGCGAGCCTCCTTTCCTGCGAACGATCAGGCCGCTTCTTCCGCGCCATCCCAGGCCGCACGCTTCCGCGTGGTCCCGTTCCATGACGGGTCCGGCGTCCACATATCCCTTTTGCTCGCCGCCGTAAATGGAAAGCAGTTCCTGCAAATCCGCCAGCTTCTCTTCCAGAATTCCGTGGTAGTCTCTTCCGTGGGCGTAAAGGCAGATGCTTCCCTCCCCCTCCGGACGCATGGCGGGGCTGTCATAGTCATAGGACAGGCAGATGACGGAACGGCAGCCGGAAAGCACCTCCGCAGGGTCCGCCCTCCGCTCCGGAGAACGCGCCATCCATTCCATCCCGGCGTGCCAGCCCCGTTCCAGCCATTGGAACAATTTTTCTTCGCATGCGGGCTCCTTCCCGCACGGGCCACCCGGCAGCCGGAAAACCCAAGCTGCCGGGACGCGGCGCACAGGGAATCTTTAATACCAGCGGGATCCGGCGTCAGCACGCCCGCATCATGAACAAGAACGCCCCTTCCACCAAGAATTTTCTTCAATCCGGTGGAAATTGGATTGCCTGCACCCTGCAGCCGCTTCATAATAGACCTATATGGACATCCGGATTCTGAGCGATGGGAAACAGGGCCATCTCAACCAGTCCCTGGGACTGGCGCAGGCTCTGATTGCCAAAGCAGGGGGGGCCGTGGAAACGGTGGACCTGCAGGGACTTTCCCTTCTGGGGAAAATCCGGAAGGTCGTCTCTGGCAGCGACACGCCGCGGCCGGACCTGTTCATCTCCGCCGGACACGCCACGCACATCCCGCTCATCTGCGCCCGCCATCATTTCAAGACCCGGGCCGTCCTCTGCATGAAGCCCACGCTTCCCTGCACCTTTTTTGACCTCTGCCTCATTCCCCGCCATGACTTGCGTCCCGGGCGCGACTATACGGATACGGGCATCTTTCCCACCCATGGAGCGCTTCACCCCATGAGGCCTGACCCCTCCATCCCGAAGGACATCACTCTGATCCTCATCGGAGGTCCCAGCAAGGATTTTGACTGGGATGACGAAGCCATGCTCAACCAGCTCTCGGACATCAGCATCAACACCCCCGGCAACATCGTGCTGACCACCTCGCGCCGGACGCCGACGGGCTTTGCAGAGAAAATCCAGACGGCCGTTCCGGAGCTCACCGTCGTTCCAGTGGAGGAAACGCAGCCGGGGTGGGTAGCGCGGCATCTGGCGCACGCCTCCGCCACCTGGGTCAGCCAGGACAGCGTCTCCATGGTATATGAAGCGCTGGGCGCGGGCGCGCCCGTAGGCGTCCTGGCTGTCCCCCGCCGTCACGGCAACCGTAAATCCCGCATCCTGTCCGGCCTGGAAATGCTGGAAAAGGAAGGCTTGGTCACCGGATACCGGAACTGGAAAAAGCAGGGCTTCCGCCTGGCAGCGCCCGGAGTCCCCCTTCTGGAGGCGGACCGCGCCGCAGACTACATCCTCACCAGATTCTTTCCCCAACTCCACGCCTTATGAAAATAGTACATCTCGTCCCCTCCATGGAATCCGGAGGCGTGGAACAAGTCGTCATGGAACTGGGCAGCGGCCTTTCCGCCCGGGGTGTGGAAAACATCGTCGTCTCCGGCGGCGGACGCCTGGTTCCCCGGCTGGAAAAGGAAGGCTCCCGCCACATCCTGATGCCGATCGGCAAAAAAAGCCTCGCCACCTTCTTCCGCATCGGCGCCCTCCGCGCCCTGCTCCAGGCCGTCAGGCCGGACATCCTGCATCTTCATTCCCGCGTTCCCGCCTGGGTAGGCTACCTGGCATGGAAAAAACTGCCGCCGGAAGACAGACCCGGCCTCGTCACCAGCGTGCACGGCTTCTACTCCGTCAACCGGTACTCCGCCATCATGAGCCGGGGGGAACGGGTGATTGCCGTTTCCAACTGCATCCGGGACTACATCCTCACCCATTATCCGTCCACTCCCGAGGACCATATCAGAATCATCCCCAATGCCATTTCCCCGGACCAGCACCACCCGGACTACTCCCCTTCCCGGGAATGGCTCACGGGCTGGCATATGTCCTATCCCGAGCTCAAGGGAAAATTCACCCTGTGCCTGCCGGGCCGCATCACGCGCCTGAAAGGGCAGCTGGACCTGATTCCCATTGTAAGACAGCTTCTGGAACGGGGAATTCCGGCCCACGCCGTCATCGTGGGAGAGACCAAAAAGGGAAAGGAAGAATATAAAAACGAAGTCCTCCGGGAAATTGAGCGGGCCGGCGTCTCCCACGCCTTCACCTGGACCGGCCACCGCCAGGACCTGCGGGACATCATTTCCACTTGTTCCGTCACTCTTTCCCTGACCAAAAGCCCGGAGGCCTTCGGCAAATCAACCCTTGAGGCGCTCGCCCTGGGCAGACCCGTTGCCGGGTACGCCCACGGCGGAGTCAAGGAACAACTGGACGCCTTCCTGCCGGAAGGAAACATCGCCGTGGGGGACGCTTCCTCCATGGCTGCCCTGCTTTCCCGCTGGTACGCCCAGCCCCCTCCCCTGCCCCGTCACATACCCTCCCCTTACAAGATGGAGGATATGATTCAGGCCCATCTGGACGTTTACCAGGAACTGACCCCTTATTCATGACGCCCCGGGAAGCCGCCATAACCCTGAACCTGATACCGGGGCTGGGCCCTGTCAGGGTCATGCGCCTCATGCAAGTATTCGCCTCTCCGGAACTGGTTCTGGAAGCTCCGGCCTCCATGCTGATGGATATTCCCGGCATTGGGGCACAGCTGGCTCGCCACATCTCATCCTGGCGGAGCATCGTCAATCCGTACCGGGAGCTGGAACTGGCGGATAAGGCGGGGGCCACGGTCACCACGGTCTTTGACGCCTCCTATCCCGCCGCCCTGCGCGAGCTGACGGACGCGCCCATCGTCCTTTATTCCTGGGGATCCTGGACCGCGGGGGATTCCGAACGCTCCATCGCCGTCGTCGGTTCACGCATGGCCACCCACTACGGCAGGCTATGCGCCAGAACCGTCTCTCATGACTTGGCGGAAGCCGGGGTAACCGTCATTTCCGGACTGGCGCGCGGCGTAGATACGGAGGCCCATACGGGAGCCCTGGATGCGGGGGGACGCACCGTCGCCGTCATCGGAGCGGGCCTCAGCAAACTGTATCCATGGGAAAACAGAAACCTGGCGCAGCGCATTGCGGACGGCCATGGAGCGGTAGTCTCCGAATTCCCGATGGAGCTGCCCCCCTCCCGCACCACCTTTCCCATGCGCAACCGCATCGTGAGCGGCTGGAGCCGCGCGACGCTGGTGGTGGAAGCCTCCGGACGCAGCGGAGCCCTGATCACGGCTCGGACGGCAGGGGAACAGGGACGGGAGGTCTTCTGCATTCCCGGCCCGGTTGACCGGCATTCCTCCGACGGCTGCCACGCCCTCATCCGGGACGGAGCCACGCTGGCCGCCGGAGCCTCCGACATCCTGCATGACATGAAATGGACCGCCCCGGAACAGGGTCTGCCCCTTTTTTCCCCATCCTCCCTTTCCGCCGCTGCACCTCCGCTGCCTCCCACTGCGGAGGAAAAGGAAATCCTCCATGCCGTCAGGATGGGCTTCAATACCATTGACACCCTCTGCGCCTCACTGGGGAAACCGGCATGCGCCATTACGCCGCTTCTGTCCAGAATGCAAATTGCAGGGCAAATCACGCCGGATGCAGGCGGATACTTTTCCATCAACCACAAGGGACACTAAACAGTTCTCCTCCCTTTCCGGAAATGTCTCAACAGCAGGCAGGGCGCCCCCGGACGGCGGCAGCCCGCGTCAGCCCGGTTAAAGGAACAGAAAAAGCTCCTACTGCTTAACCTCCTTGCGCACGGCATCAATCCAGGCGGAAATCGTCTCCGCCTGCTCCCACTTGACTGGGGCGGCCAGCTTCTTCTTGGACACGGGATCGGAAACTTCAAAAATCACTCCATATACAAACTTGATGTCGTCCGGGTTTCTTTTCTTCTGAAAGCGGCCTTCCTGCTGGGCCTTGAAATCTATCTTTTCATAGGACGCCAGGAAAAGCGCCAGCATCAAGCCGTCCTCTCCCTTGATCGGAGAAACGAGCGGCACCACCGGGCATTTCACCTCCTTGCCCCGGATAATGGTCTTGACCAGCCTCGGTTCCACCTTCTTCAAAATATCAAGCTTCTTTGAAATATTCTCCTTGGCAAATGCCTTTTCAAAAACGGCCAGGTTACTGTAATCGTTCTTGTCCCGGAAGGGAATCATTGCCTCCATGCTGTTCTCCCCGTCCAGCAGCTTCACTTCAACGCACGTTTCCTTCTGCTCCATGGACACGGAGGACTTGGCGCTGTCAGCGCATCTCTTGGTATCAAAAGAGGGCGTCTTGAACGGAAGAACTTCGGCGCAGGCCATGCAGGAGGCTACCAGTGACAAAAACAGGACGGAAACTTTCATGATGATTCAAATTTATGGTAAGGAACCATAATCGTCTATGCTCCGCAATGACTTTTTTCTTTGCTTCCGGGCTGCTTCCGGCAAAAAAAACTTTCTTCTCATGATGCAAAACAAATACCCTCAAACATCTAAAACAGCCGTCAAGCTACCTCCTAACAGTTATTATTCCAGAAATTAAATATGTCAATAAGGGAAGATCCCTCGCGCTTCAAGGCCTGCGGAAGAACTCTCATGCCTGCAACAGACAGTACATGCAGGGCCAAAACCCCATAACGTGTTTATATTAATGCAAACATAAAAACATGCAGAAATATTTCTTAAAAAAATAACCGTTTACGGACATATTTTGAACATCTTTTTGCGGGATAAAGTCTCACCCTTCACAAGATCTATCCGGCGGATGGGAAAAGTAACTCAAAATCCGTCCAGGGTGGTTTTTGGTTCCATAGGTAGTTAATAGAGAGAAAAGGCCGCGGATCAAACAACCCGCGGCCTTTTTTTGTCCAACTCCCTTTCAAATGCGGAGTTTGGGCTTGATGAATGAAACTTCTTACTGTAGCAACAAGACATGCGTTTGTTCGCCCTTCTCGCAGGATTCACCCTTTGCCTGAGCTCCACGAGCTGCCAATCGTATGGGGATTCAAGTGATTACATCCCCCTGGCAACGCCTGTTCCCCCGCAGCTTTCCCAGCCGGTAGCCAACGCCCTTCCCCGCCCCGCCAACTTTCCCACGCGTCCGGTAGCCATTCCGCCGAGCGCCCCCCGCACGCCCCGCTGTGCCAGCGCCTGCGTCATGGACGCCCTCACCGGAAAAGTGCTTTTCTCCCACAACGGACTCCAGCACCGCCAGGTAGCCAGCACGCAGAAACTCGTGACGGCCATGGTCGTCCTTGAACACGGCAGCCTGGACAGGAAGGTGGTTATCCAGCCTTCCGACACCAAGGCGGATCCCACCAAGCTGGGCTTCCGCGCCGGAGAAGTCTATTCCCGCCGGGAACTGCTCAATGCCCTGATGATCCGCAGCTTCAATGACGTAGCCGTGGCCCTGGCCCGCGACACGGCGGGGTCCGTTCCCCGTTTCGCCCAGTTGATGAACGCCAAGGCGCGCCAGATGGGCATGTACAACTCCCGCTTCGTCAACCCCAACGGTCTCCCCGCGGACCAGTACTCCACCGCCATTGACATGGCCCGCTGCGCCTATTACGTCTACCGCAATCCGGAACTGCGCAACATCATCTGCAAACGCCAGTACGCCTTCACCCGCGCCAACGGCAAGACGCTTCTGCTGAGAAACACCAACAAGCTGCTCACCCAGCACCCGTGGGTCACCGGCATGAAAACCGGCTACACGAACGCCGCCGGCCGCTGCCTGGTTTCCTCCGCCGGCTTCAACGGCCGCCATGTCATCGTCGTCGTTCTCGGCTGCCATCCGTCCCGCATCTGGGCGGAATCTGAAAACCTGCTCAAATGGGCCCTGGGTGACGCCGCATAAATGCACGGCGGCAATTGGTATTTGACTTTCACGGCGTGAGCCGCTATCAGTCCTGCCTATGTTACAGGCAGGTATTGTCGGTCTCCCCAACGTCGGCAAGTCCACCCTCTTCAACGCGGTCACCAGAACCCGCAAGGCCCAGGCGGCCAATTATCCCTTCTGCACCATTGATCCGAACGTGGGCATGGTCACGGTGCCGGACTCCCGCCTGCAAGTGCTTTCCGACATGTCCGGCTCTGAAAAAATCATCCCCACGCTCATTGAATTCGTGGACATTGCCGGCCTGGTCAAGGGCGCCTCGGAAGGAGCCGGACTGGGCAACCAGTTCCTGGCGAATATCCGTGAAGTGGACGCCATCGTGCAGGTGGTGCGCTGCTTTGACAATGACGACATCATCCACGAGCTTGGTTCCGTGGACCCCCTGCGCGACATTGAAATCATCAATTCGGAGCTCATTCTGGCGGACATCGCCACCATGGACAAAAGGCTTTCCTCCCGGGAGCGCAAGGCCCGCAGCGGAGACAAGGAAGCCAAGGCGGAGGTGGCCCTCATCACCAAGCTGCTGCCCCACCTGAATGAGGGCAATCCGGCCCTCACCTTTGAATCGCAACTGGATGACGACGAACGCAAGCTGCTCCATTCCTTCCAGCTCCTTTCGGACAAAAAAAGCATCTTTGCCTGCAACGTCAATGAAGACGAACTGGCGGACGCCATCAACAATCCGGACGCGCACCCCTACGTCTCCCAGGTGAAAAAATACGTGGCGGAACACCACAACGCGGAGGCCATTGTCATCTCCGCCCGGATTGAAGAAGAACTCATCGACGTTTCGGATGAAGAAGCCCGCGAATTCCTGGAATCCCTGGGCGTGCAGGATTCCGGCGTTTCCGACCTCATCCGCGCCGTGTACCACCTTCTGGGCCTGCGCACCTACCTCACCACCGGAGTCAAGGAAACGCGGGCCTGGACCATCCCGGCCGGGGCCAAGGCCCCCCAGGCGGCGGGCGTCATCCACACGGATTTTGAACGCGGCTTCATCGCTGCGGAAGTGGTGCATTACGACGACCTGGTATCCTGCGGCGGCAAGGCCGGAGCGCGGGAGCACGGCAAGCTGCGCATTGAAGGAAAGGAATATGTCGTCAAGGACGGAGACGTGGTCGAATTCCGCTTCAATGTTTAGCCCAAAGCTTTACCGGAATTCCATTGACTTTTCCTGATGCAGAGAGCAGATTGCTCATAACCTTCACATCGCCTCATGACTGATCCCGACGTCAAATCCACCCCTTTGGCAGCCAAGCACGTTGAACTGGGAGCCAGAATGGTTCCCTTCGCCGGCTGGAACATGCCGGTGCAGTACACCGGCATCCTGGACGAACACAAAGCCGTGCGCGAAGCCTGCGGCATCTTTGACATCTCCCACATGGGCCAGTTCACGGTGGCCGGCGCCGCAGCGGCTGCATGGCTGAACTCCATGCTGACCAATGACATCAATAAACTGGACATCGGCCAGGGGCAATACTCCATCATGCTCAATGACCGGGCCGGAGTCATTGATGACCTCATCCTGTACCGGATGGAGCCGGAAACCTTCTTCGTGGTGGTGAACGCCTCCAAGATTGACGAAGACTTCGCGTGGCTCTCCGCCCACAAGCCCGCGGACGTGGTCCTGGAAAACCATTCCGACGAATATGTGGGCCTGGCCGTCCAGGGCCCCAAATGCGGAGAAATCTTCGCCCGCGTCATTCCCGGCGTGGAGCTCCCCCCCCGCAACGGCATCTCCCGCATCACGGTGGACGGAACGGACCTCCTCGTCTGCCGCACCGGCTATACCGGGGAAGACGGCTTTGAATTCTTCTGTCCGGCCCGGGAAGGCGTCAAATGGTTTGAAGCCTTCCTTGACGCAGGCGCCAAGCCCTGCGGCCTGGGCGCGCGCGACAGCCTGCGCCTGGAAATGTGCTATCCTCTGAACGGTTCCGACCTCGCTCCGGACAAAACGCCTCTGGAAGCCGGGCTCGGCTTCTTCTGCGCGCTGGATACGGACTTCACCGGCGCCGACATTCTTCGTGAACAGAAAGCCAACGGCCTCACCCAGCGCCTGGTGGCTATTGAATACACCGGCAAGGGAGCTCCTCCCCGCGCCCACTATGCCGTTCACGTTCCCGGAGGAGAAGCCATCGGAGAACTTACCAGCGGCGTGCTCTCTCCTTCACTGATGAAGGGCATTGCCCTGGCCTACCTGCCTGTCGCCCATGCCAAGGTCGGCACCGAGCTGGAAATTGACGTAAGGGGAAGGAAATTCCCTGCCGTGGTAGTTAAAAAACCCTTTTATAAGAAAGGTTGACACTACGGCGCAAAAATAAACTGACAAACACTGCATTTTACTACACTCTCACCTCAAACAATTACATCTTATGCACGACGTACCAGAAAATCTGCTGTATTCCAAGGATCACGAATGGATTGAAATTGACGGGGACATCGGCACCATCGGCATCTCAGACCATGCACAGGCCGAACTCTCCGATGTAGTCTTTGTAGACCTTCCCGAAGTAGGCGCCACCGTTGCCGCCGGCGACCCCGTCGCCGTCGTGGAATCCGTCAAGGCCGCCAGTGACGTGTACACCCCGGTTTCCGGTGAAATCCTGGAAGTGAATGAAGAACTTTCCAATGATCCCTCCCTCATCAACTCCGATCCTTACGGAGCAGGCTGGCTGTACAAAATCCGCCTGGACGTTCCCACGGAAACGGAAGACATGATGAACGCCACGGACTACGAGGAATACTGTTCCTGACCCGTTCCTCCCTCCCCCCCGCCCCGGTGATTCCATCCCGGGGCATTTTTAATTTAACCCGGCCCCCGCGGCCGGGTTCCATTACCAGATACCACATGAATACCCACTCAGACTTTGCCAGACGGCACATCGGCCCCAGGGGAAGAACGCCGGGAGATGCTTGACAGCCTCGGCTACCAAACTCTTGATGAACTCATTGCGGACATCGTTCCCGCAGACATCCGGATGCAGGATTCCCTGGACCTGCCCGCAGCCAAATCGGAAACGGAAGCCCTGGAGGAACTCCGTTCCATCCTCCGGAAAAACAAGCTTCTGAAAACCTTCATCGGCCAGGGCTACTACGGCACCATCACGCCCTCCGTCATCCTGCGCAACGTACTGGAAAATCCCGGCTGGTATACGGCCTACACGCCCTATCAGCCGGAAATCGCCCAGGGACGCCTGGAAATGCTCATGAACTTCCAGACCATGGTCTCCTCCCTGACGGGCCTGCCGGTGGCGAACGCCTCCCTGCTGGATGAAGGCACCGCCGCCGCGGAAGCCGTCACCATGTGCCGGAACGCACGCCCCAAGGCAAACACCTTCTTTGTGGCGGACACCTGCCACCCCCAGACCATCAGCGTCATCCGCACCCGCGCCGCCTTCCAGGGCGTCAACATCCTGGTGGGGGACTGGACCTCCTTTGACCCCGCCTCCGTCGGCGCGGACCTGGCCGGGGCGCTCGTCCAGTATCCGGACACGCTCGGCCGCATCTGCGACTACACGGACTTCTTCTCCCGCGTGCATGCCACGGGCGCGCTCTGCGTCGTGGCGGCGGACCTGATGTCCCTCACCGTCATCCGGGAACCCGGCGCCTTCGGGGCTGACATCTGCATTGGCAACACGCAGCGTTTCGGCGTTCCGATGGGCTTTGGCGGCCCCCACGCCGCCTACATGTCCTGCACGGACGCCCTGAAGCGCCGCATGCCCGGCCGCCTCATCGGCATGTCCATAGACACCCAGGGCCGCCCGGCCTACCGCCTGGCCCTGCAAACGCGGGAACAGCACATCCGCCGCGACAAGGCCACCTCCAACATCTGCACCGCCCAGGTGCTTCTGGCCGTGCTGGCCGCTTTCTACGCCGTATACCACGGGCAGGAAGGCCTCAAGCGCATCGGCACGGAAATCCACCGGAAAACCAAAAGCCTGTACAAGGCTCTCACGAACGCCAGCATCACCATTGAAAACAAGGACTTCTTTGATACCCTGCTGCTGACCGTCCCCGGCCAGGCGGACGCCATGGTCCAGAAAGCCCTGGAAGCGGGTTACAACATCCGCAAGGTGGATGCCGGCCACGTCACCATTTCCCTGGATGAAACCGCTACCTGCGCAGACGTAGAGGCGCTGGCCTCCGCCCTTGCGGGCGCGGAAACCTCCGCCCCCTGCTGCTGCGAGACTCCCGCCTGGGCCCCAGTCCATACGCGCCAGACGCCCTTCTGTACGGAAACGGCCTTCAACTCCTACCATTCCGAAACGGAAATGATGCGCTACATCCGCCGTCTGGAATCACGGGACCTGGCCCTGAACGAAGCCATGATCCCTCTGGGCTCCTGCACGATGAAGCTGAACGCCGCTTCCGAGATGATCCCCATCACGTGGCCGGAAACCAGCTCCCTGCATCCCTTTGTTCCGGCGGACCAGTCGGAAGGCATCCGGGAAATGCTCTCCGTCCTGTCCGACCGCCTGGCGAAAATCACGGGCTTTGCCGCCGTCTCCCTCCAGCCCAACGCGGGTGCGGCGGGGGAATACGCCGGCCTGCTGGCCATCCGCCGCTACCAGAAGCACGCAGGGGAAGGCCACCGTGACGTCTGCCTCATCCCAACCTCCGCCCATGGAACGAACCCCGCTTCCTCCGCCATGGCGGGTCTTAAGGTGGTGCCCGTCAAATGTGACGAAGGCGGCAACATCGACATGGAGGACCTGAAAGCCCAGGCGGAAACCCACCGGGACAACCTCTCCTGCATCATGGTCACCTACCCCTCCACGCACGGAGTGTATGAACAGACCATCAGGGAACTCTGCGACATCGTCCACGCCAACGGCGGCCAGGTGTACATGGACGGCGCCAACATGAACGCCCAGGTGGGGCTGACCTGCCCCGGTTGCATCGGCGCGGACGTCTGCCACCTGAACCTGCATAAAACCTTCGCGATGCCGCACGGCGGCGGCGGTCCCGGCATCGGACCCATCGGCGTGGCGGAACACCTCGTTCCCTTCCTGCCCGGCCACCTCACGCTGGGCCATGAGGAAGGAGCTGTGGCCTCCGCAGCATGGGGAAGCGCCTCCATTGCCGCCATCTGCTGGATGTACCTGTCCATGATGGGACCGGAAGGCCTCAAGGAAGCCACGGAAATGGCTATCCTGAACGCCAACTACATCGCTAAAAAACTCGGCCCCCTCTTCCCGGTCCTCTACTCCGAAACAAGGGGCTGGTGGCCCATGAATGCATCCTGGATCCGCGCCAGCTTACCCATGACGCCGGACTCACCGTGGATGACATCGCCAAGCGGCTCATGGACTACGGCTTCCACGGCCCCACCATGTCCTTCCCTGTCCCGGGAACCCTGATGGTGGAACCCACGGAATCTGAACCCAAGGAGGAACTGGACCGCTTCATCGAAGCCATGGAACGCATTCATGCGGAGATCACGGCCGTCATCAACGGCACGGCGGACAAGGAAGACAACGTCCTGAAAAACTCCCCCCATACCGCGGAAATGGTCTCCGCCGACGAATGGCGGCATCCCTACTCCCGCAGTGAGGCGGCCTACCCGGTATCCGGCCTGCGCATCCACAAATTCTGGCCGTACGTGGGCCGGGTGGACAACGTCTACGGGGACCGGAACCTGGTCTGCACCTGTGACACGGTGGAGGAATTCTCCAAAGCCGTGGAAGCGTAACGCCAAATATAACTTTCAACCTGGAAGGGGCTGTTCCATTCATTGGGGACAGCCCTTTCTATTTCAGCAGAACAAGACCGCTCCTTCGAGGAAAATCTCTTCCCTGGGCATCGCGCCACCAACGGGCAATCCGGACCTCACTTGATAAACTCAAGTACAAACCGATTGACCAGCTCGTGCTGTTTCTCCGTTCCGCCCCCTCCCATGCCGCTATGCGTAACTCCCTCCAGCTTCACCACCCTCATATGAAACTCCTCCTGCTCCTTTATACCGGGCAGCACTCCCTCGTCCGCTTCATAATCACATCCCCTCAAGGTATACAGCCGCGGTTTCCGGATTCTCGGCATCTTCATCCTGCGGTGATCCAGGGAAATGGCCTTATCGACCAAAAGGGGATGCCTGGCCGCAAAAAGCATGACCATGTCCCCTCCGTTTGAGTGCCCTATGAGAATAAGCTTTCCCCAATCCAATCCCGGTTTCAGCTTCCTGAACTCCTGAATGGCAAACAGGATATTTTCCACTCCCCTTTCCCAATTCGGCATGCGGGCCTCCATCAAATTCCCGTCCATTGCCAGAAGCGGATCCTGGGGCAATTCATGCTGTACGCTGATTACATAATACCCCTTTCCTGCAAGAAAACGGTTCAAATAGGAATATGTCTGGCTGGATTTGACGTTCCTGTTTCCGTCATAGCCATGATTGAAAATGATTACCTTTGTCTCGGAGCTTTCCTTCTCCGGCTGATAAACGGTTACCGGAACCACTCTGTTCCTGCCGCCATCAAAAAGGCCAATGGTGAATTCCATCTGGGAGAAGCCATGGGCAGCGCTTTGAACCAGAATAACCAGTATAACAAAAAACCTGTTCATTTTCAATGCCGCAATCATGCAGAAATTCCCTTAACCGGACGTTCCATCCCGGCCTGTTCTCCTTCAATGCGTCCAGCTTCCGGCTTCATTCTTCAACTCCAGGGCGGATCACCGTACTTGTTCTCTCCCGGCAGGCTCTCCCCATAACACAAATACATCAACAGCAGCCAGCCCACTACGGGCACGGCCAGCCATATCAGGAAAAGGCCGCTTTTCCCCACATCATGCAGGCGCCGCACCATCGTAGCCGCCAGAGGGAGAAACAACACGGGAAGCACCACGTAAGCCAGGGGAAAAAGCAGCTCCAACAGGGGGGACACGAAAAAAAAACCGCTTTTCATGATGGACGGAACCCCTGCCACGACCAGCCACGCGATGCCCATGGTGGAATAAACCTCGCGCATCTCCTGTTTTCCGGCACGTCCTTCAAAACTGCACCATCCCTTAATGATGCGCGTCCAATACTTCTTCCGCGTCCAGGCGGGAATGGCGGGCTCTCCCCCGGTTTCGGGCTCCGGCATGGCTGATTCCTCCATATCGGCATCCATGACGGTCATGGAGGGAATGAAGGAAGACAGCGGGCTGCCAGCCCCCGTCGGGAAGCTTCCTCACCAGGGTACGGTTGGACAGCCGCCCATGGTTGCGAGCCTGAATCAGAAGCACCAGAGAGACGGGTCCCTTGGAGGAACCGTCAATCGCCTGGTACTCGTAAAGGTCGCTCATCGGAGGTTCTTATTCGGCCCCGCCGTCATGGCTGAACGCGGACGCGGGAATCTCCTGTTTGGACAAGCCGGGGCCTTGCCACTTCAAGACCAGCTTGGAGGCGGGACCGGCATTCCCCACATAGCCTATGCGGATGGGATGCAACCCGGCCTTTAAATAAACGGGATTCTTCCGGTCGCCCAAATCGGAGGAAACTTCGGAGCCCGGTTCGTAAGTCTTATCCGCGTCAATCAACTCCATGCCGTGCAGGCGGACAAAGGCCTTGCTCCCCTTGTTCGCGTCCGTGGACAGGTAAAACGTATACTCCCCGTCAGCGGGCACCTTCACAAACCCCGTCAATTCCACCCCGCGCTTCCGGGGACCGTTCATCTTGACGGACGGAGACGGGGCCACGCCATGCGCGGCAGCCTGCTTCTTGAGCTGGCGGAAATCCGGAACCCAGGGGAACTCTCCTTCATAGAGGGACCACTTCAAGCCGGGGGAGGCAGCCCCTTTTGTCTCCACTGCCGGGACCAGCGCCGTATCAAACACCGTCTTGGAAGGAAGGGAGGCACGCCGATTGGACAGGGCAGAGGCCTTCATGCGGGCCTGAAGCTCCGGCTTGGAGGAAGCAAGGTCCTTGCTTTCCTGCGGATCATTCAGGGTATCGAAAATCATGAAATCCTTGTCCGCGTCCTTCACCCCCATGCGCAGGCCTTTCAGGCCGTCCACAAAGACGATCTGCTGCTGGCCCCGTTCCGCTCCCTTGTGTTCGCCCAGGAAATCCTTGTAGCCGGGCGTCTTGCCGCCGACATTATATTCGGAATAAATAATGCCGGGCTTCTGCTGGTCCGCATGGCCTGTCAGCGTCGGCAGCAGGGAAACGCCGTCGCTGCGGGCGGGAACCGGCACTCCGGCGGCATCCGCCAGCGTAGCCAGCCAGTCATGGAACTGTCCGGGCTGGAGGCTGATCTGGCCCTTGGGAATGCGGGCGGGCCAGCGTACCAGCGTGGGAACGCGCATTCCGCCTTCCCAGCAGTCGCGCTTGATGCCGTCCATCATGCCGTAACTCTTGAAAAACTGCGGATTCTGCGCCCCATGCCTGTGCTTGGGGTCGGCGCCGCCTTCATTGTGGGGGCCATTGTCGGAGGTAAAGACAATCATCGTATCGTTGTCGATCTTCAAATCCTTCAGCAGATGAATCAAATCCGCCACGGCATCATCCACGCGGCGGATCATCGTGGAATGCCGTTTGGCCACCTCATTCGGGAAGCGGGCATTGTCCGGATAAATGTACGTGTCCTTGTCTTTCTCCGCCTTGGCGTCAAAAGCCGTATTTACGGATTCCGTGCCGTTCTTCTTCACCCACTGCAGGCCGCCCTTCAAACCGCCGCCGGAAGGATAGGGCGTTCCGGGAACCACCAGGTTGCCGTGAGGGGCCGGAAAAGCCAGGTACAGGAAAAACGGCTTGCCGGTCTTGCGGGCGGACTTGCGCTGGTCCACAATCCATTGCTTGGCGCGGGCGGCAAACAAATCCGTGGAATAGGCGGTCTGGGGAACCTTGTCCTTGATATTCTTCCATTCGGGATTGGAGGCGTAACCGTTGTACTCGAAAATGTCGCGGGACTCGGAAGGATAATGGAAATGCCCGGCCAGATGGTCCAGGATGCCGTAAAAATAATTGAAGCCGCGCTGGTGGGGGCCGCCCGTCACCGGACCATGGCTTTCACCGCCGCCGCCCACGCCCCACTTGCCGATGGCGGCGGTATCATAACCAGCGTCACGCATCACGGTGCCCAGCGTATGGGAATCTTCAATGGGATGGTCAAAGCGGTTGTTCCTCACCACGCGGGAATTCCCCTGGTGCACCCCCAGCAGCAGGGAGGCGCGCGCCGGAGCGCAGACCGGAGCGGCGGAATAATGCCGGCGCAGTTGAATCCCCTCCCGGGCCAGCGCGGACAAAGCCGGGGTCTTGAACTCGTTCTTCCTGTCCACCGTCCGCCCGTTCAGCTTCTGCTGGCTCCAGTTGGAATCCAGATCGCCCCAGCCCATATCGTCTACCAGAATAAAAATAACATTGGGTTTTGAATTCTTGACGGCCCGGGCGGCGGGCTTCGCAGCCTGCCCGGAAGCGCTCATGCACGGAACCAGGGCAGTCAGAAGAACGGATAGGAAAGATACCAGCTTCATGATTCAGATGAAAATAGACTCTAGGGGAAACGTTAAAACAGAGCGCGATCTTACATGAATTCTCCCATCTCTCAAGATAATTAAACGGAAAGGGAATTGATGATTGCTGTATCAGACCTATAGTGAAAAAACTATGAAACTGCCCCATACTCTATTGATTGCATCCGCCCTTCTGCTTCCCTCCGGTACGCTCTGCGGGCTGGACGTGTGAATGGCTGACCTGGAAAAAGCCGCCGCACAAGCCGAAAAAGAGAATAAGGACCTGTTCATCGTTTACAGGGGGGGGCGCCTGGAATCCGGAGGCATACGGCGTGCCGGAACGGCAGATCTTCCAAATCTGCATGGCAGGGCGCCATTTAAAAAAAGGAACTGTCTGCCGGACTGGAAATGCTGAAATCCGCCAGGGGCATCGCTCCATGGAGCAAACACGCCAACAAGTCCCACACCGATTTCCTGCGCATCCCAGGCAACCGGGATACGCTGCATAGGCTGTGGAAGCAGTACAAAAACGGCGCCGAGGAGGCGGGGGGACCGCCTACCGGAAAGGCATCCTCCTGAATCCGGACCCCGTGCCCATGGAACTGAAACTCCACTAAAGCAGCCGCTCCCGTGGAAAAAACCGTTTCCGGAAGGACGCAAGTAACGTGTCCGGAACCGCGGAAGCGTCAGAACCGCTTCTTCCTGTCGTCCCTGCGGGGGCGGTCGCCCCAGCGTTCACTACGGTCACTGCGGAAGCCTCCGCGGTTTCCCCTGAATCCGCCGCGGTCGCTCCGGTCCCGGTCTCCGCGGTAGCCGCCGCGGAAACCTCCGTTGCGGCGGGGCGGACGCGGCCCGTCGGAATATTCCGGCGTGCCCTTGTCCTCGCGGACGTTGACCTCATACCCGCAGACGGTGGCCGTAGCCAGGGCGTCCAGGAGCTGGGGAGCTACGGAAGCGTCCACCTCAATCAGGGAATGCTTGGGGAAAATCCGGATATCGCCCACGGCGCCCTTCTCCATTTCCACCGTATTGTAAAACAGTCCGGCGATGTCCTTGGGCCGCAGGCCGATCATCTTGCCGCCGTTCATGAACAGCGTGACCGTATCCCCCTTGTGCTGCCAGGAATCTCCCTTTTGCGGGCTCTCCGCCTCTTCTCCGGGCTGGGATACATGGCGCGTCCTGCGGGCGGGCTTGTCCTCCGGAATGGGCTGTACCTCCCGGTGCGTGCGCTCCCGGAGCAAATCAAACAGGGCGGCGGCCATGGCTTCCGGAGCGGCTTCCACTTCCTTCAATTCCTCCGGCAGAACGGCATCCGGCTTGAGGCGTTCCAGAATGTCATCCACCAGGGATTCCGTCCGGAGCTGGTCCACCTGAACGGCGGTCAGAACGGGTTCCGGAGTCAGCTTGACGCCGATGAAGCGTTCAATGCGGCTCATCAGGGAAAAATCACGGCGCCCCATAAAAGTGATGGCCTTCCCCTGCGCCCGGCGCGCGCCGTGCGGCCGATGCGGTGCACGTAATCCTCCGGATCACGCGGCAGTTCAAAATTCACCACGGCATCCACATCGTCCACATCCAGGCCGCGGGCGGCAATATCCGTAGCCACCAGCAGACGCAGGCTCCCCTTGCGGAAGGAATCCATCACGCGCTCCCGCATGATCTGGGGCATGTCCCCGTGGAGACGGTCCACGGGATAACCCCGGGCCGTCAGGCCGTCCACGATGTCGTCCACCACTTTCTTGGTATTGGCAAAAACCAGCCCCATCTTGATCTTCCCTGTGTCCAGCAGGCGGCTGAGCACCTCAATCCGGGAAGAAAACACCACCTCGTAATAAGACTGTTCAATGGTGGGCACCGTCAGCGTGGGCCGCTCAATGGTGATCTGGACGGGGTCCTTCATGAACCGGTTCACCAGCCGGTTGATTTCCGGAGACATGGTGGCGGAGAAAAACAGGGTCTGCTTCGTTTCCGGCATGAACTCCGCAATACGTTCAATATCTTCCAGAAAGCCCATGTCCAGCATCTCGTCCGCTTCATCCAGAATCAGCATGCGGAGATTGTCCAGCTTCAGCGCACCGGACTCCATCAGGTCCATGACGCGGCCGGGCGTTCCCACCACGAACTGGACCCCGCGCCGCAGGGCGTCCAATTGCGGGCGGAAGGAGGAACCGCCATAAATGGGAACGGCGGAAACGCCGTCCATGAACAGGGCCAGCTTGTCTACCTCCCGGCAAATCTGGACGGCCAGTTCCCGCGTGGGGCAAAGGGCCAGCACCTGGACATTCCGCTCCTCGGGATCAATGCACTCCAGGGCCGGAATGGCAAAGGCAAGCGTCTTTCCGGAACCCGTATGGGACAGCCCCACGATATCGGACCCTCCGATCGCAGCGGGAATCGCCTGCTCCTGAATGGCGGAAGGAGTATCGAAGCCGAGCACTTCAATGGCTTCCAGAATCTCCGGCGAAATGCCAAGCGTCGAAAAAGAAGATGTTTGAGTCATGGGGGAAAAATGATCTGTCAGAGTCACGGGAGAAGCTGAACATTATTCACACCTGTGTCCAGCCAAAAGAACGGAAGATGCCGTCAGATGCCACGATTTCCGCGGGGCCGCCTGCGGAGGGAAAAACCGCCTCCCCCCGCTTCTGGTCTTTACATTCACACACGGGGTTGCAACTTGCGGGGACGCATCTGCGTATGATACAAGTACCTGCCTCCGAATTCATGGATAAAACGCAAAACAACTCACGTTCCTCCCTGCTGGGAATTTTCATCAACATCCTGCTCCCGGTATTGATTCTGGACTACTGCAGCGCGGGCCCCGCCAATCCCCTGGAACGTCCGGCAGGGGAAAGCTTCTGGCACATCGGCCCGGTATGGGCGCTCGTTTTCGCCCTTTCCCTTCCCCTGGTCTATGGAATCCGTTCCCTGGTCGTCACCAGGAAATTTGACCTGATGTCCGGCGTAGGCATGGCCGGCGTGCTGCTGACGGGCGTCATCAGCATCTTCGTCATCGGGCCGGAGGGGCGCATCCACAGCGCCACTCCCTGGCTGTTTGCCGGAAAGGAGGCCCTGATCCCCCTCATCCTGGCGGCGGCGGTCGTCGTCTCCCGCTCCACCGGCTCCCCCCTTCTCAACATGTTCATTTACACGCCGGAGCTGTTTGACGTGCGCAGGATAGAACAGGCGGTGGCCGCCAACGGCGAGGAACAGACCTACCAGCGCCTGCTGGCAAACTCGTCCTGGATTCTGGCGGGCACGCTGGTTGCCTCCTCCATCGGCAACTTCTTCCTGAGCCTCTCTTTCATGTCCTCCGTCATGCGCCAGCCTGAGGCGGAACAGCAGGTGGCCTACAACGTGGCCATCGGCAGCATCACCTGGTGGGGCTTCCTGATCATCGGGGTGCCCATCCTGGTCGCCCTCGTCTTCATCATGACGCGCCTGATCAAACGGCTCGGACGGCTGACCGGCCTCACACGGGACGAACTCCTTCTCAAATAACCTGTTAAATCATGCATCTCCATACTCCATGCATCCTGGCTGCCGCCATCGCCCTGAATGCGGCTTGGGCGGCCGCTCCCCAATTCGACCGGGTATTCGGTTCCCACATGGTCCTTCCCCACGGGAAAAAGGTGCCCGTCTCCGGCACGGCTGATCCCAACAAGGAAGTAACCGTCACCTTCGGAAGCTCCTCCCTGAAAACAAAGGCGGATTCCAAGGAAAATGGAGCGTCACCCTGCCCCCCATGAAACCCAGCGCAGAGGGACAAACGCTGACGGCCACCCAGAACGGAGGCTCTTCCAAGCTGGACGACGTGCTGGTGGGAGAAGTGTGGCTGGCCTCCGGGCAGTCCAACATGCTGTTCCGCCTGAACCAGACCTCCACGGCCAAGGAAGACATAGCCGCCTCCGCGGACGAGCAGCTCCGCCTGTTCAACAACGTCCCACAGGCCCACACGAACAACGCCCCCTATTCCGACAAGGATTTTGACGCCGTCACTACGGACAAATTCTATAAGGGGGGCAGTGGGCCGTCAGTTCCCCCCCGCCACCTCGGGCCCGATGGCGGCCGTCGGCTACTACTTCGGCAAAAAACTCCGTGAAGGGCTCGGCATTCCGGTAGGCATCATCCATTCCTCCCTAGGCGGCTCGGAAATAGCGGCGTGGATTCCCCGGCAGGTCATCAATGCCAACAGCAGCTTCCGCACCCTGCGCAGCAACCACTGGCTGGACTCCCCCCTCATCTCCGACTGGGTAAGGGGACGCGCCAGAAAAAACATCTCCCCGCGTCTGGACCAGGGGTCTCCGGACCATCCTTACAAACCGGCGTTCCTTTATGAATCCGGCATCGCGTGGATGACAGCCCTTCCCATCACGGGCGTCATCTGGTACCAGGGCGAATCCGACGCTGAAATCATTGACAACGAACAGAACGGCATGCTGCTGAAAACCATGATCTCCTCCTGGAGGAAAGCCTTCCGCAATCCGGAAATGCCCTTCGTCATGATTCAGCTCCCCCGCATCAACGATCCGTCAAAAATCCGTGCCGGCTGGCCGGAATTCCGGGAATTGCAGGACACGGTAGCCAAAACCGTCCCGCAGGTCTACAGCGTCAACACCATTGACCTGGGTTCCACCAACGCCGATGTCCACCCCCCCTTCAAGCGTCCCGTGGGAGAACGCGCGGGGAACACGGCACTCAACAAGGTTTACGGCAAAAAGGTTCCCTGTGAAGGCCCCTCCTTCAAAGCCTTCAAACCCTCCGGCAGCGCCCTTCTGATCCAACTGGAACACGCCAAAGACCTGACCACGACGGACGGCAAGGAACCGGCCCAGTTTGAAATTGCCGGGGCGGACGGCGCTTACCATCCCGCCACGGCGGAAATCACGAACAGGAAAGGCAGCACCGCTGTCATCCGCCTCACCTCCCCGGAAGTCAAATCCCCCAAACACGCACGGTACTGCTGGAACCGCTTCGTGGCCCCCAACCTGGTCAACGGCGACCAGCTCCCCGCCCGCCCCTTCCGCACGGATGCGCCCACTGCTAAAAAATAACCCTTCTCACTCCACCATACCATGAACCTTCATCTTCTCTTCGCTTCCCTGGCCGCGGCCCTTTCCCTGGGCACCGCGGCACAGGCCGTCCCCACCAAAGTAGCCTGCGTGGGGGACAGCATCACCTTCGGCTCCGGCCTCAAACCCGGAGATGCCCGGTATCCGCAGGTGCTCGGCACGCTGATGGGTCCGGACTTTGACGTCCGGGGATTCGGCAACCCCGGAAAAACGGCGGGCGACTATCCGGGCCAAGTGGGCCGCTGGTACGGCAGCACCAAGGAACACAAGCAATCCCTGGAATTCAAGGCGGACGTTTACATCTGCAACCTGGGCATCAACGATACGGGCCGCTGGTGGGACCCCAAGCTGTTCGCCAAGGGTTATGACGACCTGTTCAATGCCTGGAAATCCGCCAATCCCAAGGCCAGATTCTTCGCCTGGGGCCTGCTGGGTCCGGACTACCGCGGCCCGCTCAACAAAAAGGCGTTCCCCGGCAACTGCTACCCGGATGTGCGCAAATACGCAGGCTCGGACAACGGCTCCGCGGCCAACCGTCCGGAAGCGGAAAAACTGATCGCCTCCGTGGCGCGCAAGCACAAGGTCGGCCTCTTTGACGCGCTGCACCCCCTTTCCGATCATCCGGAATGGTATGTGGACGGCCTGCACCCCACGGAGCCGGGCGCGCGGCGCATTGCTGAAATCACCTTCGCCAAGCTGGCAAAAAGCATGAAGCTCAAGCAGCCCGCCCCCAAGCTGGAACCTGGCACCGGCAACGTGATTATCAACAATCCCGGAGACTCCGGCATCCTGCTGGACGGCTGGAAGCTGACGGACGGCTCCAATACGCTCGTCTTTGAAAACGCCACCGTCATCCACCCCAAAGACAGGCTTATCATCACCATAGGCGCGGAAACTCAAAAGGACCCGACCAAGCCCCTGGAAATCAAATCCGCCAAATCCCCCTCCGCCTTCCGCCTGATTCCCGCAAAAAAGCATTGAACACCCCTTGAAAAACCTATTGAAGAGGCTGTCTGCCAGCCTCTTCAATAAGAAACATTATCTCCTTCTCCACCCGCGCGCGGCAGTATCTGCCGTCAGGCCGGAAACTGCGGAAAGTGCCCGGCTTCTCCTCAAACGGAACGTCCGCGCAGCAGGCCGCTTCCTCCTGGTTCCGGATATTTCATTTCATCCTATTTTATTTGAGCATTTCTGCCGCACGAACGGTCTACAGTGCATGGAACAAAATAAATGCAAATCATCCGCGTGCTGCCTGCTGGGCTCTTTCTCCACCAACACCAGCATGGACTTCGGCGTCCTATTGCTGCGCCTGGGCGTAGGCGCGATGATGCTTGTGCACGGCATCCCCAAGCTGGGAATGCTCATCAGCGGAAACTGGGCGGCTTTCCAGGACCCGCTGGGAATCGGCAACTTCCTGTCCCTGCTGCTGTGCGTAGGCGCGGAATTCGGATGTTCCATCCTCATCTTCCTGGGGCTCTTCACCCGCCTGGCCTCCCTTCTCCTGATCATCAACATGTGCGTGGCTCTCTTCCTCGTCCTGGGCCTCTCCGGCTGGGGCGCACAGGAGCTCGCCGCCATCTATCTGCTGATTTACCTGACCCTCTTCTACACGGGACCGGGCAAATTCTCGCTGGATGCCTGGTGGCTCTGGCGCGACTGCAAGATAGAAGTGGAATAAAAAGGCTTCCTCCTGCGCGGCCTATGGCAAAAATACTTCTTTTTTCACTCGCCGCGGCAGGAGCCTTCCTTTAGGATGCTGGCACACCCAGTCCATCCGTTCAATGTCCGGCAAACTAACCTACAAGCAATCGGGGGTCGATACCAAAGAAGCAGCCGCTTTCGTATCCGACATCAGCTCTCACGTTAAAAGAACGCAAAAGCAGAGATCCCTGCACCAGGCCTTCGGTCTTTTTGCCGCCGCCTATGACCTGAGCTCCTACAAGGAACCGGTCATCGTCACCGGATGCGACGGCGTAGGCACCAAGACGGAAATCCTTTTCGAACTGGACATGGTGGAAACCGCCGGCAAGGACCTGGTGGCCATGAACGTCAACGACATCCTCACCACGGGCGGAGACCCTCTTCTTTTCCTGGACTACCTGGGCATCTCCAATCTGGAACAGGAACGTACCCGCATCACCCGCCTGGTGGCCGGCATGTGCGACTATCTGGAATCCTGCAACTGCATCCTGGCCGGCGGAGAAACGGCGGAAATGCCCGGCGTGGTTCCGGAATCCATCGTGGAACTCTCCGGCTTCTGCATCGGATGCTGTGAAAAAAGCAAGCTGATCGACCCCAAGACCGTCCGCCCCGGAGACGTATTCATCGGCTACAAATCCGACAGCTTCCATGCCAACGGCTGGAGCCTTATCCGCCGCATTCTGGAGGAAAACCCGGACGTGGTTGATGAAGAGGAACTCCGTTCCCTGTTGCAGCCCACCCGCCTGTACCATGACGTGGTGGCGGACATGCGCCGCTTCAACGTCATCCCGAAGGCATACGCCCACATCACGGGGGGCGGCCTTCCGGAAAACCTGGAACGCTTCCTGGGCGACTACGGCGCGGACCTCACCATTCCCTGCTGGGACAACACCGCAGCCCAGAAAATCCTGAAGCATGTGGACCCGCAGGACCGCTTCAACACCTTTAACATGGGCATCGGCTGGGTAGCCATCGTGAAGCCGGAGGACGTGAAAGCCGCGCTGAAGGCAGGCCCCGGCGGCACCGTCATCGGCACGTTGAGAGAAGGCCGCGGCAGTCATGTCAAGGTACAGGGCGAATAGAGAAGGCACCATCTCCTTGCAGCGGATACACCACACTTACAGGACAATCTTTTCATCACAATCCCATGAGCGATTTTCTTAAACACGAGTGCGGCGTAGCCGCCATTCGTCTGCTTAAGCCTCTCTCTTATTTTCAGGATAAATACGGCTCCACCCTCTGGGCGTTCAACAAGCTGCTCATCCTGATGGAAAAGCAGTACAACCGCGGCCAGGATGGCGCGGGCATCGGCTGCGTGAAACTGAACATGCCCCTCGGCCAGCCCTACCTGTTCCGCACCCGGGACGCCAGCAAGGACGCCCTCACCACCATCTTCAACGGGCAAATCAAGAAGCTTAACAAAAAAGTCCGCCGCGGCCAGGTCAACCTGAAAGACGCTGAAGACATTAAAAACAACTTTGACTACGGCGGGGAAATCCTGATGGGGCACCTCCGCTACGGCACCTCCGGCCTCTTTGACGAAGGCTCCTGCCATCCCTACCTGCGCCGCACCAACTGGCCGACGCGCACCCTGATGGTGCTGGGCAACTTCAACATGACCAACACGCCGGAACTGAACCAGCGCATGATTGAGCGCGGCCAGCATCCCGTCTTCGGCACGGACACGCAGACCGTCCTTGAAGAAATCGGCTACCATCTGGATGAAGCCCATACGGACCTTTACCGCGCCCTGCGGGACAGCGGCATGCCCGGCCCGGAAATCCCCCATGCCATCTCCTCCCGGCTCAACATCCAGGAAATCATTCACAACTCAGCCAGGCAGTGGGACGGCGGCTACGCCATCATGGGCGCCATCGGCAACGGGGACTACTTCTGCCTGCGGGACCCGCACGGCATCCGCCCCTGCCACTACCTGATTACGGATGAATTCATTGCCGTGGCCTCTGAACGCGTCCCGCTGATGACCGTCTTTGAAGTGGAAAGCGAACAGGTGCAGGAACTGCCGCCGGCCAACATGCTTTCCATCAAGGCGGACGGCACGCACGTCATCACGGAATTCACCACGCCCCTGAAACCCACGCCGTGTTCCTTTGAAAAGATATACTTCTCCCGCGGGAACGACCCCATCGTGTACCGGGAACGCAAGGCCCTGGGCGCGGCGCTGACCCCGCAGATCGTGGACTCCCTGGAAGACCGCTTTGACAAATCCGCCATCACCTACATTCCCAACACGGCGGAAACCGCCTACTACGGCCTGCTGGAAGGCCTGCGCGTCTACCGCCGCAAGCGCGTGCACGCCCAGCTACTGGAAGCCCTGAGAAACGGGACCCTGGATGAAAACATGCTGGACAGCGCCATCCTGAAACGGTGGCCGCGCGGTGAAAAAATCGCCCACAAGGACATCAAGATGCGCACCTTCATCATCACGCAGGAAAAGAGCCGCGCGCAGCTTGTCTCCCATGTATATGACCTCACCTACGGGGCCGTGGGACCGGAAGACGTGCTCGTCGCCATTGACGACTCCATCGTCCGCGGCACCACGCTGAGAAGGTCCATCCTCCGCATCCTGGGCCGCACCAATCCGCGGAAAATCGTCATCGCCTCCACCGCTCCGCAAATCCGGTATCCGGACTGCTACGGCATTGACATGTCCGAACTGGGGAACTTCATCGCCTTCCAAGCGGCAGTCTCCCTGATCAAGCAGCACGGGCAGGCCCGGTTGCTGGAAGAAGTATACAAGGCATGCAAGGAGGAACTGACCAAGCCCAGAGAAGAACGGCGCAACTGCGTCAAGGCCATTTACGAAGGCCTGACGGACGCTGAAATCTCCCGTGAAATCACCCGCCTGGTCACTCCGCACGACGCCCCGTGCCCCGTGGAAGTCATCTTCCAGACCATCGAAAACCTGCATGAATCCATAGAAGGCCCCTGCGGCGACTGGTATTTCACCGGAGACTACCCGACTCCGGGCGGATATACCACAGTTAATGTGGCATACATGCGCTGGTTTGAGGGTAAAGGGGGGCGTGCATACGATTTGCCCTTGTAGCGGGTCCCTATTTTTGGGTATTCTGCTGCTAATATGTCGGGACCCATTGCATATACGACCTTGGAAGACACTGAACTGGTCGCCAGGGCGCGGGAGGGAGATTCGCGAGCTTTTGACGAACTTGTCATTCGCCACAGCCGCAAGCTCCATGCCACCCTGTACCAGATGACGGACAACTACGACGATGCCTATGACATCGCCCAGGAAGCGTTCTCCAAAGCCTACCGGGCCTTGCGCTACTTCAACGGACAAAGCGCCTTTTATACATGGCTGCACTCCATTGCCGTCAACCATGCCAGAAACTTCCTGAAAAAACGCAACCGCAGGATGACCTACAGCCTGGACGACGACGAGTACGGCGACCATACGGAAAAGGACATGAACATGGCTGACGAAACGGACGGAGCGGACCCTGAACGACGCACCCATCTGAACGAACTTCAGCTCAAGATTAATGAAGCATTGAAAAAACTATCCACCAAGCACAGGGAAGTCGTTGTGCTTCATGATGTAAAAGGACTCAACCACACGGAAATATCCGCCCTTCTGGGCATCTCTGAAGGAACGCTCAGATCACGTCTGCATTATGCCCACAAGGAGCTGCAAGGCCTGCTGGCGGAATATCTGAGTTAACGGTGGAAAAATATTGAACATCGGTTCCCTCCGCCCTGTCAAACGCATAGTCCCAGATTCGGGACTAAAACACCCTAACCTTTATTACACTTAACATCAACGACGATGGATAAACAATCCACAGAACATAACGAGGAAACTCTGGTTGCCATGCTGGCATCTTTCCGTAAGGAAGCTTGTTACCATGACAACTTTGAAGAAGATTTCCTCCGCAATTTTCATCTTAGAAAGGAAACCGATCCGGCTACCCACTCTGCTTGGAAATTGTTACTCGAACGCCTGGACAACTATCTGCAGAACTTTCGTGGCTGGCAGTGGGTCTATGCTTCCATGTCCATCGTGACATTGGCTGCGGTAGGCGTTATTATCGCATCCGGGAACATGGATGATCCTTCCGACTCTTACGCATCCTCCACCAAGGATAAGGAAGAGATTCTCCTGAAGGAAAAAGCGGTTCCCGTAAGTAAGGAAACTATTGAACAACCCTTAACCGAAGTCGCCCCTGCGGAAAAACCCGAATTCACCACGGGAGCGCCTTCATATGAAACATCGGCCAACGACAATCAGCTGAAAACTGATTCCAATACCGATAAAAACCGGTATCCCGAGTTCTCATCGAGATGTAACAATCCATGATGAACCTGGCTCCGATATTGGCGGGCATAGCCGTTGCAGGCTTGATTTATCAAGCGGCGGCCGTGCCTGCCCCTTTTAAGGTAGAAGCCATTCCCCACCAGGCGGAAGGAGAGCCGTACACGGCCATGGCGGCGCAGGTCGGAAAAGACATGCTCGCCTCCCCCTGATTCCCTACCGGGTCTTTAAAAACGGCGGTGTGACCTACTACCTTGGGGACAAGGACACCCCTCCCCTTCAGGTATGGGCCCAGGAAAAGCTCACGGGCCTGACGATTTTCAAGGTGGATGCTGCCCGCATACACGACGGGCAGGCAGTTGTGACGCCCTCCGGCCTTCTCAAGCGCGGCGACAAGCTGGCCTTTGCCAGCAGCCGGAATGAAACCACCCTGGGAATTTACGTGGGCATGGAGCACTCCATAGGAGACACCAGCTTCCCGCTGCGTCTTGTCCGCGCCCAATTCCCCAAACTGGCTGCGCCGCCCATCGGCCAGCCGTGCTATGACGCTGAAAACCGTCTGGTCGGCATCGTGCTGGGAGTTTCCCGCAAGGGAACCTGCCACCTGCTGCCCGCCCAGGCCATCTCCTTCCTGGCAGCCCATCCGGAAGCCAAGAGGGTGCGCCTGGGATGCCTGCTGGATATCAATGCCTCCACTCCCGTCATTGAAGGCCTCATTAACGGAGGCCCTCTCGCGCGGGGAGGCATCCAGACAGGAGACATCCTCATCAGCATCAACGGCACGACCATTAACAACTACGGGGACATGCTGGATGCCACCTATTACCTCACGGGGGAAAAGCCTCTGACCGTTGAAGTCATTCGCGGCACCCAGGTGGTAAAAAGCAGGGGCATCATCCCCACGCAGGACTCCCGTTAATCCGGAACCCCGGCTCCCAAGGGAATGCCGGGGTTCGGAACGGTCCTTCTCAAAATCGGCCCGTGCCTTGTTTCAGGCTTGAACTAACCCGCCGGCGCACTTAAAAAAGGGCGTGCTTCAAATCGTCTTCAATAAAATCAGCGCTGCGGAAGTATCCAGCATCCCCACCCTGGAACAACTGGACCTGCTCGGGGACTTCCAGGTCTCTGAATCCACCCTCCAAACCCTTGATGACGCCCGCTTCGGCAAGATGGAAAAGGATGGCAAAATTCTTTACCGCTACGTAGCCAGGGACTACCGCATCTACTTTGAAGTCATTGAAGGCAAAGTGGTCGTCCACCGCGTTCTGCACGCCAACAGCCTGAACGACTTTCTGTTCCGCACCAACATCTCCCCGACCGCAGGGGAAGATGAAATCCTGAGCCAGTCCAAACACTTCTGGAAACTCATTGACGAAGGCAAAAAAGCCTCCAAAGCCTGACCCCTCCCCACCCATGGCCTGCATCATTCTGGGCATCACCGGCTCCATTGCCGCGTACAAGGCGGCGGACATCGCTTCCGCCCTCGTCAAAAGCGGGCATGAGGTGCACTGCGTCTGCACGGCCAAGGCCCTGGAATTCGTTACAGCCCTCACCCTGCACACGATATCCCGCAATCCCGTCTTTTCCTCCTTTGAGGATGAAAAGGCGGACTGGGTTCCCCGCACATCCAACTGGCCCAGCGGGCGGCTTCTGCTCGTGGCCCCCGCCACGGCCAACACCATGGCCAACTTCGCCCACGGCTTCGCCCCGGACATGCTCACCTCCCTCTATCTGGCCTGCCAGGCCCCGGTGCTCATCTGTCCAGCCATGAACGTCCACATGTGGGAACACACGGCCACGCAGCAAAATGCGGCCGTCCTGAAACAAAGAAAGGGCCACTGCATTCTGGGGCCCTGTGAATCCGGCGTGCTGGCCTGCGGAGCGGAAGGAGCGGGAAAACTGATGCCAGTGGACCTGATTGTTCAAAAAACGCTCTCCCTCCTGCCGTAACGGCGGCATAAAATTACTCCATGCCTGTTTATTGGTTTGCCCCGGGAGAACTAAATCTTTTATCATGGACATTATGAAAATGCTCCTGTTCTTCCTTGGCTCCCTCATGCTCTGCTCCTGCGGCCCGGACAAGTATCCCGTCAGCTTCCACATGGAGACGGGAGCGACGGACAGCAAAAAATTCGCCTTTGAGCGGGACGGGCATTACTACAGCAAGGCTCCCTTCATTTCCCAGAAGGACATTGAATCCTACTACTCCTTCCCGGCAGAGGACAATACCTACGGCATTGTGGTCAATGTCAGAAAAGGCCTGGACAGCCGGGTGGAAGGAGTAACCGCCGCCAACCTCGGCAAGCAGATACTGCCGGTCGTCAACGGTCATGCCATGCAGCCTCTGCGCCTTTACAACAAACCCGTTACCTCCGGCAAACTGGCCGTCATGGGCGGCTTCTCCCCGGCGGACCTTGCCGCCATGGCGGAATTCATTCCTCCGGCGGACCCCAAGAGGGAAGAGCCCATCAACAAGCTGGCCGCCGTCACCAAGCCCCTTCTTCCCATCAAGGACCCCACCCAGGAAAAGAAGGAAGCCAAGGAGCCCGAAGAACATAAGGACCGCACCGTGGTCAGCACCCGCCGGGGGCGGATCTGATCCAGCACCCCTTGTATGAGCATGCACGGCAAGTTCTTCCCTTCCCTGATCGGCATCCTCTTGTTCTTCTGGAGCATGCCATTCCTGATGGCGGATATTGTCGTGCGCTTCCCCACGGAAAACACGGCCCTGCTGGACAACCGTCCGCAGGACTTCTACATGTACGTGGACCGGAACTTTGAAGGGAAGAAATCCCAGCCCTGGGAGGCGGGAGCCTACGGCTTTACCCGGACCCTCGTCAGAACCCAGGCAGGCCCCGTAGCCGTCAAATTCCATGAAGGAATCGATATCAAGCCGCTCAGGCGCGACGCCTCCGGCATTCCGCTGGACGACGTGCATCCCGTAGCCGGAGGCACCGTGGTCCACGCTTCCGCCAACCCCACCCACAGCAACTACGGCCGCTATGTGGTCATCGAACACCAATTGGCGGACGGCCCGCTTTACAGCCTGTACGCCCATCTGGCTTCCGTCTCCTGCAAGGAGGGGGACCGGGTAGGCACCGGAAACGTCATCGGAAAACTGGGCTACTCCGGAGTGGGCCTGAACAAAACACGCGCCCATGTGCATCTGGAACTTTGCCTCAAGCTCCAGGACGACTTTGAAAACTGGTATTCCAGCCTGAAACTGGGTACCCCCAACCGCCATGGCGCCTACAACGGCCTGAACCTGGCCGGTTTTGACCCGGCCCCCGCCCTCATGCAGTGCAAGGACGGCGCGGAATTCTCCCTCTCCCGCCATATCTCCTCCCTGCCCGTTCAGTACGTCGTACGCGCTCCATCTACCGGAAGCCTGCCCAATCTTGTCAAACGCTACCCCTTCCTGCTGAAACCGGGACCGGCCAATCCCAAGTCCTGGGAAATCAGCTTTACGGGAACGGGAGTTCCCGTTTCCGTGACTCCCTCCGACCAGCCCTGCACGGAACCCTCCGTCATCCGGGCTGTTCCCCATCCCTTCTCCCAACTGTACAGGACCTGCAACCGCGTTTCCGGCTCCAGCAAGGATCCGAAGCTGACCGCCTCCGGCAAACGCTACATCCGGCTCATCTTCATGGGGCCTGAATCATAATCCTACGATGATGCACACCTTCTTCAGTCCCCGTTTTTCCCTTGCCGTTCTTACGTCCTGCGCGGCTTTCCTGCTCACCATGGGGGGCACTCCCCCTGCAGCCGCGGCAACACCTCCTCCGGAGGCTCCCCCTCTCGCAGGACAGGCAGGCCCTCCTGAAAAATAAAATACCAGCAGGGTCTGAAAGCCCTGGAAGACCGCCTGCCCCTGGAAGCCAGCAAGCATTTTCAGGAATGCCTGAACTCCAAAAATCTTCCGGAATCCCAGAAAGCCATCATCCGCCCCTTCCTGGCGGAAGCCCTGATCCGCGCCAGAAAAACGGAAGAAGGACTGACTGCCTGGGAACAACTTCCGGACTCCTCCATGAAATCATACTGGATGGCGGCGGGCCTCTTTAATAAAGGCTCCTTTACCAGGGCCCTGGAAAAACTCTCCTCCATTCCTGAAACGGACCCGCTCTCCCTCTACGGCTTCCAGCTGAAAGCCCAGCTCGCGCGCCAGCTTCAGGACCGGCAGCTTTTACTGGATGCCCTCACCAAGCTGGGGCAGGCGGAATCCCCCGCCATCTCCCGGACCGCGCACGTCCTTCTGGCGGACGTTCTGGTGAACCTGGGGCGCTATGCGGAGGCCGCCGCCATTCTTGAACAATTCAAGACGGGAATGGACGACGGCACGGCCAGGGACCTGCCCATGCGCTCTTATGCCGAACTCGTGGAAGGCAAACTGGCCGACAAACAGGGGAACCTGGACCAGGCCATAAAAATCTTCGCCGCCGTCATGGACAACAAGGCCTATCCGGGGAAAATCCGGGATCTGGGCCGTCTGGCCCTCGCCAGGGCGGAAATCGTCCGGGAGAAAAACAACCCGGAACAGGCGGAAGAGGAAACGCGCGCCCAACCTCAGGAAGAGGAAGCCCCACACACTGCCGGAACGGCGGAAGAACGCCTGCTGGCGTTCATTGGCGGCAAATCGGAATCCTCCCTGCTGATGGACGCCTTCAACATCCTGCTGGAGGAGGACATCTTCCGCACCAATCCCCAGGCGCTGGAAAAACTCACCGGCTGGGTGAATGCCAGGGATGCGGCCCGCCAGCCGGCAGCCATGTATGCCATGGGAAGCCTGCTTCTGGCAAAGGACGACCTGGCGGGAGCTGTCAAAATGGCGGAGGACGGCCTCTCCAAATATCCTCAGAGCCTTCCCGTCCAGACCCTTTCCCTGAATACCATCACCACTCTGCTGGACAAAAACCGCGTGGAAGACGCGGAACGCCTTATCTCCAAATATCCCGGAACGTCCCCCGGCCTCGTCTTCCAGCAGGGAGCCCTGGCCTTCCGCAAGGGAGACTACCCTCTGGCGCAGAGCCTCTTCCGGGAAGCAGCCCGGCGCGCCTCTGAAAAAACGGCGGAAAGCGCCCTGTTCAATGAAAATCTGGCTGCGCTGAACGCCAATGACGCCGCTGGAGCCGCCGCCCTGGTCAAGGAAGCCGCCGGCTCTGCCCAGCTCCGGGAACACATCCTCTTTGAACAGGCCCATTACGCCGCCAAAAGAATGAACCCCCAGGCTCCCGAACTGCTGGCGTCCTTCGTGGCCCTGGCGACAGACCCGGCCCTGAAAACCCAGGCCCGGCTGGACCAGGCGGAAGTAGCCCTGAACCTCAACCCGCCGGACCTTGAAACCGTGCAGGCCGTTCTTCCGCCGCTGGAAAAAGAACAGCTGACTCCGGAACAGACCATGCAGCTTGCGCGGCTGAACATCCTGGAGGCGGAAAGCCGGCAGGAATGGCCCAGCGCCATCCAGGCCTGCCGCCAGGCCATCGCCCTGGATTCGGAAGGCAAACAGGCGGACATGCTCTATCTCAAGCTGGGGGAACTCCTGTACAAGAACGGGGATTTCCATGAAGCGCAGCTTGTCCTCCAGCCCTTCCCCTCCAAATACCCTGGCAGCCCCCTCCAGGCGGCGGCCCTCTTCCTGGCCGGAAAAGCCGCCCAGCAAAGCAACACCGGTAATACGCTGAAAGCCGCCCTGAACATCTTCAAAACCCTGGGCGCAGGGGACACCCCCTTTGCGCAGCCCGCCAGGATAGAAGAAGCCTCCGTCCTGCTGCGCATGGGAGAAGCGGACCAATGCATCGCCGCTCTGGAAAACCTCCTTTCCTCCCCCCTTCCGCGCTACATGCGCCTGCTGGCCCTCTCCATCCAGGCGGACGCCTGGGTGACGAAGGAAGACACCCATTCGGACACCCTCCGCAAGGCCATCAACCTGTGCACGGAAATTCTGGACACCCCCAACCTGGGCCTGGCCTGGAAATTCAAGGCCCTCACCCAGCGGGCCCAATTCTACGAACGGATGAACGACCAGAAAAAGGCGCTGGATGACTACGCCTCCATCCTGGCCCATACGCCCAGCGGCAGTTCCGCCAACAAGCGCCGGGACTGGCACTGGTTCTACAATGCCGGTTTCGCCTCCATCCGCCTGCTGGGCCAGCTCCAGGACTGGGACGGCGCCCTGGCGCTGGCTAAAAAACTGGCGCAGACCTCCGGTCCCAGAGCCAGGGAAGCGGCGGCCTACGCGCGCCGCATCCAGCTGGAACACTTCATCTGGCAGGATGAACCGGAAAATGCCGCTCCAGAAACCGGAAAGCCGGAAACGCCGGCTCAAACCGCCAGTTAAGCCGCCCCCTCCCATCATGGACACTCCATCTACAGCCAAAAACTGGAGACTCAACGCAGCAGCCGTCATCATGGACGCCGACGGCTACGTGCTGCTGGGCAAGGACAACGGCCGCAACCCGTACTGGCACTTCCCGCAGGGAGGCGTCATTAAAAATGAAAGCATTGAACGGGCGCTCGCGCGGGAGGTATGGGAGGAAGTGGGCCTGCGTCCCACGGAATACACCATTGTCAGTCGCCTCCCCGGCCTGCGGTACAAATACCCCTCCGGCAACCGCAAAGTCACGCGCTGGATAGGCCAGGAGCAAACCTACTTCCTGGTGCGCTGCAAGGCCAGGCGCCCCAAGACGGACCTGCACCGCAGCCCTGAATTTTCAAAAACGAAATGGATACCCCTCCAGGACCTCAAGCTGGAGATGTTCCCCAAATTCAAAAGGAAAGTCATCAAGGACGCCCTTCAGCAATTCTTCGGGCCGGATTTTCCGGCCAAACCCGCCGCCATGAAAACCTCTTCCACCTCCTCTCCCGCTTCTTCAACGTTAACTTCGCATACAATGAACCGTTACCTGGTGCCTCCGGGCAAAAAACTGCGTTTAAAGGATTACTCTCCGGATGACAAATCTCTTTCTCCGGAACCAAGGAAGAATCCCTGGTTGAATTCGACAAGCTGAGGGAAGAACTGCAGGAACTGCAGAAAAAACTCTTCGCCCAGCACAAGCACAGGGTTCTCGTCATTCTGCAGGCCATGGACGCAGGCGGCAAGGACGGATGCGTCAAGCACGTCTTTTCCCGGGTGGACCCGCAGGGGCTGCACGTGGTTCCCTTTAAAAAACCTACTATTGAAGAACTGGACCATGACTTCCTGTGGCGCGTGCACAAGGAAGTGCCCGCCAAGGGGCAGATCGCCATCTTCAACCGTTCCCATTACGAGGACATCATCGCCGTCCGCGTGAAAAAAATCTTCCCGGACCCCGTCTGGAAGCGACGTTACAAGCACGTTCTGGATTTTGAATCCATGCTTGCGGAAGAAGGCACCGTCATCATCAAGCTGTTCCTGAATATTTCCAAGGCGGAACAGAAAAGACGGCTGGAATCCAGGCTCCAGGATCCGGACAAACTTTGGAAGTTCTGCATGGACGACCTGGATGACCGGAACCGCTGGGACGAATTCCAGACGGCCTATCAGGATCTCATTGAAAAAACGTCCACTCCGGATGCTCCCTGGTACATCATTCCGGCAGACCGGAAATGGTACAGGAACCTCGTCGTCGCCCGCCTGATGGTGGAAAAACTGCGCCATCTCCAGCTCACGTTCCCCACTCCCAACTTCGATCCGGCGTCCATTATCATTCCAGATTGATAAACTCTGTCATACCGATAACTAGTTTGTGCATCATAAAATTATTTTTGTACATTTCTCGGTATTCAATTGTCCCATTATTACAAAATCTGCATTATTCACAATAACAATCAAAACTTAGAATTTCTAACGCTTGACTGGGACAGTGAAAAATTGTTAGAAAACAACTTAACACCTAGAACGTGTAAACATTCTATATAGAAAAACAGAACCCAATGTATTTAGCATCCCAACGTAAAGAGTTCATTCTGAAAACGCTGGCCGAACATGGAGCCGCAAGAACCATTGCTCTGGCCAAACAGATGAAGGTCACGGATGAAACGGTCCGTAATGATTTGATTAACCTTGAGAAACGCGGCTTTCTCAAGCGCGTCCACGGCGGCGCTCTGGCCCTTACCCATAAATCCCTCCATGAAGACATTGTCACTCAAGACGATGTTTCCATAAGGATTGCAAAAAAAGCCGTCCAGAACATCCCCGCTTCCGTGGTCATGTTCATTGACAGCAGCACCATGGGCTACCAGATCTGCAACCACATTAATTCCAGGGATACGCACGTGGTTTCCAACAACCCCACGCTGCTGACCCGGCTTGAAGGCATTCCGAACCTGAGCTTCTACTGCACGGGCGGACGCTTCGACCGCGAAGCCCTGGTCTATGTGGGACAGGAAGCCGCCAAGGCCGCAGGTTCCCTGAGCATTGACATGGTTGTACTGACGCCGGACTGCTACTCCCCCAAGCATGGCGCCGGATACAAGAACATGCTTCAATCCGAATTCATCAAGAGCGTCATTCCCCCGGATGCCAAGGTGATCATCGCCATGCCTTCCACCAGCGTAGCGAACAACCCGGCATTCTATACCGTTGCGCCCTCACAGATCTCCATGCTCATCACTGATGAAGCCCTTTCTCCTGAAATGGCTGACCAGATTGAAAAGAGCGGCGTCAAGGTGGAGCTCGCCTGACGCCGGCCTGCTTTACAGGGGGCGGAAGTTCTTCGGAACTTCCGCCTTTTTTATGATGATCATATACTCTCTCCTTTCCATTCCGTCCAGTACTCCCGGCTTCCTGTCAGCTCGTCATCCCTGGAGCCGATCTCCTCAAATCCTCCACGCCTGTAGAACGCGCGGGCACGGGCGTTCTCCTCGTAAACGCCCACCGTCAGCATCCCCTTGCTGTGCTCCTTCACCCAGTCCAGCAGAGCCGTGCCTATTCCCTCGCACTGACGCTCCGGCGCCACAAACAGAGCGGCTTCTTCCCCTTCCCCCACCAGGCAGGCAAACCCGACAACACGGCCGCCGTCCCTGCACATCCATGACCCTTACGATTACTTAGGGATGCACCCTTACCGTGATTTATGGCCGGTCACACCATTTTTGAGCTGATAACAGTTTATACTTGACCATCCCCTGAATTTATCTGAAAAGAAAAATCGCTTATTTAGTATTTGGAAATGAGTAAAGGTAGGCTTGTTTCAGAATTGTATAAATAAACGAAAAACACCATAGATTTTCTGCAATAAACATGGAAAAGATTGCTGCTTCCCTGTTGGCGACAGCTGGTATTGCCTGCGCCCAAACATACAACTACGATTCCTCCTCTGAAACGCTTGTGATAACAGGCAAGGGGGCAATACGGTTGCCGACCGCATTACTCTGGAAGGACCAATAACCCCCGGGAGCACAGTCCCTGGGACTTCGGAAATATTCGGAGACACAAAAAAAAATTATCTTAAAAGACGTTTGGACATCTCACGATTCGATCCGCATTAAATATGTGGAGCCGACTTCTGAGGGAAACAACACGACGCTGAAATTAGAAAAAATTCGCGTTTGGGCGCATCGGGGGACTTTGATAAAGGCGGCACGGGGTTAATCCTTATTTTGGATTCCCAATCCAGTCTTGAACTATACGGGAACCGGCTCACCAACACAATCAGAATCGAAAACCAAGGCAACATAAGATGCACAAACGGCACTGTAAGTGCAAGCTCGTATTTGTGGGACAACAAGACAACCACAGGTTCTTCAGGCGTTCTGGGCGGAAGTGGATATTATAGCTTCGGGAACGTTTCCTCTATCGAGACTAATAAAGATTTCGGACTCATCAAGACCAGCGGTCAAATTACAGACCTCGAAATTTCGGGAATTTACACTGTGGACGGGAATTCCGCAAAAACAATCGACGACGACTCCTACATCGTGGGTGTGAACACGTCGAGCAGTTCTGACGGGCAGGCGATGACGATTTCGGGTTCACTTACAATCAATGCAAAACAAGGCACGGGGATAGGTATACTGGCCAACCAGCTCGGCAGCGACGACGTTTCGCTCAAAAATAACTATTCGGGCCAAATTTACGTGACAGCAAAAGACGCCTTCGGTGTAAAAGTTGGTAAAAACGCGGCCAAGGACCCCTCTGCTGCGGGCGACATCTACTCGCTTTCCGTGGGCGAACTCGACATCGAAAGCACAATCACTTCGGGCAGCACGCAGGGTGAAGCAACGGGTATATACGCAAAAAGCGTCAAGCGCGATTTGACAGCAAATGCAATCACAGTAAAGGGGTACACCAATGCAACCGGTATCCATCTGACGGAAGGCGGCCGCAACCTCACCATATCCGATATGCAAGTAAGCGCGGGAATCAGCGGCAACGCAGCAGGCATAATCGCCGCGCCAGGCAGAGATAACCCTGTTTCCACAGCCGGAAACCTCGAAAACATCAGGATAGATAATTTGGAGGTTTCAGGCGGCGCAGATGCCACGGGTATCTTTGCAAACTCCATTACAAAATCGGGCCAAAATGAAAACATCATAGGCAACATTACGGTTTCGTCTGAAAACGGATTGGCAAACGGTATTTTCGCCGACAACGCTGACATCACCCTCGGCGGCAAAATCCTATCCTCAAGCGAAAACTCCAACGCCTACGGAATTTGGACGGAAAACGACCTTTTCTTAAAAATGCTCGATGGTTCGGAAATCTCGGCAATCGCTGCAAACGAAAACTCCAGCGCCCAGGCAATCCGCTCGAAAAACCTCTATCTGACATTCGACGGCAGCGCGACGATAAATGGCGACCTCATGGCGGACGCCGGCATGGAGCTAAACAACGGAGGCAATGTAGTCGTCAACGGCAATATCGAGGGTAAACATCTTGCCGCAGAATCAACAATCGGCACGGTTTCAGGCAAAATGAAATTCGACTCGGTTGCCGGCCTGAACATTACCGCATCAGTGGGTTCGCTCGAAATCGGTACGTCGGGCGAGGATTCGGGGTATATTAAAGTCAACACAGTCGAGACATCAGCAAACATTTCAAACGCCGTTTTGGTGACAATCGAAAACGCAAACGGCAACGTCTCGTTCAACTCGGTTAATTCGGCGACGGTAAACAACGCCGTTGGCGACATCTCAGCAACAAATGTCACTAACGGACTGAACGTCGGCGATGTCGGCAACATCCGCGTAAGCGGTACGAATGTCAATGTGCTTGACGGCAAAACTGTGAGCGGCGACATCGTTTCGACGACAGACCTCATACTGTCAAACGAAGGTTCGGCAACACTCACGGGTTCAGTTTCGGCGGGCGGGAACAGACTTACGATAAACAGTGTCTTCGGCATAAACTCTTCAGCCGCGACCGTAATCAGCGCGGGGACACTCGGGGGCGCGGGCTTGCGCGGCACCATCAACAACCACTACGACAACATCTTCGGTTTCTCCGCAACCGACGACTCTTCGGGAAGCCTCACCGCCGCAACCGCCTTGAAAGGAACGCACGACGTCGTCTCGAACAACATTTCGGGCATGATCGACGGCGACTTGGATCCTTTTGAAAACACCTACATCACCGTGAAGTACGTCAACGTCGGCAGCAATGTCGGCTACGAAATCAAGAAGAACACCTATCTTGCCGAAGCAGTTGCGACAAACGAATTCGAAAAGGCGTTGGCAAAAACCTACGACGATCTTGAATACATCGACGGCGACGACGCGGCGAACGAGGCGGCAGTTACCAAAAAACGTAATTTCGCCGCAATGGTAAAAAGCGGCACACTGGGTGCGATACTTCCGCAGTCGGTAGTGCACAGCGTGCGCATGAACATGGATCTTGCCGACATAATCCACCTCGACACGCTCAACCGCACGAGCGCGGCAATCGACGGCCTCGGCGCAAAAAGCAGCGGCACGGAAGTTTCGGGGGGGCGTTTTTCAGGCATTACCGTCCGCAACATAAACAGGTTTGCCACCTACGGCGGCGATGAAAACATGGATGGGTCGAGCGACTATATTTCGGGCGGCTTGGTGAATTTTGAATACACGGCGGGTAACACGTTTCTTGCGGGCTTCGGCTTCGGCGGTTTTCAGGCAAAATCGTCAGGCAAGGGCAACTGCGGCAAGGCGGAAACCCAAAGCCTTGCGGTCAACGCCTACACCGACTGGCGGTTCTTCGGCAACTTTGACTGGTACTTCGGTGCAACCTATGCTTTCGGCATGAACAAAGCCGAAAGGATGAACATCCTGAACAAAAGCAAAGCCGATTGAATTCAAACCTCATCGGTGTCTTCACGGGCGTTCGATACGCGTGGAAGCCTTTTGCCGACACCGGATTTTACCTGAAACCCACAATCGGCGTAAACGCGGACTTCCTGATGAACCCGTCGTTCACGGAAAAAAGCGGGGAAGAACGCATGAGCGCGGAATCAGAAAACTATACAAGCGTGAAGTCGCTTGTGGGAATTGAGGGCACTTACGCGTTTTCAAACGGCTTCTACTTTACGGGCAGAATGTTCTACACGCACGAATTTTGCGACGACCGCTACGGAGTAAATGCCATGCTCGGCTCTTCCTTCATAAGGGTAAGGGGCTGGAAAATGGACAGGGACGCTGGCGTATTCGGCGCAGGCATCGGATACAGCATCACGGAACAGTGGAGCGTCTATGCCGACTATGCCGCGGACGTTTCGGACAAAGTGCGCCACAACGTCAATATGGGCGTCACGTTTAAATTTTAAGTCGATTCGCGAATGAGCAAAAAATCTGCAATATATTTCTGCCGCAATAGAATCGCCTCATAAACATCTGTAAAAGCATTGATAGGGAGGGAGCCGCTGTTACTGAGCTCCGGTGTCATGGAACACAAACGGCTTTCTGTAAAAGCGCCCCAGCCTCTCAGCCCTTCCATTCTGGCCTGTACACGAGCACCGGGCCGGTACGCGAAGACTGAACGCCGCGCACCTTCCGAACGGCGGAGCCCACCAGGGCGGCAGCCTGTTCCACCTCCTCCTGCGTCGTCATGAAAGACAGGGAAAAACGCAGGGGAGGAACGTACCGCCTCATCAGACAATCCCATGGCCGTCAGCACGTGGGAAGGCATCGGCTGCAGCGTATGGCAGGCAGACCCAGCCGAACACAGCAGGCCGGCAGGTTCCAGCAACAGCATCAGCGCTTCCGCCGTACATCCGTCAAACGCCAGATTGGAAGTATTGGGAATACGTTCCGTTCCGCCGGAATGCACCGTCACGCCGCCCACCTGTGCCCGCAGGAGAGACTCAAAAGAATCCCGCATCCGGGACAGCCGTCCGGCGTCCTCCTCCAAGTGCCTCAATGCCGCCCGCGCCGCCGCACCAAAACCAATGATTCCCGGAACATTCTCCGTGCCGGACCTCAAACCGTACTCCTGCCCCCCCCCGAACAGCAAAGGGGAAAAAGGAGCCCCCGCTCTCCTGTACAGACATCCAATCCCTTTGGGGCCATGGAATTTGTGTGCGGATACGGAAGCATAATCCACTTCCATTCCATGCAAATCCACGGGAATTTTTCCGGCGCACTGCACTATATCCAAATGCACGGGAACTCCATGTTTCCCGGCGGAGGAACACAAAACCGCCGCATCCTGCAATGCGCCTGTCTCATTATTGGCCCAGGCAAAAGAAACGCCGGACACGCCCCCTGCGCACATGGACTCCCATTTTTCCGGAACCGCTCGCCCTTCCCTGTCCACGGGGCAGACACAGCCGCTGCCCAGGGCCAGGGCCGTCTTCAAGGAGGCGTCATGGTCCGTGGACAAAACGCCTATCCCTCCCTCCCGCTCCCCGGCCATCTGGCGGAAAGCCATATTAGACGCCTCCGTTCCGCCGGAAGTAAATACAATTTCCGAAGGAAATGCGCCCAACAGGGCGGCAACGGCCGCACGGGCTTCCTCCACCGCCTCGCGCACGCTCCTGGCGCAGCCGTAACCGGCGGACGGGTTGAAAAACCGTTCTTTTAAAAACGGCTCCATGGCCTCGTAAACCTCCGGGGCCAGCGGTGTGGTAGCGTTATTATCCCAATAAATCACGCCTTCATAACTCCCCCAATCGCGGGAAGGAGTCAAGCCGGAACATAATGCGCAGCTGCACAAGATCACTCTTCACTTTTACCCGTGATTCCGCATAATGCCTCTCATGCGTTTTCTTATCACGGCAGGCCCCACCAGAGAAGCTATTGACCCCGTCAGATACCTCACCAACCACTCCTCCGGAAAAATGGGGTATTGCCTGGCGGAAGCGGCTGTTCACGAAGGCCACAGCGTCCTTCTCATCTCCGGCCCCACTTCCCTGGACATCCCGCACGGCGTGGACTTCCTGCCGGTTGAATGTGCACGGGAAATGTATGATGCTGTCAAAAACCAGGCTCCCTACGCCGACGCCGCCATCCTCAGCGCCGCCGTAGCGGATTATCGCCCCGTTTCCGTTCCGGACCGCAAAATCAAGAAAACGGGGGAGCGCATGATTTTGGAACTGGAACGTACTGCGGATATTCTTGGCTCCATGCGCGCGGAATTCGGCTTCAGAGGCATTCTGGTAGGCTTCGCGGCGGAAACCCATGACGTGGAAAATTACGCGCGCGGCAAACTGGAACGCAAGCGGTGCGACATGATTGTGGCCAACGACGTGTCCCGCAGTGACATTGGTTTTAACTCCTCTGAAAATGAAGTGCTGCTCGTTTACCCGGACCGGACGGAGCTTTTGGAAAAAGCGCCTAAAACGCAAATTGCCTTTCAAATCATTGAGCGCGCATGCCGTCTCGCACAGGGAAAAGCTCCGTCATGGCGCACGGCAGACCCGTTCCACGCTTGAACCGGAAGAAGGTTTGCCCCACGATCCGATGTCGGCATGTAAATGCCGGCGGCCTTTCCCAAAACTACATTTTCCATTTTCATGCCCGTCACTCTTCAGGATTTAGGCTGGAACGACCACTTTCAACGCGCTTTCAACGCCGTCGCCAAACCCGGCTGGGTTCCGGGACGCCTCATCCGGGAAACGAAAATCAACTTCACCGCCCTGCTGGACGGCGGGGAAGACGTGGACGCGGTCGTCAGCGGCAAGCTCTGGCATGACGCCGCCACGGATGCGGAACTGCCCGCCGTAGGAGACTGGGTGGCGATTGACCCGGGGGGAGCGGGAGACGAAGCCGTCATACGCGCCATTCTCCCCCGCCAGACCTGTTTTTCCCGCAAAGCTCCGGGAAAAAGCAGCGCGGAACAGGTTCTGGGAACCAATGTGGACACCGTAGCCGTGGTGACGGAGCCGGGAACGGACTTCAACCCCAGGCGCATGGAGCGCTACTTTACGCTCATCCGCCGCAGCGGCGCCGCACCTCTCATCCTGCTCAATAAAACGGACCTTTTCTCCAGGGAGGAAGTGGACGAAGCCGTGCAGGCCCTGCGGGAACTCTCCCCGGAATGCTCCATCATCGGCATCAGCGCCCTGCACAACAAGGGAATCAAGGAATTCCGCAAATGCCTTTCCAGGGGAAAAACCATCTGCATCGTCGGTTCCTCCGGAGTGGGAAAATCCACGCTGGTCAATACCCTGCTGGGGGACGAATGGCTCTGGACGGGGGAAGTGAATGAGGTGACCGGCAAGGGACGCCATACGACCGTGGCGCGCGAACTGGTGCTCCTCAAACACGGCGGCCTGCTGATTGACAATCCCGGAATCCGTGAAATCCAGATGTGGACGGATGAACATACCCTGCGGGAAAGCTTTGCGGATTTGACGGAGCTGGCCCAGGAATGCAAATTTGCGGATTGCAGCCACGGCACGGATTCCGGCTGCGCCATCAGGAAAGCCGTGGAGGAAGGAACGTTGGACAGGGAGCGGTACTTGAATTTCCTGAATCTGGAAGATGAAATCGCCCGGCTTGCCAAACGTCAGAAAAAAAGGCAAATGAACGTGGAACGGGCCGGGAAGAGAGACCGGAAGGTACAGGCCCGGAATTATGAGGACCGCGTGGAACTGGAACGCCGCCACAAGCCCAACCACCGCAGCCATGACTGATTCTCCGTCAAATTGGCTTGTCAAACCGCAGAGGCGCGCTTACCAGTAAGGGATGCTCTTCCCATGCAGCCTTTTCCGCGCTTCCGCGGCCCTTCTGGCATTGGGCGCGCTTCCTCTCTCCAGCGGAACAGCCGGACCCCGCCCAGGCCAGGCCCGTCGTTTCCATCACGGACCTGAACCCCGTCCGGCTGACGAGAGACGCCCACAGCAAACTTCTTGTGGCGCAATGCACCATTAACGGCGTTCCATGCAATCTCATTGTGGACACGGCGGCCTCCCACACCACGTTTGACATCAAATTCATCAAGAAGAATTTCCCCGGCCTGCCGCTTGAAAACGCGCAGATCGCCCCCGGCTCCAACGTCAACACCGTTCCCCAGCTTTTCGCCATGAAGACCTTCTCCATCGGAGGGCTTCACATTAAAAACTTCTTCGGACTCGCCATGGACCTCACCCCCTTCAAAAAGATATGCAGGTCAGGGTGGACGGCATTCTGGGAATCAACTACCTGGGCTTCTCCCCGTTCCTGCTGTCCGTCAGGGATGCTTCCCTCCAATTTCTGGAACGCTCCCGCTTTCCCTCCCAGAACATGAAGCCGCTGGAAGTGGAACGCCACCCATCCGGGAATTTTCTATGTCCGCTGCTCCCGGGGAGGAGACGCCTTCCTGCTGGCCCTTGATTCCGGTTCTTCCCTTTCCCTGGCCCCGCTGGAACAGTGGCCCGCGGACCCAAATGGAAACCAGCTCACGGCCAAGGCCTCCGACATCAACGGACACAGCGGGGACCGCAACGTCATGAAGCTGGGCATACCCTCCACCCTCCGCATGGGGCCGGACTTCCAGATGGACGGCCTTTCCTTCGCCGTGACGGGAACAGGCGGCAGATGCCAGATAGGCGTGGACACCCTCCAGCACTTTGACATCATCATTGACGCGCCGCAGGGGGAAGTCTTCGCCCTGCCGCTCCATTCCAAGCCGGAGGCCCGCGGACAAAAGGCTCCCGCCGTTAAACGGGAATCTTGAGCATGATGCAGATCATGCGGATGGTGCGGGCCGTAGCGCCGAAATGGGCTTTCAGCGCCACCTGCGCGCGGGAGGACTGGGCATGGGCCAGCAGCGGATTGTCCAGCATCTCCTTGAGCACGTCCGCCAGACGCTCCTCATCGCACCGGGTAATGCCGTCCACGCCCTCAAGCAGCTGGACCAGCGCATCGAAATTCTCCATGTGCGGCCCCGTCAGCACGGGCACGCCGCAGGCAACGGCCTCCGCCGGATTCTGGCCGCCGTCCGCCAGAAAGCTCTTGCCGATCACGGCCACATCCGCCAGCGCGGTCCAATCCCTCAATTCTCCGGTCGTATCCGCAATGTAGCAGACATTGTCCTTCAGGGTTTCCGGAAGCTCGCCATCCGTCCGCAGCACGCACTGCCAGCCGCGGGCCTCCAACTCACGCACCACCGTATGGCGGCGTTCCGCATGCCGGGGAACTATCAAGGGGAAGCCTCCCGCCTTGCGCACGGCCTCCGCAATCAGCACTTCCTCCCCGTCATGCGTGCTGGCGGCCAGCACCACGGGCTTGCCGCGCTTCAGCTTGTCCAGAATGGCGGCAAACTCCGCATTGGTTTCCTTGCGCTCCGCCATCTGCTGGTCAAACTTGATGCTGCCCGTCACATGAATGATGGAGGGGCGCACCCCCACGGATTCAAACCTCCGGACGTCTCCCTTGTCCTGCACGCCCATGGCGTCCAGCGTGGAAAAATAATACCGTGACACCCATTTAAAAGCGCGGTAGCGGCTCTCGGACCTGGCGGACATGCGGGCATTGATCATCGCCATGGGAATGCCCCGCACCTTGGCGGCGCGGGCAAAGTTCGGCCATAATTCCGCCTCTACCAGCACAATGGCTTCCGGTTCAAAACGGTCAAAGCACCTCCCCGGCAGGCCCAGCAGGTCAAAGGGGGCATAAATTACGCGCACGCCGGGCACCTGGGCATTCACCGCCGTATCATGCCCCGTAGCCGTGCTGGTGGCCAGCACCGCGGAACCGCCGCGCTCCCGGAGCCACGCCCGGAGAAATTTGAGGGCCAGCACCACTTCACCCACACTCACGGCATGCACGTACAGCACCCCCTTCGGCTCCCAGTTGTAGGAAACCCGGTACAGGCCGAAGCGCTCCATCAACCCCGTGCCGAAGCCGCCGCGCCTCTTCTGCTTGAGCAGGTAGGAAGGCAGCGTCACCAGCCACCCGAGGGTGTACAGGACATTGTAACAGAAAGAGAACAGGAAGGCTTTCATCTTACTTCTCAGGCAATCGATAGAACAACAGCATATTTTTCCCGTACCGGCGGGTATCCACCAGGTCCAGGCCGTCAAACTCCGCGGCGCCTTCCATGCCGGTTCCCCAGCCTTCCTGCACTTCCGCAATAAACACGCCGCCGTCCTTCAGCAGTCCGGCAATTCCGGCCTCCGCCAGCTCCACAATAAAATCCCGGTCCGCCGGGCCCTTGCAGTAGGGGGGATCTGCAAAAACAATGTCGTACTTCCTGCCGGCCAGCAGCTCCCTTTTCACAAACTGCACGGCGTCTCCCTGGATGACGGCGCCGCCCTCCAGGCCGGTTTTGGCAAGATTGGCCTTGGCCGTCGCGCAGGAAAGCCGGGAAAAATCCACCATGCGGGAGCTCCCTGCCCCGCGGCTGAGGGCTTCCAGGCCGAAGGCTCCGGAGCCGGTGAACAAATCCAGCACGTCGGCATGGCCAATCAGCGGGTTCAGGATGGAAAAAAGGGCCTCCCTGACCCGGTCGGTCGTGGGCCGCACTTCCCCTTTGGGAACAGACAGTGCTATGCCGCCGGCCTTTCCGCTGATGATACGCATGTTTTTACCGGAATGAAAGGAACGTCTTGTTGTCCCTACTGGCGCGCCTTGGCCTTGGCCTTTTCCAGCAGGGGATCTCCCGTAATGCGGGTGATGGGGATGCGCAGCACGATGGACTGGTTGGCAATGGCAATATTATCCGGATTCTTCTCGGACATGTTGTAAACGAAATAGGTATATTTGCCGTCCTTGGTCTTGCCCGCGATAATGGTCTCCGGCAGGGTGGAAAGAATGGTCTTCTTGTCCATGGTCCATTCCTTGCCGCTCCATGCGCCGTACACGTTCAGATCGTCATAGGAAACGTCCCCTTTCAGGGCCAGGGCGCCGTTGGGGGAAATCCAGGATTTGGTATTGGAGTCATACTTCAGGGTGCTCATCGGCAGCGGTCCCTGCTGGGCCACCGCGGCCAGAGTCCAGATGCCGCGTTCCCCGGAGGCGAAAATGCCCACAGCTACGGGGGCCACTTCCTGCACCTGCTTCAGCTTCCAGCATTCCAGATACTTGGCATACTCATCCTTGGTCCAGCCCAGACGTTCGTCATACGGAACGGGCTGACCGGGAACGATCTGGCTGACGAGTTCCTTCTTGTCCTTGTCGGGCAGGGAGGCAAAAACGCCGTCAATCTTTTCCATGAATGGCTGAAGGCTTTCATCAAGCACAACGCTGACGGCGGAAGCTTCCGCCATTTTGCCGACCGGGAGATATTCATCGATTATTTCCGGCTTTTCTGCTGCGGACAGGGAAGAACCAGAACGGGGACCATCAGTGTTAAAGCCAGATTGCGGAGCGCTTTCATAACGTGTTCGTACATTTTACTCAACAAAACACCCTTGGCAAGAGTCAAAGTGAGTGTTATCCGTATGTACATCATGAACTGGAAGTTACTTTTCACTACCCTGGCCGCCGCTCTGAGCCTTGCTTCCTGCGTGTCCACCCCGGCATCCCGCATCCAGAAAAACCCAGCCCTTTTCAATTCCCTTCCGCCCAGCCAGAAAACGCTGGTGGAAGCCGGACAGATTGCGGAAGGCATGTCGCCGCCCGCCGTCTTCCTGGCCTGGGGAGACCCCTCCGCCGTCGCGGAAGGCAACCTTAACGGAAAATCCGCCACCCGCTGGATTTACTCTTCCCTCCAGCCGGTTTACACCCCGCCGCCCTCCTTCTGGGCCGGGCCCTACTGGGGAGGCCCCTATTGGGGACCGGGGTTCTACCGTCCCTATTACCCGTATTACAATGACGTCACCTACGTCCCGGTGGATACCGGCTACGTGCTGTTCATCAACGGCAAGGTGAAATCCTGGGAACGCAGGCGCTGATTAAAGAACCGGCAGGCCCGCACGGGATGGAATGCGGCGGCGCAGCAGACGGAGGGAAGCTTCCGCATGATGCGCCGTTTTTCTTTTTGCCATTCTTCCGCGGCCTTTTTTCTTTCCCTTCCGTTCCCGGACTCTTCGTTCAATCCCTGTCCCCGGACAGGGGGCGTTCCAGTTCCTCCCGGAATTCAGGGAAGAACGCCTTCAATTCCCCGGACACCTTCGGGTATTCCAGTTTCATTTCCGCCAGTGCCTCCACAATGGCGCACATGCAGACAAGCCTGGAATACCACTTGTTGTCCGCCGGCACCACATACCACGGCGCGTCCCGGGAAGAAGTATGACGTATCATTTCCTCATACGCCTTCTGGTACTGGTCCCAGAACTCGCGTTCGTGGATGTCCCCCTCTGAAAACTTCCAGTTCTTGTGTGGGGGTGTCCAGCCGCGCCAGAAGGCGCTTTCTCTGTTCCTCACTGGAAAGGTTAAGGAATATCTTCACGATGCGCGTCTTGTTGGCGAGCAGATGGCGTTCCAGATTATTGATGGATCTGTACCTCTCCTTCCAGAAGGCTCCCTTGGCATGGGCGGGATCAAACCCCTCCCCGCCAGAAATTCCGGATGCACGCGCACGCTCAGCACTTCTTCATAGTAGGAACGGTTGAAAATGCCGATCATTCCCCGCCGGGGAAGACGGGCCACGCACCGCCACAGGAAATCATGGCTCCGTTCCAGCGTGGAGGGCGGCTTGAAGCTGCTGACCACGCACCCCTGCGGATTGACTCCGCCCATCACATGCTTCACAATGCCGTCCTTGCCCGCACTGTCCATCGCCTGCAGCACCACCAGCAGCGCATAGGATTCGCTGGCATAAAGCACCTCCTGAAGCTGTTCCAGCAGCTCAATGCCCTTCTCCAGCTTGTCCACGGCTTCCTTCTTGCTGTCCTTGTCCAGCTTGCCCAGATCGCCCGGATCATAGTGGGATAACTTGAACCCCTTGCCGTCCGTCACCCGGTACGGCTCAATGAACTTTTTGCAGCGTTTGACCAGACGGGAAGGAATATCTATCATTCCGGTAATGACACCGTTCTGCGTCAAGACGTTGAAATAACCGTAAAAAACTCCGCCTTCCTCCCGGACGGCCATCCGGCCCCTGCAGCATGAAAAAAATCCGCAAAAGCCGGCTTTCCGCTGCAAAGGCGGAATGGCGCAGGGAAACGTCAATTCTCTATGCGCACCTGGTCCGCGGGAGTATTATCCAGCTTGCAGTCCTCAATGGACCATGTGCGGGGAGGCTGAACCTTGTTATTTTTAATCAGGATGTTGGCGCACCTCCTGAACTGGAAGGGCTTCTGCCCCCAGCCCCTGAAATCATTGTTGTAAATGATTTTGTTGTTGACGAATTTAAGGTTATCCGTGGAAATGGCAAACAGCAGCGGCACGTCGAACGTCTTGAACACATTGTTTTCTATCAGGACATTGCGGTGATAATAATCCTTCTGCTTGTTCAACTGCTTGACTTCCGGGTAAATGGAAATGACGGCGTTCGTGAACTGGTAGCGGGAGGTCAGGTTGTTGATGAAGGTATTCCTGCGGATCACCACTTCATGGCAGGCGCCGCTTTCATACCAGCCCTGGGCGTCCCCGGCCAGCAGAATGGCCGCGCCGGAGGAATGGTCAAACAAATTGCCCTCCACCAGAACCTTCTCAGGCGTCGTGAAAAGAGAACCGCGGGCGCGGTTGTTGCGGACGATGTTGTTGCGAAATACTACGGAAGGGTAAAAATCCGCATTTTCCACGGCGTCCCCGGCCTTGACGGACGGAGGCAGCGGTTCTTCCAGCGTGATCACCAGTTCCGTAGAACTCTTCTTCACGGCGGTTTTTACGGTAGCGGTGCTTCCCGGTTCAAGCGTAGGCCCGTTGATAAAACGGATTTTTTCACCGGGCAGGAACACTTCAAACCCCACCGCCTGGCGGTGCATGTACTTGCATTTCAGCGTATGGCCGTCCACTACCTCCGTCACGCCCAGGCAGGTGGAATGAACGTTGATGGCGTCATCCATCATTCCCTCGAACAAGGCTTTCTCCACCACGATCTCGCCCCGGGTGTTGGAAAAATGGGTGGCGTCCGCCCCGGCGGTGTGCACGCGCCCCGTCCCTTTCCTGACCATGACGCCGCCGCCCTTCATGTGGAAATCCTCCGACCGCTGGACCAGCAAAGCCATGCCCGTGCTCTGGTGCAGGGCCACATCATTCAGGACCGTCTTCCGCGCCCGGTAAACCACGCATCCCGGATGGGGGCGGTTATAATTCCGCAGCACCAGCGTATCCCCCGGCTTGATTCCCTTCTGCTTGAGGTTCCAGTCCAGCCGGAGGCGGTTCCCTCCGAGGGGTTCCACCCGGCCGTTCCAGCCCATGTCCGACGTATTGGCAATGATGTGCCCGGTCCCCTTCTCAAAGGCCATGCAGCTCCCCATTCCTTCCTCCCAGCCTTCGCCCAGGAAAACGAACCTGTTGTTCCTGATTTCATAGGGGTAGGCTTTTTTGTCTATTTCCACCTCCGTGGACCTGTCGTCCGCATTCAAGACACGCGCTTCCGTACAATAGGACCGTTCATAATCCACGGACAGACGGTTGATGCTGATGTTTTCGCTGTCCATGACCAGCAGGGGAACCACCTTGCCGTGAAACAGGAACAGGGAGCCGTTGCCCTCTACGCGGACATTCCGCAAATCAGTCAGGGTCACGCACACCGGATGAACCAGGGGCTGGTCATGGTTGGAGATATTGAAGCTCATGTTCAAGGCTCCCTCCGGATAAAAATGATAGACTCCCCTGGGGATGTTCAGCACGCCCCCTCCCTGCTTCCGCAGGGCGGAAATCGCGGCCCGCAGGGCCGGACCCTGATCTTTCCTGACGCCGGGAACCATGCCGAATTTGGCGGCATTCACCACGGCTCCCTTCATGCCCTGCGGCTCACCGCCCGTTTTCCAGACTAGGTCCACCCAGTCTGCGTGGTCATAGGAATTATTTTCCACCCGGTCAGCCACCAGGTAAAGATGCCGTATGCCGTTTTCCGCTACCGGAACGGAAAACTTTTTCGCAGGCATTCCCCTCTTCATCACGCCGGAACTCCATAAAACTTCGGAACCGCTCATTACACGGAATTCCACGCTGCCGTCTCCGTCCGTACCGTCGTCAATGCCGCAGGCCCCTTCCAGCTTCCACACTCTTGAGCCGCTGCCCTCCGGCACAGGGAGCGGAATCATGGATGTAGCGTGAGTGCCGATGCCCGCAGCGTATTTTTTACCCCCGATGCTCAATTCACCATTCTTGAAAGACCGGTCCAACCGCGTTTCCCCCACCTCCTGGCGGGCCATCAGCAGACTGGCGGCAGGCACTTTCACGGCTGCGGACCCGGATTGCGCCGCGCCTTCCTGCCCCCGGGATAGTGCCGGGAATGATCCCGCAACGCACGCTGCGGCCACAAAACTCCATGAAAACATCCGGTTAAACATATCCTTTATTATACCTTTTCCCCGGTTTTCTTCTATCAGAAAAATTCCAATTCCTGCAAAAGCCGCCCATGGAGAGAAAAGAGAGATTGCCTTCCTCCTCAAATTCGGGACACTCTTTCCATGCGACCAGCTTTCCTCCTCCTGCCCGGCATGCTGCTGACGCTTTGCGCCTGCGGGCGCGGCGGCGCCACGCTTGAAACGGATAACGTCCAGGCGGAATGGTTCCCCAACGGGAGCCGCACGGCCATTGTCCTGGATGGTGAAACGGAACCTGCCCCAGCACGGGAAATCCAGCGCGCAAACTCCGGCATGACTCTCTTATACAACTCCCTGGGTGACGGCAGAGGCGCCCTGGGAGTCAACGGAGCGCTTCCGGAAACGGCAACGGTTACGTACCGGCAGGGAACATCACCCGCCGTCCTGCACTTTAAGACCTCCTCCCGGGAAATACTCCTCAGCGGGGTGTGCCGCCTGGACGCGGAAGGCAAAACGTCCTCCCTGACCGGCTGGAGCTGCCAGGAACGGGGGACAGCCCTACCCCGCACCGGCACGGCCGGGACCATGACCACGGAAAATTCTGGACAATGAACCTCATGCGGATGCTGAAACCGGGAAAATGGAAAATCCTGAGCGCCCTGCTGGCCGGAGCGCTGGCCCTGGCGTGCGTCCAGTGTTCCGTCCGTTCCCTGGTGTACCTGCCGCCCCAGCCCAAGGACAAAACCGTGTATCTGGAAAAACGCGCCGCCTGGGAGCCCCACCGGCGCACTTTCCACCATAACGGGGCCCAGCTCAGCGGCTGGCTTATTGAAAAGAAGGGACAGCCCCTGCTGGTGTATTATGGAGGGAATGCCATGGACATCTCCATGATGCTTCCCTACCTGGATCGGTTCCCCCATGCCAAGCTCCTGGTCAACTACCGGGGATACGGTCTCAGCACCGGCACGCCCACGGAGCAGAACATCATGGGGGATTCCCTGGCGATTCTCGACTCCGTGCTGAAGGAAACCGGAAGAACGCCGGACGACGTCATCCTGGTCGGGCAAAGCCTCGGCTCCGGAGTCGCCACGCAGATAGCCTCCGTCAGGAACGTGAAAAAGCTGGTCCTGCTGGTTCCCTTTGACAGTCTTCTGGAAACCGCCCGCGGCCTCTTCCCCTACCTTCCCGTCAAGCTTCTCCTGCCGGACCACTTCCGGTCGGACCTGGCAGCGCCCAAAGTAGCCTGCCCCGTCAGCATCCTGGCGGCGGGATCGGACGAAGTCATCCCGCCTGACCACGCCAAACGGCTCCGGGACTGCTTCTCCACGCCGGTCAACTACCAGGAATTCCCCGGCGCCATGCATAACACCATCTGGCTCAGCCCCGGCTTTGACAAGGCGTTCTCCAGGAGCATCAGCTACTGAACCGCTTCATTCCACAGGGGCCAGAGACACCCGGCGCAGGCATTCCCCCTCGTGCTCCAGCAGCAGCCAGGAAGTTCCCTCCGGCAGCGCGTCCGGAAACAGGTTGGCCCATTCCACAATGAGCACCGCGTCCCCGTCCAGATACTCGTCCCAGCCTATGCCGAGCAATTCGGACTCATCCTTCAGCCGGTAAAAATCAAAATGGCACGCCCGCAGGCGCCCGTCCGCATGCTCGTGCACCAGGGAAAACGTCGGGCTGGCCGCCGCATCGGAACTCCCCAGCCCTTCCATAATCCCTTGAGTCAGGTGCGTCTTTCCGGCGCCCAGCTCCCCCACCACGCCCAACACTTCACCGGGCATTAAAATTTTACCTATTTGCCATCCCAGCTCCCTCATTTCCTCCGGAGAATGAGTTAAAACGGGGCCGTTTTTAAAAATTTTATACCATTCGTTCATTTTTTCATGAAATTTTGCTTGTCTAAAAGAAGGTGATATGGTTTATTGCGGCTCCCGCATCCGCGGGTGAACCTTAACAGTGATAGCAATGGCATACGCAATTTTCAAAACAGGTGGCAAGCAGTACCGCGTTCAGGCGGGCGACGTGATCGACGTTGAGTGCATCAATACCCTTGAAGAGGGTGCTGAAGCAAGCTTCGATCAGGTGCTTATGGTGGAAAATGACGGAAACGTGACCCTCGGCACCCCGACGGTGGCAGGAGCTACGGTCTCCGCCAAGGTCGTCAGCCAGTTCCGTGACAAGAAGATCATCGCCTTCAAATTCAAGCGCCGCAAGGGCTTCCACAAGAAAAAAGGTTCCCGCCGCGCCATGACGAAGCTGGAAATCACCGGTATCAACGCCTAATTTCAACCCTTAATTTTATCCTAATCTTATGGCTCACAAGAAAGGTCAAGGTTCTGTCAAGAACGGTCGCGACTCCCGCAGCAAGCGCCTCGGCGTTAAAAAATTCGGCGGGCAGGAAGTGATCGCGGGCAACATCATCATCCGCCAGCGCGGCACCAAGTGGCACCCCGGCAAGGGCGTGGGCATGGGCCGTGACTACACCATTTTCTCCCTCGTGGACGGCCGCGTGTTCTTTGACCGCGAAGGCCGCCGCGTCAATGTGGCCCCGGAAAGCTCCGAGGCTGCCAACTAAATTACAGATAACTCTATCTCCCTGCAGGGGCGGCCATCCACAGGGATGACCGCCCCTTTTTTACCCCTCCCCGCGCCCGAATAAATAACAGGAATTGTTCTTGCAAAACAATTGACCCTCCCCCACTATCCACGCAGAGCATGAAAAATAAGATATGAATCCCAAAACAGATTCCAAACAAGCCGCCCGCACCGCCTCTACCCTCCCGGTTATTTCCGGTTTGAGACTCACCAAGCAGCGACAGGAAGTCTACCAGGTTCTCCTGGAACAGAGAGACCATCCCACCGCGAATGAAGTTTACCAGCGGGTGCGCAAAAAGCTCCCCAGCATCTCCCTGGCCACCGTTTACAACTGCCTGGAAGCCCTGGTGAATCACGGCCTGGTCAATCAGGTCAACTTTGAACGCAGCTCTTCCCGCTTCTGTCCCAATCTCGTTGATCATGGGCACTTCCAGGACACCCGGACCGGCTGCATTTACGACATCACCATCAAGGAGGGCGTGGATCTGAAGGAATTCATCAACCTGCCCGACGACGTGTGCATCGAAGAAGCCCAGATCACCCTCAGGGGCTCCATCATCACGCCGCAGGGCTAAATCCCTTTCATCATCATGAGTCTGGTCATTAAAAATTTGCACGCCAAAGTGCAAGGCACGGAAATACTTAAAGGCATCAATCTTGAAATTCCCAAGGGAGAAGTGCACGCGATCATGGGACCCAACGGTTCCGGAAAAAGCACCCTCTCCAAAGTCCTCTGCGGCCACCCGGACTATGAGGTGACGGAAGGGGAAGTCTGGCTGGACGGACAGAACCTGCTGGACATGAGCATTGACGAGCGCAGCCGCGCGGGCCTCTTCCTGGCGTTCCAGTATCCCATGGAAGTTCCCGGCGTGTCCAACGCCAACTTCCTGCGCGCCGCCATGCAGGCCCGCATGCCCCAGGGGGAGGAACTGGATGCGGTTACCTTCTACAAGACGCTGTATGCAAAAATGGACCAGCTCGGCATGTCCCGCAAATTCACCGCCCGCGCCGTCAACGAAGGCTTTTCCGGCGGTGAAAAGAAGCGCAATGAAGTGCTGCAGATGCTTCTTCTGGATCCCCTTTACGCCATTCTGGACGAAACGGACTCCGGCCTGGACATAGACGCCCTCCGCATCGTTTCGGAAGGAGTCAACTCCATGCGCTCCCCCTTCCGCAGCTTCCTCGTCATCACCCACTACAAGCGCCTGCTGGATTACATCAAGCCGGACGTGGTCCACGTGCTGGCCGACGGACGGATTGTCCGTACCGGCGGCGGAGAGCTGGTGGACGAACTGGAAAGCAGGGGATATGAATTCCTGAAAGAGGCGGAAGGAGCGGAAAAGGCGTAACGCCGCCAATCCGGCAGTCAATCATGAGCGACACACCTGACATGTCAGAGGACGGGAACAAACAGAACCTGTTTGACTTCGACCGGAGCAAGGGGAACTTCTCCTTCCCGGAACGCCATAAATTCAACGCCGGCTACGGCCTAACGGAGGCCACCATCGACTACATCTGCGACGTCAAGGACGATCCGGAATGGGTGCGCCAGTTCCGCAAAAATGCGCTTGCCGTCTTTGAAAGCAAGCCCATGCCCACCCACTGGGCGTCCCCGGACATTGAAAAAATAGACTTCTCCCAGATCCGCTACTATCTTTCCGACGGCGAACGGCCCAAGCGAAGCTGGGACGACGTGCCGGAAGACGTAAAGCGCACCTTTGAACGCCTGGGCGTCCCTGAACAGGAACGCCAGTTCCTGGCGGGCGTGGAAGCCCAGTATGACTCCGAGTCCGCCTACTCCAACATGAAGGAGGAACTCCGCAGCCAGGGCGTCATCTTCGTCAACTCCACGGAAGGCCTGAAATACCATGAAGACGTCTTCCGCCCCTGGTTCGGCAAAGTCATCCCCACGGGAGACAACAAATTCTCCGCCCTGAACAGCGCGGTATTTTCCGGCGGTTCCTTCATTTACGTGCCCAAGGGCGTGAAGCTCAAGCACCCGCTCCAGGCGTACTTCCGCATCAATTCGGAAAACTTCGGGCAGTTTGAACGCACCCTCATCATTGCGGATGAAGGGGCGGAGATCATGTACATGGAAGGGTGCACGGCCCCCAGTTTGAAACCACCACCCTCCACTCCGCCGTCGTGGAGCTGGTGGCCCTCAAAGGAGCGAAAATCCAGTACGTCACTGTGCAGAACTGGTCCTCCAACGTCTTCAACATGGTCACCAAGCGCGGACTGGCCATGGAAGACGCGGAAATCCGCTGGATAGACTGCAACATAGGCTCCGGACTCACCATGAAATACCCGGCTGTGGTGCTCAAGGGCAGGCGTGCACGCGGGGAAGTCATCTCCATCGCCCTGGCGAATACGGGCCAGCACCAGGACACGGGTGCCAAAATGATCCACGCGGCGGACGACACCACGTCCAACATCGTTTCCAAATCCATCAGCATCGGTGAAGGGCGCGCCAGCTACCGGGGCCAGGTGGTCATGGGCAAAGGCCTCAAGGGCTGCAAGAACAACACGGAATGCGACGCCCTCCTGCTGGCGGCCAACAGCCGCACGGACACCTACCCCGCCATCACGGTGAAGGGGGACAGGAACACGGTGCAGCATGAAGCTTCCGTCTCCCAGGTCTCTGAAGAAATGCTCTTTTACATGCAGCAGCGGGGCATCCCGAAGGCGGCGGCCATGTCCCTGGCCGTCAACGGATTCATTAACGACCTCGTTCAGGAATTCCCCATGGAATATTCCGTGGAACTGCGCAGGCTCATTGACCTGGAAATGGAAGACAGCATCGGATAAGGAGGGAAATGATGAACCACTTGCTCAACGAAGAACAATTCCCCGCAGGCTTCCTTCCCGCATGGTTTGAAGCCAGGCACCGCCAGGCCCTGGAACAGGCGGGCCAGCTTCCGGAACCCTCCCGCCGCATGGAATCCTGGCGTTTCGGAACTCCCGGCAACGAATCCCTGGAAAACTTTGAAGCCGCCCCTCCCGTGGCACCGGAAGCCCTGGCCTCCATCATCAGGGAGCATGCCTCCATGCCAGACGCCATCCGCATCGTTTACGCCAACGGCCTCCCCGTCTCCATCCCGGAAGAACTGCCGGAAGGCCTCGCCGTGATGGATCTGGAAGACTTTGTGCTCCAATACCCGGACGCGGCCCGGAAACACCTGGAAACAGCGCCGGAAACGCTCGGTTCCGAAAAACTGGCCGCCCTGAACACGGCTCTCCAGCACAACGGTCTGGTCATCATGGCGGACCGGGAAATCTCCTGCCCCCTGGAAATCTTCCACTTCATCTCCGGGGACAACGTGGCCGTCTTCCCCGCCACGCTGGTCATTGCGGAGACCGGAAGCCGCCTGCACATCCTGGAACACCACGTCAGCGCGGACCACGGCAGCCAATTCTGCGGAGCGCTCCAGCAGCACCATCTTTCCTCCGCTTCCTCCGTCAAATACGCTTTGGTCCAGGAGCTCAACAGCCGTTCCCGGGCCGTGGAGCTCTGCCACATTATGGCGGACGATTCCGCGGAAATGGAGCACCTCGTCAGCCATCCCGGCGCGGCATGGGCCAGGCAGGAGACGGTCTGCCTCCTGAACGGAGACAGCGCCAACGTACGCCTGCTTTCCGCCAGCCACCTGAAGGAAAACAAGGAGCTGGACCAGAGAACCTACCAAAAGCACCTCTATCGCGGAGCCTCCAGCAACCTGCTTTACGTCAATGTGCTGGATGACGAGGCCAGCAGCATTTTCAGCGGCATGATCCTGGTGGCGGAAGGTGCTCACGATACCAGCGCCTACCAGAGCAACCGCAACCTCATCCTCAGCCCCCGGGCGGAAGCAAACTCCATTCCCGGCCTGGAAATCCTGGCGGACAGGGTGCAGTGCTCGCACGGTTCCGCCACCTCCTCCATCTCTCCGGAAGAAATCTTCTACCTGCTTTCACGCGGCATTCCGGAGCACACGGCGCGCAGGATGATCGCCCAGGGCTTTCTGAAACATGCGCTGGACCAATTCAGTGATGAAACCCTCCGCGCCGCTGTAGAGGAAATCGTCCTCTCCTGAACCGTTCTTCATCCGGGGGAAACCGTGTCCCTTTCCTTTTCCTTCGCCTGCGGAGGGAAAACGGAGAAAAATGCGGCTTGCCCTTTCCTCCTCCTTTCGCTTCCTTTGATAAAAGCCTCCGGAATGAAGCACGGTTTTAATTGCCGGGAGGCATTCTCCCGGAGAAACGGTCCCGCGATTGACAGGGACCATCTTCATTCATAATGGAAAAACCAGCGGATTGCGAATCCGGCCAAAAGAACGGCGGTTGATGCAAACCTGAAATCTTTTGCAAGGCAGAATTTTATCAGGAATCCACACCTTCAAATTAAAGAAAAATTTCTTTTCCAACAACCGGTCTTTTCTATTAACTAATTCGGTTTCAGAAAAACATGTTGACTTCGAATTCGCAATCCGTAATCTCTGGCAAGATACTCAATTTTCAAAAGGTCATCACATGATTTCCATCGCCATCATTATCCCCGCCTACAATGAAGAATTGACCATTCGGGAAGTGATGCAGGATTTTCATTCCCACTGCCCGGAAGCGGCCATTTATGTAGTTGATAATAATTCTTCCGATAAAACTGCGGAAATAGCCAGGAAAACTTATGAAGAATTAGGCTGTTCCGGCACGCTGCTTCAAGAAAAACGGAAGGGTAAGGCCATGGCCATTAAAAAGGCGTTCCGGGAAATAGATGCGGACGTTTACGTAATGGTGGATGCAGACCTGACCTATCCCGCCGCCGACCTCCCCCGCCTGCTGGAACCGGTTCTCCAGGGAGATGCGGACATGGTATGCGGAGACCGCCATGACGCCGGCATTTACAGCCGGGAAAACAAGCGCCCCATGCATAATACGGGAAACAAGGCCGTCCGCATGCTCATCAACAAACTGTTCCAGGGCAACCTGCATGACATCCTGACGGGCTACCGCGTCTTTTCCAAGCGGTTCGTCAAAAACTTCCCCATTCTCTCCACGGGCTTTGAACTGGAAACGGAAATCAGCATCCACGCCCTGGACAACGGCTATTCCGTCGTGGAAATCCCCACTAATTACATGGACCGCCCGGAAGGCTCCGTATCCAAGCTCTCTACCGTATCTGACGGGGTGAAGGTCATCAAAACCATCTTCGCCGTCCTGATGAACCACCGCCCCCTGTTCTTCTTCTCCATCATCAGCGCGGTTCTGCTCATCCTCGCCATTCTGGCCGGCATCCCTGCCGTTCTGGACTACTTCCGGTACGACTATGTCTTCCACCTTCCGCTGGCCGTCCTGTCCATGGGCCTTTTCACCGTATCGGCCCTCGCGCTGACCATCGCCTTCATACTTCACGGCCTCCGGTCCGCCCAGCGGTACGACCATGTCCTCTCCCTCATGCATTGGGAGGAACGCAATCTTAAGCATGAAAAACACTGACTCCCTCTCCCGGCGCTCTTTCTGGCTCTGCTGCCTCCTCTGGGCCGTCCTCGTTGGGGCCTGCTTTGCCCCGGCCATCTTCGGGGGCAAAGTGCTGGCGCCCATGGACATCATGGACTGCCTCATCTCCCCGTATGCCACGCAGCCCATGGAAAACGTCCACAACCACTTTACCGTGGACGCCATCTCCCAATACCTGCCCTACAACTACTCCGTAGCGCAAAGCTTCCGGCAGGACGGTTACATGGGCTGGAATCCGTACACCCACAACGGAACGGCCATTGCGGAAAACACGATGCTGTGCCCCGGTGACTGGCACCACGTCCTCTACTTCTTCCTGCCCTTCTGGACGGCCTGGGACACGGGCATCATCCTGCAATTCTTCCTTGCGGGTCTGGGCATGATCGTCTTCCTGCGGAGCCGCCAGGTTCCGGCTCCCTACTGCCTGCTGGGGGCGATAGGCTACGGCTTCTATTCCCAATTCGTCCTGTGGATTTACCACCGGTGGGTGCTGGGAACCATGTGCTGGGCCCCGTGGATATTATGGGCGCTGATGCGCAACAGGGAAAAAAGAATCATCGACCTTCCTTCCATCCTCTTCATCGCCCTCGGGTTCCGGGGCGGCCACCTTCAGGCGTGCCTGTTCATCGTACTGCTCACGGGGTGCGTTTGGCTGGCGGACTGGTGGACGTCCCCCTCACGCTGGAAGTTTAAAACCCTCTGGCGCGTCTCCCTGCCCTACCTGGTGTCCGGCATCGCCGGGGGCCTTCTCTCCATAGACGTGCTGGCCCAGACCATTCCACCCCTGATGGAAGGTTGCAGGCCCATTCCCTTCCTGACCGGAATCACTCATCTTCCCTCCCTGGTCACCGTCCTGTTCCCCACGCTCCTGGGCGTTCCGGAAACGATTGACCTGTTCAAACTCATGGGCCAGGACCTGTTTGACCTGAAATTCACCGGAGGCGTCATCTTCGTCCTTGCCGTGCTGGGCCTCTTTAACAGAAAAGCCCCCTGACGGCAAAAATTCCCTGATGGTCATCAGCCTGATTCTGGCCTTCACCCCCCTCATCACCTATTTTTATTCCCGTTCCACCACGGTCTATGCCCTGGGCGCCTCCTGGCTGGCCGCGTGGCAGCTCCATGCCTTTACTCAGGAACCCGCAAGAACGGTCTGGAAGAAAATCTTCATCGCGCTGGGCATCCTGACGCTGGGATGGCTTCTGTGCTCCATCCTGATTCAAATCTTCCACCAGGACATTCTCTCCACCCTCCAGAGAAACCTTGTTTCCCGCCTCTCACCCGCTGAAACGGGCAGGGAAGCCTGGTACATGCTGAGGACGGAACGCCTGCTGGAACAAACGTGCATCTGGTATCCCCGCACGCTGGCCCTGCTTGCACTGCTGTGGGGGAGGCCTGTGGGCCGCCTCCCGCATCCATGTCCGCGCACGGCACAAGCTGCTGCTGGCCTCCGCGGTCATTCTGTGCTCCCTGGGGGAACAGCTTCTCGTTCAGGCCACCTGGGTCCACTATGCGGACAAGCCCGAATCCGCAGGCCTGTACAGGGAACCCGAATGGCTGCCGCGCCTGAAACAGCAGGTGGGGGACGGTTCCGTCCTGTGCTACACTTCACACAGGGACAAGGACTATTTCCACGACAACCACCTTTCCAGCTTCGGCATCAAACAGGCGGAAGGCTATGAAACCGTCAGGCCCAAACGTCTCCATGCCCTTCAGGACATCCTGACCCATCCGGAAGCCGCCGCCAAGGCAGGCATTTCCCACCTTCTCGTCAACCCGCGCCAGCAGCTCCCGGAAACCAAAGGCTGGAACCTGGTGGAAAACACTTCCCGGTACGTCCTCTTTGCTAACCCGCATTACAGGGGCAGATACTTTGCAAACGGCCCTGCTACGGAAGAAAGCGCCGTCGTGCACCCCAACTGGCTCACGTACAATAAAATGGACTTCACCGTCCCGCCGGGGGCCTCCTCACTGGATATTCTGGAAAGCTATTCCGAAGGCTGGACGGCACGCATCAACGGAGGGGAGCCCGTTCCCGTGGAATGCTCGGAAAACTACGGCATCATCGTTCCCCTTCCCGTTTCCGACACGCCCGCGCATGTCCTCCTCCAATACAGGGACCACCGCCAGAACACCTATTACTGCATCATCCTCGCCACCCTTCTCCTGATTTGTGCCGCCTGTCTCTGGCGGCATGTAAAAAAACGGCCTTTCTCCCCCCCATTAAGATAGACCTCTCTTCCGTCCTGCTGGGTAAAAATCCGCCCTGAAAGACAGGAAAGCCGTGGTTTGGGCGGGAGGCGGCCAGGTGGCCGTGCGCTTTGACTCAAAGAAAGTCATCCGCCGCAACCTGTTCCCTGGCAAAAAACCCGGCAACCGGGAAGTGTACGACATCGTAAAAGACCCCGCGGAGAAAAACGACATCGCCGCGGAAAACCGTGACCTTATTGACAGGGCCACCGCCATCCTGGACAGGGAATACAAGCCCGCGCCCGGATTCCAGGCCCTGCGCTACAAGGCCCCGGAACAGCCGGCCAAATAAGGAAAAAGGGAAGGATTCCCCACGATACGTAACCCCCGGCATTCTGCCCTTGACGTGAACCGCGCCGGGGGTAGTCTTTGACGCATGAGTCTGACCTCTTTCCTCCTCTCCAGGGTGCTCCAGCGCGGTTCCTGCACCAGAGAAGAACTGATAGCCCTCAGCCGGGAACCGCTGGAGGAGCTGTGCCAGGCGGCCAACGCCATCCGGGAGCACTTCTGCGGAAACGTCTTCGACCTCTGCACCATCATCAACGGGCGCAGCGGCAAATGTTCGGAAAACTGCAAGTACTGCGCCCAGTCCGCCCATTACTCCACCGCGGTGGAGGAATACCCCCTCTTAAGTGATGAAGCCCTGCTGGCGGGCGCCAGGTACAATGACGAACGGGGCATCCTGCGCTATTCCATCGTCACCTCCGGCAAGAGGCTGACGGATGCGGACGTGGACCGGCTCTGCGCCAGCTACAGGCACATCGCCGAACGCTGCGGCATCTCCCTCTGCGCCTCCCACGGCCTCATCTCCAAAAAGCACTGCGAACAATTGAAGGCCGCGGGCGTCTCCCGTTACCACAACAACCTGGAAACCTCCCGCCGCAACTTCCCGAATGTCTGCACCACGCACACGTACGACGACAAGCTGCAAACCATCAAGTGGGCTATGGAAGCCGGGCTGGAAGTGTGCAGCGGCGGCATCATGGGGCTGGGGGAAACCCTGGAGGACCGGATAGATATGTACATGGACATCGCCGCACTGGGCATCAAGTCCGCGCCCATCAACTTCCTGACGCCCATCCCCGGTACGCCGTACGCGAACATGACCCCGCTTGGGGAGGAAGACCAGCTCCGCATCGTGGCGCTGGTGCGTTTCATCATGCCGGACGGCTTCGTCCGCATCGCCGCCGGAAGGAACACCATGAAGGACCACGGCAGGAAAATCTTCATGTCTGGGGCGAATGCCGCCATCTCCGGGGACATGCTCACCACCTCCGGCGTCACCATCCGGGAAGACTTGGCCATGCTGGCGGAGCTGGGCTATGAAGTCCGCATGAAATAAGGGCTGTCCCGTTTTCCCGCTCCTTTCCCCATGAATCACTCCGACTGGTCAAAAAAAGATCTGGAATACATCTGGCATCCCTGTTCCCAGATGAAAGACTATGAAACGCTGCCCCCCATCGTGATCGAACGCGGGCAGGGAATCCACCTGTACGACGTGGACGGGAAGCGCTATCTGGACGTGGTCAGCTCCTGGTGGTGCAACCTGCTCGGGCACTCCCACCCTAAAATCAACCAGGCCATCAAGAACCAGCTTGATTCCCTGGAGCACGTCATCTTCGCCAACTTCTCGCACAAGCCGGCCATCACCCTGTGCGAGGAGCTGATGAAAAAAATCCCGCAGGGACTCTGCAAGTTCAATTTTTCCGACAACGGTTCGGCGTCCATCGAATCCGCCATGAAAATGAGTTTCCAGTACCACTACCAGACCGGAAACCGCCAGAAAGTGCGCTTCATGTCCCTGAGTGACGGCTATCACGGAGAAACCCTGGGAGCCCTCTCCGCAGGCGGCCTGGACCTTTACTCGGAACTCTACAAGCCCCTGCTGCTGGACATCGTGCGCATTCCCGCTCCGGACTGCTACCGCTGCCCCAAGGGAAAAAAACGAGGCTGCTGCCAGGCGGAATGCATTGACGCGGCCCAGGAGGCCTTTGCGCGCCATGGGGACGAATGCGCCGCCCTGCTGGTGGAACCCCTGCTCCAGGGCTCCGCGGGCATGCGAATGTACCCCCCCGCCTATCTGGCGAAGCTGCGCGCCCTGTGCGACGCCTATAACGTGCACCTCATTGCGGATGAAATCGCCACCGGCTTCGGCCGCACGGGCAGCATGTTCGCCTGCGACCAGGCCGGCATCTCCCCGGATATCATGTGCGTCTCCAAGGGGCTCACGGGCGGCTACATGCCCATGTCCATCACCATCACCACGCAGAAGATTTACGATGCCTTTTATGCGGACTACCGGGAAGGAAAGGCCTTCATGCACAGCCATACCTACTCCGGCAACCCCCTGGGCTGTTCCGCCGCCCTGGCGGTGCTGAAGATTCTGGACGAGGAACAAATTATTTCCCGGGCGCAGGAAAAGGCCCCCCTCTTCCACCGGATGATCGCCGATGCGCTGGGGAACCATCCGCACGTGGGGGAAATCCGCAGCCTGGGCCTGGTGAACGCCATTGAACTGGTGGAGGACAGGGAAACCAAGAAGAGCTTCCCGTCCGAACGGCGGCTGGGATACCAGATTTACAAGGAAGCGCTTAAACAGGGCCTGCTGCTTCGGCCGCTGGGAGACGTCCTGTACTTCAACCCGCCCCTCATCATTTCCCCGGAGGAAATGGAGGAGGCCGTAGCCGTCTGCTCCGCCTGCGTCCGCAAGGTGCTGGGGTAAACATTTTTCCTCCGTAACAATATGTGCTGTTCTTTTTTTGAAGAAAAGCTGCAACTTTTCTTCAGGGGAGGGGTTTGTAAAAATACCCTGTAACCTCATACCGTCATGATACACTTCACCCCGCTCCGCAAACGTCCGGCGCTTTCCGCGCTGATGCTTCTCATCCTGGGCTCCGGTTTCTGCCAGGCTCAGGAAATGCTTACCGATTCCGCAAGGAAGGAAGCCACCGAGTGGCTTAAGGAAGTCAAATCCGGCTACCTGAACACCAGCTCCGCCCGTATCCAGAAGGCTGTGACCGCCCTCACCGCGGCCACCAGCACGGAAAACGCCGCCATGAAACTTTATGTAGACGCCATGAAAGACCGCTTTCTGAACCCGACCAGCATGATGTCCCGCATGCTGAACCGGGGCGGAGGGGGAGGATTCCGGATGATGCGCATGCCGGGCTCCGGAGGAAGAGGAGGCAGCAACGGCAACAGCAGCAAGCCGGACAGCCCCAGCACCGCCTTTTCCAACTGGCGCAAGCAGAATACGGGGAACAACGTGGCCCCAGGCTTCAAAAAAAGCCCTTCAAATCCAGTGCAAATGGATGCTGCTGTGCCTGAGAAAGGCGGATGCCGAGAAGAACGAGCGCGAACTCAACGTTTCCTCCAGCGTCTTGTCCATGCTGGATGAAGTGGCCGCCAACGCCAAGGATGTGGGCGAACAGCTCCCCATGGTGGGCGGAGCCAGTGAAGTAATCCGCTCCTACCTGAACATCAGCGACTACCGTTCGGATACTCTGCCGGACAACCTGATGGACCTCAACACCATCTTCGACCGCGTGCTGCTGGCTCCCTACAAGGAAAAAAAGGATGTGGAAAACTTCCGGAAACTCTGGAATAAACGCATCGGACTGGAAGCGACCCTGCTGCAAAATAATTCCGCCAGCGACAAAAAAACGGCGGAAGTGGAAAAAGCCAGCTTCCTGGTCAAAAGGCAGTGGGAACGGGAAAAGGCATGCTTTGAGCTCGGCGACCAGGTGGCCGCCCTTGAAAAAATGAAAAGCCTGATTTCCGGCATCAAGGATCCCGCTGAAAAACAGCGCGCCATCCGCGACCTGGAATTCCTGCTTCTTACCCCGGCGGAACAGGCAAAACTCCGTGAAGAGCGCACAAACAGGCGCATGCCCGGCGGCGGCCCGCGCTTTTAACAACCGTCGACAGCTCCAATTTCCCTTTCATCCCCCGGTGCGCAGCGTGCATCGGGGGATTTTACTTTCCGGCGCGGCGCATCACCGGGACGGAGGCAGTTCCTGCTTCCCGGGCTGGAACCATGTCTTGCGCAGGCGGTAAATGCGCACGCCCTCAATATTCTCATCCAGATGCCAGGCCGTGCGTACGCCGTGCCGCTCCCATATATGGCGGCTGAGCATCCCCATGAACTTGCTGTCCATGTCGGAAACGTCCCCCTGCGGAGTCAGGCAGACAATATATACGTTATCCCTGCACAGGTTCAGGGAGGACTGCCCCTCCCAGCCCATCTCCTTCAGCTTCCGCTGCACGGGCTTCAACGGAAAATTCCAGCCGCCCAGCGTCACGACATTCTTCCGGGAACAGCTCCATGCCTTGCGGAAAACGGACTGTCCCGGAGCCAGGTCGTCAATGGTGCCGCCGGACATCTGGACGCAGAACAGGGAATCCGGTTCACGGTCCACCCGTTCGCACAGCAGGCGGCCGGCATCCGGGGAAAAAGACTCCAGATTGGCCTCCCACACGGCGGCGCACGCCTGTGACAAAGAAACGGTGAACGCGCAGAACATGGGCACGCCGCCTGTCAGGGCGCCCTTTCCGGTCCATTTGAAACGAATGGGGCGGTATTTATCCGACCATAGCAGGCACAGCCCGGCAATCAGGAACGTGGGATACACCACGCGGAAATACAGGCGGTCTATGCTGGACATGTACAGCAGAATCAGCACCAGCAGGGCGCCCACGCAGAACACCAGAGCCGGGGAATCCCCCCGCCGGAAAGACACGCGGCAGGCCAGGCCGAATAAAATCCAGCACGGCAGAAGGTCCATGACGGAATCCCAGGAAAACAGATGAAGGGCCTTCTCCCCGCGGACCCAGGCCCTGGGCCAGAACTCGCCCCCCGTCCCGCGCCAGCAGAAGCCTTTCCAGATAATCCGTGTTGAAAGCGTCCATATCGCAATTGGTGAACATCCGGACCATCTTGATATCGTTGGCGAACACGCCGTACTCCTCGCACTGGTAGGCGCCCTCCGGCCTGATGGGGCATGTGTCCGAAAGGAGGGCGCGGGCCTGGTTCCACGCCGCCACGTCACAGCCCTCCAGCACATTCCGGTGGGCGTGCTTGTTATACTCATTCAGACCGAAGGAGACTGCCAGTACGCCGGCCAGGGCCAGCCAGAGACGGCCGCGGGCACGCATCTTTTCCCGGACGGTTTAAACCCGTCCAAACTGCCAGCCAGCAGGATGGCCCCCCAGAAAGCATCGCACACCAGGGCGGCGTCCAGCCGGATCATGCTGCCCAGCACGCACAGGAATCCCCCGTGCACAGTCCCTTCCAGGAGGAGGAACCGTACTTCAGGCATACCAGCACTCCGGTGAACCCCGTCAGGAAGGCGGCATGGCTGAATTGCAGGGCGGCATAAAAGCCCGGCATGATTAAAAGCCACACCAGCAGCAGGACCAGCGTATTGAAATCATATCTGCGCGCCTTGCGGGCGTGCGCCGTCAGCATCGTGAAAATGGCCGCTCCGCTGGACAGCGTGGCAAGCGCCAGGAACACGGGCCAGACGGACAGGCCGCCCAGAACGGGAGCCGCTTTCAGCAGCAGCCCGGTCAGCAGGGGATTGACGAAAATGACGTGAGCGTCCGCGTAGGAGGGGTCGCCCCAGCCGTCAAGCACGGACGCAATCACCAGATCGTCATTGGATTGGTACGCCACGCCCACAATGCTCCAGGCCAAAACCAGCAACAGCAGGTTGAACCATACGGGATGGAGCAGCGGAAAAAGCGATACCCATCTCCAAACCTGTTTCAACATAAGCAAATTCCCTGACTTTGCGGGCTGTTCTCCCCTGCCCGGGCCCGCATACTAGAAACGGATAAAATGAAAGTCAAGAGCCTATCCCGGCGCAAAGCCCGGAAGGACCAAAAGGCCATGGCCGCCGCCTCAGCGGTTCAGGCAGATGATAATGCCCGCAATAATCATCAGGTTGCCGCCCACCTTGCGCATGGTAATGGGCTTGCCGAAAAAAATCCGGTCGAAGAAAAGGATGTACACGTATGCGGAGCATTCCAGCACATTCACTGTAATCATCGGCAAATGGGACAGGCAGTAAAACGTGAGCAGGCAGCAGCCCAGGGGAAAATGGAATACGCCGTCACGGTGGCCGGATTCACGAAATAGGAAAGGCCGGACAGCCGTTCGTTCATGGCGGACTTTTTCAGAATCACCTGCGTGCAGGAGGCCAGGAAAACGGAAAACAGGTTCAGGCCGATGTAGAATTCCTCATTCATGCGCGTCCTCCTCCGTGGAAACAAGAATAATGCCGCTGATAATCAGCACCGCCCCTGCCGCCAGCGTCCAGGAAAGGGTCTCCCCCAGGCAGAGCCACGCCAGCAGGATTCCCCAGATGACCACGGCGGAACGGTTGGCATAAGCCACGCCCAGATTGAACTTTTTCAGCATCACCTGCCACCCTGCCGCATAAATGCCCAGCAGGAACAGCACGCCGGCCAGCAGGGCGAACCGGTGCCAGTCCGTCCAGCTATAGGGAGCCGCCATCCGCCCCAGAACGGTATTCAGGGCGTAAACGATGAACAGCAGGTGCAGAATAAGGTAGTTGATCATGAGAGAAAAAAAAAGAGCGGAGGAACTCACTCATACCGGCGCGCCACCACTACGGCGGGCCTGTGCTTGGTCTCCTTGTAAATCTTGGAAATGTAAATGCCGATGACCCCCAGGCTCATCAGAATCAGACCGCCGACCAGCCAGATGGAGGCCACGGAGGAGGCCCAGCCGGGAGGCGCCACATTGTACAAAAGCTGGCGCACAACCACCCAGATGACGTACAGCATGGCAATCAGGGTGACCCCCAGTCCGAAGTAGGAAATGTACACCAGCGGCCTGGCGCTGTAGGAAACCACGGAATTCATCGCCAGCGCCATCTTCTTCCGGAAGGTGTAGGTGGTGGGGGGAAGAGGACGCCTTCTTCACCGTGCACGGCACCTGCCGGAAGCCGGCGGAAACGCACAGGCCGAAGAAAAAAAAGGCTCCCGGTCCTGGGGCTTTCAACATCTCCCGCAGGAAACGCGCGCTCATCAGCCGCGCCGTGACCATGTTCCTGGTAATCTGCTGGTCGGAAAGCAGGTTGAACAGCGTGTAAAACAACTCTCCGGAAACGGCTTCAAACAGGCCGCCCTTTCTCTTCTCCTGCACGCCGTACACCACGTCCGCCCCGGTGGAGGCCATCTCCCGGGAAAAATCCGCCAGCCATTCGGGGGCTTCCTCCAGATCACTGTCAATCAGGAACACGCGCTCTCCGCGGGCTTCCTCGCAGGCTACGTACATGGCCAGATGGTGGCCGAAATTGCGGGACAAATCCACCACGCGCACCCGGCTGTCCTTTTCCCGTTCCTTCAGGGCCTGTTCCAGCCCTCCCCTGGGGCAGCCGTCATTCACCAGCACCACCTCCGTGCGGGAGGGGTCATAACCCGCCTCAAGCGCGGCGGCAAAACTGCGGGAACAGAACTCCGCCAGATAGCCACCCGTGCAGTACACGGTAGCCACAATGGACAGTTGAACCTGTGGATCAGTCATAACGTTTTTACATACATCAGAACGCGCTTTCTTTCCCCGTTCTTCTCGCACTCCCCGTCCTCTTCCGGGGCATGGGAAAATCCCATGCGTTCATGAAAACGGATGGAAGCAGCGTTATTCTCCAGAATCCGGGCGTACAGCCGTTCCAGCTCCAGCTCTGTTACAGCCAGTTCCATCATCCCGGCATACGCGGCAGAGGCCGGACGCAGTTCCCTGAATCCCCTGTCGTAAAGATAAATGCCTATCTCGCCGCGGCGCGTCTTCCGGTCAAACCAGGGCAGATAAACCAGCCCCAGCGGAACCTGGTCCGCGTAAATCACGCAGGCAATAGCGTCCTCCCCGCGGATATTCCTTTCCAGCCATGCCCGGTGCTGGTCCTCCGTCACCTGGTCCAGCAGAAAAAAAGGGCTGACCGCGTCGGAATTGCGCCATATGCGGAGCTGCATGCGCATGGACTCGTCCACATCGGACACGTTGACCAGGTGAATCTTCATCATTCTTCAAACTCTTCCAGGCCGAACCCGGCCCGCAGCACTTCCCGGCAGCCCTCTTCCCCCAGGTCATAATACAGGGGAAGCCTCAGCAGCGTTTCACTGGTGCGGTCCGTATGCGGCATGGGGCCGGCACAACGCCCAAACCTCACCCCGGCGGGGGAGGAATGCAGGGGGATGTAATGGAACACGGCCTTGATTCCGCATTCCGCCAGTTTGCCAATCAGGCTGGTGCGCTCCTCCAGAGAATTGAGCAGGATGTAATACATGTGCGCGTTGTGCGCGCAGTGTTCCGGAACGCACGGACGCCGCAGGACGCCCTGTTTTTCCAAGGGTTCCAGCGCGCGGTGGTACATATTCCACCACTTCAGTCTTTCCCCGTTGATCTCCTGCCCGTGTTCAAGCTGGGCGTACAAATAGGCGGCTGTCATCTCTCCGGGCAGGTAGGATGAGCCTACGTCCACCCAGGTATACTTGTCTACCTGGCCGCGGAAAAACTTGGCCCGGTTGGTTCCTTTTTCCCGGATAATCTCCGCGCGCTCCATCAGCTCCGGATCATTCACCAGCAGGGCGCCGCCCTCTCCGGAAATGACGTTCTTGGTCTCATGGAAGCTGTAGCACCCCAAATGGCCGATGGAACCGAGTCTGCGCCCCCTGTAACAGGAGCCTACGCCCTGGGCGGCGTCTTCAATCACGTACAAATGGTGCCGCCGGGCAATCTCCATAATCGCATCCATCTCGCACGCCACGCCCGCATAATGAACTACGCAGATGGCGCGGGTGCGGTCCGTGATGGCCGCTTCAATCAGCGTCTCGTCAATATTCTGCGTATCCGGCCTGATGTCTACGAACACCGGAACGCCGCCGCGCAGAACAAACGCGTTCGCCGTGGAGACGAACGTATAGGAAGGCATGATAATCTCGTCCCCCGGGCGGCAATCGATCAGCAGGGCCGCCATTTCCAAAGCCGCGGTTCCGGAATGGACCAGCAGGGCCTTCCCGGCCCCGGTGCGCTCCATGAGCAGCTCATGGCATTTCTTCGTATAATAGCCGTCCCCGCATAAATGGGCACGCTGGATGGCGTCCCGGATGTAATCCAGTTCGGGACCGTGTTTGTGAGGTTGGTTGAAAGGAATCTCCATGGCTCCAGAAAGGACCGGCTCATGACGAACGCCCGGCACGGGCATGCCGGTCCCCGCGGAAAACGCTCCACGCGGCAGCGCCGCCCGCACGCGGAAGACCCTACTATGAACGGAGGGCTGAAAACAAGCCTAGACCTTGATGAAGGTCCGGTTTTTGTACATGTAATACAGCACGCCCCAAATCAGGGCGTAATTGCACAAATAAAAGACAAACCGATCCGCATCCCCGAAACACTCGCTGAACCCGGTGAACAGCACCCGGGAGAAATTGCGCGTGGGGGGGCACAGCTCCGCCCACATGTACACGAAAATGGCATTGCTCCCGATCACGGAGAAAAAGAACGTCAGCCAGTTCAGTTTCAGCACATCCGTCAGCAGGTAGAACAGGGCCAGCAGGAAATAGCACCATCCCGCCGCCCACAATACCATGGAGCTGGTGAACAAATGCTTGATGATCGGAAAATCCAGGCTCCAGACATATCCCAAAATCAGGCAGCCCGCACCTGCGCCAAGCAGCCACGCCAGCTTCTTCCCGTGTCCCTGCACCCGTTTCAGAACCTGGCCGCCCAGCAGCCCGAGCATGGTCATGGCCCCAAAACCGAACTGGGCCAGAATCCAGGCGTAATTCGTTCCATCCTGCCAGTCTCCCATCAGGTACTTGTCCAGCAGCAGGGCCAGGTTCCTTCCCGGCTCCAGCATGCCGGCCGGGCATGAACCCACTACGGGGTCGGAAAAAGGAATGAACTTCATGACCAGCCAGTACACAACCAGCAACAGCCCTGTTACCACTACCTGCCACCGGATGGACAGATGAAGAAGGCAAATGGCCGCAATCAAGTAGCCGGAGGCGATGGCCTGGAGCGTATTGCAGTACAGGGACATCTTGGACGGTTCAAAACTCAGCAGGTTCCCCTGCACCACCATCCCCAGCAAAAAAAGCACCACCACCCGCTTGGCCACCTTCAGGTAAATCTTCCACATGGGTACCGTGCCGATGCGCCTGGAAAAGGAAAACGGCATGGCTGTCCCCACAATGAACAGAAAAAGGGGCATCACCAGGTCCCAGGCCGCAAACCCCTCCCAGTTCACGTGCGCGCTGTGCTTCACCAGCCATGCGGGGCTCTGGTCATAAAAAAGATTGATGCCGGCCACGGCCAGCGCCAAGCCTCCGGTCAGAAAAAACATGTCAAACCCTCGCAGGGCGTCAATGGCCGCAATCCTCTGCGGCTTGGTACCGGAAGCTGAACTCATAGTGATATTCCCTATTACGGAGACCTTCCCTTCAACCTTTCCGCATGCTTTCTTTTTCCGCGATCCTGCAAAGAAAAACTGCTGTTTCCATAAAAAAGACGCCCCCCGCGGCAACTCCGTCATGATGACCTTCTCCGTATTTCCTTCCCCGCGTTCCGTGCTATGCTCTTCCCGCAGTATGACCATCGGGGACCTCCAATCCGGCAACCGCGACAGCTTCCGGGACATTGAAATCTACGCCCGCCTGAAAATGGATGAACTGGGCCTCCCGGACTGGAAATTCGGCTGGGACCGCGCCCGCAGGCGGCTGGGCGTGTGCCGCCTTCTGGAAAAAAGCATCTCCATCTCCGTCCACTTTGTCCGCGCCAATCTGGAAGCCCCCCATGAAATCCGTGACACCATCCTGCATGAAATCGCCCACGCCCTGGCCTGGACACGCCACGGAGAGCGCACCCACGGCCCGCGGTGGAAACAAATCTGCCGGGAAATAGGGGCCGTTCCCTGCGCCGCCGCCAAACCGGACGCCATCCGCGTCACCACATACAAGTACCTTCTGCGCCTGAAAACGACGGGAGAGGTTGTGGGAAAGTACCACCGCCGCCCCGCCTTCGCCAAACACCTCAAACGCATGGCTCTGAAAGGGCGCCCCGACACCCTGGGCCAGTTGGAGCTGGCGCCTTATGAAAAAGAATGACCAAGGGTGGCATACAAAATTTCTGATATTGTCGCATTAATATCAAAAGTTTCCTCTCTGCCTGGTTTGACTTTCGATCGGTCCACCACAGCTATTGTAACAATCGCCAAGCCTGGCTTTTAAACTGGTGCGGCATTTGAAGAATATCCAAAACAACGACAGGAATATTTGAAACCTACATACTTGACTAATCATCCTTAAATAGTCATCTGATTCGTCCAAACCGGGCATCTCTCTTTTCATTAAATCCAATAAATAAAAAATGGAAAGAAACTGTGAATTATTATTAAAATTTAATGATATAAATTTCAAAGTATATCATTCAAAAATTGTTCACCTTCAAATAATAAAAAGATGTAAAATAGTCTCATTAGTCAAGTATATAGATTCCTCAAAAACACCGAAACGGCTATACAACCCAGCAAAGCTATCTGCTATAAATCAGCAAAAGCAAACCCTCCGGAAAATGCAACTTTCCGGAGGGTTTGGAAATATTAAAATCTTACGTCTAACCCTGTAACGCTTTTTCAGGACGAACCATACCTATCATTTTGTCAATTCCATAGCTTTACATCGTTGATTCCCTTCTGCTGACCAAGCGTATTCAATATGGAGCAATTTAATTGACATATCTTGAATTTCAAAAGTGAAAAGAACACAATCTGGATCACGTTTCATTCCATTTTCTTCTGGCAACGGAGGCAAGTCGGTGGAATTCAACGTAAATTGATAAATATCCTTCCCTTTTAATTGCAACTGAATCGGCAATATACTCCTATTCGTAAATAATACCAATCGGTCACCATTTCGAATATTTTTCAATTTTCCCTTTCCCTTGATATCTTCCGTATAGATAGTGCTTTTATTATGATAAAAAGAACCAACAGGATTAATAATTTTTTGAAAAAACGAATTATCTCTCTCAAGAGAGATGAAAGCCTTTACAGGTATCTCGTCTTGATTTTTTTATGGTTACTTCCAATTGCTCTTTTCCAAATAAATTCATTAAAGAAAAAGGAATTAAAATTAATAAAATAATTAGAATCTTATTTCTTACATTTTTCATTTTCGTCGAATTCATCATTTCCTGGTTGAGATTCTGGAGGATCATAATCACCGCCAATACAATTCCTATAAGCAGTTTTCCATGTTGTATTGCTGTTATTGCCTAAAGGCTTATAGATATAACATTCTTGATTTATTTTTTCCATTTCTTTTTGGATACAACTATAGGCTATTGAACACATTCTTTCACTCACGATAGCTACAGTCTCACAACGATCAGGATTGCTTTCGGCATCATTAAGATCTTCAGTGATACCTACGCTGAGAGGATCCGTTCCATTTGAAATCGAACCACATCCTCCAATGACGTTCCCCCATGAGCCACAACATCCCTTACAATGAGAGCTTTGTCCATTTCCGTTGCTACTACCGCTACTACCACCAGCACCGCTACTTTTTCCTCTTCCTGTAGGACCTCCTCTACATCCTCTGGAGGGGCCTGACGAAGAGACAAACCTGATCACGCAATGGGCTCTGCTAAAGACCGCTACAGGCCTGCAACAAATTTGGATTGAACATCCTTCTTGCGGAGGTGTTGGTGCAGGAGGTGTTGGTGCAGGAGGTGTTGGTGCAGGAGGTGTTGGTGCAGGAGGTGTTGGTGCAGGAGGAAAAATAGGAACTTCAACGATTCCAGAAGCACCTCCATTGTAGGGGGGTATTTTACCTAATAAATCCACTTCTATGTTAATTCTATTCCTAATAAATGCATACAAATTCCAACCTCCTTGTTCCTGAATGGGATCCCTGTTGATCCATCTTCCGTCTGTGGGATTGAGGTGGCGGTAATTGTAGTAAACGAGTCCCAGTTCGTCATCCATGTACTCGCAAGAAAAGCGGAACCTACTTTCCTGAGCCATGTTTCTCTCTGCCACAATAAGTCTGCCAAAGGGTGCATACTCATAGCGAGCTCTTCGCGTTTGGTAATCATCAAAGATAGAAGTGACATTTTTCAATGCATCGTGCATGAAGCAAAGATGCTGATCAATGGTTGTTCCACCGTTTTTCCAATTAGTCAACATCAGAACGCGTGTAGCGGTCGGTTCCGTCGGATCCCACAAATAGCTTTTTACCAGCAAAGGTTCAGGATGCATCAAATCCAGCTCGGCTACCTGCAAATAGCCTCGGTACAAGTACCAGCAATGGCTGGATATTGTTCCATTGACGGTGACTTTCTTCTCGAAGCGCCTTCCCTGGTAGTCGTAGCCGCAAGTGATGGCCGTTCGGCCATCCTGGCTGGTGAAGACAACGGGGCGGTCGTTGGCGTCGTAACTGATTTCCCAGATACCTGTCGAGGTCCTGATGCGGGTCTGGTTGCCATCTGCATCGTAAGTGGGAGTGAATGAAACTTCATTCACGGTCATGTCCATGTACTGATTGAGGCTATTGGCCGCATACGAGACTTCCTCTTCCAGTTCCTGAACAGTCTTGCGGTTGCCAATGTTATCGTACCGATAGTTGAAGCTCCCACCCTGCCGGATTTGATCTTTGACCAGTTCACTGCGTTTGTTATAGGTAAAATCTCTTATCGTCGCAGGAGTGGCAGCATCCCATGAGTCCCGGCGTTGAGTGGGACGCATCAGCGCGTCGTAGTCGTATTCGTGGCCGGCTACCAATTCGCCATCCGCGCCCTTCCTGTAACCGATGGCGGTTACAAGGTTGAGCCTGGGATGGTAAGTATTGCTGCGGACCATGCCATTGGGGTAGGTGAGATGGTTGAGGAAGCCGCTGGTTGGCTCATACTGCCAGATAAAAGGAGACTCCAGTCCTTCCAGATTCATCCTAATAATGCCACCCTGATGGTCATAGTCAAGATGGGAGTGCTGCACGGTGCGTGTGCCGAGCATCAGGCGATATCCGTTGGAACGCCCCTGGGCATCGTATTCTTCCTGAGTGCAGCTTTCCACGGTTCCAAAGGAAGTGTCCTGGATCATGCGGCCGTAGGAATCGTAGGAAAATTCCCTGATGCCGGAGGCATCGGAAATAGAGACCACTTGACCTAGATGGTTATAAGAATAGAGCCAGGATATGGTTTCATCGCTGTGAGAAATGGAGACAAGTTCTCCGGTCAATGGCGCGTAGATATAGCTAGCGACGATCCCTCTGGCCTTGGTCAATGTCTCCAGACGGTTGAGTCCGTCGTAGGTTTTGGAGACACAGGACCCGTCTGCATAGGTCTTCTTAAGTTCCAGCCCCGTAGCCACGTGGTAGAGCCAAGTGGTGGTGTCTCCGTCAGTACGGCCGGAAGGATTATTCGTAATATCCCCTTCATCCATCCTGAAAGTAGTCAACGCCACCATGTGATCGGCTTCGTCGTAGGCGAAACAGGCCGGCTGAATGGCGGTGCCGTACTCGGCTATCTTTCTGCCGCGGATGTCGTAGGAATAGCAGGTAGTGCCTCCCAGCCCGTCGGTGATGGAAGCCACGGCATTGCAGCAGGGAAGGTAGCTGGTGGTGGTCATGGTGCCGGATGCGTCCGTGATCTTGACAGTACGTCCTGCAAGATCCGTTTCCTCAATAGTAGTGTTGCCGCGGCCGTCGGTTTTTTCTAGAATCATGCCTGTGGAGATATAGAAGCGCTGCTGTGAGGCATGGATGCCGGTGTGATTCGTTTGACTTACCATAAAGCCGTCTACGATGACAGATTCGGCTATAATATCCGAAGTCGGAATCTGGTTGAACCGGGCGCGTTTAGTCGGAGCGGTATACTCCGTCCACTGGATGCTCTGCTGCCCGTAGACGTCTGTGGTGATGGATTTGTTTTCCAGAATTGCACTGAGCCTGGAAATCATATTCTCCGTGGTTTGAGTGAGGGGGCAACCGTCGGCATTGTAGGTAGTGGAAGTGTGCACCTGGTAGATGCCGTCTTCCCGAACCCGGAAGCAGGATGAGGTTTCGATATCCTGTTTTTTGAAGTATCCTCCGGATGGAGAGTGTCCAAGAGAACAGTTCGTCTTATGGCTTGCCCCAGTTCACTGTAAGTGGTGACCGTGGGTGCCAAATCTTCCTTTTGGGTGTGTACGAGCAGTCCTTTCTCATTGTAGGCATTCCTGGTTGTTACGAATCCCCCCTTCGTATTGGGTTGTTCCTGCCGGACGGTTTGGCCAAAACCGTTTTCCAGATTGCGTGAGAGAATGGCTCCTTTGGACAAAGTGGTGGTCAGGATGCCTTCTTCTGTCAGCTCCAGCCGGGTCTCCATCTCTCGCTGGCCGGTTCCGCCTTGTAAGATGGTAGTCCCGTCATAGTACCTCTTGGTAAGTAGTGTGGCTCCCGAAGGAGTAGTGATGGTTGTTGTAAGGTAGTCCTCTCTGTATTCCGTTCGTGTCACTCTGCCAAGTATATCCGTAGAGGAAACTACTCGTCCCAGATCGTCGTACTGCACCCCTTCTACCGTGATCATGGCTCCTATGTCGCGGCGTGTCGAAACCTTTCTTCCCGCCGCATCATAGCTGTAGGAAGTAATTGTTTCCGGAGTGGTTTCCGTCGCCGAGCGAATGGTTTCCACCAGCTGCTTGGCCGAGTTGTACCCATAGCTGGTGGTGATGCCGTCTTCATCGGTTTCCCTCAACGGCCCACAACACATCCATTCCGTCGTGCTGGTGCGCCCGTTGCCCTTCGTCGTCTTGACGAGCCTTTGCTCGTTGTCGTACTCGTAGTCCTCCGAGGCAATCAGCGACCAGTCCTCTCCGGTGTGAACGTATTGTTCTCTCCTGGTGGTGGCGCCGTTCTCAGCGATGTATTCCACGTTTCGTGTGCTTTGTCCGGGAACGATGCTTCCGTTAGCCTGCACGGTCTCCATCACCTTGTGGACGGCACCGTATTCCGCGGCTGCTTCATAGGAATAGACCGTCTGGACGCCATTGACGCCCTGGCTCATCTTCCGCCTACCCCGGGCGTAGGGATACTCCGCCGCCTCGCCGTAGGTTTCAGAAATACTGATATGTGTGTTTTCCGACCCCAACGCCGTTTCCTTCACCGTGGTGCGGCTGGCCTGCGGGCTGTCTTCATACGTGTAAGTGCGCTTGAGAAGTTCCGTTTCCGTTCCATCCTCGGCAATGACCACCTCGGTTTCCGTGGCCGGCCTGAAGTCGTTAAAGCGCAGGTCGGCGTAAGTGGTTCGGGTCCCTCTCTCCCCGCCTCCGGCCCAGGGAGCAGCGGAAAGCACGGTTCTGCCCTGGTCATCGTATTCGTAGCGCGTGTAACCGCCGTCGGGCTTGATCTCCAGAGACACCCGGAACTGGTCGTTGTAGGTATAGAGGGTGGTTCGGGCCAGAGGTGTGTTGTATCCCTGGGTGCTGCTGATGGTCAACCAGCCACCGTCGGTGTACTTTTTCACTGTCCGGGTACAGGAGGCGGGCGCTTCCTCGTTGATGCCCTGGACCCTTTCGATGCGCTCCCACTTGGAATCGGGCAGGGCGTTGCGTTCAATGGTGCGAACGATGCACTCGTCTCCCTCTCCCTGAATGGTCGTCACCTTGTTGCCCTCCGTCCTTCGCTGCGTCCGGAAGACAGGCATCCCCTCCCTCTGTTCGGCGATATCCATCACCTGCACGCCTTGGTCGGAGCTCAGTTCATAGCTGACCGTCTTGTAGGGAGTTCCGGTGCCGGCAAAGCCGCGCGCATTCTTGCTCACCTGGCCGGGAGCGTACCATTCCAGAGTGAGCCTGTTGCCTTCCCCAACCGCCTGGAGCAGTCCCCGGGACTTGGACCAGATGCTTTGAATGGCTCCCGTGGAGGGATGGCGGTTCACCTTCATCTGACGGGAATAATCTTCCGCCGTGGTTTCCACGCCGGAGGCGGAAACCATGGAGACGACCTTTCCGGTGGCTGCCGAGAAGCGCAGGGTGCGCCCATTGCTCTGGACCATGTCCAGATAGGCGGGAGAGCCGCCGGTGCAGGGAGACTTGTCGGCATTCAGCTTCTGAACCTTGTAGTTCAACTTGCGCGAACTTCCGGAGACGGAGGCTTCGGAACCGCCGTTTGAACTCTGGAAGGAGATGGAACTGCCCGTGGGTCGTTTGACGGAGATCTGTCCGGTTTCGGGATTGCAGGAGGCGCTCCATTCGAGGGGATGCTTGTAGCGCAGGGTGATGGAAGAGAGGGCGGAAGGTTCGGCAAGGGTGCGGGGAACGGGGGAAATTACTTCCTCCTGCCCCTCCTGAGTCTCCGGTTCCTACTTCCAGTAAGCCTTCGCAGTCGTCAGCTCCATCCGGGTTGCCGCCGAAGAAATGGGAGGTGTTCTTGCTGCAATCGGACTGTTCGATGTCTTCGTCGCAATCACAGGAACAGGGGCATGGACAACCGCCTTCCTCCGGCTCGCTGGAGGAAGAAGAGAGGGAGCTGGAACTACTGCTGGAAGAGGAACTAGAGCTGGAAGAACTCGATGAGCTTGACAGGACCAGGAAGAACTGCTTGACGAGGAAGAGCTGGAGCTACTCAAGGAACTTGAGGACGAAGAACTCGAACTGCTGGAGGACGACGAACTGGAAGAAGAACTGCTGGAACTGCTCGAGGAAGAGCTGGAAGACGGAGCGCTGCTGGAGGAAGTTGGTGTTTCAGGCACCAAGGAACTGCTGTGGAAACTGGAAGACGACCAGCTGCTCGAGGAACTGGACGAGGAAGAACTCGAACTGCTGGAAGACGACGAACTGGAAGACGATGGAGCGCTGCTGGAAGAATCCGGAGGCTCGGGAGCCGAAGAACTCTGCCAGGAGCTGGAAGACGAACTGCTCGAGGAGGAAGAGCTCGAACTGCTGCTGGGCTTGGGGTCAAACTCAAAGGAATCTCCTCCCCCTGCCGAGGAACTGCTAGACGAGTTCCCTTCCTCCTCTTCCTGGTACAGGTTGACCAGGGTTAGTACGGTTTCTCCTTCCTTGCCGGCAGGCGTGTTTTCCGCCAGCAGGTAATAGTCCAGGTCGGGCTCGCCTTCCTTGTCGCATATCAGGGCAATGCAGAACTCGGCTTCCGACCCCTGGTCGGGCTGGTGTTGATGGACGATGTGGCACCAGTAGTATCCCTGTTCGAACTGGATCTGGCGACAGAGAGGAGCGGAAGATCCGGCCTCCGTGGAGAGTTCCAGATCCTTGGCGGGAATGGAAAGGGAGATAGAAGAGTGGGCGTGGAGGTGGAGAAAACAGGTGGCGGGAGCCATGACCTTGAGGTATCCGAACCATTCGTGGCGGGAGGAGGAGGAAGCAGCGCGTTTGGGGATAAGGACAGGAGCGGAGAGGCCGTTGACCAGGAAGTTGCCCTGGGGCTGTCCGTTGGGGTACATGGGAATGAAGGGGTAGACGGTGTCCATGGCGCCGATGTTGAAAGTGTTGTTCATGGTAATGAAATGATGTTGGCTCAATAGTTGCGACTACCATGAGAACAAGAATTACCAGTGTAAACACGCCGGGAACGTTATGGTATTCAAATACACGATAATATTATCAACATAGGTATTTCATAAAATACATAATACTTCTTCTGATTCTCTTGATTAATCAAGGCGACAATACAGATTTTTCCAGCGACCAGCTTTAAAGTCCCAATCAAGCACAAGACATCTGATCATCCATATCCAGGACGCTAGATACCGCCGGTCAGCGAACTTTCTTTCCTCCTATAAGATTTCCCTGGAAGCACCATCTAACCGAACGTCAGTTCTACAGACGCTCTGCTTCACCAAGCCTCCTCCCACCGTCACGATGCAGAAACATCATTCACCATCGACCGGTTTGGCCGTGGAACTCAGCGTGCACTGGCGCACGTAATCGTACACCTTGGGGTCACTGTCTCCCGCGGCCCAGACCACTCGCAGGAAGTCAGCGGGATGGATGTTGCCGTGTTCCCGGAAGAAGCGGCGGTCGTTCTCACAGCAGTAGATGATGTCATCCCCCATGGAGCCGGCCAGCTTGGCCCGCGCCTTGGCAATCAGGCGCGGAAGGTAGGGAAGGCCGCTGAGTTCATCCCCGAAGCCCGGCAGGTCATACCCGATGACGGGCTTGCCCTGGTAAAACTGCCCGTGCTGGATGGTCAGGAAGAAGTCCCTGCGCGCCGCGGCCATCAATAGTACCGTGGTGGGGGAAGGTTCTCCCGTGCGGGCATAGAGTTCCACAAAGTCAAACAGTTCCCGCGTGCGGCAGCCGATGGAGGACAGGAAGATGATTTCCTGGTCCGTAAAGAAGCCGTCCACATTCCTGTGACCTTCATGGTAACGCCCCACCGCCTCGCGGAAAAGGTCGTAAAACGTGTCGTTCCAGTCTTCCGCCATCATCTGCCCGGGGATTTGTGTTTGCGCTTGAAGTTGAGCATCATGATCTGCTTGGTCAGGTTCGCCTCAAACCGGGCCTGTTCCTCGCGGGACATTTCCGAGCGGGCCTTCAGCACTTCCTGCGCTTCCTGAATGGCCCGTTCCACGCTGCCTTCATCAATCTGGGAGGAGTTGAGGGCCAAGTCCGTCACCATCAGGACGTGGTCGTCATTGACCTGGACAAAGCCGGTTCCCACTACCATGCTTTCCTCCGGGCCATCCAGGGGCTTGTAGCGGAGTTCCCCCGGTTCCAGGGAGGTGATCAGGGCCGTATGGTGTTCCAGCACGCCCATCTCCCCGAGGCTGCCGGGCAGATACACGTATTCCACCGTGGCGGCAACGGCCACTTCATCCGGGGTAATGACTTTGAACTCCATGCTCATGGTGTGGAATTGCGGGAAAAGGGGTTATTTGGCGTCCTTCGCATCCTTGAGGACGTCATCTATGCCGCCGCGCATGAAGAAGGCGTCTTCCGGAACCATGTCCAGCTTGCCTTCCAGGATTTCCTTGAAGCCGCGGACGGTTTCCGAGACGGGCACGTAAGCGCCGGGAATGCTGGAGAAGACTTCCGCCACGTGGAAGGGCTGCGTCAGGAAGCGCTGGATCTTGCGGGCGCGGCTCACGATGAGCTTGTCTTCTTCCGAAAGCTCGTCCATGCCCAGAATGGCGATCATGTCCTGAAGGTCCTTGTAGCGCTGCAGCACCATCTGCACGCCACGCGCCACCTCATAGTGCTCATTCCCCACGATTTCCGGGGCCAGGGCCTTGGAGGTGGAGGACAGCGGCTCCACCGCAGGGAACAGGCCCTGGGCGGCCAGGGAGCGTTCCAGCACCACCGTGGAGTCCAGGTGGGCGAAGGTAGTGGCCGGGGCCGGGTCCGTCAGGTCGTCCGCAGGAACGTAAACGGCCTGCATGGAGGTGATGGAACCGTGCTTGGTGGAGGTGATGCGCTCCTGAAGGTCCGCCATTTCCTCCGCCAGGTTTGGCTGGTAGCCCACGGCGGACGGCGTGCGACCCAGCAGGGCGGACACTTCCGACCCCGCTTGGGAGAAACGGAAAATGTTGTCAATGAAGAGAAGAACGTCCTTGTGCTCCTCGTCGCGGAAGTATTCCGCCATGGTCAGGGCGGACAGGGCCACGCGCAGACGGGCGCCGGGTGGCTCGTTCATCTGGCCGTATACCAGCGCCACCTTGGATTCCTCCGGCTTTTCCAGGTTAATCACGCCAGATTCTATCATTTCATTGTACAGGTCGTTCCCTTCACGGGTGCGTTCCCCCACCCCCGCAAAGACGGAGAGGCCGCTGCGCGCCTTGGCAATGTTGTTGATGAGTTCCATGATGAGCACGGTCTTGCCCACCCCCGCGCCGCCGAAGGCGCCGATTTTACCGCCTTTCAGGAAGGGACAGATGAGGTCGATCACCTTGATACCCGTTTCCAGCACTTCCGTGCTGGTGGATTGCTCGTCCAGCGGCGGAGCGCTGCGGTGAATGCTTTTCATGCCGGAGCAGGAGAGCGCGCCGCGTTCGTCCACGGCTTCACCCAGCACATTGAAGATGCGGCCAAGAACGCACTGCCCCACCGGTACCTCAATGGGGTGCCCCGTATCGCGCACGCGCATGCCGCGGCGCAGGCCGTCCGTGGAACTCATGGCCACGGCGCGCACCCAGCCGTCGCCGATGTGCTGCTGGACTTCCAGCACCAAGGTCTTGCGCTTTCCGTCGACTTCATAGTCCACTTCCAGGGCATTGAGCAGGGCGGGAAGCGTTTCAGCCTGGGAGAAATCCGCATCGACCACGGCGCCGATGATCTGAACGAGAGTGCCTGTGTTATTCATCATGAGAAAAACTTGGTGTTGAAATGGAAGGGATGAGGGTTTTGTTTGAAAAAGGGGTAAAAGAAGCGGAGTCCACGTTATTCCATGGCGCGCATGGCCGTGGTGATTTCCAGCAGTTCATTGGTGATTTGCGTCTGGCGCGCCTTGTTGTAATCCAAGGTAAGGCCGTCGATGATGTTTTTGGCGTTTTCCGTGGCCCCCTTTCATGGCGACCATGCGGGCGGAGTGCTCGGATGCACGGGCTTCCAGCACGATCTGGACCAGCCCGTGGAAGACGTAAAGAGGCAGGATGGTATCCAGCAATGCGGCGGGGCTCGGTTCCAGCAGGAATTGCTTATGGGCGTCTTCTCCGTCCAGGGCAGCGCCCCCGGCCTTCGCCATCTTCATCAACGGTTCCGGTTCAATGGGGAGAAGCTGGCGGAAGATAGGCTTCTGGACCATTGTGTTCACAAAGCCGGAGAAGGCTACGAAGACGCGCCCGTATTCCTCCGCCTTGAATTTCTGCACAATGAAGTCGAACACCGGCTTCAGTTCCAGCAGGGAGAGCGGGTCCGTCAGGCTCCAGGTGGCTTCCAGCCGTTCATTCCATTTGGCCAGCGCGGCGTTCAGCTTGCGGCCGATGGTGATGTAGTGGGCATTTTCCGGAGCGTGCTCCCGGGTCATTTTGATGAGGTTGGCATTCAGGCCGCCGCAGAGGCCGCGGTCCGTGTTCACCAGCAGCACCAGGTCCGCGCCGCCGTGGGTCTGCATCAGGGGGCTGTCTGGTGTCTACTTCATCCTGGAGATGGTAGAGCACTTCCGCCAGGGCGCGGACATAGGGGCGCCCCTTCACGGCCTGGTCCTGGGCGCGGCGCATCTTGGCGGAGGCCACCATCTGCATCGCCCTGGTGATCTGGGACGTGTTTTTGACGGATTTGATCCGGCGTCTGATGTCTCTCAGGTTGCCCATGTTTCAGTGCTCCCGTAATCGTTAGTTCCAACTGAGCTTGAAGGATTCAATGGCGGCTTTAAGCCCTGCGTCTATTTCCGGCGTCAGATCCTTTTCCCTCAGGATGCTTTCCAGCAGGTCCGGATGCTGGTCCTTCATGGTGGCTTCCCACGCGTTCTGGCATTCCTTGATCCTGTCCACCGGAACATCGTCAAAGTATCCCTTCTGCATGGCGTACAGATCCGCGGCCTCCAGCCCCAGGGATTTGGGCTCATACTGGTTCTGCTTGAAGAGTTCCACGATGCGCTGGCCGCGGGCCAGCTTGGCCTTCGTGCTGGGGTCCAGGTCGGAACCGAATTGGGCGAAGGCCTGCAATTCCGTGAATTGGGCCAGGTCCAGCTTGATGGAGCCGGCCAGCTTTTTGATGATTTTCGTCTGGGCGGAGGAACCCACCCGGGAGACGGAAATGCCCACGTTGATGGCGGGGCGCACCCCCTGGTAGAACAGGTCCGTTTCCAGGAATATCTGGCCGTCCGTGATGGAAATGACGTTTGTGGGGATGTAGGCGGAAACGTCCCCGGCCTGCGTTTCAATGATGGGGAGGGCCGTCAGGGAACCGCCGCCGTGTTCCTTGTTGATGCGCGCGGCGCGTTCCAGCAGGCGGCTGTGCAGGTAGAATACGTCCCCCGGATACGCCTCGCGACCGGAGGGGCGGCGCAGAATCAGGGAAATCTGGCGGTAGGCCACGGCATGCTTGGAGAGGTCGTCGTAGACGATGAGAGCGTCCTCCCCTTGTCCATGAAGTATTCGCCCATCGCGCAGCCGGCATACGGGGCCAGGTACAGCATGGCGGCAGGGTCGGAGGCGGAGGCCGCCACCACGATGGAGTATTTCATGGCGCCCGTTTCTTCCAGCTTTGCCACGAGGCGGCTGATGTTGGCGCGCTTCTGGCCGATAGCCACGTAGATGTTGTAAAGGGGCTGGTGGTCCGGCAGCTTGCCTTCCTCCGCCAGGCGGTTCTGGGCCGCCTGGGCGCTCATGGTATCCATGGCAATGGCGGTTTTCCCGGTGGCGCGGTCCCCAATGATAAGCTCGCGCTGGCCGCGGCCGATGGGAATCATGGCGTCAATGGGCAGAATGCCCGTCTGCACGGGAACAGTGACGGACTGGCGGGAGATAATGCCGGAGGCGATTTTTTCCACAGGATAATACGCTTCCGCCTCAATCGGCCCCTTGCCGTCAATCGGCTCTCCCAGCGTGTTCACCACGCGGCCCAGCAGGGACCGCCCCACGGGCACGGAAAGAAGGCGTCCGGAGCATTTGACCAAGTCCCCTTCCTTCAAATTGGAATCATCCCCCAGAATCACGGCGCCCACCTCATGTTCTTCCAGGTTCATCGCCAGGCCCATCACGCCCCCGGGGAACTCAATCATTTCATTGAGCATCACGCCGCTCAGCCCTTCGATTTTGGCGACGCCGTCCCCCACGGAACGAATAATGCCCACGTTTTCCTGGCTGACGGAAGCCGTGGCTTTTTTAATTTCTGCTTCGAGTTCTTGAAGTATGTTGCTCATGGAAAAAAGTTTCGTTGGTTAATTGGAAAGATTGCGGGCCATCTCGGCCAGACGGTCGATTCTGGAGCGTACGGAACCGTCTTTCACGTCGTCCCCCACCTGGATGCGGATGCCCCCCAGCAGGTCCGGCGCCACCTCCCAGTGGTAGTAGAGGCCGTCGCCATATTTGGCCGTCAGCTTGGCTTGAATTTGGGAGCGTTCCTCCTCTGTCAGCGGTACGGCGCTTTGAATGGTGGCCGTACGGCTTTTCACGGCGTATTCCACCATGCGGGAAAAGGCCGTCAGCAGAGCGACATAGTTACGGGGTTTGCGTTCCGCAATTTTCCGGGCGATCAGGCGCACGCGGTCCTCCGCCACGGTATTCCCGTCCATGCAGAGCCGGAACAGCCTGCGGGCGGCATTGAGCGTGTCCTTTCCGATCTTCATAAAGCGTATCAGGAATCCAGGCTGTCGATCGCTTCCCGGTTGATTCTCCGCTGGTCTTCTTCCGTCAGCATTTTTCCGGTGACCTGCGCGGCAGCCAGGGCCACCAGCTGGCCGAATTGTTCTTTCAGCGCTTCGCGTTCCTTCTGCTGTTCCAGTTCCGCAAGCTGCCGGGCCTTTCTGACTATTTCCTCCGCCTTTTGGGAGGCCACGGTTTCCTGTTCCTCCAGCAGGCGGGAGGCGGCGGCCTTGGCGGCGTCTATCTTTTCCTGTCCCTTTTCGCCCGCTTCCACCAGCATTTCATGCGTCTGTTCCTTCACGGAAGCCAGCTGGCGCTCGCTTTCCTCACGCATTTCCTCTCCCTCCTCAATGCGCTGGCGCCTTTTTTCCAGAACGTTCTGGATGGGCTTGAACGCCAGGTAGCGCAGGATCACCACCATCAGGATGAAGGCGATCAGGTTGGCAACAAAGGGTTCCCAGCTTGTCACCCCGAAGGGCGCAAAGGGATTCCAGGACTGGTCGGCTATGAGATTCAGCATAAAATGAACGGGTTGAAACATGCCGGAAGTTTTCCGGACCGGCAGGAACGGCTGCGCCGCCGCGGAGCGGAAGAAGCCCCTCCGGGAGCGGGGCCTCCGGGTTATTTCACAAAGATGGAGATGAGGGCCACGCCTTCAATCAGGGCGGCCAGCGTAATGGCAATCACCATGATGGGGGAGGAGGCTCCCGGGTTGCGCCCGGTGGCTTCCGCGGCTTTCGCGCCGATGAGGCCGATGCCGAGGCCGGCGCCGATGGTGACGAGGCCGAAGCCCACGTTGCCGGACAGTTCGGCCAGGGAGGTCATTGCGGTAGGATCAATCATGTTATTGGTATGGTTTATGTTTTTTGTTGAACGTTCCCCCACAGGTTGCCCATGGTCCGGAACGGAAAGTTGGCGGTGCGGCTTATGAGGCCTTTCCGGACGGCAGGCTGTCCGGCACGGATGGTTCTTTTCCCTCATCCTTGGCGGTATGGCCGTGGGCATCCCCGTCCCCCACTTGCAGTTTGAGGAAAATCGCCGTCAGGAGGAGGAAGACCAGAGCCTGGATGAAGCCCACCAGCAGCTCAATCGCCAGAAACGGGAGTACGCACAGGGCGCTGAGGACGGGTCCGAACATGTGAGCCATGGTGTCAATGATCGTTTCCCCGGCGTAAATGTTGCCGTAAAGACGGGCCGCCAGCGCAATAGGACGGATCGTAATGCTCAGGACGTCCACCAGCCCCACGAAGATAAAGATGAGCACCAGCACGAATCCCATGAAGCCGGGCAGTCTTCCCTTGGGCCCGAACAAGTGGATGAAGAAGCCTTTCAGGCCCTGTTCCCGGATGGACCAGTAAAGCCACATCAGCGCATAAAAGATGCCCAGGAACATCGTCACGTTCATGTCCGCATTCGCGCCGCGGAACAGCGGCACTCCGTTATAGGTGATGGTCCCTACTCCGGGGAGAAGCCCCATGTAGTTGCTGACCAGGATGATGGTGAAGATGGTTCCGAAGTACCAGAAGTACTTGCGCGTCAGTCGCGGCCCCAGCAGGGATTCCACAAAGTTGTACAGAGTCTCAAAGAAGTATTCCACCGCATTCTGGAACCGGGACGGCAGAATGCGCATGGCGCGGGTGGCGAACCATACGACCACCCCTATCAGCAGAACCGCCAGAAAGAGCATCAGCATGGAGTTGGACACCGGCAGTTCAATGCCGCCTGGAAGCGGAATGGAGAACAAGTGGGGGGTGGCCTGCTCCAGTCCGTGCTCCGCTCCTTCCTCCGCCGCACACGCGCTGCCGCCCATCATGCCGGGCACCGCCAACGCCGCCAACCACAGGAACTGGAAAAATCTGCTCATCGTCTATCTTTCACCATTATCGTGCCAACTCCTGTAAATACGGGAAAAGGGAAGCCATTCCCTTTATTTGACGGTTTTGATTGTGTACTCTCCCCCCCCCTTGGCAAGCCCAAAACTTGGCACGCACACAAATTATATACATTTGTATATAATCTTAAGGCAGCGGCAGGCTTGCCGTTGCAAAACTCCGTTTTTTCTTCCGGGCATTAAAAAATTTTTCCGGAGATAACTTCCAGAACGGCAGGAACAAGAAGCTTCCGCCATCAACAAAAAAGCTTCCGGAAATTTCTTCCCGGAAGCCTGTAAATCCAATGGGAAACCCCTGTTATTTGGCAGCGGAAATAACGTGGATGTGGTACACGTCCCTGCCGTCCGCGGCCTTGCGCCCCGTAGCATGCACGCCCGTGACGTCGGAGGTGATCACGTCCAGGGTTTCCACGGCCTTCCGGATATCCTTGTTGCCTTCCGCCGCGCTCTTCAGGGCGTCACGGACCGGGACGAGGTTAAGCTGGAATTCCAGCGGAGCCACCTGCCCCGGGGCCTTCATGGATTCCTTGATGATTTCCATGCCGAAGGCCTTTGGCATGCTGATGGCCCAGCGGGTGTCGGAAACGCTCACCACCGGATTCAGGTCGGCGCCCAGCGGGCACTCGTAATCGTAGGTGGTGACATCCCCTTCCACGGAGGATTTGGGGGAGGGCAATTCCGTCATCTTGCCCTGGCTGGCCAGGGTAACGATGGTCTTGGCGGCGTCAGACACTTTCTGCCACGCTTCGCCCAAGGCGGCACGGTTCTTCACTTCATAAGCCGCGGAGAAGCGCGGGGCCGGAACATTCTTGAGCGTGGGACTGGGAGCGCCCTGCATGTCCATGATGAACACGCCGGAATCCGTAAGGCCGGAAAGTGCGGTCTTATACGCCTTCCAAAGTTCTTCAATGGTGGGCCGGGCCATCTGGAGCATGGGGGCAACCATGCGGATCTGGTCGCTTACGTCATGCTTCGGGTTGGAAATATACGCATTGCCGTAATCCCATACGATCTGGGCAACATTCTCATACAGGGAGCAGCCCATGTCAACAATCTGCGGATTGATGCGGAAGGAAGAATACAGCACCGTATCCGCCCCGGGACGGACGGAGTTCATGGAGGAGGGAGCGTCCAGGAGGTAGAATTCAAGCGGATACGTGCAGGCTTCCACATGCACCCCCTGGTCCTGCCACGCGTAGTAGGAAACGGGCGTGGCATTCTGCGCCACCTTTTCATACAGCCCAAGTAGGCTGCCCTTCATGGAATCAAGCGCGGCCATGGAAGGAGCCAGATCGGCAATCTTCCAGTCGGCGCCTACCGTCTGCATCAGGTCCTTCAACCCGGAGAACATGCCCTTGTAGTAGGCGATGTCCAGGTTAATAAGGCCCTTGGCGCAAGCCTTGTCCGCAAATATCAGGCCATAGGCGGGATACTGGAGCTGGGCGTCAGCCATGGAGAAATCCGGACGCGCCAGAACAGAATCCTGGGGAGAAGCCGCCAGGCGGACCTGCTTTTCAGGATTGGTGGTTATAAAGCCCACCAAGGTATCATCCACGAAAGCGACGGCCACATACAGCTTGGATTCGTCCAGACGCTTGAGAGCCGCCTTGAGACGGTCCAGATTTTCCTGGGAGACGGTTATCTGGGCTTTAGCCTCTTCCAGCCTTTCTTCCAGCTTCGCCCGCAGTTTCTTGCAGTCCACTTCCGCTACCTTGCAAGCCAGGCCGTTGTAGGTCTTGTCATACAGGGAAACAATGCCGTGCAGTTCCATGTCTTCCGGGAGATTGGCGTCCTTCAGGGTAGCCTTGGCCTGGGCAAGGGCTTCCGGCGTCAATTTGGCGGCTACCATTACGGGAGCCGTCGCGGCCTGAGAGGGGGCGCATATCCACCAAATCAATCCACTTAATGAGCATTTCAGTATATCTGTTGCCCATTACTTCCACTTCTGCGTCACTAGCTTTCTTGTTACCATTGATTAAATCCTGGTAAAACTTATAACCGGACAGAATTCCCTTCATTTGGTGCAATCCCATGCCGGTAAAAGCGGGCTGCGCGCTATCCATCCACGGAGCCCATTCGGGGCCGAAGCCAATCATCGCGTCAATGACGGGGGTGTTGACGGAGCACTTTTTCCGGACGGGCTTGGGTGCATCCTCTCCCGGAATGGCTATGGATTCATCAGCGTCTTCCCCAGCGGAGCAGGAACCCCAGGTTTTGACCATGTTCAGATTCTGAACGCTCCTGATCATGCCGGGGACGTCGTAAACACCGGCTACAATACCCATGTCCATGGGAAAGAGGGCGGCGATTCCGAGCCGTTCCGCACGCTTCGCCACCAGATCGGAAGCAACGGGGGCGGAGGGATCAAGCGAAGAAGCCGGGGTTAAGCCGGCGGCATCCTGTCCGGCCTTGGCGGAAGATGATTTATTGTCGTCAGAGCAGGCGGCAAGAGCGCAGGTCAGCGCAAAACAGGGTATGGAGTAGAAATAATGCGTTTTCATTATCTTTAAACGTGGGGGTCATGATGCCATCCAACAAAAGCGCCGCTCCTTACGGCAACAGTCTCATCGACGCGCACCATCCGCATTATATAGGCGCTTCCACGCAATGACGCAAGCACAATGAAAAGCATTAACGGGCCAAAGGCCATGCATGACCTTGTTACGGCGAACGCCCTGAAAAGCATTGCCGGACGATTCCGCCTTCCTTAAAAGCCGGTCTAAAGAGGTTCCGCCATGGGAATGTCATCCTCCGGAAGGGGGGCCTGCGGCGCGGGAGCTCTTACGGGAGAGGAATGGTTGAGATGGCGGGGAATCTGATGGGGAAGGCCGGGAATGTAGTCGGAATCTCCGCGTCGGGGCGTGAGGGGTGCGGCGGAAGGCTCCTCCGACAAGGAAGGCGCGGACGGCCTGGCATGCCCGGAGGAACCGCCCACCGGGGTCGCCTTGATTTCCGCATCGGAAGAGTCGTCCAGATCGGCAGGGATTTCATGAACCTTGATGGGCTCCATTCCTTCCGGATCATACAGGCCGGGCGGCAGATTGTCCGGCACTACGGCAGGCGATCCCCCGCGTTCGCGAAGGGCGGCGGCAGCCGTTTCCGGGGTTTCCTCCACCGGTTCCGCTACCGGGATGTCGTCCTTGGGCGGGTCAATGATGGCCTTGATGTCCTTCTTCTCTGTCTCAAAGAATTCCTTCACGATGGGGGCAGCGGCGGCGCCCCCGCCCAGCCGTTCGTGGGCGCGGCCTTCATACAGCACCACATAGGCGAAGCGGGGATTGTCACAGGGCATGAAGCCGGCGAACCACGCCAGGCGCTTGTCTTCCCGTTCCGGTCCCCACTGGGCCGTGCCGGATTTGCCGGCGATGCTGGAATAGGACAGGCGGGCGCGGCCGCCCGTGCCGCCTTCAATCACCTCCCTCATGCCCTTGCGCACGCTGGCCAGGGCACGTTCATAGGCAGGCAGGGGGCGCGCTGGACCTCCTGGGGCTTGGGAGCGTAAATGACATTGGCGTTGCCGTCCTGAATCTGCTTGATGAGCTGGAGCCTGGGCAGGTAGCCGTTCGCCACGCCGGACATCATGTGCGCCACCTGGAGGGGCGTGACCAGCAGCGTTCCCTGGCCGATGGAAAGGTTGGCGGCGTCTCCGGACATGAAATCCCGCTTGTAGTTGCGGATCATGTAGTCGCTGGTGGGCACCAGGCCGGGATCGTCCGGAATGGGCAGCCCGGTGCGCTCGCCAAGTCCGAAGGCGCGGGCCGTATCCATCAGGGCTTCCGCTCCCAGCTTGAGCCCCATCTGGTACATGAACGGGTTGTTGGACATCGCCAGGGCGCGGATGCAGTTGATGTCCCCCAGGGGCGTCTTGCTCCAGTTGTTGAAAACGTGGTTGCCGATCGTGATGGATGCCGGGCAGTAGATCTGCGTATTTTCCGTGATCTTGTTGTTTTTCAGGGCGCTGGCCACCGTCAGCACCTTGAAGGTGGAGGCGGGGGGGTAGCGCCCCTGAAAGGCGCGCGCGCCCAGCGGTCCAGCGGGGTCGTTGCGCAGGGCATCGTAATCCTTCTGGGATATGTTCGGAATGAACATGTTCGGGTCATAGGACGGCGTGGAGGCCATTACCAGCACTTCACCCGTTACGCAGTCCAGCACCACCATGGCGCCGCGCCTCTTGCCGCGGGAAAGGATGCGCTCCGCATCCCGCTGCCATTTCAGGTTCAGGGTGGTGACGATGGCGCCGCCGGGCTTGGGGCGTATCTGAAGTTCATCCAGAATCTTGTTGCCGTCCTCGTCAAACATCAGGCGCCATACGCCGGGCGTCCCGGTCAGGTCCTTGTTGAATTCCTTTTCCAGTCCCGCGCGGCCTTCCACCTGTTCCCACAGCGGGTCCATATGGTTGATGGGGCCGGTAGGCAGTTTTCCCTTGGAACCCACATAGCCGATGATATGTCCGGCGATTTCCTTTTCCGGATAGGAACGGATGTAGATGGGCAGCAACTGGAGGCCGCGCACCCCCTTCACCTTGTCCCTCAGTTTTCCGCTTCCTCCGCGCGGATGACGTTGGTGAGGGGAAGAGGCAACCAGCGGCGGTGCTCATAGTGCTTCCAGAGCTGGTCATCGGAAAAGGACCACGCCTTTCCGGCAATTTTCTTGGCCTGTTCCAGGCAGTTGCGCCCGAAGTCCACCACGCGGGAACGATCGGGATTTTCAAAAATTTCAAAACGCAGGGCCAGTTGGTAGGCCACGGAGGTCACGGCCAGAGGCTCTCCGTTGCGGTCCAGAATGGGGCCGCGCGGAGCCGGAATCAGCAGGGCCATGGTTCTGGCGGAAGGCCGCGTGCTGGTGTGCGCTTCCCGCGCCGCATCCATCCTTCCCCCCCCTTGAGGGAGGGAATCAGGGACAGGGAATCCAGGCCGTTCTGCTCCTTCTCCGTTTCCTTGGGCATTTCCGGGGCGTCAGCCACGCCTTCCCGTTCACCGGACGCCGTGCCGGATTCCCTCTTCTTATCCCCCAGGTCAACCGTTTCCACGGCGTCATCCTCTCCGCGCTGCTGCGCCGCAGCCTGGCGCACGGGCGTTCCCCCGCGGGAAGACGAATGGCGTGACGAGGACTGGCCCCAGGCCGTATCCGCCGTCCAGGCGGCCAACCCGGCCAGCAATACCAGGGAACGTATCAGAACCTTCATTTTCATCAGCTTGCAGGAGTGTGACAGATGCACCGTAAGGAATCAACGATTATTCACGCTCGCGCTTATCACCGGACGGCACGCGGGAAGAAGAGGTGGCGTCCGATTCACGCACAGGCCGCTTGCATCAAACACGCTGCCATAGGACCGGGAGCGGTAGTCCGCATCCTTCTGAATGATGGAGAATTTGCCGCGGGGCGTCTCATGGGTGGATCTGCCGGTGCACACGGGAAAGTTCATGGCCGGTTGGCCGTTGACCCACAGCACGCCGCGCTGGTCCTTCAAATGAATCACGATTTTGCTGTTCCGCGTCTGCGCCTGCCGGATGCGCTCGTCATGGTACCAGATGTCGCGCGTGAAGCGGTACTGGGGGTCCGCTACAAAAGCGTCATAGGAAGAAGAGTACCTGCCGTCCTTCATCAACGGCTTGCCATGCGGAGTCTTGGGCGTGGAGGAACAGGCAGCCAGCAGCAGGGAGACACACAGGAAAAGGAGAAAGGCGAGAGGGGGCGCGGCATGCGGCCTGCTTTACCCTCTTCCCCCGTGGAAATCAAGCACGATTCCCTGTTCCGGCATGTTTGGAGGAATCCTGATAAAGACGCCCTTTTCCGTCCGTACCTGTTCCCGTTCTTCCTCCCCCGCCGCCATGACCGCCTCCTCTTCCGTTCCCGCCCGTTCCCCCCGGCTGCACTCCCTGGATGCCCTGCGCGGGCTGGACATGCTCATCATCCTGGGGCTGGACGCCCTGGTCCTGCTCCTGGCCTCCAGAAATCCGGAAAACGCCTTCCTCCGGGAAGCCGCGCGCCAGATGTCGCATGCCCATTGGGCAGGATTGCACCTGTATGACCTGGTGTTCCCCGTCTTCGTGTTCATCTCTGGCGTTTCCATGTCCTTCTCCCTGGCGAAATACACCGGCGGAAACTCCTCTGCGGCCCCGGGCTTCTCCACCTTTGGAAACGGGCCTTCGTTCTGGCCTTCCTGGGCCTCCTGGTCAACGGAACGCTTACCTGGACGGAGGATATGCGTTACGCCTCCGTTCTGGGCCTGATCGGCTTTTCCTGCGCCATCGCAGGCACGTGCATCCTGCTGTGCCGCCGCACGGGAGCGATTGCCGCTGCGGCGGGAGGCCTTCTGGGCCTCATCGCCCTGCTTCAATTCACCTGCGGCAGCTTCACGCCGGACGGCTCCGTCAACTCCTGGGTGGACATGCACTGGCTTCCCGGCCGTCTGCACGGAGGCGTCTTTGATCCGGAAGGCCCCCTCTGCATCGCCTCCGCTTCCGCCCTGTGCATGGGCGGATGGCTGGCAGGAAAAAACACGAAGGAAAGCCGCCTGCCTTCCGTTCGCCTCTGCATGGCGATGATGGGAGCAGGAATCCTCCTCTTTTCCGCCGCCCGAATGCTGGACGGCGCCTATCCCATCATTAAAAGCATGTGGACCGGCACCTTCGTTCTGGCCGCTGCCGGAATCTCCCTGATGCTCCTGTCCCTGTTCCATCTGGCCGTCGACGCATGGAACGGCGGAAAAATGGGCCAAATGGGCCTTTCCCTCCGCGTCATCGGCGTCAACGCCCTGGCCGCCTACCTCATCCACGCCCTGCTCAACGTGCATGAACTCAACCAGCGCATCTTCAGCGGCGCGGCGGACTTCTTCCCGCCTTTCCAGCCCGTATTGCTCGCCGTTTCCCTTCTCCTGCTGCAATGGCTGGTTCTGCTCTTTTTTTACAGGCGCCGCGTATCCTTCGCCAAAAGCCCGGCCAAGTGACGGCGTGGATGAAAATCCTGGCCATGAGGCCGGCTCTCTCCGGAAAACACCCCGTCATGAATATTCCCATCCGGAGAGAACCGGACAGCCGCTAAAAACGGTGGCCATGACCGGATAAACAAAAACGCCCCTCCCGTACAGGAGAGGCGCTTCCAAAACCAGTCCGGACAGCAACGCCCGGCTCAACGCATCCGGCGGCGGCGCAGCAGGGCCAGCAGAAGACCGGCGGCGGAAAGGCCTGCCGCAGCAGGTTCCGGAACGGGAGCCGCTCCGGTGATGTAATGAATCTTCACGTTGGCCCAGGCCCCCCATTGGTGGTGATCCAATACTTGCCCACATTTTCTTCCGTAGCTTCCAGCGGACCGTCCGCACGGGTCAGGATATTCCCGTCAGCGTCCCTGACCACATAGTCAACCGTATCAAAGCCGTTGCCGCCCGAGGAGGAGGAAGCGTTCTGACCTAAAAGTTCTCGCACCGCAGTCCCGACGGTTCCGGTGGTCGTGTACGGATCAATGGCGGCCTGGATGGTTCCCCCGCTCGCATTGATCCAGAGGCTGGTCGTCGCAAGACGTCCGTTTAATCCGAAATCCCAAACATACCCCGTGGACAGCCCGCCTCCCAGCGCTCCTGAATTGATGCTGGAATCAATAGTCAAGTTGCCCCAGAGCTGCGTATTGCCTGAGTTCAGGGAAAAAGATTTGTCCATGTCCACGTTCCCTAAAACCAAGGCCCCTCCCGTATTGTTGCTGAGAGTACCCGTGCCTTTCAGAACAAACTGGTCGACATTCCTGTAATTCAGGCTCCCCGCGCCGGCGGTGGAGATGGAGGCGTCACTGTTGATGATGATGCTGTTTCCCGCGCCGAGAGTAGTAGGAGGCACGCCGGCCTCCGTCCAGTTGTCCGCGTCCGTCCAGGAGGATCCGTCCCCGTTTCCCGTCCACTGATAGGTGGCCGCTGCGCCCAGGCCGGACAAGGCAACCAGGACGCAGGAAGCAGTGAATAAGGTTTTCTTCATAAAATCAAAAGTTAAATATGGATATGAATGGATCCGCACCTATCGCCGGACTGCTGCACAAATCCGCTCCCGGGAGCGTTCTGCGGTCAGAAGCCAAGACTTGGAACCCTGCTTTTTCTAATATCGGATTGCTAATCCGTTACGGAATAGTTCCAATGCCGCATGGTGCGCCGCAAGCCCCTCGGCATCCGGACGCCAACCTGTGCAGCAATGATTTCTCTTTCCTGAAATTCAGTATATTCCGACGGAATATATGTATTTCCACACCCGCAAAGGCTCGCGGCTCTCAACGTACCGACAACGCAACGGAGGAAGCCTTTTCTCCGGAGAAACAGACTCCCATTATAAAACGACCGGGCAACATAAGCACCTTTCCCTTAAAATCAGAGCTTGACGCCGGATTAGCAATCCGTTTTCCACATGGAAAAAGAAGCAAAATAAGGCGGAAACATCATTTTTTGCTCGTCTCCGGCAAATGCTTTGCCATCATGGCGCAACGGCTTTTTTTCCGAAAAGCAGGGAAGCGACCCTCCCTGCCCTCCTGCTAGTCCATCTGCCACCTTCCTTAACCTAATGATGATTCCCATGAAAGCATTCACGTTCCCGGCTCTTGTCCTGGCGGCCCTGAGCATCTGGACTGCCGCCGCCCAAACCCGGATATCCACCATTCCCCCGCTGCCGGGAAAAAACGCACGTTCCCTTCAGGTACCTCCCTACCAGTCCTTCTGCTGGTTCGCGGCGGACCGCGGCCGCTGGCCCGGAGCCGGCAACCGGGTGCTGCCCTGGTTCGGCCGGACGGCTCCCGGCAACCTGCTGGACAGCAAGCCGAACCCCAGCACCGCCAAACCGGGGACCACGCCATGTTTGCGCTGTTCCACCTCAAGGACGGCAATTTCATGGCCGTGCTGCCCGTCGCCACCCCTGACTCCCTCACGTGGCTGAAGCTTGACGGAGACGGCAAATTCCTTGTGGAATCCGGCACGCTGGGAACTTCCACCGCCAAACCGCAGCCCGTCCTGGCCGTCACCGCCGTGGACAAGGATATTTACCGCGCCTGCTCCGCCGCCTGGAACAAAGCCCTTTCCCTCCCCTTCATCAAGGGCAGAACCTTTCCCCGGGAAAAGAAGGTTTATCCGGAACCCTTCAAGTACCTCGGATGGTGCAGTTGGGAGCAGTATAAAAAGAACATCTCCTCCAAGCTGCTTGAAGAAACGGCCAGCCAACTGGAGGCCTCCCCCATCCCCGTCCGGTGGATGCTGGTGGACGACGGGTTCCAGACCCAGGAAGGGCTTAAGTTGATCAGCTTCCAGACCCGCCAGGACAAATTCCCGCAGGGCTGGCAGCCCCTGATGAAGCACAAAAGCTCCAAGTTGAAATGGATGGGCCTGTGGAACTGCTATTACGGCCTCTGGAACGGCATCCACCCCAAGCACCGGCTGGACGCCCAGACGGCCCGCGGGCTGGTCAGCACTACCAAGGGGAAAATCCTCCCCGGTGACGGCCCCGGAGGAGCCGGGGCGTTTTACAACCCTTTTCTCCAATCCGTCAAGGACGCCGGGTTCGACTTCGTGAAGATCGACGTGCAGGCGGAATACCTGAAGCATGCGGACGGCCTGGACAACCCGGTCCGCCACAACACCAAGTGTTCGGAAGCCTTGGAACAGGCATGCCGGAAGACGGGCCTCAGCCTGATGAATTGCATGGCGCAGGGCACCGTCAACATCCAGAATACCCGCTACAGCGCTATCACCCGGTGCAGCATTGACTACAAGCTGGGGGATGATGGGCAAGTCCCACATCCTCCAGTCCTACGCCAATACGCTCTGGCTGGGGCAGACCGCGTGGCCGGACCATGACATGTTCCATTCCACGGACCCCACCAGCGCGCGCCTCATGGCCGTTTCAAGGCCGTATCCGGGGGCCCCGTCTACCTTTCAGACCCGGCTGACAAGCTCAATCCGGAAAACATCATGCCCCTGGTCTGGTCCGACGGCCTTCTGTTGCGGCCGCTGGCCCCTGCCGTCCCCTGCCGGATTCCGTCTTTCTGGATGCGCTGAACGAGAACCGCCTGTACCGGGTGATCGCCCCGCTGCCCGGCCAAAGCGCCGCCGTGGTGCTGTACAACCTCAAACACCCCTCCCCGGCGGAACCGGTGCAGGGGAAAATTTCCCTGGGGGATTATAAAAACGCGGCGGCCCTGCTGAACGGCAACGCGGCGGAAGCCTATGCCTCCATTCCGGCGGAGGGAATCGCCGCCTATTCCGCAGAGGGAGGCCGCGCGACCCCGGCACAGCCGGACCTGGACGTGAAGCTAACGGGCTTCAAGGACCGCCTGTTCATCATGGCGCCCATCGTCCGGGGCTGGGCCGTCATCGGCAGGGGGGACAAATTCCTCTCTCCCTGCGCCCTGGCCGCCGCTCCGGAATACGGGGCGGACAGCCTCCGCTTCCGCGTGAAGGAATCCGGCCCGGTCGTCGTCTGGCGCGGGAAAAGCCCCGTGAAGGCAGGGAACGTTCCCGTCAAGAACCTGGGCAACGGTTTTTATGAATTGCAATTCCCCGTTTCCGACCGCCCGCTGGACGTTACCGTGACAGCCGAATGAGCGCTGCCGTCCCTTCCCAACCCTCTTTCCTTCCCCCATGCATCTGCTGCGCCCGTTCCTGGCTTTCGCCCTGCTGTTCCCGTTCTGCTGGCACATCCGTCCTCCGCCGCCGCTCCGGCGGGACTTCCCGCACCGGAACCCGCGGAGGCCAAACAGGCGATTGAACAATTCCTGGGCCTCACCGCCATCTGGATGCTGGAAATGGAATGGACCCACGCCTATGCCAATAAAACGCCCAAGGCGGAGGACTTCCGGAACGCCATGCTGGCGGCGGGCCTTCAGCAATGCCCCTCTGATTTTCAGGAAGCATGGCTGCGGCAGACGAACAAGCCGGGGGCGCAATTACGCGGCACCCGTCCTGCGCAAGTACGGCGTCAGCCTGAAGGACCTCCGGGAACGGCTCCAGGGCAAACTGTTCAAGATCAATTCCCGGGTGCATCCGCCCATTCCCCTTTACGACGAGGATGAACAAATCCCCGCATGGATCCGCGCACCTGCGGCGACCCCAAGGCCATCCTGGAAGCCCTGGCCGCCCTGCGCGCCCAGGTCATGGGCCTTACCCCGGACCAACTGGCCCAGGCCAGGCAATCCATTGAACGGGTCATGCTGGAATTCACGCTGGCCTACATGGAAACCGCCATCTGCATGAACACCGCGGGCATCCGGGAAAGCCAGGTCAGGGAACTGTTCGCCCCCATCAGGACGGACGGATGCCCGGAGGACTTCCGGCGCGCGTGGCAGCACGACCTGCCTTTCTTCCTCAAGGGCCGCTTCACGGGACCGGAACTGACCCTCTCCACCGTCTGCAAAAGAAATACGGCGCCAGCGAGCAGGAGGCATTCCTCAAGGTCCGCAAAAAGATGAAGGAATGGGATATCCAGCCGCCTACCCCGCAGACGCAGCCCGCCTTCCGCCGGGACATGCAGGAAATCCGGGAAAACATGCTGGGCGGCCGCTGACAGGAAAGCCCCACCCTTGCCGCCGTGTATTTCACGGGCGGTATTCTCCGGTCAGCCCAGCAATCCGGCGTCCATTCCCTCGTTATATTCCCAAATGCCCTGCTCCACCATGAAGGAACTCCAACTGTTGAGCAATTGCTCAAAATAGGCGGCATTTACATTGAAATGGTAAAACGTGTGGTCCGCCACGTCCAGAAGCTCAAATCTGGAGCGGTTTTTCTTTTTCCGCCACAGCTCCGCCAGCCGCTCGCTATTGCGCCACGGCAGCAGCCTGTCTCTTCCGCCATGGCTCGCGAACAGGGGAGGCAGCCCTTTCTGCACGCGCCGCAGGGGGATTGACGGCATCCCGCTGGTCAGGGGGGCATCATGCCTCCCAGTTTAAAGGCGGACTGCGCCGCCAGATCGCACACGCCGCGGAACAGGGCCACGGCGGCAGGACCGGGCGGAAGGGGAGCCTTCCTGCGGAACAGGGACCAGCGCGCGGGATGGTCGGGGAGGGCCACATGCAGGGCCATCAGTCCTCCCGCATCGCTCCCCGCTACGGTAATGCGGGCCGGGTCCAGACCCAGCAGGGCGGCGTTTTCATACACCCAGGCCCAGGCTTCCCGGCCCTCTTCCAGAATATCCATCGGCTCCACCTCATAAGCGCCGCGCGTACGGAACATGGGAATAATCCCCACAATTCCCTGCTGGGCAAGGTGAAGCGCCCATGGCACAAAAATCCCCCAGGCTCTTTCCCACCCACATGCCGCCGTGAAAAAACAGCACGGAGGGCGCGGAAGCGCCCCCTCTCGATGGCCAGGAGGAAAAAAAGACGTAGGCCATCAGCTCCTCACCGTCTGAAAACCGCCTCCACACAAAGCCGGGCTGTTCCCGCAACAGTTTCCTGTACCGGGCTTCCGCCAGATGATCGGCTTCCGTGAACAATTCCATAAGAACGGCTTCATGATGCAATTGTGTTGCACTCCGCGCAAGTTTGATGTCTAAATAATCGTGTAATGACTTTCCGCTCCATTCTCACCATGGCCTGCTGCGCCGCAGCTCTTCTCGCCCCCGCCTCCGCCGCCCCCGGCCCGGAGACGCCAAACTGAGGGACGATCTGGACGTAGCCTACAACACATGGCGCCTGCACCTGCTGCGCGGCAACTATGACGGCTGGAGAGCCACCACCTCCGCCTACCGCCAGGTGAAAGTGCGCAACCTGGCCGTCTCTGAAAAACGCCCCTTTCCCGCCTCCCTGTTCCGGCAGCCCATGGCTCCGCCCGCGCTCGCCCGCTGATGTACGTGGGCTCCGTGGTGGACGGTCCCACGGCCGCGGCCACCTACTACGGCAAAGGTGGACCTGGGGCTGGGCCAGGAACCGACGGACTCCAACGCCCTGGTCCTGCTGTTCACCCACGAAAACGGCAAATGGAAATACGACCAGGCGCGCTTCTTCAACCTCACCCGCCTGCCCGCCGTCAAGGAACGCCTCAAGCGCGGCGACGCCACCGTCCTGATGGAGCAGGACGGCTTCCAGCCCCTTGGAAAAAAAATTCGCCGTGCCGCCTGTCTGCCCGCCGCCCAAATACATCGCAAAAATTCTGGTGGACTGCCCCGGCCGCACCGTCAAGGCGAACGTAAACAACATTTCCCCGCATGAATTCGACAACACGCGCCTGGCGGAAATCATTTCCGGCGGGCTGAGGGACGGAACCAACTCCCTCACGCTGAACTTTTCCGACAGCCCTAAAAGCGGCCCCGTTCTGATCAACGTCACTCCGGAGCTGCTGAAGACCATGGACCCGAAGAACACTCCGCCGCAGGCATCCGCCGGCAAATAAAATCGTCATTCTTCAACGTTTCCGCCGCGGGTCCGGTCATACCGCCATATGACAACTCAACCTCAAGTGGGGGGGGGGGCGGTATCCGGCAACTCATGGTGGATGGGTATCCTTGGCGTCATCGAGCTATTTCTTGGCTTCATCGCCCTGGCCTCTCCCTGGATTGTCGGGGCCAGCTTCATCTGGGTGATCGGCATCATGCTGATGATCCTGGCCGTCGTCCGGCTGGTCCAGGTCTTCACCGTCCCGTCCTCCCGCTGGTGGAACCTGGTGACGGCCATCCTGTACGGCATCGCCGGCTGGTTCCTGTTCCGGGACCCCAATATTTCCCTGGCCATCACCACGCTCATCATCGGGTGGGGCCTGGTCATCGCCGCCGTCTTCCAGGGGGCCATCTGGCTCCAGACCCGTTCCCTGCCCGCCAGCGGCTGGCGGCTCTTCAACGTGATCATCACGCTGATCCTGGGCCTCATGGTCATCTTCGGCTGGCCTGAATCCACGGCCTGGTTCATCGGCACCCTGATCGCAGTGGAACTGATCTTCTCCGGATGGACGTTGCTCCTGTACGCCTTCAGCGGCAACTCCGCCCGCCGTTAATCCCGACGACAGCAATGACCCTCACCCAGGAAGAAACCGAACGGTACGCAAGGCATCTTTCCCTTCCGGAACTGGGCGAACAAGGCCAGCAAAAACTCAAACGGGCGCACGTCGCCCTGACGGGCCTCGGGGGGCTTGGCTCCCCCGCGGCCCTTTATCTTGCCGCCGCGGGCGTGGGGCGGCTGACCCTGATCGACCCGGACGAGGTCTGCCTTTCCAACCTCCAGCGGCAGATCCTGCATGCCACGGATGCGGCGGGAACGGCCAAGACCGCCAGCGCCGCCAGGCGCCTGTACGCCCTGAACCCTTCCGTCCACATCAACACGGTCCACAGGCGGCTCACCCCGGACAACGCCGTTTCCCTGCTGGAAGGGTGCGACCTGGTCCTGGACGCCTCGGACAACTACGCGGCGCGCTTCGCCATGGCGGACGCCGCCTGCGCCCTGCGCCTGCCGCTGGTGCACGGAGCCGTGAAAGGCTTCATCGGCCAGGTGGCCGTCTTCGCCCCCCACCAGGGCACCGCGTGCTACCGCTGCCTCTTCCCGGCAGACACGCCCATGCAGGAGAAAGACACCGCCTCCGCCGCCGGCATCCTGGGCGCGCATGCGGGCATCATCGGCTGCATCCAGGCCATGGAAGCCCTGAAATACCTGGCCGGCATTCCCTCTCCGCTGGTGGGAGCCATGCTCTCCGCAGACACGCGGCGCATGCGCTTCACCACCATTCCGCTGGCAGCCAATCCCGCGTGCAGGTGCCGGAAAAACGGGGACCGCGGAGCCGCAATGAAAAATTGACGGCCATGGGGGCATCTGGCATCATTCCCGCCAGATATGAATCATTTAACACGCGCCAAATCCGTTTTTGAAATGGAGATTGAAGAGCTGCGCGGCGTCCTGTCCCGGCTGGATGACAACTTCAACCAGGCTGTGGAACTCATGTCCCAAGCCCTGGACCGCGGCAACAAGATCGTCATCGTAGGCGTAGGCAAATCCGGCAACATCGGAGCCAAAATCGTCGCCACCCTGAACTCCACCGGAACGCCCACCGTCCTGCTGGATTCCCTGAACGCCCTGCACGGGGACCTGGGCATCGTCCAGGACGGCGATGTCTGCATCGCGATGTCCTTCTCCGGTGAAACCTCGGAACTGCTGGCCCTGCTCCCTTTCATCAAACGCTTTGAACTGCCCATCATTTCCATGACGGGCAATACGGCCTCCTCCCTGGCCAAATACTCGGACATCGTGCTGGACACGGGCGTTTCCCGGGAAGCCTGCCCGCTGAACCTGGCCCCCACCTCCAGCACCACGGCCATGCTCGTCATGGGGGACGCCCTTGCCATGGCCCTGGTGGAAGCGCGCCACTTCACCGCGCGGGACTTCGCCAAACGCCACCCCGGCGGCTCCCTGGGCCGCGCGCTGCTCACCAAGGTGAGCGACATCATGCGCCGGGGGGAGGAAATGGCCATCCTTCCGGAAACCGCCTCCGTGAACGACTGCCTGAAGGCGATGACCACCGCCCACACCGGCGCCTGCATCCTGCTGACGGCGGACAACAAGCTGGCCGGCATCTTCACCCACGGAGACTTCGTCCGGGCGTACGGTGCCAATCCCCTCATCGGGGAGCAGCCCGTCAGCGGCCTCATGACCCGCAACCCCATCTATGTGATGGAAGACGACCTGGCCGCCGAGGCGGTGAAAGCCGTCAGCAACCGCCACATTGACGACCTGGTGGTGCTCAACGCGGAAATGACTCCCGTGGGCATCGTCGACCTTCAGGACCTTGCCAGGCTGAAACTGGTTTAGGCTCCCTCCATCATTCCTTCCAGGCATCCGTGATTCAAAAGTAACAAATCAATCACGGATGCCTTTTTCATTGAACGGAAGCTTTCATTTTCACAATCTAATTTCCATAAACATGTTCCTGAAATTTACGATCACCCTGCTTGCCTGCTCCTGGGGCTTTGCCCATGCGCAGGACGTTTCCGCCCCGGCGGGAGATCCGGATGCGTCCGCACCGGAGGAAGCCCCCCGGGAGGTCCCCCTGCCGGACGGCAAGACGGTACCCAAATTCGAACCCCTGGACGAGCACCGCATCAAGATAGGCAACGTGATCGTGAACCACAAGGAACGCACCGTCAGCTTCCAGGCGCAGGTCAACATGCAGGAGGGCATTCTGGAATATATCTGCTGCATGCCCAACGGCAAGCTGCATGAATCCCTGCTGGTGACGGAGGCGGACCCCCTGCACATCAGCCTGGGCATGACGCTGCTCAAATTCCACCGCTTTGAAAAATTCTTCCCGGTGCGGGATGAAAACTTTGAATGGCTCCCCTTCACGGAGCCCAAGCCCGCGGACTATGCGGACTCCTACGTGCAGGTCGCCATGACCTACACGGAAAACGGCAAGGAGCAGAAGAGCGACTTTTCCGACATGGTCGTGAACTCCCAGACCCGCAAGGGGCTGGACCCCAATGACTGGCTTTACACCAACTCCTTCTTTTACGAAGGGGCCTACCAGGCCAGCCTGAGCGGAGAAGTAATTTCCATCTTCGCGAGCCGCACCTCCCCCATCAACTACATCGGCGACTTTCATGACGGCGTCAACGACACGGGCTGGATCGTCAACCCGAAGAAAAACCTGCCCCCCGGCACGAACGTCACCGTCACCATCTCCCAGAAACCGGTTCAACCCAAGCAATAGCACATTATGTTCAAATCCGCACTTTCATTAACGCTGGCCGCCGCGCTGGGCACAGCCGCCTTCAGCCAGACCACCGTGACGGCCGTTCCCGGAGAAGCGGCCGCCTCCAAATACGCCTCCATCAGCCAGGAAATCCTGCGCGCCATTGAAAAAGGGAACGAATACCTGAAAAGCAAGCAGAACCCGGAAGGCTACTGGGCGCAGCCGTCCTATCCGGCCCTGACGGCCCTAGCGGTCACCGCCTACATGCGCGACCCCGCCAACCAGGGCAAGCCCATCCCGGAATACATCCGGAAGGGGTATGACTTCGTCCTGAAATCCCAGAAGGAGGACGGCTCCATCTTCAACCGCGGCATGTCCTCCTACAACACCGCGGTGTGCATGATGGCCCTGCTGGCCGCCAACAAGGAGGAATATGCCCCCGCCATCCTCAAGGGCCGCGCCTACCTCATCAAGCAGCAGAACCACTTCGCTCCGGACAACCCCTACAACGGCGGCATCGGCTACGGGGACAAAAAGGCCCCTCCCATTGCGGACCTTTCCAACACCTCCCTAGCCCTGGAAGCCATTTACTACTCCCAGAAGCTCGCCAAGGACGGCAAATACGGGGAACAGCCCGACCTGGACTGGAACGCCGCCACGGAATTCATTAACCGCTGCCAGCAGAACCCAGCCGTCAACAAGGAACCCTGGGTCTCCAGTGACAAATCCCAGCTCGGCGGCTTCGTGTACCGCCCGGGCGTCGCCAGCGCCAGGGACAGCAAAAGCGCCGCGTTTGACAAGGCGGAACCGCCCAGGGCCTACGGCAGCATGACGTACGCGGGCATGCAATCCCTCATTTACGCCAATGTGGACAAGAACGACCCCCGCGTCAAGCTGGCCCTCAAATGGCTGGAAAACAGCTACAACCTGGATGAAAACCCCGGCATGGGCGTCCAGGGCCTGTACTACTACTACCAGGCCATGTCCAAGGCTCTCAGCGCCATGGGAATAGACACCCTGACGCTGGAAGACGGCCGCAAGGTGGACTGGCGTGACGAACTGGCCAACAAGCTCATCTCCATCCAGAAGAGCGACGGCTCCTGGGTAAACACCAACAACCGCTGGTGGGAGGCGGACCCCGTCCTGGTGACCTCCTACTGCGTGCTGGCGCTGGAACAGCTTTACCATTCCATTCCCCGGTAACGGACGCGCCATCCTGACTTCAAGGGCCGGAGAGGGAGGAAATGACCTCCTTTTCCGGCCTTTTCCATGCCCGGAAATGAACGTCCCATGGAATAAAAGGGTCTTTTCTTCAACCATTTCAAATTCATGGACACCATTGATTCCATTACCATTATTGCGGCGGCGTGGGGGTTGCTGGTCCTTCGGCTGACGCTGGCCCTGATCCTGTGGCCGCACGGAGCCCAGAAAGTGCTGGGCTGGTTCGGGGGAGCGGGCTGGGACGGCACGTACCAGGCCTTCACGGAAAAAAATGGGCATTCCCCCTTCCTGGCCAAGGTGGCCATGCTGACGGAATTCTTCGCCCCCATCTGCCTGGTGCTGGGCGTCTTCACCAGGATAGCTGCGCTCGCGGTCATCATCATGATGGCCGTCGCCATGACCAAGCACGTTAAAAACGGCTACTTTGCCAACTGGTCCGGGAAAAAAGCCGGGGAAGGCGTGGAATTCCACCTGCTCTATGCCGGCTCCGCCCTGGCGCTGCTGCTGACCGGTCCCGGCCCGTGGTCCGTGGACGCCTGGTGCATGGACATCGTGCACGTCATCTTCGGCTGACGGAGGCAGGTCATGCCCGGCTGGGCATAGGACGTACTTTCCGGTTCTCAAATCCGCCGTACTCTGGTACTTGTGGGGGTGCAGCCTTCCCCTTCGGGAAAGGCGGCTCCTTTTGCCTTTCCACCTTCTTCCGCCATGACCAGCCTGAAACGCTCAAAACTCCGGCAGTGCACCAACTGCGAATGCATCATCAACGGAGTATGGGACTGGGTGGTGGAATGCGCCCGCGAGGCGGCTGAGGAAGAACCCGCCATGCGCGGCATTCTGGACGACGTCTGCCTGTCCCGCAATTCCCTGGCCACCTCCATCTCTGCCCGGCTGGCGCGCAAGCTCTCCCGCCGGGACATGCCGCGGGAACTGATCGAACCCCTCATCCGGGAGGCGCTGGCGGAAAACCAGAACATCCTCAGCCAGATCGCCAACGACCTGATCGCCATCGTGGACCGGGACCCCGCCTGCCGCACGCCGCTGGAACCCCTGCTCTTCTACAAGGGGTTCCACGCCATCACCACGTACCGCATCTCCCACTGGCTGTGGCAGCACGGCCGCACCATCATGGCCCTTCAGTTCCAGAGCCTGGCCAGCGAAGTCTTTGCGGTGGACATCCACCCGGCGGCCACCATCGGCTGCGGCATCCTGCTGGACCACGCCACCAGCTTTGTAGTGGGGGAAACCGCCATCATCCGCGACAATGTCTCCATCCTGCATGAAGTAACGCTGGGCGGCACGGGCAAGGAGGAAGGAGACCGGCACCCCATTGTGGAATCCGGCGTCCTGATCGGCGCGGGGGCCAAAATCCTGGGCAGGGTCACCATCGGTGCCTGCGCCAAAATCGCCGCCTGCTCCGTCGTCCTGGAAAACGTCCCTCCCCATACCACGGTGGCGGGCGTTCCCGCCGTCATCGTCAATGACTCCATTCCGGACAACCCTGCGCTGGACATGAACCAGTGCCTTTGTGACTAATCCTGCAACGGATTAGGAATCCGTCAGTTACTGCTAAAAACACAGCAAATCCCAAGCCCTGCAAAAATCAGGGAAAAAAAGCAAGCCCTAAAAAGACCAGACCCGGGGCAATAGTTTCAACCTCAATGTATTAAATTTTATAATACTTTAAACTTCAACATTTTGAGTTGAGGCCGGATTCCTAATTCGCATACTGCTAGAATATGCGTTTAAGATTACCCCTCTCCCTAAGGTCCGTCCTGCTTGCATGCAGCGTCCTGTTCTCTACTGTGGCCTCCGCCTCTGTTTCAGACGGAAACCTTGGCAACGTCATGTACGTAGGGGACTCCATCACCCATGGCGTCAACAGCGGCTCCTGGCGCTGGGCCATGCACAAAATTTTGCAGACAACGGCATCAGCTATACCGAAAAAGGTATTATGACCGGCAACTACAGCGGCGGAGTGGCCACGGGAACCTCCTACGGCGGCAGGAGTTTCCAGAATCTCCATTCCTCCGCGGCCAGCGCGCGGACCTATGAAATCGCCGGCAGGACGAACAGCAGCAGCTACGGGCGGTTTGACGGCTCCAACATCAAGAACTGGCTGGGCCTGAGCACGGAAAAAACCCAGGGGGGAACCTACACGGGCCAGACCTTTACCGGGGCCGACACGCCGGACACGTTTTTCCTGCTCGCCGGCACCAACGACCTCCTTTCCGACAACAACAACAGTACGCTGCACCTGCGGCTGGACGGGGTCACCTACCTTCTGCTGAGTGACATGGATTCCATCGTCTCCTCCATCCGCACCGCCAACAGCCACGCAAGCATTCTGGTGATGACCATCCCCTGCTGGACGCAGCATTCCAACGGGAACCTGGCTGAAACGCACCAGGCCGTAGCCACCTACAACGAATCCCTGAAAGAATGGGGCGCAGAAAACGCCGCCAACGGCGTCAAAGTCATTGACATCAATGCGGGCATCATTGACGTGGCCTCCTCCACCCCTTTCTACGGGGTGCGCTCCATGTTCCACAATCCCACGGCGGACGGCCTGCACCCGAACGCCCAGGGGGACCTGCTGATGGCGGGCAACCTGGCCAAGGGCATGGGGTACGCGGGCCGGTCCGCCGGGCAGGAAAGGAAAGCCGCCCACGAACTGGGCGTCAACTTCGGCCAGACGCCCTCCATCACCCAGCAGACGCTGACGGCCAAGGGCTTTACCGCCAATAACGTCACCATCTCCAACAACACGATCAACTTCAACAAATCCGGCAGCAGCACCCTCACTTACAACTGGGGATCCTCCCAAGGGCAGGACAAGGGCTACACGGTGGATTTCACCCTGCGCCTGGGCAACGGCGCCACGGGCGGCTGGGACACCACGAACAACTTCTCCCTGAATCTGGGCAACGGAACGCTGAACGTCAATGAAGCGTACATCCAGTGGGGCAGCACCATCCTATACTCCAGGGACATGTCCGCCAATGCGGATTCCATCCGCGTGGCCTACGTGGCGGGGGGACAACGCCCACGGCCTGAACGCGGGCTACTACATCTGGCTGGGGGACGTCCTCATCGGGGAGGCGCAGACGGCGGCGGGGGGCAGCTCCTCCGGCCTTACCTTCAGCTATTCCGGCACGCTGGACGCCATCCTGTCCAACCTGGCTCTGGACGGCTCCCTCTCCTACGCGCCCTCCACCAGCGGCATCACCGGGCCGGAAGCCCTTTATCTGGCAAACGGCGGAGCTTCCTCCGCCCTCAAGCCGGGCATGATCGAATGGACAACGGGCGCAGCCGCCACCGCCGTGGCTACAGCCGGGGCCAATGCCACGTATAATGCCCGCAACGGCACCAACTCCAACATCGCCAGCATCACGGGAACGGGAAGCACCAAATTCATTTACGCCAACAACGGGGCCTATGGCAGCGCGGACAGCCGCCAGGACCTGTGGGTGACGCTGGGGGAAGGCGTCAGCAGCGATAACGGCTGGATAGGAGGCCACACGTCGGGCGACCTGTACGGGGACATCCACCTGCGCCTGGCGGAAGGGGCCATTGGCAAATCCACGGTATTCGGCACTGTTAACGGGGGCACCGTCCACGGGGATATTTACCTGGAATTCTCCTCCTCCACCGGGACCTATGACACCTCCTTCACCAACGGGGAGGCGGACCGCACCTCCGTGGCGGGAGCCTACGCCACCGCCGTGAACGGGGACATCACCATGGTGTTCAATGACGGCGTGTTCTCCCACCGCATTTTCGGCGGCCTTTACACGGGAAACAAAACCATCTCCGGCTCCACCTCCCTTTACATCAACGGCGGAACGTTCATGAACGAAATCTACGCCGGGAACAAAACGGACGGCACCATCTCCCAGGGAACCAGCCTGACCGTCACGGGCACGGACGCCATTCTGGGCAAGGCTGACGGGGACAACTGGACATGGACGCTCCTGTGCGGCGGCAACAAGGCCAGCGGCACCATCAACGGAGGCACCGCCATCACCCTGAAGGACATTGCCGCCACCACCGGAGACGGTTCCGAACACAAATTTGACAAATACGCCGGCACCATCGACGGCAAGGGGGGAGGAACAGTGAACGGGGAGAAGAAGCTCGTCTTCGACCACTACACTACCAGCTTCCTCGGAACGCTCCAGAACTTTGACAAGGTGCAGGTCACCGGAAATTCGGACCTTGCGCTGGACAAGGCCCTGGGCAATACGGTTGCCTCCCCTGACCGTGGATGCAGGCTCCGCCCTCCGGTTCAACCAGGCCCAGGGAGCCACGCTGGACATCACCAACAACGGCACGATTCGCACCTCGCACAACCTGACCCTCAAATCCGCAGACACCGGAACCGGAACCTATTGGGTGGAAGGAGGAACGCTGGACCTGGCCGGGCAGGCCGTCTCCGGAAAAATATCCATCTCTGCGGGGGCGCTCGCCAATACGGCGGGACTGGGAGCCGGGAGTGTCTCCGTCTCCGGCATCACCGGGAACGTCAACCTGGGCGGACTGGACGGAAGCAAGCTGAACTCCATCAACATGGGCAGCGGCACAGGAACCATTTCCGGCCTGACGGGCCATGCGGACCTGTCCGGCTCCGACACGCAATTGAGGCTTTCCGCCGCCAACATGGGCGCGGACGGCACGGGAATCATCCAGTTCAATGACGCGGCTAATTCCACTCTGACCCTGGGGAACCTGACCCTGACGCTGACAGCGGATGCCGTGGCGCTGCTCGCCGCTCCGGGGGACTACGCCTTCCACGTCACCAACGCCGCCCTGCACGCGGATACCAACCACATCACGCTGAGCGAATACAACGGCATGGCGTGGGACATTACCCGGACGGAAGGCGGCCAGGTAATCATCTCCTTCGGCCAGCTGGACGCCATGGTCATTGACAAGGGAGCTTCCAAAAACGTCACCTCCGCCAGCACCCTGGGGGCAACCCCCAGCGTCACCAACAACGGAACGCTGAACATCGACCTGTCCGCGGCCACTGCGCCGGAAGACAAAACAACCACCATCCGCTATCTGGCCGGCACGGAAGCCGATGCCGTCGTAAACACGGGAACGGACAGCGACGTGATCATCACGCTGCTGAATAAAACCTCCGCAGATCCGGACAAACCAGGCAACACCGCTTACGCGGGCTCCATTGAAGGAGCGGCGCAGCTCGTCAAGGACGGGGAACAGAGGCTGACCGTTGACGGCAGGGTGACCGCCTCCGCTCTGGACGTGCAGCAGGGAGAACTCGTGCTCCAGAACACGAAGGAAAGTTCCATCATCTCCGGCGCCCTGAACGTGGAACAGGATGCCGCGCTGACGCTGAACTCCGCCTCCCTGGCCGCCGGGGATCTGGCGGGCTCCGGCTCCATCACCCTGAACGGGGGCGCCCTGCTCACCATCGCCAGAGACACTCTTTCAGACCTGACGCTCCACGCAAGCGTCACCGGCTCCGGCACCCTGAAACTGGACAATTGCAACCTGATTCTAGGCACGGACAGCAATCTGGGCGAAGACGTGCTGCTCCATCTGGGGGGCGGCAGCCTGCGCCTGCAGGACGGCTCCACGATCGCGCTGGAAGGGCTCCACCAGGAGCAGGAAAACGGCGCGCTCCACCTGGGGGCAAACGGACGTCTGGAACTGGCCTCCAACGACGGGAAAACCTACTCCTTCAAGGGGGATATCACCGGCACGGGAGCCATCACCCACCGGGGCGAAGGCACGCAGATCATCCTTTCCTCCGGGAATGGCGGCGTGGACGTCAGCCATACCCGGGCGGGCGGCCACCTCGTCCTGGGAGACAAGGACCTGGCCGCGGACGGCTCCATGACCTACAGGGACATTTCCATCGGCAGCAACACCCGGGACGCCTCCGACCTGGACGCCACGGCGGACCTCTCCCTGATGAACAATACCACGGCCAACACGCTCTCCATCGCCTCCAACGGCAAACTATACCTGGGCGGCAATCCCAACCAGCGGGCGGTCCAGCTCGTGCTGACCGGCAGCAACGGCGGAGTGGCGGCCGATCTGGACTCCGGCGCTTCCCTGGACCTCACCGTCAATACGGAAACGCTGGCCCGCAGCGCGGACAATGCCTGGGCCGCCGTGAAGGCGGAAAACGGCTCCATCCGCATCAACAACGGGGCGGACCCCTCCATCCACGTCAACATTTACGGCCTGGGTACCGCGGGAGACTGGGCCATCCTGCCGGAATTCACCATCAACGCCTTCTATGCGGAAAACGGCCTGGCCACGGCAAACGGGGAAACCTGGACGGCGGACATGGTGAACCTGACCTATGCCGGCTTCGCCAACCTCGTCTATGACATCAGCAAGATACTCTCCGACGACGGCAAGCTGTTCCAGGTCCACTTCACCAAACTGGGAGACAGCCCGCTGAAGGACTTCGCCTCCACGGAAAACCAGAGAGCCGCGGTGGACAGCCTGTGGGCCGTCACCTCCTCCCCCGGAAGCATCACCCCGGCCATGATGGAATTCCTCAATGCCGTGGGCACCGCCCAGGCCATGGGGAACACGGGCGCCCTTCAATCCGCCCTCTCCTCCTATGCGGGCAGCGGCGTCACCGCCCTGCACTCCGCCCAGAAGGGAGCCCTCCGGGACCAGGTGCTCCACCTGCGCAACCGCCTCTCCCAGATGGGAGCCTCCCCGCAGTACATCAACGATGACCTGCCCTGCTTCAACGCCTGGATTGAAGGGGAAGGCGGCTACCGCAAACTGGATGACCGGATGGACGAATCAGGCTACAAGCTCAACACCTGGGGCGGCACCTTCGGATTTGACGTAACGTGCAGCGACAGCTTCGTATGGGGAGCGGCGGCCTTCTCCGCCAGCTATGGCGACCTGGACGCCTACATGGCGAACGGAGACCTGGACTCCTACTACGGCAATCTGTTCTTCCGCATCCAGTCAGGCCGCTGGGCGCACAACGTCATCCTCACCTACGGATGGAACGACGCTTCCCTGGACCGCACCGCAGGCATCCCCGGAGCCGGCATGTACGCCATGCACGGCAGCACCAGCGGCAGCAGCTACGGCGCCTTTTATGAAGGCACGTATGACCTGTACCTGGATGAAAACAAAACCTCCGCATTCCAGCCCCTGGTGAACGCCTCCGTGTACAAGAGCCGGATGGACGGCTTCACGGAATCAGGGGGCCTGGGCATGAGCGTGGACGACATGGATTCCACCTACGGCACCGTGGGACTGGGGGCGAGGCTCCGCGGAGAGCTCTCCAGCAACCTGACGGGCCGCGCGTCCATGGGAGAACTGCGGGTGCAGGTTGTCCAGCTCCTGGGCGACCGGAAAACCACGGCGGCGCTGTCGCCCGCCAGCGTGCCCGGCGCAGGATTCCGCGTGAACGGAGCCAGGGAAGGAGCTACCGGCGTGCAGGCAGGCGCGGGCATCACCATTCCGGTGGGTTACACCAGCTCCATTTTTGCGGATGTCAATGCGGACTTCCGCAGCCGCGCCACCAGCTTCAACGGAAGCATCGGCTACAGGCTGACTTTCTAACGGAACTTCTTCAGGGGTGTGTACAAGCGGGGAGCATCGCGGCCATGCTGCGGTGCTCCCTTTCTGATTGCGGACGTGCCTGTTCAGGCGCGGTCTTCCCCCGGAATCCGGGAAGGGTCCTTCATCTGCCCGCTGCCTTCAATGACGTACTTGTAAGAGGTCAGCTCCCGCAGAGCCATTGGCCCGCGGGCATGAAACTTGTCCGTCCCGATGCCTATCTCCGCGCCGAAGCCGAATTCCTCCCCGTCGCTGAACCGCGTGGAGCAATTATGGTAGACGCACGCGCTGTCCACCCGGCTCATGAAATAATCGCGGGCCTTTCCATCCTCCGTGATGATGGAATCACTGTGATGGGAACCGTAGCGGTTGATATGCTCCACGGCATCCCGGACGCCGTCCACCACCTTCACGGAGAGAATCAGGTCTTCATACTCCGTAGACCAATCCCTTTCCTCCGCAGGAACGGCCTCCGGACCGAAAAACGGCCTGCTCCGCCCGCACACGCGGCATTCCACGGCACGCCGGCGCATGCGCTCCGCCGCCATCGGCAGGAACCGTTCCGCCGCGGCGGCGTCCACCAGCAGGGTTTCCGCCGCATTGCAAACGCCCGGGCGCTGTGTCTTGGCGTCGTCCAGCACGTTCACGGCCATCTTCAAATCCGCTGCGGCGTCCACATACACGTGGCAAACGCCGTCCAGATGCTTCAGCACGGGAACCCTGGCGTACTCCGTCACGGCGCGGATCAGCCCCTTTCCACCCCTGGGAATGACCACGTTCAGGAAAGAATCCAGCTCGCACAACTGCCGCACCTCATCCCGGCTGCCGGAATCAAGAAGCTGCACGGCGTCCGCGGGGACGGCGGACTCCTTCAGCGCGGCGCGCAGAACCTCCGCCAGAACCCGGTTGGTCCGCAGGGACTCGCTCCCGCCGCGCAGAATGACGGCATTCCCGGACTTCAGGCACAGGGCGGCGGCATCGCAGGTAACGGTGCCGCGGCTCTCGTAAATAAAACCGATGACCCCCAGGGGAACGCGCACCTGGCGGATATGCAGGCCGTTGGGGCGCGTCCACTCCCGGATGCATTCGCCCACGGGATCAGGGAGGGCCGCCACCTGCTCCATGCCGCGGGCCATGTGCTCCACGCGCTCCGGCGTCAGGAGAAGCCTGTCCAGAAACGCGGCATTGCGGCCGCCCTTCCGGGCCTCTTCCATATCAAGGCCGTTCTCCCGGACAATCTTTTCCGCGGCGCTCCGAACGCCTGCGGCCATCAGGCGCAGGGCCTGCGCCTTCTCTTGCGGCTCCAGGGCAAGCATCTCCCGTGAAGCCGCCAGCGCGGCCCGTCCCACCGGTTCAAGAGGATTCTCCATCTTCATAACTTCATCCCTTCGGTACAAAATACGTTCCGGCTCCTTCCGCCTTCCCCTCCAGCAGCAGCGCGATGCGTTCCGGATGGCGGCCGTGCAGCATGTAAACGCCCGTCCCCGCATTCACGGCCTCCCGGATGGCCTGGAGCTTGGCGCTCATGCCGCCCATGGAAAAGCGGCCCCGGTCCTCCTCCGCGAACGCCAGCACGGCATCCACGTCCTCCACCCGGGGAATGATGGCTTCCCGGCTGCCTCCGGGGGGATACAGGCCGTCCACGCTCGTCAGGATGAACAGCGCGTCAGCCTCCACCAGGCGCGCCATGTGCACGGAAAGAATGTCGTTATCCCCGAACTTCAGCTCTTCCACGGATACGGTGTCGTTCTCATTCACGATCGGGATGATGCCTCCGTACTCAAACAGGCGCAGCACCGTAGCCTGCACATTGTGGCGGCGGCGCTTCAAATCCTCTGCCGTCAGCAGGAGCTGGGCCACATCCACGTCAAAATGGTTGAAAAGATTCTCATACGTCTGCATCAGCCGCGTCTGCCCCACGGCCGCGCAGGCCTGCTTCAGGGACAACTCCTGCGGATAGGACGGCAACCCCAGGACGGACACGCCGGACCCCACAGCCCCGGAGCTCACCAGCACCACCTGGTGGCCCTGCTGCATCAGATCCGCCAGCGCGCTGACCAGATGCACGATGGAAGAACCATCCAGCTTCCCGTTCTCACGGGTCAGAACGCCCGTTCCTACTTTAACTACGATTTTCATGTACTTCTGCCCTCTATGATATAACAGGCTCTTTCCTCACAGAAAGCAGAAAACGCGTTCTTCCCGCAATGCCGCGGTTCCGCTGGCCGCGCAGGGATTCCAGCCATGAAAAAACCTCATTTCCGCGCGAACACGTCCCTGGTGCAGTCATCATTCCACACGTATTCGAGCTGCTCCGCTATTCCCTCCGCCCGTGACCTGCCAAACCGGTCGCTCACAAACCCGAGGGCCATGTCCATTCCGGCGGAAACGCCGGAGGAAGTATAAAACTTCCCGTCCGCCACCCACCGGGCACGTTCCTCCCAGCCGACTGCGCCGCGGACGGACTTCACCCATACAAAAGACTTCTTGTTGGAAGTCGCCCTTCTGCCGTCCAGCGCGCCGCAGGCGGCCAGCAGCGCGGCCCCCGTGCAGACGGACAGGCAATACTCCGCATCGTCCGCCATGCCCCGGAGAAAATGCAGGAAAGGCGGAAAAACCGCCAGGCGGCGGGTCCCCCTTCCTCCCGGAACCACTAAAATTCCGCAGCCGTCCGCCTCCGTGGCTGGTTCAGTGACAATTACCGTCTTTTGAGCACTTGCGACGGTTCCGCCATGTTCGGAAAAATAACGCAGCCGGTATTCCTCTACTTTGCCCAGCACTTCCACCGGGCCGAATGCATCCAGCGTCTCAAAATCATCAAAAAGCAACACATTCACATCCACCAGGCCACATTACTCCATCCGTCCTCCCTCCGCACCTGATATTTCACGATTCCGTGTCCTGCCTGCCGGAATTCACGGCCATCAATCCCCTGGCTGCGTCAAACGGGTAAAAAACGGGCGGAAGCCTCCCCTTCCGGAGAAACTTCCGCCCGGAACACCCAAATTTGATTATCCCTTGAACATGCCGAGGGCCTTGGCCACTCCTTCCCCGTATTCGGGGTCGCACTGCATGCAGTGGTCGATGTGGCGCTGCTTGATAAAGTCCGGCGCGTCGCCCATGGCGCGGGCGGTATTGCCGTACAGGGCCTCCCTCTGCTCCGGATTCATCAGCCGGAACAGGGCGCGGGGCTGGGAATAATAATCGTCGTCATCCTCGCGGAAATCCCAGTGCCAGGCCGCGCCGTCCAGCTCCAGCGGCGGTTCCCGGAACTCCGGCTGCTCCTGCCACTCCCCGTAACTGTTCGGCTCATAGCCCAGCGTGCTTCCCGCATTGTCGTCCACACGCATCATACCGTCCCGGTGGTAACTGTGGAACGGGCAGCGGGGGGGCGTTCACCGGAATCTGGTTATGGTTCACCCCCAGCCTGTACCGCTGGGCGTCCCCGTAGGAGAACAGGCGCCCCTGGAGCATCTTGTCCGGGGAAAAGCCGATGCCGGGAACGACGTTGGCCGGGTTGAACGCCGCCTGCTCAATCTGGGCGAAATAGTTGTCCGGGTTCCGGTTGAGTTCCAGCACGCCCACCTCCATGAGGGGGTAATCCCCGTGCGGCCATACCTTGGTCAGGTCAAACGGATTGAAGGGGCATGCCTTGGCCTGCTCCTGGGTCATCACCTGGATGTACATCGTCCAGCGCGGGAAATCCTTCCGCTCAATGCTCTCATACAAATCCCGCTGGTGGCTCTCCCGGTCCTTCGCGATAATCGCTTCCGCCTCCGCGTCCGTCAGGTTCTTGATGCCCTGCTGGGTTTTCAGGTGGAACTTCACCCATACCCGCTCATTGTCCGCGTTCAGCATGCTGAACGCATGGCTGCCGAACCCGTGCATGTGGCGGTAGGAGGAAGGAATGCCGCGGTCGCTCATCACGACGGTGACCTGGTGGAAAGCCTCCGGCAGGGAAGTCCAGAAATCCCAGTTGTTCCGCGCGCTTCTCATGTTGGTGCGCGGGTCGCGCTTGATGGCGTGGTTCAGGTCCGGGAACTTGAGCGGATCCCTCAGGAAGAAAACCGGGGTATTATTGCCCACCAGGTCCCAGTTTCCCTCCTCCGTGTAAAACTTGATGGCAAAGCCGCGGATGTCGCGCTCCGCGTCCGCCGCTCCCCGTTCCCCGGCCACGGTGGAAAACCGCACCAGCAGGTCGGTCTTCTTGCCAATTCCGGAAAACATGGCAGCCTTCGTGTAACGGGTGATGTCCCCCGTCACGGTAAACGTGCCGAAGGCGCCGGAGCCCTTGGCATGCATGCGCCGTTCCGGGATCACTTCCCGGTCGAAATGGGCCAGCTTTTCCAGGAACCAGACGTCCTGGAGCAGCATGGGGCCGCGGGGGCCGGCCGTGAGCACGTTTTCGTTATCCGGAACGGGCGCTCCGACGGAGGTCGTTAAATTCTTTTGGTCACTCATGGCGTCTTTTAGTTAGAATTATTATAAACTAATTTTTTCAAGGGTGTCAACAAAGTTTCTTTCAAATCCCGGAAAGGCAAACAACTTGCTTGCGGCCTTCCTTCGCGGGACGGGAAAACGGCGCATGGCGTACCTCATGAAGCCAAGCCTTCCCGGCGGCTGCCGCCAGGCAACGGGGCCAAGGCCGTTGCGCCATTTTCCGCTTGACCCTGAATGGAGAATCCGGGAGAGTGCCTTTCTCGATGAAGAATCGGGGCTTTCCTCATGAACCGTTTTCTTGCAACAATCTATTGCAACCTATCTCTTTCTCCGCAAACGAGAAAGAAGCGCCGCGTCCGCCTGGGTTTGAAGACGGGAGGGGAAGGTTATGTAAACCCGGTAGGAAACCGCATTTTTCTCATTCTTCCTTCCGGCGAAAAACAGCTTGTCGAGCCGTACCAGATACCGGGATCCGTCCGGCTGAACATTGAGGGAGAGCACAACACGCTCATCTTCCATGCTCCGCTCTCCTTAAACAATATCTCCATCCACATCTGGAAACATGTCCGCGGCGCGAAAAATCGAATCGGCTCCTCGTCGTCCGGGCACAGCCACTGGAACAATGTCAGCATTCTGGCAGCTGCATCCGGAAGCGCCCTGTCCATCGGCCATTCGACGAGCATCGAAGGATTAGCGGTCATGCTTGTGGGCGGCAAATGCCACATTGGCAACGATTGCATGCTGTCCTCCGGAATCACCATCTGGGCAAACGATTCCCATCGCCTGATGGACGCCGACACGGGAACTGCTCAACGACCAGCCGCAGGGCGTCCTCATCGGCGACCACTGCTGGATCGGGCAGGGGGCAACCTTCACCAAAAATGCCATCATCCCGGCAAATACGGTTGTCGGCCTGCAATCGGTCGTCACCAAATCCTTCCGGGAGGAATTCACCGTTCTGGCGGGAAACCCGGCCAAGGTCATCAAAAACGGGGTCAAATGGAGCCGTGAAAGAGAAATGGGCTAAGGACGCCCAACACGTTCCTCCGCAGCTTCGTGGCCTGAACCGCCTGCGCATGCCGGGCCATGTGCCGCAGGGGGCGCCGCGGCATGCGGACCGGAGATGCCCGGCGCTTCCATCTTCAATGCTTTTCCCCTTCTCCGCCCTGTTGCCGGAGACGCATTTTAGGCTTCCAATATGGGGCTGATCTGCTCATATTGCCCGGGCATGAATCTTGACCTTCTCCAAAAAGCCGCCAACCAGGCGCGGGGACTTGCCATGGATGCCGTTCACGACTGCGCATCCGGCCACTTGGGCCTGCCGCTGGGGTGCGCCGAAATCGGGGCCGTCCTGTTCGGCGATCTGCTCAACATCTGCCCCGCGCAGCCCCGCTGGCTCAACCGTGACCGCTTCATTCTCTCCGCCGGCCACGGCTCCATGTTCCTTTACGGCTGGCTGCACCTGTCGGGATTCAACATCGGCATTGAAGACCTCAAGGGCTTCCGCCACAAGGGCTCCATCACGCCCGGCCACCCGGAATTCCGGGATACGGAAGGCGTGGAATGCACCACGGGGCCGCTGGGCCAGGGCATTGCGAACGCCGTCGGCTTCGCTCTCTCCGCCAGGCGCGCCGCCGCTCGGTTCAACAAGCCCGGCATGGACATCTTCACCCAGCACATCTTCTGCCTCACGGGGGACGGCTGCCTCCAGGAAGGCGTAGCCCGCGAATCCCTCGCCCTGGCCGCCGTCCTGAAGCTGGACAACCTCATTCTCATTTACGATTCCAACGACATCACGCTGGACGCCCCTGCGGAACGCACCCAGCTTGCCGACCCGCGCGCCGTGTATGAAGCCCTGGGCTGGGACGTGCGCCAGATCGACGGGCACGACCTCAAGGCCATCGCGGAAGCGGTGGAAGCCGCCAAAAACGCCAGGAACGGCAAGCCCCAGCTCATCATCGCCAAAACGGTAATCGGCAAAGGCATCCCCGGCATTGAAGGCACCACGAAGGGCCACGGGGAAGGCGGAGCCAAGCTCCAGGAAGAAGCTCACGCCAACTGGGGCATTCCTGCCGGGGAACGCTATTACGTCTCCGAAGACGTCCGCAGCGCCTTCACGGACCTCAAGGCCAGACGGGAAGAAGCTTTCAACGCCTGGAACGCCACCTACGAACAATGGCGCCGGGCTTATCCGGAACTGGCCGCGGAACTGGACTCCGGCATCTGCGCCTGCGCCAGGGGCGTCAATCCCGCGGACTCTGACAAGGCCATCCCCGCCTTCCCGCAGGACTACAGCGACGCCACGCGTTCCGCCGGAGCCGTCGCCATCAACGCCATCGCCAAGGCGGACCCCTGGTTCCTGACCACCAGCGCGGACCTGTACAGCTCCAATAAAAACTACCTTTCCGGCGCGGGGGACTTCTCCGCGGAAACCCCGGAAGGGCGCAACTTCTGGTTCGGCATCCGTGAACATGCCATGGCCGCCATCTGCAACGGCATCGCCTATGACGGCCTGTTCCGCGTGAGCGCCGCCACATTCTGCGTCTTTGTGGACTACATGCGCGCCGCCATCCGCGTGGCCGCCCTCAGCGGCGGCCTGCCCGTCACCTACATCCTGACGCACGATTCCGTGGCCGTGGGCGAAGACGGCCCCACCCACCAGCCGGTGGAAACCGTCTCCGGCCTCCGCGTCATCCCGAACCTGGACGTCATCCGCCCGGCGGACCCGGAAGAAACCGCAGGAGCCTGGATGGCCGCCATGCAGCGCGCCGACGGCCCCACCGCCCTCATCCTGACCCGCCAGAAGGTAGCGACCCTGAACAATATTCCCGTGGAAACGCGCCGGGAAGGCGTGCTGAAAGGCGGCTACGTAGCCCGGAAGGAACAGGGAACCTTGAAGGCCATTATCCTTGCCAGCGGTTCCGAACTGGAACTGGCCCTGAAGGCGGCGGAAAAAACCGGAGAAGGAATCCGCGTGGTTTCCATGCCCAGCTTCTTCCGCTTTGACAAGCAGTCTGCCGAATACCGGGAAAGCGTGCTTCCCTCCTCCTGCGCGAAGAGGGTTTCCGTGGAAGCCGGCGTCACGGACCTCTGGTGGAAATACCTGGGCTGCCAGGGCGAAACCGTGGGCATCAACCGCTTCGGCTTCTCCGCACCCGGAGCGCAAGTTCTGGACGAGCTCGGCATGAACGTGGACAACGTCGTTGCCGCCGTCCAAAAGGTGCTCTCAAATAATCTGCGGCGTTTAACCGCCATTCCTTTTCAGGGGCTGTCCCGCATCCAGCGGAACAGCCCTTTTTCATGACCCGCCAGAACATCCCCCGGAAAAGGGTTGATGAAACCCCACCCAACACCCCCTCTGCCCGCAAGCTCCGTCTTTCTCCGTATGAATATGAACTGGCCAACCCATTAAACCCGGCTATTTCCACATGCCGCGGGGATTGTGCCTCCGGCATCCCGGAAAGGAAGGCCTGCATCATTCATCCTCTGGATCCACTCACCAGGCGGTTCAGGATAAAAAATGGACAGCCTTCACCTTATTCCCGCGACACCTTCAGCCTCAGGAACCGCCGCGTCGGCGCGTTGCCGTCAATCACTATGGGATCAAGGTATTCGGCACGGTCTCCGGATGGCTCGACCGTCGCTTCCTCCCTCCAGGTAACCAGGTCTTCCGTGCTTTCCACGCTGAACGTCACGTCCGTGGCCGCCGTATTCACCGGCCATTCCAGCACCAGGCGGCATTCCCCGTTTTCCTCCCTGACCGCCAGCCTCGTGACGCTTCCGCAGGGCTTGTTCGGGTCCAGCCCCGCGGCATACTTCATCAGGTTGGTGATGCCGTCGCCCGCGGGACAGGCGTCCGGGACAGTCTGGTCCTCCGGCGTTCCGTCGGCAAAATGGTCCTTCTTCCATTGGTCATACGGGGAAGGCGTACGCGTCCAGGCTAGCACCAGGGCGCTTTTTTTCCCGCCGTATTCTCCTGTTTCAGGGAAAAAGAACCCTCACTCTTCCAGGCTTCCGCACTGGCGGCGTCATAGGAAACGGAGGGAAGAGCCGCCATGGAAAGAGTGGTCCCTTCCACCAGCTTCCAGCTCTGTTCCTGTTCCTTCCCGGCCATGGCAGGGAGAGCCACGCGGATTTCCGCCGTGCTATCCAGAGACACTGGCCCCTCCGCGCTCCACTTGGCCTCCTGGCTAGGGTTCCGGGGGAGAGAGAAGGACAGGCATGCCCCTGCGGCCACGTCCAGCCGCGTCATTCCGCGCACGCCGGCGTTCGTGCCGAGCCGCACCGTTCCGCCTTCCACGCTCACCGGAAAATGGCACAAGGAAATGCCGCCTAAGCCCAGCGTTCCTCCCCCCGTTCTTTCTCAGGCTGGAGGTGGAGGAATACCCGGCGAAGGAATAAAGAGGGTCTTCCATGCTGACCAGGCAATCCGGGTCCGCATGCATCACCAGGCGCACATGGCCCATGACCGTGATGGAATTGGGCACGCCGCCCGTGGAGGCTCCCGCGGAACGCCCCCGGAAATTGCCGCTGAAGGAAACGGGGCGGGAGGAATCCGTGGACCGGAGGTTGAGCACGGTGGGAGCCTCCGCGCTGCCGCCGGAAACGTAAACGGCGCCCCCCAGGTTTCCGGCGCTGTTTCCGGTAAAGGAACAGCCGCCTTCCACGTTCACGGTGCGCTCCTCCTCCCCGTCATTGGCATCCAGGCACAGGGCGCCCCCGTTGTGGGCCGCCGCGTTGCCGGAAAAGGAGGAACCCGCCGCTACCTGCACGTTCCCGCGGCTGTAGAGCGCGCCGCCGCTGCCGCCCTCCGCCCTGTTGCCGGTAAAGGAAACGGCGGCCTGCTGGACTACGGAACCTGCGTAAACCGCTCCGCCCTGGGAGAAGCCGCGCACCGTGTTATTTTCATAGGAGGCGGAGCCGGAAAAAGTGACCTGCCCGTAATCCAATATGCCGCCGCCGTTGCCCGTCTTGTCCGCATTGCTGGAGCCGCCGCCGGCATTGACCAGCACATCCGCCAGCAGAAGGGCCCCGGAGAGGAAGGCGGCGGACCCAAGGCCAATCCTGAGAAGACGCAGACGACCGGGAAGAACGGAAAAACAACGTGTTTTCTTCATGAGTCTTGTCCAGTTGGTGAAAAGTTTATTGCCGGATGGGAACGAAGGAGGAAGCATCATCCGGGTCCGTTTCACCGGGTTCGATGACGCCGTTGCCGTTGGCGTCCTCCACAAGGTCGGGAACGCCGTCGCCGTCGGAATCCACGTCCGGGAAATCAGGCATGCGGATGTAGGCCGTCCCCACCGCCTGGCCGTTCCTGGTGAGGACGGGATATTGCGCATCCGCCTGACGGAGTTCCCGGATCAGGGAGCGCGCCATGCGCATCAGGCGTTCCTGCTGCGCCGGGTCCTGAGCCAGGTCATTGCTCTCTCCGATGTCGTCTTTCAGATTGAAAAGCTGCCACGGGAAGCGGCCCGCGGTCCTGTAGCCGTTGCCGGAATACAAATCCGTATGGGCGTACTGGTCCATGTAATTGTAAATGACCTTCCAGTCTCCTTTCCGGCAGGTGGAATAGAAATTGGCGTAGGAATGGTGGTGCGGGAAATGCTGGAATATCTTCTGGGTGCGGTGGAAGGAAGAATCCCCCGAAAATAGGGACTGATGTCCTCCCCGTCCACCTGATGGCCCACCGGAACCTTCAGCTTCAGCATACTCAGAATGGTGGGATAAATGTCCCAAATCGCCACGATGTCATGGTTCACGGAATTCTGCGGAATGGGATATTCCTGCTGGATGGGGCTGGAGGAATCGGCCTCCGCCCAGCCCACGATCATCGGGATGCGCGTTCCCCCTTCGTAACGGCTGCCTTTGCGCCCTCTCAGGGGAGCTACGGCGCTGATTTTCTCAAGCCATGGAATATCTCCGCTATAGCTCTGCTGGATGGGAGCGTCTCCGCCGTTGTCGGACATGAAAATGACCAGCGTCCTGTTGGCCACGCCCAGTTCCTTGAGGTAATCCATCAGATCCCCCAGGGATTTGTCCATGCCGCCGATCAGGGTGCCGAAATTGCGGAGATTGCCGCCGATGGAAACTCCCGGTTCAAAGGACGTGCCCGAGGGATAAGTATCGTAGTCCCCGTTGGGGTCCGGCTGGTCGTGCCGCTGGTGGACGGCGTAATGGGTCATGTACGCGAAGAAAGGCGCATTCTCATCCACGGCGGCCTTGATCTGCTTCTTCATCTCCAGCGTCAGGGCATTTGTCAGGAAATTCCTCTTCCTGTCTTCCGCCGCAGTGGTTCCGTAATATTCCTCCAGGTCAGGAACATGGGTGTTCCCGGAGCCGAACTGATCCTCTCCACGGTAGGAGGCGGGCTGTCCGGCGGAGCAGCCGGCAATGTTGACGTCAAATCCCAGGTTGACCGGATTGGAATAAAGCTGGTTGGACGGGGCGAAGTGGGCCTTTCCCACCGTGATGGTCCGGTAGCCGGCATCCTTCAGCACGCGGGGGAGAGGAATTTCCTGCTGGCTCATCCCTGCCATGTTCCACTGGGGAGCACGGATGTGGGGAAGACCGCCGCTGTATTCATTCAGCGTGGGGGCATTCACGGCCGTCCAGTTGGTGACCCGGTGACGGGCGGAGGTCTTGCCCGTCATCAGGGACGTGCGGCCCGGAGAACACAAGGGGCACGAATAGGCATTCGTGAACTTCATCCCCTGCGCCGCCAGCCTTTCCATGGAGGGCGTTTTATAAAAGGAGTTCAGCTCCGTAACGACGGGCTGGCCGTCCTTGTAATAAAATGGCACGGACGTATCCTGCCAGCCCATGTCGTCCACCAGGAACACCAGGACGTTGGGCGTGTTCTCCGCCAGAACGGAAATAATCAGGGACTTGCTCTTCTCCGTGCCGTCCGCCGCGGTCAGCGTCAGCGTGTACTGCGTCGTCTCCGCGGGAGACACCTGAACGCTGCCGGCTCCCGCCGTGCTGGTGATGGGAATCTCCGCGCCATTGGCGGTCAGGGCGAGGCTTTCCGCTTTCACCGTGCTCCATGTCAGAGTGGCCTTCTCATCACTGCCGGGAGCAACCCTCTTTTGTCGGATTCAAAGAGAAGAATTTCCGGTTCCAGCTTCCTGACGGTCACCGTCACTTCTTCCTTGGAAACGGTTCCGTCCTCACAGGCGGCGCTGAGAATGTAGGTCGTGGTGGCGTCAGGCTTTACCGTGACGGAACCCGTGCCGTCTTCCGTAGTGGCCGGAATATCCCGGCCGTCCCTGGTGCTCAGCGTGACCGCTCCGCACTTCCAGGATTTCCAGCTCAGGACGGCTCCGGAGGTTGAATCTTCCATGACCTCTGAAGGAGTCGCCGTAAAAGTCACGATGCCGGGAGAAGGAGCCGTCAGGCGGACCGCATTGATGGCGGAACGCGTTTGGGAGGCCCCGTTGCCCGTAATGGTAATCGTTCCTCCGGTGACCGGCACATACTTCAGCGTCAGCTTGTTGCCTCCTTCCTGAAACGCGCCGGAAAACGTGCCGCGGTCCTGGATGGTGCCGGTGAGGCCGTTAACCGTATAAAGCATGTCCCGGTCCGAGTCATTGCAATCCCCGTAAATTTCCACATGGCAGTATTCCGCCATGGAATCGGGAAGCCGGGAAATCACGACGTTTTCCGTTCCCCGGATACCGGCCCAGGAATCCATGAGCAAATAATCACGGTTCCTGCCCGACGCAAAAATGCCGTTGCTGGCGCAATAACCCGGATTGATGGCGCAGGAGGCTTCCGTGGACACTCCCGCCGCAGTTTTCAAGGAGGAAACGGTCGTAGCGGCATTCGCCGCAGGCTTGATGAAATTCCATGTTTTTCCTTCCTCCGCCAGGGTTCCGGGCTCCGCCTGCCGGAACGCCGCCTCCGTGGCCGCAGTTCCGTTCAGCACTCCTATCCCTATTTCTTCCGCATGCGCCAGGGAGCAGGCGGCCAGCACAGCCGGAACCCATCCGCACCAATTCAGCTTTCTCATGGTGATTTCCTCTTCCGTAAACAGGAAGGCGCCGACTGTTCCATTCGCGAACGGCCGGCGCCTGCATGAAGAACAAACGTTACGCGCGCCTGCGGCGCATCAGCAGAACGCCCAGGCCCAGCAGGCCGAGGCTGGCCGTGGCCGGTTCCGGAACGGAGGTCAGCGCCAGGGCATTGATGTTGCCGGTACCTCCCTGGGACTGGATATCAAGCCGGGTGCCATCCGCCGCCACGTCAAACGTGTAAGTAATCAGCATCCAGTCTCCGGTATGCGTGTTGCCCGTGACGGTGGCGCCGTTCAGCGTAGCGCCGGACCCGGTGGAGTAATCGTCCAGGCTGGCGGAAATGTTGGAGATTCCGGCGCCGTCAAGGCTGAAGGAAGAAGTGTTGCCCGCACCGTAGTTGTTTCCGCGTCCCACCAGCATGGTCAGCGTGTAGGTGCCGGCGGACAGGTTGTTCAGGGACATCGTGAAATTGCCGTTCGCGGAGCCTATCGGATTGATCGCGCCCCCCATCGGATTGCCGGTAGTCATATCCTGGCCGAAAACATCGTAAAACTTGTTGTCCTGGCCCAGGGCGGACCCTTTGGCAGCGGCATCGGTCATGGCGCCGGGACCTCCGCAGCAGAGTCCTCCCGTCGTCAGGGTGATTCCGGTGCTTCCTCCCCCCGTAGTGACCAAGGTTCCGGAAGTATAGGAATTACTCTGTCCCGTGGAAATCTTGTTCACTTTCTGTCCGGGTTCTCCCAGATACGTGCCGTCCACAACGGCGGTGCCATTGCCTGAATTGATCCCGAACGAGATCAGAACGGTGGAGGCTTCGGCCGCCACCGCCGCCGCAACCATAGTTGCCAGAATGAATAATGTTTTCTTCATGGTGTCAATGGGATATGTGATTGGAAATAATGAAACACCGCTTCCATTTCTTGACAAATAACGAATTTAGAATCCGTTATGAATGTTAGAAGAAAATCTGAAAAAATATACTGCGCATCTCATTGAAAATAAGCCGTTTTATTTTTTGTGCCTTGAAAAATGAATCTTTGCCGGAGAGATTGTCCAGCCCATTCAAACAATAGTCTGTTTGATTAAGGTATTCATACTAATGAAATAATAATCCGAACTCTGGTCTTTTTTGTTGACCACGGATTCTAAATCCGTGAAACAATGGAAAGTTTTTCCATGAACAACAAAAAGGCTCCCCTCCTTTCAGGATGGGGAGCCTTTTTAAAGGCCTTAGTCAAAAGGGAAAGCAACTCTCTTAAAAATTAAAAAGCGGCTTCAATCTTCGTAATGGTGAACACTTTCTTCTTGTCGCCGTCCATCGGCACGATCTTCACCTGGTCTCCCACGCTCCTGCCCGTCAGCTCCTTGCCAACCTGGGAAAGATAGGAGACAATGTGCTTTTCCGGATTCGTATCCCACGCGCCCAGAATGGTGTACACCACGGCATCCCCTCCGGTCAGGGGCTGGAGAGTCACCTTCATCCCCATGGCGGCCTTGGAGGTATCCGTCACGGCAAAGTCCGTGCCGCGGGCCAGCGCCAGCGCATGCTCCAGTTCGGAACGGCGGCGGTTGAGCACCTTTTCCACTTCCTTGGCATCCTGGTAGCCGCCGTTTTCACGGAGGTCTCCCTCCGCACGGGAAATCTTCTTGTTGTGCAGGTTTTCCGGAATCTTCACATTCACCAGCTCTTCCAGCTCCTTCTTGCGGGCTTCCAGGCTGTCCCAGGAAACGAAAATCGGTTCCGGCTTGTCGGAGGTATCCACCAGGGCGTCCAGCACGATGGCGTGCAGCAGGTCAGGGAACACGCTGATCCCGCGGGCCATCAGCGCACCGCGGTCCTGTTCGGAGAAGGCGGAGGTATTGTACAGCATCTTGGCGAACTGGCGCACTTCCGCCACGTCCTGCCCCTTGATCATTTCCTGGATGATGTTCTTGTCCTCCATAAACAGGTTTTTCAAGCGCAGCATGCGGTTGGGGCCGCCGTCCATGTGGTCCTGTTCAATCAGGGAAAGCATCGCAATGCCGACGGGAAGGCCGAAGAGGGGCTTGGAGGCGTCATGCCGCTGGCGGCATATCCAGATGAGGGATTCAGCCGGAAGAGTCTGGCGCAGCAGTTCATGCTTCAAATGCTTGACCAGGGCCTTGTCGTGCCCTTCCTCTATCAGGAACTTGGCAATCTCTCCCACGGCGCGGGCGCCGCTCGCGTCAAACAGCTCCAGCGCCTTCTGCGTCCACTCTTCTCCAAAGACGGCGGGCAGCGTAACGTACACGCGCTTCTGGCGCACGGCGGGCATGGAATTGAGCACTTCCGCGAAGCGTTCCACATCGCCGATATTGGCTTCCACGATGGAACGGAGGGGGTAGGCGGCCTGGGCCGCTTCCGTGTTCTTCACGGCGGCGATCAGGTCGTCCCGGAGCACGGCCAGCTCCAGCACCTGCTGAAGAGCCAGGCTTCCGCCGTTGCGCACGTCGGCGTCCACCGCCTGAACCAGGGCGTTGACGGCGTCCGGCTCCGTCATGACCGTTTCCATCTTGATGCCGTCCAGCACGCGCACCTTGGCTTTCAGGTCCGCGGCCTTGTTGTAATCCTCCAGGGCGGCCTGGGCGCGGGAAAGAATATTCGTGCGGAGCGTGATGCGCTCTCCCTTGCGGGTAGGCATCATGAACTGGACGTTGGAACGGAGCATGGCGCGCACCTTGTCCCACCAGTTCTTCCATTTGTCCGCGGCAATCACGGTGCCTTTCAGCGCAGCTTCCAGCTTTTCCGGGGTAAGGGAATTGCCGTAGCCCTGCAAGGTGACGCGCACCAGTTCCACCGGATCGTCCACGGACAGGTTGATCAGGGATTCGGTATCTTCATAACGCCTGGCCAGGAAATGGTCATCATGGAGGAACTCCAAAATTTTTGGAGCAAATTCCAAGGCAACTTCGTGTTCCGGATTTTCCTCAAAATCAATAACCAGCTTTTTGGCGGCCAGGTTCCAGGAAATGACTTTGCCGGCGCCCCAGGTGGTATGGAAGCAGTAACGGCCAGGTGCGATGCGATCAAGTTTTTCAGCGAGAGAGGGGGTGATTTTCCCCAGAGACAATAATTTCTCCAAGTCGGCGTGCATACTAAAGCGCATGATACGCGCACCCCTACCGGTATCAAGACTAAATTCCCGTAGAGGCACACGGCCAGTGCATCAAGGGCTGCCTGAACCCCTTCCGCCTACCAGTCAAAACGGCTCCCATTGATTCCAAAGCACTCTTTGCGGGGGTACCCTCCCGCCGGCGGAGTCTTCCCCCGCAACACATCGTAATGCTTCATGATATACCCCGCACTGTCCTTCACGCTTTCGTCCTGGTATGCGCTGTACGCACACTCCAGCAGCTTCTCCACGGTTTCAAACCCCTCGTCCTGCGGCATCAGTATCCTGGTTTTTCCGTCCATCCCGCGGATGATCACCATGTCCAGGGAATCCGGGTCTGAATCCCCCGCCGCCTTCCCGGCGGCAATCTCCCCGGAAGCGGCATGGTCCAGGACCCGGATGATCAGCCGGGACAAACCCTTCCCCATATCCATCCACTCCCGTTTCACCCTGGGTGAATAATCCCGGCCCACGCCCCCGGCATCCATCCAGAATGGTTCGCCTTCATAAGGAATAAGGCGCCTTTCAGGAGTTCCTTCAAAAAACCAATTGCAATACATCTGGGCAGGATTCAAATTCAGGGAAGAAGCCCGGACTATCAGCGTTCCGTCCAGATAAAAACCGAACTCCTAGTCAAAGGACCCCAGGTAAATGCAGGCATACGTAAAGGGGGGATTTTCCGGGAAAAGCATTTCCCAATAAACGCCGGCGTCACCCCAATAGGCCTCTTCCCAAGCGCATGCGAAATATTGGGCCGGGTAAATGAGAGTCATTCCTTCTTCTACCTCCTCATCTGCCGCCGATGGAAAAGGAACCAGCGAAAAAGTCATCCAGAAGCAGAGCAGCAGTTTGAACATCAGTATTTTTTTAAACCAGTAGAATACCATGGGCAAGTTAATAAAGGCAATTCATCTCCGGCCCTTCCGCTGCGGAGCCCTAGCCCGGACGTTTCCGGAAAAGACACAGGGAAAATCCCCCCCGGCCCCGGATTAAAACCACCAGGCCCGGCCACCCCTGCTGCTCCACAGGCCGCTTTCACGGCGATATTCCCGCGCCCCTTCCTCCGGCGTTCTTCCCTGCAGCACGGCACGCTTCTCAATAATTCCCTTCAAATAATCCTCATCGCAAGTGAACAGCAGGTCCATGGTATACAATAAATCCATCAGCTCCACCACGGTTCCCAAATCAGCATCAGCGGCAGACATGATCCTCTCCGTTCCGTCAGCCCCGCGCACGATGCAAAAGCCGGTATCGTCCACGTGATGAGCCGTTCTCCCTTTTCCGGACACCAGCTCTCCCCTGGCAATCCCGGTGAGCAACCCTTCCATCATGCCGCCTATCTCCCTCCCGACGATGAGCCACTCCCTCTTCACCCTGGCTTCACAATCCCCCTCCGCATCCGGAATGCCCTCATAAGGGAATAACTCCCTTTCCGGTACCCGGTGAAAAAACCAGCTGTCATAAACCTCCCAGGGATGATGTGACTGGGATTCCGCACGCCCCATGAGGGGGCCATCCAGATAAAAACCGCAGATGCCGCGCCCGGGAAGCAAACAGCACACGGCGGGCTTCCCCTCCGTCCCCGCCGGGAACAAATCCTTCCAAAGGGGATTTGTTCCCAAAGGCTTCAGAAAACGCTCCCGGAACCCACGGACATATTTTTCTCCCGAATACGGGGAGGGCGCTTTTTCTTCCGGCTCCTCTTCCGCAGCTGCAAACTCCCCGCGCATGCTTTTTTCCCGTTCCCGGGCGGCCTCCTCCTGCTCCATTCGTTTCCAAACCCGTTTACTGAATCCCTCCACCCATTCACTGGACACCATGGGAGGCGGCTCGTCACCCGCTTCTGCGGCATACTTCCGGACGGCGGCGCACTGCTTCATCACCCATTGCTCCCCTGCCGGGGTCAAATCATCCATCATGGCCATGTCTGCCAATCCCCAGGCCAGAAACCTCATGGCCGGCCTCATCCTGCCTTCTCCCCGGCACAGGTCTTCCGCCATAGCGCCGGACTCCCCGCGGAAGTAGCAGTAATTCCCGTCGCACCCGGTCACGTACTGGCGGTACAGGTCCATGGGGAAAGTTCTGCGAGTGACCGCTTCATCCCACGTTTTGCGAAGTTCAGCCGCTACGGCAGGGTTTAATGCCGTCCGGCCTCTTTTAACAAATAAGCGACTGTAAAGAACAGGATTGCCCACGGCCTCCACCCAGGCGGCAGAGAGCTCACGATATTCCCGGAATTGGAGGAAATTCAGAACCATATTTCTTTTACGCCCGGCAAAAGGGTCTTCTTCCGTTACGGTATCGGCAACACAGTCCCATCCCTCCAAAAGATTCCCTAAAACGGGAAAGTGCAAGCAGGTCAGCAGCACGGCAGCCTGTTTCATCCCGGGACTCCGGAAATCCGCCACCGGAAACTGGGATAGCATCTGCATGCTGCATGGCCCGATGGCTCTGGCCCAGCACAGTTCGTTCCCGTCCAGATAAAAGCCGAATTCACGGTCAAACGAAGGAAGGTACAGGCACGCATAGGCAAAGGGCGGATTGTCCGGAAAAAGGGTCGTCCAATAGCGGCTGTTCTGGGATTCCACGGCAAAATACTGAACCGGGCATCTTAGAGTACTCCAACTTTCAACATCGGAATGGCAGGTGTCCTCCGCCCGGGACGGAAGTGTGAGAGCGAGAGCCGTCCAGAAACATGCAGCCAGTTTGAACATCAATCATCTTCCTAACATCCGCGGAAACAGGTGGCAAGTTGATTATGCTTTTTTCATTCAGAAGAATAATGGCCGCCGGTTTGTGCCGGATTTCAGACATTCACCTCCGTGGCTCTCCGGAAAAGACCCGAGTCCAGAGACCGGAAAACCGGGTTTGCCCGGTTGGATGGCCCTTGTCAATTCCTTCCCCATGGGATAGCCGCAAGGGCGTGCGGAGGCGCCCCCTTCCTTCGTCCAGTTGCGGCTTGACCGTGCGGAACGTCTGGCGTAACATCCCCGCACGCATTCAACCCTGCGCAACACGTATCATGGAACCTATTTACGAAGGGAAGGCCAAACGCCTTTATACGACTGACAATCCCAACGTCCTCCGCATGGAATACAAGGACGACGCCACCGCCGGAAACGGAGCCAAGAAGGCCCAGTTTGAAAATAAGGGCAGGATGAACAAGGCCATCACCCTGGTCATCTACCGCATGCTGGAAAGCAAGGGCGTGAAGACCCACCTGGTCGCCGACGTGGACGACATCAACATTGACGTGAAAAAGGTTTCCATCCTTCCTCTGGAAGTGATCGTGCGCAACATCGCCGCCGGTTCCTTCAGCCGCCGCATGGGCGTCAAGGAAGGCACCCCCTTCAAGAAGCCGATCGTGGAGTTTTCCTACAAGGACGACGACTTGGGCGATCCCTTCATCAATGATGATTACGCCCGTGAACTGAATGCCGCCACGGAAGAGGAATGCGCCTTCCTGAAGGACCAGGCCCGCATCGTGAACGACGTGCTGATTGATTTCTTCAAGCAGGTGGGCCTGACGCTGGTGGACTTCAAGATTGAATTCGGCCGTCTGGCGGAAGATCCCTCCCAGATCGTGCTGGCTGACGAGATTTCCCCGGACACCTGCCGCCTGTGGGACATCAAGACCGGCGAGAAGATGGACAAGGACCGCTTCCGCCAGGACCTGGGCAACGTGATGGAAGCCTACGAGGAAGTCCTCTCCCGGCTCCAGAACAAGGCCTGAGCCCTTTCCCCTTTCATGGGAGCCGGTTGTCCGACCGGCCCCCATTTTTCATTTTACCAACATTCTTGAGCGATATGACCCTCCACTTTGAAGTTATCAGCCGGTTCCAGGCCGCCGCCAACGCGGACGCCCTGCTCTACACTCCCCTGAATGCCGGCCTCACCTTCCGCCGCAGCCGCGTTTACACCGTAGAAATCAGCGGGGACGAACAAAAAGCCCGCGAATATCTCCTGAGTGTGCTGGTGGACCCCATTTCCCAGGAATGCACGGAACAGGCCGCCCCCATCCTGAAAGACTCCCTGTTCACGATTGACTACGGCATGAAGGCCGGCGCCCTGGACCTGGAAAAGGAAGCCATCCTGCAAAACTACCGCGGCCGCCAGAACATGGGCTTTACCCTGGACGGCCTGAAAATCACCCAGCGCGTGTACGTCTTCGGCCAGGGGGACAAGGAAGCCCTGGCGGCGCGCTTTGCCAAGGACGTCTGCAACCCCGCCATTCACAACTGGACCATCGCCTAACCCCTCTCCTTCCCCATCCACATGTCCGCCAAAACCTACCGCACCGTTCCCGTGAGGGACCTGAGCAGCGACGAACTGCTTGAACTCAGCAAAAAGCAGAAGCTTTCCCTGTCCCGCGAGGACATGGAAGTCGTCCAGCAGATTTTCCGCGAAATCGACCGCGACCCCACTGACGTGGAGCTGGAAGTGATCGCCCAGACCTGGTCGGAACACTGCAAGCACCGCATCTTCTCCGCCTCCATCAGCCACAGCGTCAACGGAGGCGCGCCGGAAACCGTGGACAGCCTCTTCAAGACCTACATCAAGAAGCCTTCCGAAAAGATCATGGAACGCAAGCCGGGCTTCGTGCTCAGCGCGTTTGACGACAACGCCGGCTTCATCGCCCTGGACGACAAGCTGGCCGTCTGCCTGAAGGCGGAAACGCACAACCACCCCTCCGCCATTGAACCCTATGCCGGGGCCAACACCGGGCTGGGCGGCGTCATCCGCGACATTCTTGGCGCAGGCAAGGGAGCCAAGCCCATCGCCTCCCTGGATGTCTTCTGCTTCGGCGCTCCGGATACGGACCCGGCGGACATCACCGCTCCGGACGTCATCCACCCCCTGGGCATCATGCGCGGCGTGGTGCGCGGCGTGCGCGACTACGGCAACCGCATGGGCATTCCCACCGTAAACGGCGCCATCCAGTTTGACCCCACGTACATTTACAACCCCCTCGTCTTCTGCGGAACCGCCGGCGTGATTCCCCGCGGGGACATCCTGAAGGAAATGCGCCCCGGCCTCAAGGTGATCGTCATCGGCGGACGCACGGGACGCGACGGCCTCAAGGGGGCCACTTTCTCCTCCGCCGCGCTGGACGAAGCCTCCCACGAAGAGGACTTCACCGCCGTGCAGATCGGCAACCCGATTGAGGAAAAGAAAACGCTGGACTTCATTCTGGAAGCGCGCGAACGCGGCCTCATCGTCTTCATCACGGACTGCGGCGCGGGCGGCTTCTCTTCCGCCGCCGGGGAAATGCTCTCCGTCACGGGCGGGGAAATCTTCCTGGACAACGCACCCCTTAAGGAACCGGGCCTCATCTCCTGGGAAATCTTCCTGTCGGAATCCCAGGAACGCATGGTCCTGGCTGTGGAGGAAAAAAGACCTGCCGGAGCTCCGGAAGCTGGCGGACACCTTCCAGACGGAGCTGACCGGCCTGGGCCATTCCGGCGATACGGGCATCCTGAAAGTCTGGCACAAGGGGGAACTCGTCTGCTGCCTGGACAACTCCAAGCTGCATGACGCCCCCATCAAGAAGCTGGAATCCGTCTTCACCCCCGGCAAGGGCCTCACGGGCCTGCCCCTCCCGGACAAGGACCTGAACAAATCCCTGGAAACCGTCATGGGAGACTTCGCCATCGTCTCCCGCGAACCCATCATCCGGGAATACGACCATGAAGTGCAGGGCAACACCATCCTGAAGCCCCTGGCGGGCGCACAGGCGGACGCCCCGCAGGACGGCTCCGTGGTGGACATCGACGGCTCGGACAAGTGCATGGCCATGGCCTGCGCCATTCTTCCGGAATGGGGCAAGACGGACCCCTACGCCATGGGCACCGGCACCGTGGACGAATGCGTGCGCCAGCTCATCCTGGTAGGCTCCAACCCGGACAAGATCGGCCTGCTGGACAACTTCTGCATGGGCAACCCGGAAGACCCGGCGGAACTCGGCCGCCTGGTGGAATGCGTGAAGGCCATCGCCAGAGCGGCGGACGCGTACAACGCCCCCTTCATCTCCGGCAAGGACTCCTTCTACAACTACTTTGAAACGGAAGACGGCCCCATCAACGTGCCCGTCACCTTCCTCTGCTCCGGCTTCGGCGTGGTGGAAAGTCCGGACCATGTTATCGGCTCCTCCCTGCGGCGGAACGACAGCCTGCTGTACCTCATCGGCCACACGGAAGACGAGATGGGAGGCTCCGTTTTCGCCCGCACCCACGGCGTGGAAGACGGCAAGGTCCCCCAAACGGACTGTGCGGCAAACATGGAGCTGTACAAGGCCTATTACAACGCCCTGACTTCCGGCCTGGTGCTCTCCGCCCACGACGTCTCCGAAGGCGGCCTGGCCGTCACGGCGGCGGAAATGGCCTTCTCCGGCAAGGGCGGCGTACGGCTGGACCTCACGAAGGCGCCGACCGTCAACGGATGGAAATCCCCGGCAGTCCCCCTGTTCAGTGAAAGCACGGGCCGCATCCTGGTGGAAGTGGACCCGAATTCGCCGCGGACTTTGAAGCGGCCATGGCCGGCTTCCCCTGCGCCTGCATCGGTAGCGTCACGAAGGAAAAGCGCCTCACCGCCACCTGCTGCGGCGGGGAAAAGGTGCTGGACTGCGACGTAGCCAAACTCAAGAAGCTCTGGAAAGACGGGCTCACCCCCTATTATTGATTTCCAAAAACCGGGACCTAACCATACCAACGATTCATTTCTACCAATATGCCTCACGCACTTTTACTGAAATACCCCGGCACCAACTGTGACGCGGAAACGGAACGCGCCCTGCGCGCGGCCGGCTTCTCCACCCAGATCCAGCCCATCGCCACGGCCACGCCGGAACACGTCGCCAAATCCCAGCTCGTCGTCCTCGGCGGCGGCTTCAGCTACGGGGACTACGTCACCAGCGGCCGCCTGGCCCAGCTGGAAACGGAACGCTTCCTGGGAGACGCCCTGCACCGGCACCATGCCGGAGGCGGCCTGCTCCTGGGCATCTGCAACGGCTTCCAGATACTCACCAAGCTGGGGATTCTGCCGGATTCCAGCCTGATTGACAACAATAAGGAACGTTTTGAATGCGTCTGGGCCAAGCTGGTGAAGGTAGCTAAAAACTCACCCTTCCTCCAGGGCCTTCCGGATGAATTCGAGCTGCCCTCCGCCCACGCGGAAGGCCGCCTGGTCACCCGCCCCGGAGACGCGGAAAAATACCTGGCTGCCGGAAATGTGGCTCTCCAGTACGTGGACAACCGCGACGGCTGTGAATGCAGCATCGCGGGCCTCCAGGATTCCACCGGCCGCGCCATGGGCCTGATGCCCCACCCGGAACGCTTCCTGCTGCCCCGCCACCACTATGACAAGGACTGGGCCGGCAATGAAGACTGGGGCTGGGGATACTTCCTCTTCAAATCCGCCTTTGACGCCCTGAAATAACGGCACCATCCCACTCAACCGCCCAACCTCCGCACCTCCCCATGACAGACACGGCACTCATCGGTTCCTCCTGCGCCCTCGGCGCCTTCTGGTCCTCAAAACGGTACTTCGACTACCTGATTGATGAAACCAATCTGTCCCTGCTGCGCGGCAAGGAATTCGGGCAGGCCGTGATCATCTGCCCCTCCCTCCGGGAAGGGCGCAGGGCCATCCGGCAGAACATGGCCCCTTTTCTGGCGCAGGTTAAAACCCTGATCGACCTCCTGCATGAGGTGAAGGCGGAACGGGTAACCTACGTTACCTGCATTGACACCCAGCCGGAAACGGGCAATGAACATTCCCCCCTGCTCCGCGAACCGGAAGATGAATGGCTTGCCGCGCTGGTGGAAATGAAAGCCTTCATCAACCTCCGGTTCGGACGCGTGCTGAACGTCTACCTTCCGGAAGTCACCGGAACGGGAGCGGACATGAGCGTGGCGGATCTGCTGGCCGCCGCCCCGGAAGGAACGGAAGAACTGGAAGCGGCCCTGCTGGAACGCCACCAGCTCTATCCCATGAACCGCCTGGTCAGGGATGTGGAAAAGGCATGGGAATGCGGAATCTTCTCCGTCAACCTGGTGCCGGAGCCCGTCACCACCTTTGAACTGGTGGAGCAGTGCTTCCCCTCCCTGAGCAACCGTCTTCCCGTCGCGAAGGAAACGGACCCGTACGGGAGCGCCAGAACATCCGTTTACTCCACGCAGTACCATGATCCGGACACCGGCTATATCATGGACAAGCAGGACGTCCTGGAAGGGCTTTCTCCGGTCAGGCAGGCCTAGCCCCCGCTGAAAACCATTTCCCGGCTCCGCCCGCATCCCGTGCAGGCGGGGCTTTTTCATCCCCCTCCCGGAACGTCTCCCCGCCAGCAGCCATGCTTTCCTGTTGAGCGGATACGGGAACGGTGCTATACAAAAGCCATGAAGATCAGCGACGACAGTCTTGAATTTTTAACGGAACTTCTGGAAACTCCCAGCCCCTCCGGCTTTGAAATAGACGCCCAGCGAATCTGGGCGGACGAGCTGCGCAAGTACACGGAAGACGTCCAGTGCGACACCTACGGCAACACCTGGGCCACCTTCCACGCGGAAGCGGAAAACGCTCCCACGCTCATGATTGAAGCCCATGCGGATGAAATCGGCTTCATGATCCGCCATATCACCAAGGACGGCTTCCTTTACGTGGAGCGCGTGGGCGGCACGGATACGGCCATCGCCCGCGGACGCCGCGTGCGCTTCCTGGGCTCCCAGGGGGAAGTGACGGGCGTAACCGGAAACACGGCCATCCACCTGCGGGAACCCGGGGAAAAGGAACCTAAAATCTGGGAAATCTACGTTGACGTAGGTGCAGCCTCCGACAAGGAGGTGGCGGAACTCGGGTTGCGCGTGGGCCATGTGGGCGTCTATTGCGACGGCCCCATGCTGATGAATGAAAGCAAGCTGGTATGCCGCGCCCTGGACAACCGCCTGAGCGGTTTCGTCTTGTCGGAAATAGCAAGGAAACTGTGCAAGCTGAAAAAGCCCCTCGCCTGGAACGTGATGCTCGTCAACGCCGTCCAGGAGGAAGTGGGCTGCATCGGCGCGGGAATGATCACCCACCGCCTGCGTCCGGACGCGGCCATCTGCATTGACGTGACGCATGCCACGGACTCCCCCGGACTGGACAAGGGCAAATTCGGAGACATCAAGCTGGGCGGCGGTCCCGCGGTCATCCACGGCACGGCCAACCACCCCAACCTGGTGGCGCGCCTGGAAATCGTGGCTGACAAGAACAAAATCCCGCTCCAGCACGAAGCCGCCGGACGCCGCACCGGAACGGACACGGACAGCATTTACGTTTCCCGCAACGGCGTGGCCTCCGCTCTGGTATCCCTGCCCCTGCGCTACATGCATTCCCCGGTGGAAACGGCCGCCCTTACGGACGTGGAAAACACGATCAAGCTCCTGCTGGAACTGATCAAATCCCTGAAGCCGGAAGATACCTTCGGCCACAAGCTGTAAGACAGTACGGCGGCAAAGGCGCCCGGGAAAGGTGCGCCTTCTTTTGGCGGCAGCCAGGGCATGTGCACAGGGTTCGCGCCGGAGAACAAGCGGAGGGTGATGCGCCGGCCTGCGGGTTCCTCCTTCCTGCGGGCTTCAGGCTTCTCCATCCCTCCGGACGATACCCTGCCTCCCTGCCCCTGCAAGGAAATTTTCCACGACGAACACCGGTCTCAAGAAACGGTGAAAACCCGATTGGACGGAAGGCGGCGTTCATTGGTAAAATGAGGCTATGAAGGCCGGGAAACCGGACAAACCGGCAGGTCGGAAAGCGCAGCTTGAAGCCCGCAGGGTGAGTAAATCTGAAAAATGAACGGATCAAACCTTCATTCCGGGAAAGGGAGCCTGTTCTCCAAGCATATATGAATGCGGCGGCGTGCACGCGAAACTGCCTCCAGGGAGCAAGGGTCTTCCGGTCCCTGGAAATCCTTCTCCCCGGAATGTATTCCCAGAGAAACGTTCCAGGCCTGAAAACGGCCGCACGCCCTTTCCCATCGGTCACATTTCGCTGAAATCCAGCCGGGTCACATTGAAATACGTCTTCCCCTTCCGGCAGGAATTCCACAGGATGACCAGCATCAGCAGGAACAGGCCCAGCCTCCACGCCACTTCAAAGGGATAGCTGGTCACTTCCCTTTCCACGCCGATGCAATTGCAGGAAAGGGAAAGCCCCCTGACCCATCCCTGGACGAACAGAGCCACAAACGTGAACGTCAGCGCACTGCCCAGCAGCGCGGCGCCGGCGCAGGTCCGGCGGAAGAGGAGTCCCAGACCCACCACGATCTCGCACGCCACGCCCAGGCAGGCCAGGGGATGTCCCCAGGCCTCCGGGAAAATGGCGAACCGGTCAATAGTCGCCTGGAGCTGGTCCAGGTGGAACAGCTTGCGCCCCGCCACAAAGAGAAAAAAAGCCCCCCATCCCCAGCCGGAGCAGGAGCAGGCAGAAACGGATGATCTTTTCTCTCAGCATGGCGGGGAGTCCGGTTATTCAAAGTGGGTTTGCTGGGCGCTCACCTTGTCGTTGCGCAGCTTGTTAAGCTCATGGCGCACCTTTTCCAGCTCCGTCTGGAGGGATTTTTCCCGTTCGGAAGCAGGCGCCTCTGCGGAAGACGGCGCAGCCGCCCCCTTCTTCGCCTTGCCTACGGCATCTTCCGTGAAGAGCATGTTCAGCCCGGGAGCCTTCGTGTCAAACTTCAAGACGCCGGAAACGGGTTTCTGAGAGCCGGGATGCTTCACGGAGGCCCTCACCGTCACTGTTCCGGGCTTGGCGCCCAGGCGCACCAGCGCCGGAGCGGAGCCCCACTTGACGGGCTGGGTCAGGGTGCCGTCCGGTGAATCCGTCAGCAATTCGGCAGGACCTTCCACAGAAAAAGACAAGCTCTTCATCATTCAGGCGCTTCACCGTTCCACGGCTGTCCGTGACTTCCGCCACCACCGCAAACACGTCGGAACCGTTGGCGCACAGCTCCACGCCTTCCTCACGGTCCAGGCTCAGGCGGATTTTTTCCGCCCTCCGGGAGGGCCGCACTTCATGCCTGGTCACCACCTTGCCGCCAATCAGGCCTTCCGCCACCAGCTTCACCGCCCCTTCCTTGCCGGCGCGGGCGAGCTTCTTGTTTTCCATGAAATCCCAGGCCTTCGGGAACACGACGGGAACGCGCTTGAGGCCGTTGGGGTAGGAAGCCACCTTCTTTTCCACCGGCACGCCTCCGTTGACGCTCAGGCGAACGGAATCACAGTTGGAAAACACCGTCACGTCTTCCGGAGAAAAAGGCGTGCATTCGTTGGCTATGTACACCACGGGACCGGAGCCGAGCTCATTGCGCGTCTTCTGGGGCCGCTGGGACATGAAGGCGTAATAGGAGGTCTTGGGCTGGCGGAAGGCATCCAGAATGCCGCCGTAGAAAGGGTCCGGATGATAGCCGCGCTGGTGGTCGAAGGGGTGCCACAGGCAACCGCCGAAGTGGTAGGCCGAAGCGGCGTTCAGGGTATCATACGTAGTGTACGGGAACGAGGTCTTGAGGTAATGGAGGGCCTGCACCATCATGGGGACTTCACCCCAGTGGCGCGCCGCGCGGGAGGTGGAGTTATGGGCGGACCAGGTATCCACGTTATCCCCGAATTCACGGGTAAAATACGGCTTGTTGTCCTTCCGTTCCTTGATGGACCAGTGCTTGTCCCCCGTGGCCGGGTGGGCGTACAGCACCTCATAATGCTGATTGCCCTGGGCCACCGCGTCGCAAGCGGTGTAACAGCCCTTATACGGGTATTCCTCATGCACCAGGTCGCGGGCCTTCTTGGCGAAATCCGCCGGGTAATGGGTCTCGTTCAAAATGGGCTCCCACATCATCACGGAGGGATGGTTCCTGTCCCGGCGCACCATCTGGCGGATGTCGTCATAAACCCGGTCCGCAAAAGGCCCCTTGCCCCAGAACTGCCAGCCCGGCGTAGCGACGATGACGAAAAGGCCCAGGCGGTCGCAGGCGTCCATGAAGGCCGGATCCTGCGGCTAATGGGCGCTCCGGATTACACGCATGCCGGCCTTCCTCAGCTTCACGGCGTCCTGCCATTGCAAGTTGTTGGGAACTGCATTCCCCAGCCGGGCGAAATCCTGGTGCCTGTTGCCGCCAATCAGCTTTTCAGGGAACAGGGAGCCATTCAGCACCAGCCCCTTTTCCGTAATCTCCACGGTCCGGACGCCCACCCTCATGGAGCGGTTGTCCAGCAGATGGGCCGGATTCTTGGCATTGTTCCCTCCGGCGGCGTTCCATACCTCCACGCTCAGGGTGTACAGGTTGGGATCATCCGGCGACCACGGCTTTACATTGGAGATCACCAGGGGAATATCCACTTCACCCGTGGAATGGGGCGGAATGACCAGCGGGGCGGTCTCTCCGACGGGGTCCACGCCCTTGGGGTCCGTCATCAGTGCCTGCACGCGCACCTTCTGTTCCTTGTCCGTATCGTTGGCCACCTGCACCTTCACTCCCACCCTGCCCTTGCGGGTACGGGGGTCAAGGGATTCCGTCCGGAAGAAAACTCCGCCGCCGGCAACGGTTCCGGCCTCGTTCGGGTCCGTGATATAGACGGGACCGGTGGAAATCAGGTAAACGTCACGGTAAATGCCTCCGAAGTAGGCGAAATCCAGGCTTTCCTGGGGCTTGCCGGGAGGATAGGACCCGTCGTTGGAATTGTCCGCCTTCACGACGATCACGTTCTTCTGGCCCGGCTTCAGCCACTTGTCCAGATTCACGATGACGGGAAGATAACCCCCGAAATGCTCCGCGGCCTTCTCCCCGTTCACCCAAACCTCGCTCTTCCCCATGATGCCTTCAAAATACAGGGTGTTCCTCCTGCCTTTCAGCTTCTCCGGGGCCGTGAACGTCTTCCGGTACCACACCGGCCCCTGGTAATTGGAGCAGCCGCTGGCCTCCTCCGGAAGAAGCTCAATGCCGTTGGGAAGATTCACGGATTCCCAGGAAGAATCATTAAAGTCCGGACTGTTCACTCCTTCCGGGGCATTTTTGCCCTTGAACAGCTTCCAGCCCACGTTCATGCCGTAGACATCCCTCTTGGTCGTATTTTCAGGCAGGCGGAGGGCTCCCGCTACGGAATAGGCTCCCGTGGATGACGCAGCTTCTTCCCTGTCCGCAGCCGGGTCCGCATAAAGAGAGAAAGAACCAGCCAGGCATGCCGCCGTCAGGATAGTAGTGACTTTCATAAATGGAATAGGTGAATGTAATTTGGATATACGGGGAAACACTGCCGCCATCTTTCATTCATATAGTACATCCTTGCTGATAATGCAAATACATATGTCATCCCGCATCTTCCGCTTGACCTGGAAGGCATGTTTTTTCATAGTCGATTCGTCCTGTACGGGATTATCCCGCAGCCCCGGTCCGGGTGCCAGGCTTTCAGTCCCGTGAAAAGGAAAAAGTGTGGCGTTCCTCCCCCCGGCTGTTTCAGGGCTACGCCTTTATCCACTAGTTTTTTATGTCATCTTTCTTTCAGAAAATTGTCAAACTTTTCTCCTATGACATTGGCATTGACCTGGGCACCGCCAACACGCTGGTCAACGTCAAGGACCAAGGCATCGTTCTGCGAGAGCCCTCGGTCGTCGCCGTCAAGGGAGACAAGGTTCTGGCCGTGGGGGACGAAGCCAAGCGAATGCTGGGCCGCACCCCCGGCTCCGTCACGGCCATCCGGCCGCTGAAGGACGGCGTCATCGCCGACTTCTACATCACGGAGGAAATGCTCCGTTACTTCATTAAAAAAGCCACGGCCAGGTATTACCTGATCAAGCCGCGCGTGCTCATCGCCATTCCCTCCGGCATTACGGAAGTGGAACGCAGGGCCGTCAAGGAATCCGCGGAAGCGGCGGGAGCGCGCCGCGTGCACCTGATTGAGGAGCCGATGGCCGCCGCCATCGGCGTGGGCCTTCCAGTCCAGGAAGCCGCCGGCAACATGATCGTGGACATCGGCGGGGGCACCACGGAAGTGGCACTTATTTCCCTCTCCGGCATCGTTTACAGCCGTTCCGTCCGCTGCGCCGGGGACGAGCTGGACGACGCCATCATCTCCTACATGAGGAGAACCTACAATCTTATGGTCGGGGAACGCACCGCCGAGGACATTAAAATCCGCATCGGCTCCGCCTATCCCCTGCCCCAGGAACTCTCTATCGAGGTCAAGGGCCGCGACCTGGTCGCGGGCCTGCCCAAGACAGTGACAATCCGATCAGAAGAAGTGCGCGAAGCGCTCACGGAACAACTCAACACAATTGTTGACGCCGTGCGGACGACTTTGGAACGCTGCCCCCCCGAACTGGCCGCCGACCTCGTGGACCGGGGGATCGTTCTAGCCGGCGGAGGCGCCCTGCTGCGCGGACTGGACCAGCTCCTTCATGAGCAGACCGGCCTGCCCATCCACATTGCGGAAGACCCGCTCAGCGCCGTTGCGGAAGGTACCGGAAAAGCCCTTCAGGAACTGGACTTCTTCACTAATGTTACTGACGCGGAAGACTGAAGACGGAACCTCCGGAGCCAGCGCTCCGGCCTTGCGCCTGCCGTACTGCCGCATCACATCAACGCATCTGCCTGCATGATTCCTTTCCGGCCATCTCCACAGCTTGAAATCCAGCCGCTCCTGCCGGGAGGCGGCCCTCCGGGAACATTGCGGGCAATAGCACACCCTAGCTTATTCACACCCCGTGTTTACAAAAATGCTTAAAAAAATTAAACGAGCCTTCGGCTTCGGATCCTGTGATCCCATGGAAGGCTCCACCATCATCATCAATGCCGAGAAACTCGAACGCCGCGTAGCCCTTCTGGAAAACGGCGTACTGGAAGAATACACCATCGAGCGCGAAGGCGAAGACAACATCGTAGGCGGCATCTTCAAGGGCCGCGTCAAAAACATCGAACCGGGCCTCAAGGCCATGTTCGTGGACATCGGCCAGGAAAAGAACGCCTTCCTCCACTTCTGGGACGCTCTGCCCGCCGCGCTGGACTCCAGCCTGGAAGAAATCGAACGCGAAGGACGGCCAAAGAAGCAGCAGCGCAAAATCACGTCCAAGGACATTCCGGACATCTACCCCATCGGCTCCGAAATCATGGTGCAGGTCACCAAGGGCCCGATCGGCACCAAGGGCCCCCGCGTCACCACAAACGTCTCCCTGGCGGGACGCTACCTGGTCCTGATGCCCTTCACGGACCAGTTCGGCATCTCCCGCAAGATTGAAGACCCCAAGGAACGCCTGCGCCTGCGCCAGATCATGCAGAAGCTGAACGTGCCGGACGGCATGGGCATCATCATGCGCACGGTGGCCCAGGGACAGCGCTACCGCCACTTTGTCCGCGACCTCGCCATGCTGCTGGAGCAATGGTACGGCGTGGAGGAAAAAAAAAGGAGGCCAACCCCGCCCCCGTCTGCGTGTACCGGGAACCCGACCTGATCGAACGCACGGCACGGGACTTCCTGACGGACACCGTGGACAACATCATCTGCGACGACGCGGAAACTACGGAGCACATGCGCTCCATTGCGGGAAAAATCTCCCGCCGCGCCAAGCGCCACATCCAGCACTTCCCCGTGCGCACGCCCATCTTTGAAGAACTGGGGATTGAAAAACAAATCAACGAAGCCTTCCAGCGCCAGGTGCTCCTGCCCTGCGGCGGCTACCTGGTGATTGACGAGACGGAAGCCCTGATCGCCATTGACGTGAATACCGGACGCAACAAGGGCACCAAGGACCTGGACAAGACCATTCTGGACACCAACCTGGAAGCCGCCTATGAAATCGCCAGACAGCTCCGCCTGCGCAACATCGGCGGCCTGGTGGTGGTGGACTTCATCGACATGCGCCACAGGAAGGACCAGCAGGCCGTGTACAAAGCCATGAAGGACCGCCTGAAGCGCGACAAGGCCAAGACCCAGGTACTGCAGATCACCCCCATCGGCCTGATGGAAATGACCCGCCAGCGGCTCAATGAAAGCCTCCGGGAATCCGTTCATGACCCGTGCCCGTACTGCGGAGGCCGGGGCCGCGTCAAATCCGTGATGACCATGAGCGTGGAAATCCAGCGGCAGATCTACGCCTGCATCCAGAAATACAGGGAAACCATCGGGGACATGGTCATCGTCGTAAACTCGGAGGTGCTCTCCGCTTCAAGAATGAAGACGCCAGCCTGCTCATGGAACTGGAACGCCAGCACAGCGGAAGGCTGATCTTCCGCGGCGACCACAACCAGCACCGCGAATCCTTCGCCATTTACGACGCCCGGTACGACAACAAGCCGCTGTACCAATCCGGGCAGTAGCTAAACCAACTCCGGCTTTCCGGGCCGGGCGACACCATCGCCCGGCCTTTTTTGACCCGTCATGAACAGCATTCCCTCCTCTCCGAACGATCCCGTCAACACGGACATCCTGATGGTGGCGGAAGACCGCGTCAAGGGCTTCCGGCGCTTCCCCTTCCATGCCATTTCCGAGCAATGCGGCCACCCGGTCCCGGTAGTCATCCAGCGCCTGAAAGCCATGATGGAAGCCGGAGTGGTGCGCCGCGTGCGCCAGACGCTGCTGGCTACCAAGCTCGCCCAGGGGGCCCTGGTGGCATGGTCCCTGCCGGAGAAGAACCTGGATGCGGCCTTTGACTGGATGAAGGAGCACGACCCCTTCACGGGCCACGTGGTGCTCCGCAACACGGATGCGGCCAATCCCGGCGCCCAATACAGGCTCTGGACCACGGTCAAGGTGCCTGTGGGCTGCGGCACGCTGGAGGAACACTGCGAGATACTGAAACGCCACATCGGCGCGGACGACTATGTCCTGCTGCCCGCCCGCGGCGTTTTTGCGCTGGGCGTGGGGCACATGCGCCGCAGGGGCCTCCGGCCCGGGGACAAGACTCCGGAACCGGCCCCCATGCAGGAAACGAAAACCGTCTCCCTCTCCGGGCTGGAATGGAAGGTGCTCCTCTCCGTCAAGGAACAGCTCAGGCCGGAGGAAATGGTGGAAGACCCCTGGGCCCTCCGCGCCGCCCAGGCTGGCCTGGAACCGGAGGAATACTGCCGCACGGCGGAAGAGCTGGACCGGAAGCAGGTCATCGGCCGCTTCGCCACCTTTTTGGAACATGTACGGACCAGAACGAACGACGGCCCCGTCACCAATACAACGGACTGTTCCACTGGACGGTTCCCGCCGGCATGGAAATCCGGGCGGGAGCGGAATGCGGACGCCACATCTGCATGACCCACTGCTATTGGAGAACCGGAGGGGACATCTTCGGCGGAGCGCAGATCATGGGCGTGGTGCACGGCCTGGAAAAAAACGCCGTGCTGGAACACAAGGCGGCGATTGACCGCCATCTGGACGCCTCAGGCATTCCCGTCCTGCATACGGCCGTCTTCTGGGGCGAACGCTCGGAAATCAAGCCCTCCGAAATTTCCCCGGACCTGTACAGGAAATGGACGGAGGAAGTGAAAAGCGCCCCCGTCCTGCGGTAGGCGGCCTTCTTCCTTTCCTCCCTGCTTCGCGCCATTCCCCGTGGCAAACTTGTTGCACGAACGGGTTTCCCTCCCGCGCGTCCGTTCTGGCATGGTGGCGTCGCTCCCGTTAACCTGCGGAGCTTGTCACCATGAAGGCACACCATCTTTATTCCACAGCCACGACCCTGGCCACGGCGGTTCTGCTTGCCGCGCCCTCCCTTGCGGACCAGACCATCAGCGACACCCAGACCAAGGCCGTCAACATGACGGAGGGCAAACTGACCGTCACGGGAACCGGATTCCTGAACGTCGCCAAAAATGCCGTCAACCTGAAAGACCCCATCCAGTCCGCCCTTGAGATCGAGGTAATGGAAGGAGGCAGGATTTCCGGAAAAAGCGCCCTTGTCCTGGACCAGGGCATGGAAAAACGGAATAACGGGACAGTTGATCAGCGTGACCAATTCCGGCACGATGACCGGAACGGAAAAACAGGCCATCGACCTGCGCTACATGATCAACACGTCCGCCACCATCACCAACAACGGTACCATTTCCGCCGGTCAGAAAGGAGCCGTCAAACTGGGCAATAACGCCACTGTGATCAACAACGGCACGATTGAAACCACGGCTGCGGGGAAAACGGCATCACGGCCAAGCATTACGATCCGGAAGACGACGGCATTGACACCTTTGCCCATGGCCTGGATCTTGCCAACAACAGCGGAGGGAAAATCACCGGCATGAAACACGGAGTTACCGGAGAAGGGAAAGCCGCCATCAGCAATAACGGCAGGATTGAAGGCAGGGGAGGTTCCGGCCTGAACTGGGACTGGAACGCCGCCCTCCAGCAGGACGACAAGTACGTGGTCACCGTGGTTAACGGCAAAGACGGCGTCATCAGCGGCACCGGAGACGCAACCACCCTGGACGGCGACGGCGTGGACGTGGATTACATCGTAAACCTGACCAATTCCGGCACGATTATTGCCAAGGACTCCTTCGGCAGTGCGGACGGCCTTGCCATCGGCGGGGGCGTCGTAACCAATACCGGGACCATCACGGCTTCCAATTCCAACACGAACGGCCAGGCCTACGGCATTCTGGTGGATGATTCCGACGGCGGCAGTGCCTTTGAAGCCATCCGGATCACCAACAGCGGCACCATTGAGGGAACAGGCGCCAACGGCGTGGGCATCAGGATTGTCAGCGACAGGGAGAACTGCATCTTCATGGAAGGAGGAACCATTACAGGAGGCAGCGGCCAGGCGGTGGTCATGGGTTCCGGCGACGATGTATTTTCCTATTCCGGCGGAACAGTGAACGGCAGCGTGGACGGAGGAACAGGCTTCAACACCATGGTCTTCCAACCGGCGGAGACGGACCTCACGTTTTCAAGCGATTTGAAAAACTTCCATTCCATCAGCATCCAGGGCTCATCCCTTTCCCCGGGCGCTTCCGTCACCCTGGAAAACCTGACCATTACCCTGGATATGGCCTCCCTGAGCCAGGACAAGCCCCTGTTCAGCCTGGAGGGGGAATTCCACAGCCTCCGGCTCTCTTTTTTATTCAACAATGTAATCCTTCAATTGATGGGAACTCCGGACGCTCTTCCGGTGGATGGGTCCGGCATGGTTTACTTCAAACTGGCAGGGAACGGCATCAGCCTGGAAGGGCTGGAAGTACGGACGGAAGGAGAGTATAAGCTGGATATGAGCCGGGATGGCTACGTAGGCGTCAATTTCAACACGCCGGAACCGGCTGCCGCTGCCCTGGGCCTGTTCGGCTTTTCCCTCTCCATGCTGCGGCGCCGGCGCACTGCGGCCTGACATCATTCTTCCGGACCCCCAAATCCTCCAACAGGGAATGACCCTGCACGGGAAAAATAAAGCTTCTGAAAAAGACGAGCTTTTTTCCCGGACGCAGGGGCGTTCCGTACATGGGGGCAGAAAACCAACAAAAGGATACCTTCTAACGGAGGACAGCGCCGCGCAACGGCCTTCCTGCCCCTGTTCCCTCTCCGGCGTTGAGTGGCCGGCTGGCCGTCCATGCGGGATTCTTCATTCCCGGCTTTCAGCTTGAGGGGGAGGCAAACCCCAAACAGTCATGGAAGCCGCAACAGCCGCACCGGTTTCCCTGTTCCGGCCCCCTATCATCAACAACGCCGTTTCTCCTTCCCCGCGCCAGGGCAAAACATACGGAAAATGGCTTTCCAGGCATCTCCGCACAAAGTCCCGGAAACTGCATCATCTGCAAAAAACTGTCTTTTCTTCCTTGTGGAACACGCGCCCGCGGCCGCCACCTCATATTTTTCCGCAAGTCTGCGCTCAAGAGAGGCCCTCCCTACGGTACGCACCGTTTTTTAACCGCTCTTGTTCTCTCCCTGCCAGCGGCTCTTCCGCATTTTCCCAATGAAAAAATGTCTCCGGAAAACGTGCAGCGTCCCCCTAAGGCGCGGCAGCCATTCCGGACAGTAGGGATGCGGTACCCTCATGAGGGAACGAAGTACAAAAAGGACTGTCTCCCCTGTGAAGGGGAGACAGTCCTTGTTGAATGGAAGGCGGCTAGCAGAAAACCCGCCGCGTCAGTTCGTTACTACTTTTTCTCCGGCTGGGCGGGAGCCTGTGCCGGGGCTTGGGCAGGCGCCTGGGCCGGAGCAACGGCAACGGGATGCTTGTAGGAAACCGCAAACCCGTCGTACTTGGCCGGCAGCTTCCTGTCCGGAAGCATCAGTTCATGCAGGCGGTACAGCGCGGCCGCTTCCTTGACGTGCGCGGGACGGGCCTTCATCTGCAAGTCGGGAATCACGGTTTTAGGATTGTGTTTTCTGGCTTCCACGGCAGCCGTCACGGCGGAATCCTCCAGGAACTTGGCCACATCCGGCATGTGCAGGTAGGAGTCTAGGGAACGCACCACGCAGGCGGAGGCCAGTTCTTCATCGGAACCGTGCAGCAGCACCAGGGCTTCCGCAAAGTAATCCAGAGCCTTGTTCCAATCCTGGGCCACCATGGCGGCGGCCCCAAGAGCATACTTCATCCGCGCCTGCTGAAGGCGGGTGGCATTTTCTTGGTGGCCAGGAAAGAGGCGGCACGGCTTTTCACGCCGTTCCAGTCCTTGTCCGGAATCAGGGCCATGATTTTGGCAACCTCCAGATCATCCTGGGCGGAGGGGGGGACAGATTGGAACCCCTTACGGGAACTTGGCCAGCAGGCCTTTGACCCCGGCCCAGTCCATCATGCGCATGGCGCACTCCAATTCATAAACGGCCGCCCGGGCGGACAGGCTGTCCTTGATGGAAAGCGTGGAGGCATATTTGTTCACCAGGGCATGGAATTTGTTGCGGGCGTCCTGGTATTTCCGGTTTTCCATAGCCACCTTGGCGTCCACGAAATCATCCGTTTCAAAGATGTACAGCGTTTTGAAGGCGCTGGCCATCTGCTGGAGGACTTCCTGGGATTCCCGGCTTTCCACGAACTGGACCATGGGGCCGTTGGCGGAAAGAATGTAAATATCCGTCGGGCGGCCATTCTTGATGGCCGGAGCGGCAGCCCTGGCGCGCAGGCGCTGGGGATTCTGGGCATTCTGAGCCATAGCCGGAACCAGGGTGGACAAGCCGGCCAATACCATTATTACTGAAAGTGCTTTCATATTGTTGATTGCTAAACCTTTTGTTGTTACTTCTGGCCCTTGGCGGCGCGTATGGCGGCTTCATAGGCGGCGATGTCCGCCCGTTCCTGGCTGACGGCGGGATCGGAGCCGAACTTGGCCGTCTTATCCTTCACCTCGTTGACCAGGGCACTGTCTTCTGCCGTCATCTTCTTGCGGTTGGCGGGAGTATCCAGCAGTTGCACATACTGGCTGCCGGCCTTCCAGGCGATATACCTGTCGGACGGCTGCTTGCCCGCCCCCTGGGACATCGTGTTCCTCTTCCACAGCGTATCCATCTGTGCAAGCACGGCGGGAGCGGACCACTTCACGAGGCCCTTGTACGTGCCCGTGATGTTCATGAAGTTGATCAGGGCCTTGTCCAGCTCGTTCTGCTTCAAGTAGGCTTCACCTTGCAGGTAGAGGACTTCCGGCAGATTCTTCTTGTAGGACTTGTTCTCGCGGTACTTGTCGGCGGCGGCAATGACGGACGGCCAGTCCTGGCGGGCGGAGGTGAACTTGACCAGGTTGTACTGGGCGTCTTCCATGGCCTTGCGGTCCGGGTTGGCGCTGGATTCCTCCTTGCTGAGTTCATCCTTCATCATCTTGATGGCGGTTTCCACCTTGGCGTTATCCTTGCTGCGGCCCAGAGCAACGGCCTTCCCGAAGACCGCATTCTTGCGGTATTTGGACATGCCGTTGATGCGGGCCTTCTTGCGCACCGGATCAGGTTCCGACGGGTCCAGGATTTCATCAAAGTAGGCGATGCTTTCTTCCGGCTGGGACGTATTGGCCAGGTGGACACCCAGCTTCACGAGCGTGTACGGAGGCAGGTCGGAAGGTTTGAAGTCCCGCTTCAGCTCCACGAAGAGCTGCTTGACCAGACCTTCCAGAGCGGCCTTCTCGGCACGCTGTTCGTCCGTTTCCGTGGGAGCCTTTTCATACCGTTCCTGCGTCTGGGCAATGACGGCCATGCGGAGCATGGCGCTCAGCGTCTTGTCCTTGTCATTGTCCACGCCTGGGAACCGGTAGAAGTGGTTGCGCATGGCGTTGGCGTCCAGATTGCGGCCCAGCGCCTGATTGCCGGCCATGTACGTCTTGGTGTAGGAGTTGACGGCTTCCTCCAGAAGAACGGTCATCTTGGGATCGTCCTTCTTGCCTTCCCTCACAATGACTTCCTGCATCTTGACGGACGCGGGGTCAAACATCTCCTTGTCGTCCTTGAAGAAGTCCATGGCGGCGGCAGCCAGCTGGAGGCTGTAGCGGCTGCCGGGCTGGTCGCTGTTCTTCCAGTACTCGTCATACCACTTCTTGACTTCGTCCCGTCGCGCCGTCCTGGCCGCTTCCACGGCTTCCTTCGGTTCTACGGGGAGAGGTTTCTTGGTGGCATTGATGAGCAGGTTGTACACGGCTTCCGCGGCGGGGCGCTTGTCGCCCAGCTTTTTGGCGGATTCCAGAGCGGCCAGGAAATAGCCTTCCGCTTCCTGTTCATGCTCCTTGCTGCCGGCATACAGGTTCGCCAGCAGGTTGTTGGCATACGGGAACAGGCGGTGCTCCTTGAAGTTGTCCACGATTTCCTTCGCATCCTTCGTGGCAAGCTCCTCGTCTCCGGGGTTCTTGCGGTTCAGGTAGTTGAAGGCACGGTCATAAAGCACGGCGGCCATATTGGCGTCATTCTTGTCCGGGAAACGGGCAATGTAATTGGTGAAGGCCTGGATGGCTTCATCCGTATTGCCCAGGTTCGTGTAGGTTTCACCCAGCAGGTACATGGCCGTTTTCAGGTAGGTGCTGTCACGGTATTCCTTCACGAAGCGTTCCAGCACCGGCACCGCTTCCTTGTAGCGGGCGGCGTCCGCAGCCCCCAGGTTGAACAGGGAGGCGCCTTTGCAGTACAGGGCCAATTCATAGAACTTGTGAGTGGGGTCGTCCTTGTGCAGCTCCATGACCTTGTCCGCCTGCTGGACGCAGAGATCGAATTTCTTGTCCTTCAGCAGTCCTTCCAGGGACAGGGTGTTCAGCATGGGGGCATACTTGGAATTCGGGAATTCCTTCAGGTGCTGCGCCACAAGCTCGCCGCCCTTGTCCGCTTCTCCCAACTGCCAGGTAGTCATGGCCAGGTAATAGAGGTTGTCCTCCCTGCCCGGGGCGTTCGGATAGGATTCATTGATAAGCTGGTAAGCGGCGCGGGCGACCCGCTGGGAACCATGCACCAGGGCCTGGTTGCCCATGAAACTGAACGTGAAGGCGTCCATGACCTTCCCTTCCTCCTTCATCTTGTTGAACTGGTCAATCAGGGCGGTCACCTTCGTCCTGTCCAGCGTATGGGAGAGGTCCGTCACGCCGGGCACGGCGCCGTTGGCGCGTCCCAGGCGGTCCAGGGAATGGTTGGCGTCCGCCAGCACTCCGGCCTGGTCGGGCAGGAGGCCCATCAGCACCATTGCCAGGGAGGCGTAGTCTTCAGACTCCTTCTGCTTTCCTTCCTGGAGAAGGGCGCGGGATTTTTCCAGCACTTCCGCAATGTAGCTCACCAGCCGGGGAGCGTACAGCGCCACGCGGGTGGGGCTGATGTTCATCACGGAAGGATGGGCTTCCACAAATTTTACCGTTTCCTGGCATTTGCCGGTCTTGATGGCGGCATCCACCATCGCCAGGAAGCCGTTGGTGATGACGGCATCCGTAATGCGGCGCCCCTTGTAGCGGGAGGTGACGCAGGAGGTAAGGTTTTCCAGCCCTTTCTCAAAGGCGGGCGGATCCATCTTGAAATAACACTGGGCCAGCAGTCCCTGCACTTCACCGGCATTGACATTCCGGGCTACAGGGTCGCTGCGGTATTCCTTCAGGGGCCCCTCCAGCAGCTCCGCGCCCTTGGCAAAATCCCCAAGGCGGCAATAGTTTTCCCCCTCGCGGAACAGGGCCATTTTCACGAGCTGGTTCTTGGCGCTCGGGAACTTGGTGTAACACGCCTTGAACGCTTCCACAGCTTCCTTTGTATTGCTTCAATTGGGCCAGGCAGACGCCCTTCTGGTAATAGAACCAGCCGAAGCCGTCATCCAGCCCCAGCGTCTTGATACGGGGTTCATAAACGCGGATGCAGCGGTCCACGGCATCCAGGGCTTCCTGCCACTTGCCTTCCTTCATGGCGGTCAGGGCCGTGCGCTGGTAATCGCGCGGGCCATGCTGGGCACTGGACGGGAGCGCCGCCCCAATGCTCACCACGGAAACCAGGCCTGCAGCCAGTGCAGTAGTATAGTTTGATTTGATCATGTGTTTAAAATTCGTTGAAACAGAAGAGATAATAGAATAGGTACAATATCTGTGCAAATGCACGGAATGCACCTATCTGTAATGGATTGCGTCATTCTAACAGGATGCTGCAAACTCTAAAGCAGAAAGTTCTGTATTTTTAGTCATCCTTGCAAGAAAGTTCTTCCTGCTCGCGTTCCCTTAAGGGAGGATTGGGTTTGGAACCAAAAAGGCCTTTTTATCTCTGAGAATCCTGCTCTTTCAAAAAAAGATCCGGCATTCCGAGCCGGAGCAAATTCCGGCCATTAACGAAATGAACGCCCCTCTCTCAACTATCCTTGAAAGTTTTCAGGACCACTGAGTCCATCCCGGCTCTCATCAAAACATCCATGACAGCTGCGGCGCGCTGATTGGGAACATCTCCAGCCACCATTAACTGAACCACTACCCTGCCTCCCGCCCTCCCCGCGCTCCGCTTTTTGTTTTTCAGCCACTCGACGATAACCCCCAGGCTCCCTTTCTCCTCCACCAGAGGATAAAAAAGGCCATTCCCGTTACCGTAAAAGAGAGCATGCGGAAGAAGAAAAATGGAAGCGGACGGCATTGATGAAACCGTCCCGCTCTGCGGCCTTTCAGGAATGCCTGGAACTGCTGCAACAGGAGGTCCGGAAAAACGAACCCTCTTCACATTGCATTCTGCGGCAACCTGTATAACTTCGCGGGAATCCGTGAAGAGAGCCTTCCGGTCACCGCGCAGATAGAGGAAAGGCTCCTTACAGCCCTTTGCCCTCAGCTGTTCTGCCTGCTTCTTGATATGTTTCTTTAGTTCTTCCGGGGAATGGAGAGGCTCATGGGAGCCGGATCCCCAGCGGATACTGGAATCAATACCTTCCGGACGCCTGTCCTCCTTTTTGCCATACACATTGATCACGATGTTGCCGAAGGAGGACCTGATTTCTCCGGAATGTTCATCTTCCCGCATCTGAAGGCCTTCCTCTCCCCGCCGCGCACTACATCCTGCCGTCTCGGAAACCGGGATGCTGCGGCAGGCGCCCGATTCCTGAGACGCCTTCAACGGTAATGCCTGAACGGCGTTCGAGAAGACGATCAGGATTGCCCCCCACCGGGCTGCATGATTTGACCGGACCATAAGAAAAAAAGACAGCGGGCCACTTCCACACTCTTGCAGGGAAGCCGAACATCAATAACACGGTCCATCCGTGAATGGCTTAGTCGTCCTTGAGGTCGGTCAGGGCCACCGTGGTAATTCCTGCTTCCGTCAAAGCGTTCATGACGTCAATGACGCGCTGGTGGGGAACATCGCCCTCCACCCACAACTGAACTACCGGCTTGGTGCCTACGGCGCTGGCTTCCTGTTTCTTGGCTTCCAGCTGCTGCACGGGGTCGCCAGGTTATGGTTGTTCATGTCATTGTCAATCATCAGGCTGTTGTCCTTGCCCCAGTAAATGGTGCCGTCCTTGATGATGCGGATCAGCGCCGGTTCAATCTGGGAGGCGGTATCGCTCACGGATTGTCCCGGCATGGACATGTCCAGCTTGCGTTCCTGAATCAGGGAGGTCGCCACAAGGAAGTAAATCAACAGAAGGAAGCACACGTCGATAAGGGAGGAAATATCCAGCTTGGGATCTTCATCCTCAACCATCTCCAATTTTTATGTCTTGCCATAGCGCGTAATGTTATTCGTCCTTGTTTGCAGCAGAGGAATTTTTGGCAGGCAATACGGCAAAGATCACCTTGACCACGCCACATTCCGCAGCCACGCGAATCACTTCCCGCGAGCCCTTGAACAGGGCCTTCTGGTCGCCGCGCAGATACAGGCGGGTTTCAAAGTCCTGCTTGTCCTTGAAGCGTTCCGCAAGGTTTTTGATATATTCCTTCAGTTCATCCGGAGAGTTGAGCGGCGCACTGACATCGGAAGCCCAGCGAACGTTGGGATCCATGCCGGCGGGACGCTTTCCATCCCCTTCACCGTACACATTCACCACGATGCAGCCGTTGGCGGATTTCACTTCACCGGAACTGCTGGCCGTGGGCATTTGAATGTTCTTATCCTTTTAACGGTAATGGCCGTAGCGTTCACCACGAAGAAGATCAACAGGAGGAAAACCATGTCGATCATGGGGGACATATCCATTTCCCCGCTCTCTTCGTCGGCCGCTACATTGGCTTTTTTCTTACCCATAAGCTACATTTGGTTGAGATTCTCCGGCCCGGCTCCGCCTGGGCGGAAACTTCCGACCGGACCGTCTTTCCCGGCGATCAGGCCAGGCCTTCGGGAATGCGGGCAAGCTGGGCTTCGGCGTTCACCACGTTGATGGAGGTGTTCACCATTTCCTGCACGGTGCCTACGCATTCGGCAATATGGGCGTTGGCGATGCCCTTCTGGAAGAAGAAGAACGGCGTGGCGATAATGGCGTTGATCAAGCCCCAGAAGGTCGTCAGAAGAGCCACGGAGATGTCACCGGCAAGCTGGGTGGGGTCTGCCTGTCCGGCGCTTGACAGCGTGCCGAACGCGCCCACCATCCCCTGCACCGTACCGAAGAGGCCGAGCATGGGGGAAATCTGCGCGCAAAGGGCCAGCATGTTAATCCATTTGAATACGGAACGGCTTTCATTGGCCGTAAAGTCGGCTACGGCGTCTTCAATGGCGTCCTTGCCAAGGTCTTCCGGACGGGTGGCGTCCACATTCGGCAGGGCATACGCAACCAGGCGGCCCAGATAGGTGGGGCTGCCGGCTGCCACTTCAATGGCGGAGCGGATGCGGCATTCGGCCATCAGCTGCAACAGGGTGACCTTGAGGTCTTCCGGACAGAATTTTTCCTTTTTCAGAGCCACCATGTTGTAGATTACCAGGAAAACGATGAAGGCTTCCACCAGCATAATCGGGATCATGGTCCAACCACCGGCGATGATCCATTTGTCAAGCATGGTCTGTTCCTGCGGAACAGCGGCTTCGGCAGCTTCCTGAGCAAAGGCGGATGTAGAAAACGCGGCCATCAGGACGGAAGCAAATGCGGCGAAACGGAAACCCAGTCTAAAAAGGTTCTTCATAATTTAAGTTATATGGTTGTTCGAAAAGATACTGGTGTATTAAAGCATGCAAATTCAGACTTGCAAGCATTCATTTCGGGCCCTGGCAAAAATTCAGACACCTGCGGAACCGTCTTCCCGGGCCAGCCGGCTGCAGATCGGACAGCGCCCTCCGCAACCCCGCGCAGAGCAGTATTCACGCCCGTACAAGACGATGCGCAGATGAAGATCCCCCCATGAATTTTCAGGGAAAAGGCTTTTCAAGTCACGTTCCACGGCTTCCACCGTTTTCCCCTTGCTCAGCCCCCACAACCGGGAAAGGCGGAAAATGTGCGTATCCACCGGAAAGGCAGGAACGCCGAAGGCCTGAGTCATGACGACGGAGGCCGTTTTATGCCCTACCCCAGGAAGGGATTCCAGGGCCGCAAAGTCGCAGGGAACCTGCCCCTGGTATTTTTCCACCAGGATGCGGCTGAGGTTCACGATGGCGGACGCCTTCCTTTCCGAGAGGCCGCAGGGCCGCACGATTTCCCGGACCGCTTCCACATCCTGCCGAGCCATTTCCTCCGGAGTGGAAGCCAGGGCGAACAGGGCCGGGGTCACCAGGTTTACGCGCTTGTCCGTGCACTGGGCGGACAGAAGAACCGCCACCAGCAGGGTGTAGGCGTCGCGGTGCGCCAGGGGAATGGGAGGGTTCCCATACAGGGACATGAGTTCCTCCCGGACAATGGAAGCCCGTTTTTTCGTATCCATGCCGCCAGATTACCATCCTGCACGCACGCCGGAAAATAAAAAAGCGCCGCCATGTGATGAATGGCGGCGCCCGGGTTAAAGGGTTCAGGAATCCGGTCAGTCAGCCTTGGCGTAAAGCCCCTTGGACACGCGGTGCTGCAGGGCCGCATACATGGCGCGGCAGTGCCTGTAGCCGCGGCGGCTGCCGAGCACTTCCAGACTGTTGGCGGGGTCTCCCCAGCGGACGATGGTCAGTTCCACATAGCGGCGGCCCCATTCCTTCATCAGCTTCTTGTTAGGCTGGTAAATGTCAATGGTTCCGGTCCCGACCAGGGCGCTCCCGTAATCGTCAACGACGTAGAGATAGGGCTGCCCCTTGATGCGGAAGGTTGTTCCCAGAGGGTAAACGGACCAGTCCGCAGCGGCGCTGCGCACGGAAGAAGTGTATTTCAGCGTCGTGCCAACGGCATTCCGGGGTCCGTAGGCCAGATGGTCACGTTCGGAATGGGTATAAGCCGTGGTGCGTACTACACGAGTGCGCTGGGCGGGGTGGTAAAACGGCATCTTGTGTTTGTCGCGCCCCAGTTTGGGGAGCTTGGAAGAAGGCACTGCCGAACGGCTCGGCGCCAGGGGCTGAACAAATCCCTGGGCATTTTCACCTACACGGGCCAAAACAAGGGCGTCACTACTGGATTTCCCCATGCCGGTTACAGCTCCGTTTGTCGAGCAGCTGCTGACAAACATGGCCGCGACGGCACAAGACAGGGTGGCAATTATTCTTAAATTCATGCGGTATGAGGTTAGGCGCCATACACATGGCAGTCACTCCGGCAGAACCTTCAGGCCATGTGCGGAAGCCGAAAAATCGGCAACGGCGGCTCTTGGGTACGAAATAATTTCTGCCTTGGCAATCCTTTTTTTTTTTCACCGACCCCCTTCAAACAAGGAAAACCTATTAATATAAAACGCTAAAAATAAGCAATATATAAAACATGCCGCATTTTTAATATACTTCACGAAACATCTTTTTCTATCATATCACGACACACTTTTTTTTTTAATACATCTTGCTTACTATAAATATGATATAAGAGAAAATCGACCTCAATCCTTCAAAAGATTCCCTAAAAAGTTCAATGGGCCCAAATTCGGAAGGCCGTCATGGATGGAAAAATCGCGTCTCCCCCTTGAACGGATTTTCCCTTTGCTGTTCAGGCTTCCACGTGGAATTTTTCCTTTCCGTTTCCTTATCTGCGCCCTTCCTGCTTCCCAATATGCCGCAATGCAGGGTTCGGGAACGGTCTTGAGGAAATGGGTCATGGACGCACGGCGGATCGCCAGGGGGGAAATCCCCTCTTCCGTTTCCGCCCCCCCTGTTTCCGGAGAAACGCAGCCGCCGCCGGAAATTCCAGGCCAGCCGCCGGACTCCGTGGATGAAGTTTCCTTCGGCAACGAACTCCGGGACATCCTCAACGGAGTACAGCCGGGCAGAACGGAGGAGGAAGCCGCGCTGCCCCGCCATATTTCCTTTGCCCTGGAAGGTGAAACGGAGGAAGAGAAACTGTCCTCCCTCCGGGAACTGGTCGTCAACTGGCCGCCGCTTCGGAATATGGAGTCCCTGCGGGACACGCCCGTCTTTTCCTCCGGCAGTCCCAGGGCGGACATCATGATGGTCACGGACGCCCCCGGCCTGTATGAAGAAAAGCAGGGCGTTCCCCTGGCCGGCCCCTCCGGACAGAAGCTGGACGCCATGCTGAAAGCCATGGGGCTTTCCCGTACGGACATTTACCTGACCCATCTGGTCAAGTACCGCCCCGCCCTCCCCCGCCAGCTTACCAACAACCGGCCTCCCACGGACCGGGAGATAGAGGTATCCCTCCCCATTCTCCGGGAGGAAATCATGCTGGTGCGCCCGAAAGTGGTGGTAGCCCTGGGCGCCATCGCGGCCAGGGGCATCCTCCAATCCGGAGAGACGCCGCTTTCCGCCCTGAGGGGACGTTCCACACGGCTTTCGACACGCCTGTGCGCGTTACTTATAATCCCAGCTACCTCCTCCGCACGGAGGATATTTCAGAAAAACGAAAGGTTTGGGAGGACATGCTGTGCGTCATGGAACAGGCCGGCCTCCCCATTTCCGAAAAGCAACGTTCCTATTTCCTGCCCAAAAAGTAACATATGGATTATTTAAACAGCATTCTGGAGCGCAAACGCGCCGACTTGAAAAAAATCCTTCCCCTGGAAGGGAAATTGCGGGCCTCCGCCATCCAGAGGAATGACTATGCGGGATTCCGCACCGCGGTGGACCTTGGGGAAAACCGTCTTTCCGTCGTCCCGGAAATGTCCAGGGTCCATCCCGTCCTCAACCTCCGGGAGTCAAACCAGGACCTCCGCCACCTGTACGGCATGTTCATCCAGGGCGGCGCGCAGGGCATTTCCATCGCCGTGGAACCGGAGGTATACGGCGGTTCCTGGGACATGGTTTCCACCATTTCCAGAATCAGCACTGTCCCCGTCATGGCGCGCGACGTGTTCATCCATCCCGCCATGATCTGCCAGGCCATCGTCTCGGGAGCGGACGCCGTCAACCTGGTGGCGGCCGCCCTGCCGGAAAAGGACCTGGAAGACCTGTACCGCATGGCCTCCGGGCTGGGACTGGACGTGATGATGGAAGTCCATACCCTGAATGAGCTTGAAACCGCCATGGATCTGGAAGCGGAATTCGTCTGCATCAACAATGCGGATCCGCATACCCTCCAGGCCAATCCGGCGGTTACGGAAAAACTCATTGAAGAAATTCCCGCCTCCGTCACCGTCCTGGCCGCAGGAGGCATCCGCACCGTGGAAGACGCGCGCCGCATGCTGGACGCCGGAGCCAACGGCGTCATTCTTCAGGACGAACTGGCCCGCATGGATATTCCCCAGGATTTCATGGAAGCCATTCTGGCGCTCAGGGCGGAATGATTTTTCCTCCTGCACTATATATAATAGACAGGAGCAATCTGTGCCCGCATGGAGAAATGCGGGCTTGAAGCCGCTTCCGCGGTTTTTCCAATCATGGCTGTCCCGGAACGGAAAGGGTCCCGGAATTGTCTCACTTTCCGTATGGATATGACCAACAGCCCGCATGCCCGGCATGGAGCTTCCGGACACACGGACCCCGTCTGCGGAGCGCAAGTCGGGGAAGATACTCCCTGGAAGGCCGGCTATCAGGGGAAAACCTATTTTTTCTGCAGCCGTTCCTGCCGGGATAAATTCACGGCAGCGCCGGAAGAAGCTCTTGCCCACCCTCCGGACGCCGGATACGGCATGGACATGAAGGGCATGGACATGTCCATGCACCACCATGAAGACATGGACCATTCCTCTGCCATGGAGTCTGCGGCCGCCGCCCCCGGTACGGTGTACACCTGTCCCATGCACCCTCAAATCCGGCAGAATCATCCCGGAGCATGCCCCATCTGCGGCATGACGCTTGAACCGCTGCTCCCTTCCGCAAACGCCCGGGACGATACGGAGCTGAATGACTTCCGCAGGCGTTTTTATTTTTCCCTGCCTTTCGTCATCCTGATCTTCATTATTTCCATGGGCGGCCATCTTGCGCGCTGGATGAACGCCGGAGTCCAGAACTGGGTGGAACTGTTCCTGGCCATCCCCGTGGTCCTGTGGGCGGGAGAGCCGCTCCTGGTCCGGGGATGGGATTCCATCAAGACCCGCAATCCCAACATGTGGACGCTGATCGGCGCCGGAACCTCCATCGCCTTTCTGTACAGCCTGGCCGCTACCATCGTGCCCGGCTGGTTTCCCCCGTTTTTACCCATGACGGGCATGTTCCCGTTTATTATGAGGCGGCGGCCATCATCATCTCCCTCAGCCTTCTGGGCCAGGTGCTGGAACTGAAAGCCAGGTCCCGTACGGCGGAAGCCATCAGGGCCCTGATGAATCTGGCCCCCGCCACCGCCCATCTGGTACTCCCCAACGGGGTGGAAAGCGACATTCCCCTGAAGGACGTGCAGACCGGCGACGTGCTGAGAGTGAAACCGGGAGAAAAGATTCCGGTAGACGGCGTCCTGAAGGACGGGGGAAGCGATGTAGACGAGTCCATGCTGACCGGAGAACCCATTCCCGTCTCCCACGTTCCCGGCGACAAGCTGATCGGCGCCACGCTGAACACCACAGGCACCTTCACCATGACGGCGCAGAACGTGGGGAATGACACCGTCCTGGCGCGTATCGTCAACCTGGTGGCCCAGGCCCAGCGGACCAAGGCCCCCATGCAGAGGCTGGCGGACAAGGTGGCGCGCTACTTTGTGCTTGCGGTGGTGCTCATTGCCGTTCTCACGTTTTTCGCCTGGGGATTCTGGGGGCCGCAGCCATCCTGGCCGCACGGGCTGGTGAACGCCGTCGCCGTCCTGATCGTAGCCTGCCCCTGCGCGCTTGGCCTAGCTACTCCCATGTCCATGATGGTGGCTTCCGGAAAGGCGGCCTCCCTGGGCATCCTTTTCCGGGATGCGGCCGCTCTGGAAACCATGCACAAGGTCAATATCCTGGTGATGGACAAGACAGGCACCCTCACGGAAGGCAGGCCATCCCTGGTCAACGTAACCACGGGGAACAACGTGAATATGGACGCGCTGCTCGCCCGGTGCGCCTCTCTGGAGCAGAACAGCGAACACCCCATCGCGCACGCCTTCCTCCAGAAGGCGGCGGAGGAAAAGCTCACCCTGTCGCCCATTGAGGATTTCCAGTCCTTCCCGGGCGGCGGCGTGGCCGGGACTTTCCAGGGCAGCAAGGTTTGCGTAGGCACCGCAGACATGATGCAGAAGCGGGGCGTAGACATCTCCTCCCTGGCTCCGTGGGTGGAAGAACAGCGGAGACAGGGCCGCGTTACCGTCTTTGCCGCGGTGGACGGCCAAGCGGCGGGAGCCTTCTCCCTGGCGGATAAAATCCGGGAAAACACGCGCCAAGCCCTGGCGGACCTTACTGCGCGCGGCATCCGCATCATCATTGCCTCCGGGGACGCGCCCGCGACGGTGGAAGCCGTGGCGAGGGAGCTGGGCATTTCCGAATTCCACGGAGGAATGACACCGGCGGACAAGCAGGCGCTCATCGCCTCCCTGAAAAGCGGGAACGCCGTGGTCGCCATGGCGGGGGACGGCGTTAACGACGCTCCCGCACTGGCGGAAGCGGATGTGGGCATCGCCATGGGAACGGGATCGGACGTAGCCATGCAGAGCTGCGGCGTCACGCTGGTGAAGGGGAACCTGCTGGTGATTTCCAAGGCTTTCGCCCTTTCCACCGCCACCGTGAAAAACATGAAATCCAACCTGGGTTTCGCCTTCGTGTACAACGCTCTGGGAATCCCCATAGCCGCCGGCATCCTCTATCCCTTCTGGGGCATCCTGCTTTCTCCCGTCATTGCGGCAGGGGCCATGTGCCTGAGCTCCGTATCCGTCATTCTGAACGCCCTGCGCCTGCGGCGCTTTTCATGAAGCGGGCAAATCCTTCTCCCTGAACGCTCCGCGGATACGCCTGAATTCCGGGGGCTTCCCCTCCCGGTACAGGACTTCCACAATATCGTAACGGGAGGGAACCGGTTCCGGAAGCTGGCGGAGCCATTCCGCCGCTCCCCGCCGTATCAGCGCCCTTTTGCGGGCGTCCACGGCGCGGCGGGCTCCCCGTAACCGTTTCCCGTACGGGTTTTCACTTCCACAAAAACCAGGCAGTTCCCGTCCCGGCACACGAGGTCCAGTTCCCCGCCCCTGACGGGACGCCAATTCCTCCTTAAGACGGAACACCCTTCCCCACGCAGGAAAGAAGCCGCTGCCAGTTCCCCGTACATTCCCAGCCATGCCGTATCCCGCTCCTTCCTATTCAGGAATGGACAGTTCCATTTGTGAAACCGGCGCAAACGAGCGGCGATGAAGCGGACAGGGCCCATGCCTCCGCAGGGCTTCCATGTGGGCTTTCGTGCCATATCCCTTGTGTTTTGCAAAACCGTACTGCGGATAGGAGGCATCCGCCTCCGTCATCATGCGGTCCCTCGTCACCTTGGCCAGCACGCTGGCGGCGGCAATGGAAAGGCTCCTGCCGTCTCCCTTCACGATAGCGCGGTGCGGAACGGGAAGCCCCTTGACGGGCAAGCCGTCCACCAGGCAGAAATCCGCATGCGGGGCCAGTCCTTCCACGGCGCGCGCCATGGCCAGATGAGTGGCTCTCAGGATGTTGAGACGGTCTATTTCCTCCACGGAAGCCATTCCCACGGAGCAGGCCACCTGTTCGCAATCCAGCAGAGCCAGGAATAGGCGTTCCCTCTTAGCCGCGGTCAATTGCTTGGAATCATTCAACCCGGACAGTTCCTCCGGCAGTTCAGGCAGAATGACGGCCCCGGCCACCACGGGGCCGGCCAAAGGGCCGCGGCCGGCTTCATCCACCCCGGCCACATAAAGAAAACCGGAGGAACGGGCCTCCCTTTCAAAACTCATATCCGGGTGTGACTTTTCCGTCATGGCCTCATTCCTCCTCCTGTTCTTCCGGAAGGCGGGTCAGCAGAATCTGCGTGATTCTTCTGCCGTCCGACCCCGTCACTACGGCCCGGTAGCGGCCAATCTTCAATTCCTCCCCTTCTTCCGGAATGTAACCCAGCCGGCTGATCACGTAACCGCCCAGGGTGGTGACGCCCGGGCAATCCAGGTCCATTTCAGGCAGGTAATCCGCCAAGTCAAACAGGGTAACGGCTCCGTTCACGGCATACGTATCCTTGCCGGTCTTGACGAATTCCCGCATTTCCTCCTGGTCAAACTCATCCTGAATGTCGTCCCCCACGATCTGTTCCAGCACATCGTCCAGGAACACCAGGCCGATGGAATCACCAAACTCATCCACCACCAGGGCAAAATGGGCATGCTCTTTCAGGAAGAACGTCAGAAGGCTGTCCAGAGGCATCGTATCCGGCACCACGCGCAACTCACGCCGCACGCTTCTAAGGTCCGGATTTTCCTGCCCTACCAGCTTGAGCAGATCCTTGACGTGCACCCAGCCCTTCACCTCGTCCAGATGGTCGCCCTCCACCAGGGGGAAACGGGTATGGCGGGACTTCCGGGCAAGTTCCCAGTTCTCCTCAAAGGGGGCCGTCAAATCCATCACGTCCACTTCGGAACGCGGCGTCATCACGTCCTTGACGCACATGTCGTTCAGTTCAAGGGCATTCTTGGAGATCTCCGCCTCCTGCTTCGTCAGCTCTCGGGAACGTTCGCTTTCCTCCACCAGGTACATCAGTTCATCCGTGCTGTGAACCGTGCAGGCCGTGGAGCGGGGATCGATACCCAGCAGGTACTTCAGCACAAACCGGGCAATTCCGTCCGTCAGTCCAAGAATGCCCGTATATTTGAACACCGTGTAAAAGAAATGCAGCAGCGGGACCGTCGCCAGAGCCGCCCTGTCCGGATGGCGCACCGCCATGGCCTTGGGAATAAACTCTCCAAAAATAACCTGGCAGCAGGCAAAGAAAATAAACGTAACGGCCAGGGCAATGCCGTAAACGGGAACCTTACCGCCCAGCCCCAAGGAAACAAGGAAGGGAGCCGTCAGCTCCGCCACGAAAAACGTGCCCAGAAATCCCAGCGCCAGAGAAGAAAGGGTAATGCCCGCCTGGCAGGCGGCCAGATACAGGTCAAGGTGCTTGACCGCCTTCCGTGCCCGGGCCAGCTTCCTACGGGTACGCGCCGGAACGCCATCCCCGGCGTGCAGCTGGCTTTCGCGAACCTTCATCAGGGCGAACTCGGCCGCCACAAAAAAAACGCGTTCAGCAGTAAAAAAGGATAAAGCCGGCAATCGCCAGCGTCATTCCACCCAGCGCCGGAACAGCGTCGGGCGCTTCAGCGGCCCCGAAGGCCGCAAGAATACTCAGAGGGTCCGGATCATTCATTCTGTTTCAAGTAGTATACGGGAAAGGAGGCCGGAATGTTTCCCGGCTTTTGTGTTACAGTTTTTCATAAACGCCCTTGTCCCGGCGCTCCAGCACGGTGAACCCGGCTGCCTTGGCGTCGGAAACGGAAAGGGGCTTGGTCGCCTCCGGCACATTGATCCGGCTAATGACCTTGCGCACCGGGTGCTTGCACACCAGGCACTTTTCAAGCGGCGCACGGTCCACCGGCCGCCGCAATTCAAAACCGCGGCGGCACACCGGGCAGGACTGGCCGGGGTCGTCAGGGTTTTCGGAAATATACTCGTATATGGGCATAGTAAAACGCTAGGCTAAATAAAAATCAGCCTAGCGTCAAAATCTTTATAAGGCTGCAACCTTTCCCAGCCCTTACCAGCTGGACTTGGTCACACCGGGGATCATGCCGGCGTTGGCCAGTTCGCGGAAGGAAATACGGGAAAGCTTGAAACGGCGGATAAATGCGCGGCGGCGGCCGGAAACAAGGCAGCGGTTGACCGTACGGGTCGGGCTTGCATTGCGGGGCAGCATGGTTAAACCGATATAATCCTTCTCAGCCTTCAATTGCGTACGCAGTTCCGCGTAGCGCTTGACGGTGTCAGCCTTTTTCTTGTCTCTTGCGATCCAGCTCTTCTTAGCCATAAGTTCGGCGGAATAAGTAGAGGGCCGGGGATGAAAAATCAAGCGCTTTTTTTCAATTTCATCAAATTCAAGCCGTTTTCAATGTCATCCGTCCTTTTTGGCGGCTTCCGCACATCGGCTTGAACGCCTGTTTCTTCCGCAAGCGGCACCATCAGGAAAAGCCTCACAGGCGTTTCCGGCGGAACGGAAGCAGTCGATTATTTAACTCTTCCTAATCATTTCTTCCCCGGCGGAACGGGATCATATCTGCAAGGCATCAGCATAAAATGGGAATTCCCTTGACTTCAATCGTATTTTTGGAAAACTTTTTCAAGAATGTTGTTGAAAAACAAGGTTGTTATGAAGATCTGCGTCTTTGGCGCACTTCTTGCATGCCCCTGCCGTGTGACGGCGGAAGAGGAGGAACCCATGCAAGGTCTGAAGATTGAATCGAAAACGCATGAGTATTCCGCGGATTACCACATCGCCAAGGAAGAAGGACAGAATCCGGACGAGGACGAGGATAAAAAAAGGACCTGCGTGGGCATGGGCGAGAAGGTTACCTTGACGTTGACGGGAAGCAGGAGCTCATCGGAGAGGATAAGGATATCAGGTGGAGCCTGGCGGACGGGAGGCATTTGGGCAGCTTTAACGGCATAACTGATGGGGAACGAGAAGTAACATTGTTGATCAATGAGGATTTGAGTCCGAAGACCGTCGGAAATAATAACACGATCAAAGTCTGGGCATATGGTTCAAAAACGCAGCAGATGCCCGATAAACCGCTCAAACTAGAAGTGTGCCTCCCTACCCACATCACCGGGAAGCACAGGAAAAAGGAAGGAGGCGGCAGGGGAATGATTGCGGACGCTGGGAAGTTTCCCGGTTTTCCCACGGATCACGCACAGGACCGGGGCAAACCCGGAGCTTCCGCCCAGCTGGAATTGACGATCCATCCCACGAAAGTTAATTTCCAGAATATCCATGTGATTGAAAAAGACGCGGATGCCAGCGACAAAACTTTCCCTCCCCTAGGAGGCAGGCACCGCCCCGGAGAATCATGGTCCCAGATTGATCCTGGCAACAGGGTCATTGACACCATAGCATGGAAAAAAACGATGAATGAGGTGAAAGCCGGATTGAGTCCGGATGTCCCGGAACAGAAATGGGATTGGGTGTGCAAACGTTACGTGCAGTCTATTCTGCACCGGGATGTTTACATGCTCTATACCGTGACGCAAAGCTTCAAGGTCCGGTGGACGGACCCCAGGACCAGACAAGCCGTCCATGCATGGATTTCCAAATTTGAATGCCAGGTGGAACGCGACTCCCAGCAGGGAACCCATGCGTTTTCCCCGCAAGACAACAAATAATGATCCCCACAATAATGATGAAAACATTCCACCTCGTCCTCCCGCTCATCCTTCTTTGCTCCGGCATCACGCCCCGGGTGCAGGGAGCCGCCACGCTCCCGGGGTCTCGCCTTCCCCTGGCTTATCCGGAAACGGCCCAGCCCCGCGAGTATCCGGGCTACCGCATGCTGGCGGAGATGGGATGGATGTACCTGCCGGTGAAGGAACCGTATCCTCCGCTCTGGCACCTGCAGGAAATGCTCAAAAAGAACGAGCTGGAACTGTTCTACATGTGCACAGCCCGTCTGTTTCAAATCCATTGCGGGATCCATATTGATGACCTGGGAGGAGGACAGTGCCGAGAACTGTACCACTTGTGCGGTCTGGTGACGGTAGCGCCGTTCTACCAGGTGGACTTCAGCGGAGAACACCCCTGGGAGTATGCAAGAAGGACGCAAGATTTAGCTATGAAAAGGGTGGCCGTTACGTGCGTGGCCCGGATTGTAAGAGAAGAATCTGCCAGACGCATGAACGTGGACCGGAGGGAACTCGGAAAGTTCAGCGCGTTGTACGCAGCGGTAATTTTAAAAGGATTCCGGGAGGAGCACCAGGCGACTTCCGAAGAAAAGCTGAGGAAGCGATGGAAGGAAGGGGCAAAGAACGCGTGGAAGGTGCACCGGGAGGGACGTGTTTTTGGCTGGGAAGACCAATTCATCGTGGCCCAGGACAGGAACAGGAGTATGAAACGTATTATCGAGGAATGGCTGGAAGAAAGATTGATCCGCATTCTGGCGAGGTATTTTCCCGGCCGTACGGCAGAAGCGCGCCAGTACATCCGGATGGCGGGATACGAAGACAAGGAGATCAACGGACTGGTGGACCGGACGTTGGGACGTGCCAAGGAAACGGAGTTTCTGTATAGAGGAGGCAAGAAAAAATTAAAAGCAGCTTTCCGGGCTTATGCGGAGAACGAATCCTGACGAACCTCCACTTGTTTTTGTTCAGGAACCATCCCGGGAAGCCGCTCCGGACAGTTCCGAGAAAAAGCCCGTGGTTAAACATGATTTTGTCCTTTCCTCCGGGGGAATGGGGCATCATGCCGCCGCACACTAATCATTGACGTACATGAAAATCGTAGTTGCATACTCTGGCGGCCTTGACACCTCTGTTCTTCTGAAGTGGCTCAAGGAAAAATACAATGCCGAAATCATCGCCTACTGCGCAGACGTAGGCCAGGCGGAAGAACTGGACGGCCTGGAAGCCAAGGCCCTGGCTACCGGAGCTTCCAAGTGCTTCATCGGCGACCTCAAGGAAGACTTCGCCGCCAACTACATCTTCCCCATGATGCAGGCCAACGCCCTTTACGAAGGCCGCTACCTGCTGGGCACCTCCATCGCGCGCCCCTGCATTTCCAAGGACATGGTGGACCTGGCCATCCGTGAAGGAGCGGACGCCATCGCCCACGGCGCCACCGGCAAGGGGAACGACCAGGTGCGCTTTGAACTGGCCGTCAATGCCCTGGCCCCGAACATCAAGGTCATCGCCCCCTGGCGCGACCCCGAATTCCGCAAGCAGTTCCCGGGCCGTACGGAAATGATCGCCTACGCGGAATCCCACGGCATCCCGATCCGCCAGTCGCTGAAAAAGCCTTATTCCATGGACCGCAACCTGCTCCACATTTCCTTTGAAGCAGGGATGCTGGAAGATACCTGGTACGATGGCACCACCCCCGCCGACCGTGAGATGTACAAGCTTTCCGTTTCCCCGGAAGACGCTCCGGACCAGGCCGAATACATTCAGATCCTGTATGAAAAGGGCGATGCCATCGGCATCAAGTACGACGGCCTTGACGCCCTGCTGAAAGAACTGGACGTCACCCCGAAGGGGGAACGCGACGGCTATACCCTGCTCAGCCCGCTGGGCGTCATGTACGTGCTGAACGCCCTGGGCGGCAAGCACGGCATCGGCCGCGTGGACATTGTGGAAAACCGTTTCGTGGGCATGAAAAGCCGCGGCATTTATGAAACCCCCGGCGGCACCATCCTGCTGGCGGCCCACCGCGACATTGAAACCATCACCATTGACCGTGAAGTGCAGAAGGTGCGCGATTCCCTCATTCCGGAATACGCCACGCTGGTTTACAACGGCTTCTGGTTTGCGCCGGAACGTGAAGCCATCCAGGCTCTGGTGACCAAGTCCCAGGAAACCGTCAACGGGGAAGTGCGCCTGAAGCTTTACAAGGGCAACGTCATGTACGCCGGACGCCGTTCCCCGCAGTCCCTGTATTCCGAAGAAATCGCCACGATGGAAGGCGGCCATGAGGAACTGTACAACCAGGACGACGCGGAAGGCTTCATCCACCTCAATGGATTGCGCCTGAAGCAGTTCAGCCGCGTCAACAAGCCCTACGGCAACTAAGCCCCCGCAACACAACGTTTTCAATCAACCGTCCGGAATACCAGTTCCGGACGGTTTTTTCTTTGCAACAATCCTTTCCTTTTCCACGTACTGCCCGTGATGGGATTTATTTCATGTACATTTCTGGCAGTTGTTTCAGCGCTGGCGTTCTGTCCGGTCCCGACCACTGCCGCTTCCAGGCCCAACATCATTCTGATTCGGAACTATATACTTTAGTCTTGTAGCTCCCCCATAATCTATTACACTACTCCTAGAAAAAGAAAGGAGTAGAACATGACGTACCGCGAATTCATTGAAAAATTTCCTGATGATGAGAGCGTGGCAAAATACCTGATTGAAAAACGGTTTGAGGGGAAAATAGTTTGCCCGTTTTGTGGGAAAACGGAGAAGGTTTATCATGCTCACTATAATTGCCGCAATGCCTATTGCAACAACTGTAAGATGGAATTCTCTATTTTCAAGGGAACCATTTTTGAGGAAACAAGAATGCCTTTAAGGCATTGGCTGTATGCTATCAATATGGTTTGTTTGTCTAAAAAAGGGATTTCTGCCATGCAATTGAAAAGGGAATTAGGTGTTTCTTATAAAACCGCTTGGAGGATGATGCACAAGATTAGAGGGGCAATGGCAAAAAGAGAAGTAGGAGAAACTTTTGAAGCGATTGTTGAGATTGATGAAACCTATGTTGGAGGGAAACCCCGGAAGAAGAATGAACATGGGGATGATGACGATTTGCCGAAAAATCCTAGAGGAAGAGGAACGGCCAAAGTTCCTGTTATTGGAGTCAGAGAAAGGGGAACTGGGAAAGTTCATGCCGTCGTCGCCAATAGGAATGAAGAAGGAAAACAATTGACAGGCAAACAATTGTTCAATGTCCTTAGCAAGGTTTGCAAACCTAATACCAAAGTCATGACTGACCAGTTCAAGGGCTACAATATTCTGAACTATCCTAACAATAAGAACCTTACCCGCATCATGATTGACCATAATGTCATGTTTAGCTCGGGCAATGGGGTTCATACTAATGGAATTGAAAGCTTTTGGGCCTTATTGAAAAGAGGGATTCATGGAATATTTCACCATGTCTCCCTTAAACACCTACAGAAGTATGTGGATGAATTCTGTTTCAGGCAATGTTATAGGAACGAGAATGAAGCATTTGAGGTTTTGATGGGGTTGTGCTGGAAATGAAAAGCCGCCACCCTGCAAACAAGGTGACGGCCTAAGTCATGCAAATCAAAGAATCGCCCCCTTCCCCGAAAGGAAGGAGGCCAGTTAATTCACCGCCGAAGGGGGTTAAAAGGTCCAGCTAATGCCAGCTTGGATGACATGGTAAGGGTCAGTATCGTGGAATTTGAGAAGTTCGTACCCTAAAATCAAATCTGTTGTATTACCAATGGCAAAGCGGAATCCTAATGTGGCAGAAAAAGTAAAATCTGCATTGACCTCAGTCGCACTAGCTCTACCTCTCTCTATTCGATAAGTGGAATTACTCAGCCAAACTTTTCTATCAACCGTAGCTGTGGCTCTCAAAGAATTGAAAGTTACGCCAATTTTGCCACCTAAGAAGAAATATGCTTTCTCCTGAACTAATGGAAGGTTCAGCGTATATCCAGCTAGTAATGGAATAGATGTTTGGTATTTGATTTTCAGGTCAACATTCGTAATGTCATTCTCATTAAGAAATTGTTGAATCTGAGCATCAGAATATCCCCATTCACGCCCAATATCGAAGGCATTGAAATGTTTAGCATCGGAAGACATCAATCCTGCCGTCAAAGACAATTCGTGAACGATATCCCCTGTTTCAGTATAGGAATTTAGGCTGAGCAGACCGCCGCCAAGATTGGGCATGTCACTATCTCCCGCAATTCCATAAACACCCTTGATACTCATTCCAAAGGTAGAATCGTATTTCTGAGTATAGGATGGGGAACTGTAAGAACTGCCTGCTCTATAATAGTTCCAAGGGTCAGACGCTTGGACTGAAAAAGCACAGGATAATAGACCTAATGCACACGTTATAAATAAGTTTCTCTTCATGGTCGTTTATGGGTTGAAGTCATAATGAAGTCACGCTTGCCAACAAAGATTCCCGCTTAAGGGTCTCAATTGCGAATCGCAATAATCATCATATGCGAGTTATTAACATAACAAATGCGAACAACACAAGCTCTTTCTTTCTATGAACTGGGTTCTATCAGATAATCAAATCGCATGTTTACGAGCAATTCCAAGCCTGAACCGGACTATGTGGACACTAAAAAATTAGGCCAATGGCTCAACGAACATTCCATTAGCCGTGCTGAAATAGCCAAGGCTCTTGGAGTCCAAACCACCGTGGTTCATAACTGGTTTGCCCGTCAAAGAATCCCTAAGAACGTGCAAGGCTCATTGCGCCATTTGATGAGTGCCGATTATCCTTCAGAACTGGAATCTCAAATTGCCGTTCGAATGAAAAACTCTACTTTGAATGAAGTGGTCAAGAGGGCCGTGAAGGAAGGGTTGTCCGTGGAGGAATGGATTTTGAGGGCGGTGAAAGAGAGATTAGGAGGGAAAATCCCTGCAATAAGAGGCCCTAAAAACGATTTTTATTATTTGTTAGAAAGCTATTTGAGACATAAGGAAATACCTATGGCATCAGATGAACGGATAGCATTCAATAAGAGTCAAATTCAACAGGAATGACAGGGATAAAATGCCATCAAATGAAATTGCTAAAAAGTGTAATTTTTTAGAGAGCAAACATTCTAAACGTCATGAAAATAACAGGAAAAGCTTGACCAGATTTGAATGTGATACATAATTTTGCGGCTACATTTTTACTCTCATGCAACTGTGTACATCAATCCAAAAGAATAAAAATGTTTGAAAAATCTCAAGAAAAGTTAGATACTTATAAAGAGAGGGTTGTCACTGCTCTTGATTATAAGATAAAGGTAGATGGTTTTAAGAATCCCGATGTAGCCCATACTATCATTATTGATGAGGAATTTATTAAAAGGGCAAAATTCCGAATATGCATTTTATGCAATCAGCTCGGACAAGATGTATGGTGTTCAGAGGGGGTATTGAAAGCTCTTAGAATTGCAAAAGAAAATGGAGTTCATATCGATGTGATTACTCGTGATTCTATTGATGGAAAAGAAGAAGGTAATGCTTTTTTCAAAATACTTAATACATTTCCTCAGGATAAATTTTCATATAAAATATCCAATGATACGAGCAAAGTATCTGCAAATATCCTTGTTATAGATAAATTACACTACCGTGTCGAGCCCACACCTATTCTTAATGGAAAACCTAATAGAAAAGCGTTTGTAGGTATACACTGTCCTAAGACAGCGTTTGCGTGGGAAAAGGAATTTGATAAACTATGTAGCTAATAATAGCTCTTACTTTTACAATGGTTCAGTATTGGGATTATGGTTTGATTATTGCTCAAACTGCCTTAGCTGTTAGCGTCCTAACCGCATGGCATGATGGCTTTGCCTCCTTCATAAAGAAGGCAACTGTTATGGAATTTTATAAAGGAGATGCAGGAGGAATCGATACCCAGAATTTACTTTTTGAAAAAAACAGAATATGCCAATACTTCGGAAATAAACTTGAAAAATATCAAGCTAGCTTAGTTAATAAAAAAATCTTATTGAGATTTAGGTCTCTAACAAAAGTCATTTCATTAGGATTAGTTATTCTATTTATTGTCTATTGTTATGAGCATGTTTATACTCAAAAAAATTCTCCTTTAGAGATTGAATGGACTCATCTAGCATGGTTGCCGTTTGCTATTTGGGGAATATTGTTGTTAATTTCTTGGGGATTAAATTTTGGAATGCTATATTTAAGATGGATTTCCCCTATTGAAACAAAAGCGTTATTAAATTGGAATGAAGAAAAAGTTAATACGCTTCCTTCTACTTACGAAAAAGTAAGCAAAGGAAATAAATTCTGTGGATTTTTTGAATATTTAGCACTAGTAATTCTTTTATTACCATTATTAATATTGGTAATTATATTTTCTTTTCTATATTTTGTTTTTGTTGTATTATATTTTTTAGGACGTCTATTATTCAAATTTAACCTTATTTTAAGATTTAAAGATTGGATTGATTCCTTGTGTGCGCATAAACCCGCTTGCCCTCTTTGTAATCAAACTGATACATGTAATAAAGGTAATTGTAATATGTGTCACTCAAATGCCAATTCTTTGATTTTTAATAAAAAGGAAGTGAATCAAAATAATTTTGAAAATATATCTGATAGTTCAATTACACAACCTTTGACTATCACGGCTCCTTGTCCAAAAGAGGGTTATCAAATAGTTTGCACAATCTCTTGTAATAGTGTTAAAGAGAGTAATACCTGAATGAGAGTATAGACTTTTCTGAATCAAAAAAACTCCTTCCAAAAAGAAGGAGCTTTTTTATTCCCCTTCCTACGAAGTAGGATAGGGTGTAACAAGACTAAAAGGGATAATTCCGTTCTGATTTATGCGGATGACCTGGGCATGGGCATGCTGGGCTGCTACGGCCAGGAGATCGTGAAAACGCCCAACATCGACCGCCTGGCCAAACAGGGCATCATGTTCACCCGGTGCTACAGCAGCCAATACTGCTGCCCGGCGCGCGCCTCCCTGCTCATGGGCGTGCATGACAGTCACTCCCGCTCCTACACCCAGACAAACGGCGGCCTGGTCATCACGGCGGAACAACAAGGCTGGTCCAACGAGGAACTGGAAAAGAAAGCGGCCAGGGCGGCCCGCATCAAGCCTTCCGGGGGAGAGGTTTTCCTTCCGGAACTGCTGAAAAAGGCAGGATACGTCACGGGCCAGTTCGGAAAGCTGGAGTGGGGCTTCACCACCTGGCACGGAGAGTTGAAAAGGCACGGATGGGACCGTTACGTGGGATACATGGACCATCAGCGGGCCCACGGCTATTATCCCTCCTTCCTCTGGAAAGACGGCGAACGCCTTCCCCTTCCGGGCAACACGCATGCCGACGGCGGCAAGACCCCGGAGATTTACGGGCCGGGAGCCACGGAAAAACGGAGAGGAAACCGGGACGGAAAAGTGACGTACGCTCCGGACGCCATGCTGGCGGAAACCCTCAAGTTCATGGAGGAAAACCGGAACAGGCCCATGTTCATCCTCTTCTCCACCAACCTGCCCCACGGCCCGGTGGATATTCCCCCCGCAGAGAACAAGTATGCCGGTCATCCAGCCATCCGCCAGGCCTATGCGGGCGCCGCGGGCGGCAACAGGGAATGCGCCGGGGCGGCGGAGGAATACGCCTCCATGGTGGACAAGCTGGACAGGCAGGTGGGCGCCATCCTGGCCCAGGTGCACAAGCTGGGACTGGAGAAGCGCACCATCATCGTTTTCAGCTCCGACAACGGGCATGAACTTTACTACCGCACGGACAAGGAGCGGAGCCGCGGCCTCAACTGCCACGGCGGCGTTCTGGACGGCACCGGGGAGCTGCTGGACGTTTTCCGCGGCAGCCGCGGGCTCCTCGGCCAAAAGAACGCCATGGTCAACCTGGCCGGGCTGAAATGGACCAACCATGAAGGGGGCATCCGCGTTCCCCTCATCGTCTCCTGGCCCGGGACCGTGCCGCACGGGAAGGTTTGCCGCATCCTGGTAGCCAACTACGACCATATGGCCACCTTTGCCGAGCTGGCGGGAGTGGGCATGCCGGAAGGCAAGGATTCCGTTTCCTATAAAAACATGCTCTTCGGCAAACCTTCCAGCCAGCGCGATTACGTAGTGGTGGACCACACGGTCATCACGGGGGACGGCTGGAAGCTCACGCACAAGCAGGACAAGTGGCTCCTTTTTCAAATCAGCAGCGACCCGGAGGAAAGGCACAATCTGGCGGAAACAAGGAAAGACCAGTTGGAAAGGCTCCAGGCCATTTACAGGAAGGAAGCGGGAAGTCCCAGAAAAGACAGGCAAAAGCCGGAACAACCCCGGAAAACCGCCCTTTTTCCGCCGCTTGCTTTTGCAGGTTGAAACTTGAACGTTCCGCATGTAGAGTTCCCCGGTGAAGAACAATCCCCCCACCTCCCGCCAGACAGCCCTGACCTGCCTGATGCGCTGGCATGAAGGCCGCTCCTTTGCGGAAACCCTCGTGGACCGGGAATGTTCGCGGGCTGCGCTTTCCACGGCGGACAGGCATCTGGTGCAGGCCCTCGTCTTCGGCGTGCTGCGCAACCAGACCTGGCTGGACCATGTGATCGACTCCCTGCGGAAAGGCAGGCTGGACCTGGAAATGCGCCTTATCCTCCAACTGGGGCTGTGCCAGCTTTTCCTGCTGGGGATGGCAGACCACGCCGCCGTGTATGAAACCGTCAATCTTGCGCCCGCACGCCTGCGGGGGCTTGTCAACGCCATCCTGCGCAACGCGCTTCGGCGGGAGAAAGCCATCCTGGAGGAACGGGAAAAACTGCCGCTTCCCGTTCTTTATTCCACCCCGGCGTGGCTGGTGCAGCGGTGGACGCAGCAGATGGAGCCGCAAACGGTCCGCGCCCTGCTCCACTGGAACAACACCACGCCGCGCCTGTACGTCCGCGCCAATCCGCTGGTCCCCGTGAACGGCATGCCAGCCTCCCTGGCTCCGCTGGACCGCGCTCCCGGCTGGTTCTCCGTAGACGGCCCCCTGCCGCTGGAAGAGATCAAAGCGGGCTCCCTTTACGTGGCGGACCCCTCCACCCGCTACGCCATCGACCTGCTGGCTCCCCGGCCCGGCGAGGAAATCCTGGACGCCTGCGCCGCCCCCGGCGGCAAATCCGCCGCCATCATCGCCGCTACCGGAGGCAAGGCGCGCCTGACCGCCACGGACCTCCATGAACACCGTCTGCCCACCTTGAAGGAAAACCTGGACAGGCAGGGTTCCTCCTCCGTCCGGACGGCGCAGGCGGACTGGTCCCTCCCCTGCCCTCCGGAATGGGAACGCCGTTTTGACGCCGTGCTTCTGGACGTGCCCTGTTCCAACACCGGGGTCATCCAGCGCCGCGTGGACGTGCGCTGGCGCCTGACCCCGCAGGAAATCCGCCGCCTGGCCGCCCTCCAGAAGAGCATTCTTGAAAACGCCTCCCAGGCCGTCAAGCCGGGCGGCAGGCTGGTTTATTCCACCTGTTCCATTGACACGGAGGAAGACGGCCTGGTGGTCAGGGATTTTCTGCAAAACCACCCGGAATGGACCCTGAAGGAGGAAAAACTCATCCTTCCCCATGAGGAAAAATCGGACGGCGCGTATGCGGCCCTTTTGATCTGTGCTTGACCTCGGCCCCAATTTGGCAACAATGCGTGCTCCTGATTAATCTCATTCCACTATGTCCCGCAAACCCATCATTGCCGCCAACTGGAAGATGAACATCGGCCCCGCCGAAGGCGCCCAATTCATCGAAAGCTTCAAAAACCTCGTTAAGGGAAAAGACGTCGCATGCGACGTGGTCGTCATTCCCCCCTTCACCACCATCCCCTCCGTGCTGAACGCCCTGAACGGCTGCTCCTGCACTGCCGTAGGCGCCCAGAACGTCTCCCAGTATGACAACGGAGCCTACACCGGGGAAATCTCCACCAGCATGCTGAATGAACTGGGCCTCAAGTACGTCGTGCTCGGCCACAGCGAACGCCGCCAGTACTTCGGAGAAACGGACGCCATCATCAACGCCAAGATCAAGAAGGCCATCGCCGCCGGCATCACCCCGATTTTCTGCATCGGTGAAACGAAGAATGAACGCCTGGGCGGCATTCTGGAACCCGTGCTGGAAATCCAGCTCAAGGGCGGTCTCAAGGATCTCACCCCGGAAGAAGTGGCCAACCTGGTCATCGCCTATGAACCCGTCTGGGCCATCGGCACCGGCCTGACCGCCACCTCCAAGGAAGCGCAGGAAGCCCACGCCTTCATTCGCAAGGTCATTTCCGACGTCTTCGGCGCGGACACCGCCGCCAGGGTGCGCATCCAGTACGGCGGTTCCGTAAAGCCGGAAAACGTGGTGGAACTCATGGCCCAGCCGGACATTGACGGCGCCCTGGTGGGCGGCGCTTCCCTGAAGCCGGAATCCTTCGCCGCGCTGGTCACTTCCGCCAAGTAAGCGCAATCCAGCCATTTCCTTTCCTGCGGGCCGGTCCTTCACGGGACCGGCCCTTTTCGTTTCCGGAGCTCCGTCCGGCGCTTTTCCGCCCCAGGGCGCAGTTTCTGCCTTTTCAAGCGGCGGCAATCGTGCATAATGGCGGGAAATCATGAAAGCCCGCTTACTCCCCTCACGCAGCAAAGGTTTCACGCTTATTGAAGTTCTCGTGGTCATCGCCATCATCGCCCTGCTGGCTGGCGTATCCTACAGTATTTATTCCCATGCTACGGAGACTGCGGCCAGAACGCGCTGCACGGACAACCTGCGCCGCATCAGCGACTGGGGCAAGGAATTCGCAGGCCAGAACGGCGGGAAACTGCCCTCCAGCGGCATGAAGGACAGCCTTCTGACCGCCAGGGAGTGCCGGAACTGGTGGGACGCCCTGGCCCCCATCGTGAACGCAGAACAGCCCGACCTGATAGCCCGGAACGACAAGGAGCCGAACATGCTTCCGGACACCTTCCGCTGCAAGAATGACAACCGGCCGGAAATCCTCGCGGCGGAAGATTCCATCCTTCCCGCCAGCCCGGACACCATTTCCTACACCAGCTGGCTGGACAACCGGAAGGGACGCCCCATGAACGTGGCGCGCGGTCAGGCCCTGCGCGGCAAGCCCTGGATCAGCGACGGCATTCCGCTTGACGGGCGCAGCGTCATCACGGAACAGGACTTTGAGGAAATCGTGGTCCCGGCCCTGGAACGCCATCAGGGAGGCATCATGGTGCTTTACGCGGACGGGAAAATCACCCCTGTGGAGGATCCCACGTTTGAAAAAGTCACCCAAGGCTCCTGAGCCTGCGTTCCTCCGCCGGCTGCGGGGGAATTCCAGCGGCCTGACGCCGGGAATCCGATGGAATTTTCTTCTCTCTCCCGCTGATTCGCCTTTACGAAGCCGGGATAATCATTAAGGTTAGCGTTCAGATGAACCAGCACGCTCCCTTCCTGCATCCGTATGATGGAATGATACCGCTGCCCGTGGCGGGATATGTCCTGGGCGCCGTTCTGCTGCTGGTTCACCTTTACGCACTGGTAAAAAGGCAGCAGGTGCAGGCCTTTCTGCTGGCCTCCCCGCGCAACCACCTGCTGGCCCAGGTTCTGCTGGCCATCGGCCTGTTCTGGTTCTTCCTGCTGGTGGCTCCGGAAGGGCTGGGCGTGCTGAGTTATTTCCGGGTAGGACTGGCGGAGTTTGAAGGCATCCGCTGGCTGCTCCAGCTTGCGTGTCCCGTTTTCCTGGTGCTGATGGTCACCCAGGTGAAAAACCTGCTCTTTCCGCGGGCGCTCGGCATCTTCGGCCTGATGGTGGCGGCCCCTCTTCTCAGCGCGGCCTTCCTCCAGGATCCGGTCACCAGGCTGCTCATCCCCATCTGGTGCTACATTGTCATTTTCCTTTCCCTCCTCTGGATAGGCAAACCCTACCTGTACCGTGACATGGTGAACAAGATATGCTCCAAACCGGCCTGGTGGACGCCCCTCTGCCTGGGCGGCATGGCCTACGGAGCCGCCATTCTGCTCTGCGCCGTCCTGTGGTGGTAGCAGACGCATTTTTTCCGGCGCACCATATCGCCCACCCGGCTTTTTCCGGAGGAATTCCCGGTCGCGCAAGCTGTCCGGGCCAACAGGGAAGACAGCTTTCCTTTTCCAGCCTCCGGGCAGGATCCGTCCGCGGGCCTGCCTGCTTTATCATACACCCCGTTCCTCCCATGCGCTTCATTCCAAGTTTCCCCCTCCTGGCCTGCATGGCCCTCTGGCTGCTCTCCCCTGTTCCCTCCCCGGCGGACAAGCCCAACATCGTCCTCATCCTGGCTGACGACATGGGATGGTCCGACCTGGGCTGCTACGGCTCGGAAATCCCCACTCCCCATCTGGACTCCCTCGCCGCACAGGGCATGCTGGCTACACGGTGCTACACGGCTTCCCGCTGCTCCCCCTCCCGCGCCTCCATCATGACCGGCTGCGAGCCCCACAAGGTGGACGTAGGGCTGCTGGACGACGACAGCGGACGCCCCGGCTACCGCGGGCGGCTGAATCCGGATATCCCCACCCTCCCTGAACTCCTGAAAAAAGCGGGATACCGTACCTACCTTTCCGGAAAATGGCATCTGGGGAAAGTCCGCGGAACCTACCCCTGGGACCGCGGCTTCGACCGTTCCCGCGGCCTGCTGGGAGGCGCGGCGGATTACTACAAGCCCATGCCGGACCGCCCCTTCGGAGAAGACGGAAAATTGCTCCGTCCGGAGGACCTGCCGGAGGATTTCTACATGACGGAAGACATCACCCAAACGGCCCTGGCCTACATTGACGACGCCGCCAAAAGCAAAAAACCCTTCTTCCTCTACGTGGCTTACACGGCCCCGCACACCCCCCTTCAGGCCCCCCGGGAGGAAATAGAAAAAATGCTGCCGTCCTACCGCGGAAAATCTCCGCATGCCATCGCCTCCAAGAGGCTGGAAAAACAAAAACAGCTCGGAATCGTCCCTCCCTCCGCCAAGCTGGGCATGGCCGGAAAATTCAATCCTTCCGGCTATGAAAAGACCACAGCAGAGCGCAAGGACTACCTTTCCAGGTGCATGGCCACCTACGCCGCCCAAATCTCCATCATGGACCGCGGCATAGGCCGCATCCTTGCGTCCCTGGACCGCCACCGCCTCAGCGGCAACACGATCGTCATGTTCCTGTCAGACAACGGCGCAACGGCGGAAATGCCCCAGAACAACAGGAACAAGAAAACCGTTCTTCCCATCGGTCCGCTGGGGGGAAGCCGGCTGCCGGGACGGGTACGGCCCCATGTGGGCGGCCGTGTCCAACACCCCCTACCGCCAGTATAAGATTGAGACCTTTGACGGCGGCTTGTCCGCGCCTTTCATCATCCGCTACCCTTCCAGAATCCGTCCCGGCGCGCGCTATCACTCCCCCTTCCTGCTTCAGGATCTCGCCCCCACCTGCCTGGCGTGGGCCCAGCTTCCGGTTCCCGTCCACATGGACGGCAAACCGCTCAACGCCTACTGGGCCAATCCCGGAAAGCTTCCTCCATCCAGGGTATGGGACTACATTCCCGGCACCTGCCCTTCCCGCACCATTTTCTGGGAGCACCAGAGGAACCGCGCGGCCCTGACCAGCCAATTCAAGCTGGTGGCTCCCAACCGCGGCCCCTGGCAGGTATACGACATCAGGGACAGGACGGAACAAAAAAACCTCGCTTCCAGGCACCAGCCGCTTATTGAACAACTGTCCGCACAGTACAGGAAGTGGGCAGAAGAAAACCATGCCGAATAATGCGGCACGGCGGGTAGCCTGGCAGGCGCGCACGGAACATTACCGCGGCAGGGTTTTTCCAGGGGCAAGTCCTGACGTTCCGGCACCGCAGCCACCGGAGCCGGAACCCGCATCATTTCCGGTAAAAAGCCGGAAGAATATTTGTTCCCCCCTTGATATCCGGGGGCCCATTCACCATTCCTTTTCCCCATCCGGATATTGACGGACAATTCCGCAAGGAGTCCGGCCCTCCGGACGGAGCTTGCTCCGGCTCTCCATGCTTTTACCCTGGAAACAAAGATATTCCATGAATCAAAATAAAACACATCAAAACACTGCGATTTAACAAATCGTTTCCCAAATGGAAAACTCTTATTTTTTCCTAACAATTATTGGAACAAAGGAAGCCTTATCATTCAAAGAAATATCGTATTAGAATGCTTCTAAATTAACAAAAAACTCATTGATTATAAATAAACTTAATTTAAGATGGCATAAGAAAAAACCTCTCCGCTTCCTGCTTTCATTCCGCACCATTTCAACCTTCAATATGGAATATTTTTGATAATCAACAAATAACACACCTTTAACAAGACTTGTACAGCATCACCTTCTTTTCAACCAACCTTTCTCCCGCATCTTTCTTATGTTCAAAGAGCCCTCCTTCCTCAAAAAAGCAAACCTGTTCCAGCCCATCCTGGTCGTTGTGATCTCCATCATCGGAGGGACGCCCATGGAAGGCGCCAACACGGGAAAAATCGTCCTGCTGGTTATCCTGGGCGCCGCTTTCATCGTGTGGCACGTGGAATGCCAGAGGCTGATCAACAGGAACCGGGAGATGAAGAAACAGGCCTGCACCCTGAAAAACCGCAGTGCGGCTCTTTACAAAAAAACCTACGCCGCCCTCAGCGGGGAATATGAAAACTTCGCCAACAAGCTGAATGGAGAAAACCGCCGGGAGAAAAAAGCGGACGGCTCCCGCGCAACGACGGAGAGCTTCAACTCCGCCTGCCTGTTCCTGTGTTCCACCATCGCCGCAGCCCTGGCCGAATATAAAAGCTCCCTCATCTTTGAAGTGCTTTACATCCAGGCGGAGCGGCAGCAGGGCCAGACCTTCCTGCGCGTCACAGGCTACGCGCAGGGAGAACACAATAACGACATCCCGTCCCTGCTGGCCCAGCCTCCGCGGCCCGTGACGGGAACTCCCTCCATGCTGGATGAACAATTGTTCGCTGAACGCCATCTCAGCCCCGTAGTCCTCTCCGGCCCGGCGGAAGTGCGGCGCAGCTTCTTCCGGAAGCGCAACCAGCCCCCGGAGGAAAAATACATGCAATACCTCGCCATCCCCGTCCTGAGCAGGAGGAATGAAATCATCGGCCTCATTGAAGTCTCCGTTAAAAAAAATCCGTTCATCTTCCCGGTGGTCATGCTGGAAACCCACGAACTGGCCGACATCCGATCATGGCTGTACCATTTGAAAGACCATTTCCTGCTGTTCCATGAAATAGAACGCGCCGTCCGGCATGATTTGCCCTGATGGACATCCCCGCCCGGTTCCGTCTTTCCGTTTCGCCAGCGGCCTCACGGACCGGGCAGCACGGCAATACCCATTCCCATGCTCATTGGATGGTGGAACACCACGTTCCCGCCCGTTTTCCGGCTACCTCAAAAAAGAAACTCCGCCCGGAAATACTTCCTGCGGAGTTTCAACGTATGAAAGGGAATGGTACTTGGACCGGGACTCGAACCCGGGACCAATAGATTAAAAGTCTACTGCTCTACCAACTGAGCTACCCAAGCACTTACCCTTGCTGGAAGGGCGGAGGCAGTAAACACCACGCCCCCTTTCATGGCAAGCGCAAAATGGAAGACGGACAAAAAAGATCAGGATTCCATGTATTCCTGCCACCGCGCACGCCATTCAGCTGGAATGCGCGCGGGGCGCCCCTGGGGCATCCGGACCAGGGCCAGCTGTTGATGGGCCCTCACCAGAAGATCGTTGTTGGAGGCGCGGCGCATTTCAAAATCGCACCAGAACCGGGCCCGTTCCACGGATTGCAGCCATCCCGTCGTCAGAATGGTGTCCCCCAGCACGGCGGGGCGTACGTAGTCGATTTCATGGCGGACCACCACGGCGAACTGCTGCAAATCGCTCATGGTTTTGTAATCCATGCCCAATTTGGCTCCCAGCTTGGTGCGGCAGGCTTCAATCATGCGCAGGTAGGCCAGGTTATGAACCACTCCGCCGCAGTCCGTATCATAAAACATGACTTCGTCTTCCGTATGAAACATGAGCTCCGGATTCATGACTGCCATTGTAGGAAGGAAACGGTGAAGCTGAAAGAAAATTCCGGTTCAGCCATGCCATGCATGGTGCGTCCGCGCCAGCGTCAGCACGCAAACGGAGGCCGCCCCGGCCCGGAGCAGCAGATGCGCGCAGGCGTCCGCCGTAGCCCCGGTCGTAAAAACGTCATCCACCAGCAGCACGTCCCATCCCGCGACGGGATGACGTTTGATTCTTTTTTCATCCGCGGCATAAATCCTGCGGGCGTGCCTGAGCCGCTGCTCCCGCGCCAGGCTGGCCTGGGGCAGCCGGTCAGGCAGGCGTTTCAGCACCCCGGCACAGGGCCAGCCCAGTTCCCTCCCCAGCAGCACCGCCAGTTCCTGCGCCTGGTTGTACCCCCTCCGCACCAGCTTGCGGCGGTGCATGGGCACGGGAACGAGCAGGCGCTTTTTTCCTCCGAACCAGTGGGGATTTCCGCGCACGGCCTCCGCCATCATCCCGGCGAAGGTTCCGGCCAGATGCACGGCCCCCGCATACTTGAAAGCCAGTAGAAGGTCCCTCAAGGCCCCTTCGTTCACGTATGCGGCGCGGGCTTCCTCAAAGGACGGAGCAGTTTCCGCACAGCGGGCGCATAACCCGGACGGGATGAAAGAACCTTCCGCAGGTTCTCCGCAGACGGCGCAGCAGGGTGGTTCAATGGGCACGAAACGCTCCCGGCATTCCGGACAAACATGGCAGCCGTCCAGGCCGCCCCGTCCGCACAGCTCGCAGACGAAGGGGTACACCCAGGAGAGCCATTCCCTGAAAACCGCTCCCAGCATCCCCGGCACGGCAGAAGTTGAAGGGCGTTCCTACCGCCCGTCCTCCCCATCGGGAGAACCGGGTTCCTCCTCTTCCGGCATGTCTTCCAGAAGCTTGTCTATGGCTTCAATAAAACGCCACGGGCAGCGTTTGCGCTGGTATTTGCGCCAGAGCACGTCGCGCAGGGTCACCCAGTGCGCCCGCGTGAATTCCACGTGTTCCCACTCCACATCGTCACGTTCCGCACGGCCCACCTTGGGAGCGCATTCCAGCTTCCATTTGCTGGCGTGGTGGCATGCCCTGTATACCAGGGTGCCCTCTTCCGTGCGTTCTTTCCACGTGTGAACTTCCATGAGGGCGAGTGTAGGGAAGAACCGTTCCGGGTAAAGAGGAATTTTTGCTAGTCATCCGCCCTTGCGCGATTAGTATGGCTCCGTCATGAACGACACTGAAATGATCGAATGCCGCGAGCCTGCCCTTCAAATGCAGCGCCTCATCGCCATCATGAAACGCCTGCGCGCTCCCCAGGGCTGCCCCTGGGACGCGGAACAGACCCACCACTCCCTGATTTCCAACATGATCGAGGAAGCCTACGAGGTGGTGGACACCATCCAGAGGGACGACTGGGAGCAGATGCGAGAGGAGCTGGGCGACGTTCTGCTTCAAGTGGTTTTTCATGCGGAGATCGCCCGGGAAGCCGGGCGTTTCAATTTCAATGACGTGGCCGCGGAAGTGAGTGAAAAGCTCGTCCGCCGCCATCCCCACGTGTTTGCCCAGTCCACGGCGGACACGACGGATGCCGTGCTGACCCAGTGGGACAAGATCAAACGCCAGGAAAAAGGCGCGGAGGCCACCCCGTACCTGCACGGAACGGGCAAGGGGCTGCCGCCCATGCTCCGCGCCTGGAAGCTCCAGAAAAAAGCCGCCAAAGCGGGGTTTGACTGGGCGGACGCCCAGGGCGCCCTGGACAAGGTGAAGGAGGAAACCGCGGAGTGTGAGGAGATCCTTCCCGTGCCGGAGGAAGATCCGCACGTCACGGAAGAACTGGGGGACCTCCTGTTTTCCGTAGTCAACCTGTGCCGGAAGAAGGGAATAGACCCGGAAACGGCCATGGCCGGAGCGAACAGGAAGTTTGAACGGCGTTTCAATGAAATGGAACGCCTGCTTGCCAAAGACGGCCTTTCCCTGGAAGAAGCCTCCCTGGACGCCATGGAGGAACGCTGGCAGCAGGCGAAGTCCGCCCAATAAAGTATTTCCATTTCCCGGACCGGGCCTTGTTCCGGTTCTCCGTTTTGCCTTTTCCGGCGCCGTCTGCATGATTCATGCGCGCGGCGCCGGAATGTTTTTCAGGAGTTCAGCTCCTGCGGCGGCGCAGCAGCAGCGCGCCCAGGCCCAGCAAGGCCACGGAGGCCGCACCGGGTTCGGGAACCGTGCGCACCAGCGTCACCACGCCGTCGCGCATCCAGGAGTCCCCGTTTGCCAGGATGAAGCCGGCGTTTTTCAGGGCGGCGTCATACAGAACGGTGGCCAGGGAGTAATCCCCGCTGAAGGCATTGGTGAGGGAGCCGTCATACAGCACAAAGTTGATGGTGCTCACACGGGCTTCCACCAGTTTTTCAATCAGGCTGCCTGAGCACTCCGTCAGCAGCAGGTTCACGCCGCCGGAGAAGTCCACGGAGGCCTGCCCGGCCCCGGTAATCAGCGCATTGGTCGTCCACGCATCGGGAGCTGTCATGGAAAAAAGTTGCCGTCCGCATAGCTGATGTTCAGGTTCGGCACGGCATCCGTTGTGGAAACGCCAGTGACGGCCAGGGAGGAAAACGCGCCCAGCCTGATGCCGGAATCCGCCGCATGAATGAGCATGTCCGTCACGCGGGCCTCCTGCCCTGCGGCCACCTCCAGCACGGAGCCGGAGAATTCCGTATGGGCCAGCGCCGCTCCCGTCCTGACGTTCACGTTGACGCCGTTGAACAGGGCGCGGGCCGCGGAGCCTGCTCCCTGCACGATTCCCGCCCGGCGGAAGAACCTAGAAAAGCCCGCTCCACCGTGGAGGAGGCGGCCCCGGTGCGGGCCGTCACCGCCACGGAAATATCGGAGAGGGAGGAAGAATTCAGCGTATTGACGGAGGCTCCCGCTCCCGCCAGCTTCACGGAAGCGGCGTAGGAAACCGTTCCGGCCTTCACGTCCAGTCGGGAAGCCGCTCCCTGGAGTTCGACTCCGGCTTTCGTATTGAGCGCGCCCGCATGCGCCAGCTCCAGCGCGGCATGGTCCGTTACCTGGTAGACCCCGTCCCAGGTGTTGGCCGCGCCCAGCACCACGCGGCCGTTTTTGTCCGCATTGCCGTTCTTGACGATGATGGTCCCGGAGGCGCCGCCGGGCTTGACGGTTCCGTTGAGCGTCATGACATGGCTGTTTCCGGAGGCCGTCATGGAGTCCGGATCGTAACCCGTCGTATCCAGCACAAAGGCCTTCCCTCCGGCGTTCACCACCATTTCATTCTCATTGCTCCAGTCCGCGTCCAGCATGCCCAGCACGCCTCCGCCGTTCAGAAGAATCGTATTGCCGGTTTTCTGAACTCCGTCTTCCGTGTAGGGAGTCCCGGTCAGGGAACCAAAGCCGGAGCCCAGGCGCAGAACGCCGCCGTCGTTGACCTGCACGTCATAATCGTACAGCCCCTGCCATTCGTCATGGCCCACCACCAGGTTGCCATCCTGCGCCACGCTCAATTCCCCGGCCAGCAGAAGAGTGTTTACCACCTTGAGGGAACCCGCGTCAATTTGCAGGGAAGCCAGGCGCGCATTCCCCACCGTCTGGGAAAAGATGCCCGTCTTCACCAGGCTGATGTAGCCGGAATCATGGCGCAGGCCCGTATCATACATGTCGATGTACTGCCCAAAGCCCACATTGCCGCAATAAATCCGGTCCTGCGTCCCCACCGCCAGGAAAAGGGTGGTGGAGGAATCGCGCCCCGCGCTGGCTTCCGTGGTCACAAAGGAAGCCTCATCCTGCCCCATGATGCCGGCCAGGGTGATGTGATGGACGTCCTCCACGGAATCAAGATGCAGTATCGTGCTCTGCACACCATTCAGGCTTAAATCAAAACCGGCTTCTTCCCACGTGTTCCGGTCCAGACAGGCCTGCACCGTTCCCTGGCCGTCCTGCGTCCCGCTCATGCTGATCTTTCCATGGAATTTGGAGCCGTCATCCAGCTGGAAAACGGTCTGGCCGCTGCCGTTGGCATGCTGCAGGACAAGGTTGGCGGTGGAATCCCCCCGGACCGTGGAAATGACGCCACCGATCACCCTGTCCGTATGGGACACCGTCACCACGGAATCCTCCGCCACCGTCAGCAGGTTATTCAGCAGAGCCACCTTCTGGATAAAGCCCCCGCTCTGGTAGTCCAGCGCCAGGGAGGTGCCGTCAAACATCCGGATTTCCCCGGTCCCCAGGGCTCCGGCATCCCTCATGACTACCCTGCCGCCGTTGATTTCCGTTCCGCCGGAATACGTGTTGGCCGTCTCCATCACCAGGGTTCCGGCTCCGTCCTTGGTCAGAATGGTTTTCCAGTTGCTGGTTTCATAGTCATCCGGAAGCTCCCCGTCCGCAATCAGGCCCCCGTCCGCATGGGCGCGGAAGATGTAGTTGACGTCATCCTTCACGCGGATGGAGGCGGGGCGCACTTCCCCCCTGATGAGCACCACGTTGTAATCCTTTCCTTCCTCCCTTTCCACCATTCCTGTTTTCCCGGCTCCTTCCGCGCCGAAGGCCACATGGTAGGTATCCCGGTAAAAGCCGTTAAGGCCCAGATTTTTGTCCAGGCCCTCCAGCCAGTGGTTGCGGTCGGTCCCCTCCCCTTCGGGCAATTCATTGGCAAACCAGACGTTGTCCGTGGCGGCCACGTATTCCCCCTCGCTCCGGTTTTCCCCGTTGTACCAGGTGCGGATGGGCGTATTGGTCACCGTCATGACCAGGTTCATGTTGTCCCCGGAAACCTTGATGATGCCGAACCACCCGTTCCCGATGGAAATCGTGCGGGTTTGAAAGCCGCCCAGCGCCCCGTCCACGTAAATGCCGCTTTCCGTCGTCGCCAGATAATATTTTTTGTCAACCGTGTCCGTTTCTCCAAAATCGTATCCCCCGAAACGCACCAGAATATCGCCGTTCAGGTTCAACCTGCCGGAATCAGCGATGTCCTCCATCCCCTTGACGGCCAGCAGGGGATGCTCCTGCAGCTCGGAGGGCAGGATGGAGCAGTCAAAATACAGGAAGGAGGAATCGGATACCGTCACGGAACCGTTCACCACCGCCGTTTCAGGAACCGCAACGGCCCCTGCCCCCGTACCGGCGTTTACGGTCCTGTCCGTCACGATGTGGAGCGCATAACCGGGATTGATGGTCATGCCTCCCCCCCGCTGCGCCCCACTCCTGCGCCGTGCCGTCGGAGGCGATGCCCCGCGTCACTCCCAGATTCAAGTTGGTTCCTCCGTACAGGACGGCGCTCGTTTTCACGTTGAGGCTGTTGAAGCCCAGCGTCCCTTCCTGGAGCACCAGGCGGTTGACCGCGGCCGTATGGATGTACTGTGCTCCCGTGCCCGTCTTGGTCAGGGAAAGGGTTTCCCTGCTTGCGGCCGTCACCTTGCCGGAGGTAGCGGAGCCATACGTGGACGCCGTCCCGAAGACGCCGGCAAAATACAGCTTTTCCGTACCGTTCACGTCCAGCGTCAGCGTACTGTTGGAGTTGGTCAGCACCCGCAGCGTATCCACCTCGCTCCCCACCGTGTAAGTCTTGCCGTAATACTCGCTGTCCTGCGTTTTCCCGATCAAATCCCCTTGCAGCCCCGCCAGAACGGCATCCTTCTGCACCAGTAGGATGTGGTAAAGGTCCATGCGTTCCTTTCCTTCAAAAACGGTGCCGTTGTCCGCCGCGTTCACGGTATGGGCGCGCGTCAGGTCCACCTTGGCGTTCCGCAGCGCATCGTCTTCCACGATGAGCTGTACGGCGCCGGGCTTCCGGATGGCCAGGATGTCGTTGTTGGCATCCGCATTGGCGGGGAGTCCGCCTCGGAATACAGAATGTAGTTGTCCAGCTTGACCGTGCCGGTGAAATTGGACTTTTCCCCCGGGGCCAGGCTTTCATCGCAGATGTGGAACATGCTTACCCACTTGTCCTGGCCGCCCGCCGTCGTGGAGGTATAGCCCATCAGCGTCAGTTCCCCATAGCCGTCCAGCCTGCCGGTCAGGGACAGCGTGCGCCAGTGGCGGGAAGTCAGGTAATCCCACTGGTAGCCGGAGGAACCTGCGCCGGGCAGGTCTTCCTTCTCCGCCAGGGAAAGGGGGGAGTAGCCGATGACCACCTTCGCCGTGTCCTTGGAGGACGTCCCGATCCGGATGTTGTTGGCAATGGAGGGGTTGCGGTAAGAGGAATCCAGCTCCGTGGCAAAGGGGTAGTTGACATACAGTTCCGTTCCGTCCGCCATGCGGATGTCCCCGGCGCCCAGGGCTCCTTCACGGGCGGCCAGAATACTGCCCTCACGGATTTCCGTTCCGCCGGAAAAAGTATTGCCGGTAGCCAGGGTAAGCATGCCTACGCCCTCCTTGACCAGCTCGCCCGCGTGGTCCGGTCCGGCGTCCGCAATGCTGCCTGCGCCGCCGTCCGCGGCGTGGAAGACATAGCCCATGCCGCCGTTCGCCTCCTTGTCCACGGAGACCGTCAGGCTGGAGACGCGCACCGTTCCGTCAAGGATGACGTCAAAGCCGTCCACGGCGTGACCGGATAAATCCTGCATGCCGAAGAAGACTTCACGCTCCCCGTTGCGGAACGTCAGGCCGCCTTCCCACGGGCTGGAGCCCGCCGCCCCGTCGGACCACACGCTGCCGTCCGGAACCTTGGACCCGTTCCCCTGCCAGACGTAGTAATTGAACTTGTCCGCGTCAAAATAGGTGCCTTCCAGGGAAGTGGAATCCAGCCCGGTTACGAGCATCTGCCATTGGCCGCCCCCCTGCACATTCAGGGTCAGTCCGCTGTAAACGTCCAGCTCCCGGTAAATCCAGCTGCCGTCGGCATCCCTGCCCGTGGCGTACCTGACCTTTTCCCGCTGCACGGCGTCCACAAAGGACAGGGTGTTCCCCTCCGTCACGGAAACCAGCTTGCAGGAGTCTCCGGATTGAATGCCGGATTCGGGCATGATTACCGTCAGCAGGCTGCCCTCCGCAAATTGCACGGAAGAATCCAGTTGAAACGTTCCGTCCACATCCAGAACCAGCCCCTTGTTGAAGACAAGCGTTCCGGCGGACCGCCAGTTCATTCCCCCCAGCCGGGAAGCCGCTTCATGGTAATCCAGCGCGAGGGCGGCCCCTGCCGCAATGTCCAGCAAGCCGCCGGAGGAAGTGGAAAAGGAATTCCCTACGGTCAGGGCCCCATCCGCCCCCAGGCGGAAAACGCCGCCCTGAATGTCCAGACTGCCCAGCCGGCCAGAATAAATGGTTTGCTCCCCGCTTCCCTTCTTGACCAGATTGATGACTCCGGTGCCGTCCGCCTCCACAAGCTGGGTATTCTTGTAGCTCTCATTCTTCTCCGTCCCCACGTAGTAGCCGCCGTCCGCGCCCGCGGCGCCGATCACCCCCTTGAACTCATGGTTCCCCGCACCGTCAATGGTCAGGGTAGCCGCGGTTCCATTGCCCACCGTTACGCGGGAGGAGGAGCCGGCCGTGGTCCCTTCCAGGCCTGAGACGGTCAAATCCCCCTCCAGCTTCAAAATGACCAGGGACGGAGTTCCCGCATTGCCCGTCAGCCAGCCTCCCAGCCCGGCGGGGTCCTTGCCGCCCTGGCGGATCACGGACAGGTCCATGACCGTGGCGTTCATATTCCCCGCCGCCTGAAGCTGGACGGGCGTATTATACCCTTCTGAGGAGAGGCTGGAACGCGGCGCCGCCGCCTGGACCACGCCGCTGAAACCGCTCATGTCCGCGCCCGTCAGGTCAAAAATGCTTACCCGGCTGCGGCTGGTGTTCTCAAACACCAGCGTCCCCGTACCGGAAACGGTACCCTCTAAAAAAGCCGTGCGCGCCGTAGAGCTCGTGAAGCCCAGATACACCTTGGAGCCGGGGCCGCCGTCCATCCGGATATTCAGGCCGTAATGCTTTTCCTTGTTGCCGCCGTCGCTGACATTGACGCTGTCCAGGAAAATATCTCCGGAACCTTCCATCCGCACCGTTCCGTCAAATCCTTCCTCCAGGGCAACGCTTCCACCTCCGTCACAGTGATGTCCTGCCCCGCGCGCGGGACCGCGGCAAGGCTGCCGGGGCCGGAAACCGCAACAGCATTCTCTGCAAGATGCAGCCCGGATTCCGGCTTCTCCCGGTCCCCATGGCTTTCCGCCTGTCCGTCCTCCTCCCTTGCCTCTTCCTCCCCGTCTGAAGAACCGGAATTTTTCCTTCAGCGAGTCAGAAAGAAGGGGGGGGGTAGGACGGCTTACCTTGAAAGAGTTATAACTCTTGGAGCGGTTATTTCCCGATACCAGGGCATTTGCCAGCACGCCGTGCACCAGTTTCACCTGCGCATCTTCGTGGCTCTGGAACGTGTATTCCTGGTCCATGTGGGAGACGGCCACCTTCTTCCGGTAAAGTTCGGCTGGCCTGCTCTTCCGCTTGAGGCTCCACTTACCTTCCGGATTCAGCGGGAAAGCGGGACTGACCAGGGCCAGACGCTCCGGTTCCGTTTTTCCGGCATTTCCGGATACCGGCTCCACGGCGGCGCTCACCATTTTTCCATGGCTGTTTTCAAAATAGAACGCGCCGGAGTCTTCCCGGAGCCCGTTCTTTCCGGCTGCATACCGCACCAGCAAACCGCCTCCCTGCTCCAGTTTTTCATAATCCGCCAGGTTCAGCAGGTATTCATTGTCATCCAGAACCACCGCGCCGTCCTCCGCCAGCGGAACTTTTTCTCCGGACCACGGCTTGCCCTCGGCCAGGGACGCTCCCGCACACATCCCCAGAACACCGGCGAAACAGGTAATAAAAGCAATATTCATCATGATGACGGATAAAAAGGAGCGCGGCGTATACACCCTGGTTTTCTGGCTGTCAAATGGAATGTCTGTTTTTTTCCATCCCGCTGGAACACAATACCATACCCGGGACGATCTGCCCATCTCCCGTAAAAACGGGAAAAAACGGGGCATCGGGACGCTTCATAAAAACCGCCAGCCTTGTAAAAAAATTCCCTGCCGCAGCCCGGTTTCCCCCGGAAGCGCGAAACAAGAAACGGAAAAGGGAATGCGTGCCTCCGCGGCGGAAAAGAGGTCCGGAATCAGGCCATCATGTCCATGTTCGGATCCTTCCAGGCCGGGTCATACCCCTTGGCATAGCTGAACACATGCTTGTGCATGTATTCAAAATACTGCTCCTTCTGCATGGGGGTAAGCCGCTCCCAGATGGCCACATTCAAGGCGCGGCACACCTTCTGCATCATTTTCAAGGTAAGCTGGCGTCCCTGCCGGGCCTTTTGAACCTGCTTGTGGGTAAGCTGTTCCGGGGAAATCTCCACCAGGTCGTGGTTGGTCAGATGCCAGCGCTTCATCAATTCGTCCAAAGGTTGTTCTCCGTGGTTGCGTCCGGTTTCTGTAGCTTCCTCTTCCATGCGCCTTTCTTCGTGCCCTATTTCCGGGAAATAGGCAATACATGATTGCCCCATCAGCACTTTTTTTGCATTTCCAGTTGCCCGGCGTGCTGATACATGGTTCAATCCCGCTCTGTTGCAATAAGATGATTAGCGAGAAAGAGGAATTACTGGAATGGCGCAAGCGCGCCACCGCACAGCCCACGGGACGGGTAGTCCTGGACCTGGAGGCAGACAGCCTGCACCGCTATCAGGAAAAAGATCTGCCTGATCCAGTACGCGGATGAAACGGGCTCCTGCCTGATCGACCCTCTCTCCATTGAAGACATGGGGCCGTTTTACAACTGGCTGAAGGAAACGGAAGTCTGGATGCACGGGGCGGATTATGACATGAGCCTCTTCCAGAACGCCTGGGAAACGCTGCCCGCCATGATCTGGGATACCCAGACGGCGGCGCGCCTGCTGGGCTTCCGCCAGTTCGGGCTGGCCGCCCTGGTGGAACATTTCCACGGCGTTCATGGTCTGCTCCAACGCGGACCTCATCCAGTGGAGCCTGGCCCTTCAGGAACAGCGCACCGTGACTCCTCCGCCCCGCTTCCACTCCCACAGGCGCAGCCGGTTCATGGACGCCCTCCAGAAATTTTACCTGCTGGATGAAGACGACTATCCCTGCCGCCCGCGCATCCAGCGCCGCCAGCATTCCGACCAGTTTGAGGCCAATCTGGCGCGCCTGTGCAAGCTCAGGGATGAAAAGGCTGAAGAACTGGGCATGGAAGGCTCCTTCCTGATTACCCGGGCCTCCCTGGAAGCCATTGCGGAAGACAGGGAAAAAGGCGTCTCCACCCTGCTGAACTGGCAGAAGGAAGCCCTGGGCTTTTAACCGGCCCCGTCTTTCCGGCGCGCTTCCGGCATTTCCCCCTGAACCGGACCTTCCGCGGCAGAAATGCCCCGCCGGCTGCGTCATGACTCAACGGGGGTGATTTGCCGCTTTTCCTCCTCCTGCCCCATCCCTTAGGATAGGGCCCCTCCTCCCCCTGCACCGCTTACCTATTCACCTGACAACATGTACCGTCCCCTCATCATCCTCGGCCTTCTGGGAGCCTTCGCCGCCCAGGGCAGACAGGCAGGAACCGAAATGCTCCGCCCGGACCAGCCGGAACCTCCGGCCCACCTGCTGGCGGACATCAATTTGCTGGGCGGGGATTACGGGGACGAAACGGCCCCCATCCCCAACGATTCCCTTACGCAGGCCCTGACCGGCCTCCACTCCAAAAGCGCACCGCGCGGGACTGGAATTCCTGGTGGAAAACGCCTTTTCCTACAACTCCATCCACCACCCGGCTCCGGACAAGCCCGGCACCCAGCTCTGGTACCTCTGCACGCCCACGCCAATTACCGCCTCATCCAGGCGCCCAGCAACCGGGAAACGTGGCTGAAACTGGAGCTTTCAGGCTCCACTGCGCTGACCGGAAAGACGTGGAGGGGCGGCAACATGAATGACGCCATCGGCCTGACGGGAGACACGCATACGGACATCTTCGGGGGAAAGAATCTTCTTCCTGCCGGAAATAGCGCTCCTGCAAACCTTCAACCGGGGAAAAAGCGCCATCGTCGCGGGCGTGGTGAACCAGACGAATTATTTTGACACCAACAGCTACGCCAATTCCTCCTTCGGCCAGTTCTGCGCCTCCCCTTCGTCAACAACCAGGTGATTCCCATGGCGGATTCCAACTTGGGCGTCATCTTCCAGCACCAGTTCCACGAACAGTGGTACGCCATGCTGGGCGGCAACTTCACCAGCTGCCCCCAGAACGCCTCCCCGCTGAAACACACGGACGGCAAGAATTTCAAACGTCCTGGCGGAACTGGCGTGGGTGCATGGCCGTCAAGCTCACCCCCTTCATGGCCCGCATCAACGAACTGCCGGACGGGGAGGAAAGGAAGAACCTTAATACCGTGGCCGGCATCGCCCTGAATGTGGAGCAGCAGCTTGGCGGCAGCCCGTGGAAGGCCTTCTGCCGCGCGGGCTGGAGCGATTCCACGCGGGACAACTTCTGCGGCGCCGCCGTCCAATGGTCCGGCGGCTTCGTTTGTAGCCAGCCTCTCCAGCACCTGGGCGTCTGCGAGGAGGGGGAAGCCAACCAGTTCGGCATTGCCCTGGCCGTGACCCGCCCGGACGACGGGAGCATGGCGCAAGGCCGTTCCAGAAGCAAAAAGGAAGTGGTGATGGAATGCCACTATAACATTTCCGTGACTCCCTGGTTCCTGATCCAGCCCTCCCTGCTGTGGATTTCCAACCCCGCGGGCCGGGACGACACCGGAAACGCCAGCGTCTTCCGGCTCCAAACCATCCTGACGTTTTAAGAGCCGCCGGAACAGCCGCGGAAGGCTTCCGGCCCCACGGCGGCACGGCAGACTCTCTTTTTCCCCGTTGTTGATTTACCTGGAACAGGGGAGCGTCTTTCTCTACAATGCACGGCTAGTCTCTCCCGTCATGCCCTCCAACCGCCATTCATACACGGTCCTGGCAGCCGCCTGCGCCTGCGTGCTTGCCGTGTGCGCCTTCCTTTTCTGGCAGAACCGGCAGAAGAAAGACAAACTGGCGCGGCAGTACGCGGAACTTTCCATGCCGCCGCCCGCACAGGGCGGCACTCCGGCGCAGCAGAAGGCCCTGCTTGAAATACTCAGCGGGAAACGGGAGGCCGTTTCTCAGGAAAACCTCCTTTCCCCGAAACACGGGACGCCGCTCCCGTGCACCGTAAAAAGACGGAAGGGCCGCCGCCCCGGAGCCGAGAAAAAATCTTTTCCACCGCCGGGGGCATGCTAGGGTGGCAGGCGATGAATCATGCCGATTTAGACCAGTTGCTGATCCTTCAGGAAAAAGATGTGCGGATCTCCAAACTCCGGAAGGAGCTGGCCTCCCTGCCGGAACAGAGAACGCGCCTGCTGCGCCAGATGGAGGCCATCAAGCAGAAGGCCCTGGCCGCCAAGCAGGAAGTCGCGAGCGTTGAGAAGAGCATACGGGACGTGGAAGCCGCCGTTGAAACCAAGCGCGCCTACATCGGCAAGATGAAAACCCTCCAGTCCAACACCCGGAAAAACGAGGAATACCAGATGTGTATTCAGGAGGTGGAGAAGACGGAAGCCGCCATTGACGCCCTGGAAACCTCCGAGCTGGAGCTGATGGAACGCCTGGAAGCCGCGAAAACGGATATGGAGCAGAAAATCCGGCGCGCGCGGGACGCCCAGCGCGAGATGGAGGAAACGCTGGCCCGCTTTGACCGGACGGCGGAAACGGACAAGGAGCTTCTGGACCACTTGAATGCGGAACGCGCGGACCTGGCCGCCGCCGTTCCGGAGGATTCCCTGGAGAAATACGAACGGATGACCAAAAGCAAGGGAGTCCCGGTCATTGTGCCGATGGATGAAAAAGGCCACTGCGGCGGCTGCCACATGGTCATTACGGACAACGCCCGCATGAAGGTGCTGGGCGGCCACGAAACCGTTTACTGCGACAGCTGCCACCGCATCCTCCACTGACGGAGTTTCCAGGCGCGCCGCCGGGCTTATCATGAAATCCAGATCGGAAGAGTTTGAAGAGTGGGGGACGGAAGTCATCTTCGGCCGGGCCAAGGGGTTCCGCGCCTCCATGATGCGCATGGTCCTGCGCGGGGCCTCCTGGCTGTTCAGGCTGGTGGTGCTGGCGCGGCTGTACCTGTTCCACTCCAGCATCGCGAAGCAGGCCAGGCTGGGAACGCTGGTGGTCAGCGTGGGGAACATCACCGTGGGGGGGCACCGGAAAGACTCCGGTGGTGGAACTGCTGGCCCGCACCCTCACCCAGCGCGGCCGCAAGGTAGCCATCCTGACCCGCGGCTACAAGAGCGCGGACCTGGACAAGCCCCAGGAGTGGAAGGACAAGGACGGCCGCCAGCCGGAAAACCTGCCCAAGATCGCCAGCGACGGGGAAACGCGCTACCTGGGCCCCCCTGCATTCCGGAGACGAACCCTTCATGCTTGCCAAGAACCTGGACGGCGTGGCGGTTCTGGTGGACAAGAACCGCATCAAGTCCGGCATCTTCGCCATTGAACACCTGGGGTGCGACACCCTGCTGCTGGACGACGGCATGCAATACCTGAAACTGGCTCATGAACTGGACATCGTGCTGGTGGACTGCGGCGCGCCCTTCGGCACCGGGGCCATGCTCCCGCGCGGCACCCTGCGGGAGCCCAGGGGCAGCCTGGCGCGCGCCAGCTACATCGTTCTGACCAAATGCGGCGGCAAGCCCCAGGATGAGCTGATCGCCGCCATCAGGAAGTACAATCCCGTGGCGGACATCATCGTGAGCGACCACAGCCCCCGGTACCTGGAAAACGTGTTCACGGGGGGAACGGCTTCCCCTGGAGGCCCTTCAGGGGAAATGGGTGGCGTGCCTCAGCGGCATCGCGCGCCCGGAAAGCTTTGAAGATTCCCCTGCGCTCCCTGGGCGCCCACGTGGAAATCTGCCGCAGGTTCCCGGACCACCACTGGTTTGAACAAGCGGAATTGCAGGAGTTCTACGACCGCTGCGCGGACCGGGCCATGGACATGATCGTGACCACGGAGAAGGACGCCGTGCGGCTGGAAAAACCGGAGGAAGACCCGGAGGTTCCCATTTACTTCCTGCGCATTGAGGTGGAGATCTACCAGGGCCGGGAGGCGTGGGAGCGCTGCGTGGACCGCATCTGCGGGAATTTCAGAGCCGCGCCCGCGGGATGAATGGATGCCTTCCTCATCCTTTTGATATGGCTTCCGTTTCCGGAGGTTCTCCGGAAATTCACCTCTTTTATGCAGAGAAGGCCGCTTGACTTGCCCGGAAAATCGTGTGAAACAAGAGGGCAGTATTTTTCCATGAAGGCATTTACCATCACCTCCATTCTGGCTGCCGCGTGCCTACTCCCGGCCCATTCGCTGGCTGAAGCCGCAGCAGAAAACAAGGCCCAGGCCGCCGCTGTCCAACCGGCGGCAGGCATTCCCAAGCAGGATCCCCGGCTTATCAAGGGAAAGCTCCCCAACGGGCTGACCTACTTCATCCGCCCGAACGCGGAGCCCAAGGGCCGGTTCAGCATCCGCCTGCGCGTCAATACGGGTTCCCTGAATGAAACGGACGACATCAGGGCATCTCCCACTTCCTGGAACACATGGTTTTCAACGGAAGCACGCATTTCAAGCGCGGGGAAATGATTCCCGCCATGCAGAAGGAAGGCCTGGGCCTGGGCGGGGACGCGAACGCCTACACCGCCTTTGACGAAACCGTGTACATGATGGACGTGCCCAGCATGAAGGAGTCCACCGTGAACCTGGCCTTCACCATCATGAGGGATTTTGCGGACGGCGCCCTGCTGGAGGAAAGCGCCATTGACGCGGAACGCGGCATCATCACCAGTGAATACAAGGCGCGGGATTCCGCCGGCTACCGGGTCATGAAGGAGGTTTTCTCCATCATGCTTGACGGCACCAGGATCCCCGACCGCTACCCCATCGGCACGCTGGAAGTAATCCGTACCGCGCCGCGGGAAAAATTTGTAAACTACTATCAGACCCATTACGTCCCCAGCCAGATGCAGCTCGTCATCGCCGGGGACATCACGCCGGAACAGGGCAAGGCCTGGGTGGAAAAATACTTCGGCTCCATGAAGAAGGACAATTACTCCTTCCAGACGGACCGGGGCGCGCTCAAGACGGCCACGGAAACCACCGCCCACTGGATCACCAACAAGGAGGCCACCAGCACGGAAGTCAGCGTCAACATCGCCCGTCCCTACGTGAAGAAGCCGGACACGGTCGCCAACCGCAACGAGGACATTCCCTCAACGTGGCTTACGCCATGCTGAACCGCCGTCTGGAAAAGATGGCGAAGAATGCGGACTGCCCCTTCATTTCCGCGGAAGGCGGACGCATGGACGTGATGGAAGCGGCGCAAGTGGACGCCATCCAGACCCAGGCGGACTACAAGAACTGGAAGCCGGCCCTGACCGCCATTGAACAGGAGCTGCGCCGGGCCATCGAATTCGGCTTCAACAAGGAGGAACTGGCGGAAGCCCGCAGCAACATCACTGCCGCCGCGGAAAACGCCATCAAATCCTGGCCCACCGTCAAGTCGGAAGACGTGGCCTCCGCCATCGCCCAGAGCGCCGCGCAGGACAAGGTCTTCACCACGCCGCAGGAAGACTGGGCCATCTCCAGGGAAGTCGTGGAAAACCTGACGCCCGAACAATGCCAGGCCGCTCTGAAGGAAGCCTGGACCGGAGCCTTCCCCCGCGTGATCGTCACCTCCAACAAGGAAAACGCCCAGGGAAGCGCTGAAATCATGAAGACGTACCAGGACGCCCGGGCCTCCAAGGTGGAGCCCTACCAGGCGGACAGCCGGAAGGACTTCTCCTACAAATTCGGGGAACCCGGCAAGGTGGCGGCCCGCGCGGAAGCCGCTGACCTGGGAGTCACCCAGCTCACCCTTTCCAACGGCGTGCGCGTCAACCTGAAGCCCACGGAGTTCGACAAGGATTCCATCAACATCACCTTTGCCGTGGACGGCGGGGAACTGAGCAGGCCGGAAAAAGCCTCCGGGCTGGAACTCTTTGCGGGCGCCGTGATGAACGGCGGCGGCTTGAAGGACCACTCCAACGACGAACTGGCCGCCATCATGGCAGGCAAGAAAGTCGGCGTGGGCTTCTCCATGACGGACCGCTCCTTCCTGCTCTCCGGAAATACCAGCAAGGAAGACCTGGAAACGCAGCTCCAGCTCCAGACGGCCTACCTGATGTACCCCGGCTACCGCCAGGACGGCGTCACCCTGCTCCGCCGCGCCATCCCCATGCTTTACAACAAGCTGAACCATGAGGTTCAGGGAGCCATGAAGATGCAGGTGCCCGCCATCCTGTACAAGAACAATCCCCGCTTCACCTTCCCCGCGCAGGAACAACTGGCTTCCTATGAGGTCAAGGACGTGCAGGACTGGGTGGACGCCCCCCTGAAGAACAATTACATGGAAGTGACCGTCACGGGGGACTTCAAGACGGAAGACATCATTCCCCTGCTGGAACGCACCGTAGGCGCGGTGCCCAAACGTGCGGACGCCCCTGCGAAGCTGGATGAAAAACTGCGCCACCCTGCCATGGCGGACTTCAACTTCTCCAAGGACCTGACCTATGATTCCTCCATTGACAAGACGCTGGTCTGCCTCTTCTGGAAAACGCCCGGCGGAGAAGACAAGAAGCTGGCCCGCAGGCTGAACATGCTCAAGGCCGTCTTCTATGACCGCGTGTTCAAGGGCCTGCGCGAAGACATGGGGAAACCTACTCCCCCCTCCACCGGGCTCAACATCAGTGAAACCTACCCGGACGACGGCTACATCATCACCCTCAGCTCCGGCGTGATGCGCAACAAGGATGCCGTGCGGAATGCGATTGCCAGGATTGCGGACGACCTCGGCAAGGGGAACGTCACCCAGGAGGAACTGGACCGCGCCCGCAACCCCATTCTCAACTCCATGGACCGCGCCCAGCGCGACAACGGCTACTGGACCTCCGTGCTGAGGGATTCCCAGGCCAAACCGGAACGGCTGGCCCAGCAGAGGGAAAGCATTCCGGACGTGAAAGCCATCACCGTGGAAGGTCAACAAGCTTGCCAAAGACATCTTCGGCAAGGGAGAACATCTCAACCTGAACATCCTGCCGGACCATCCGGCCGCGGAAGCTCCGCCTGCTGAAAAGCAGGCGGACAAACCCGATGCCACCCAGGCCGCCGTCTCCACGGCGGCTTTTTGCATTCACGCCACTGCCGTGAAAACCATAAAAAAGACTCCGGCAAGAATGACTACGCCATCATCATCTCCGAGGAAACCGCCGCCATGCCGGAATGGAAGGCCGTGGCGGACAAGCTGGCTGAAAAGCACGGAGGCTCCATCGTCACCGTGAAGGACTCCATGTTCGCCAAGCTGGACACGCTCAAGAAAATGGCTCCCCGCTTCATGGCCGTGGTCGCGCGACCGGAAGAAATAGACCGGGTGCTGGTCAATGACCTGCACCGCCTGACCCGCCGCCTGGACGACGACCCGTACGGGGACTGCATCTGGGGCATCGTCACGGGCTACACCCCGCAGGACGCCATGAGGATAGCCTCTGAAACGCAGCCGCTCGTGATCAGCCGCTCCATGGGAACCACCAACGTGGACGCCTCCCGTTTCACCGACAGCATGAGCATCACGGACTGGCAGCCCTTCCAGTACCTGGAACAGCACAATTCCAAGGGCAAGGTAACGCCCGCTTTTTACGTGAAGGGCCTGAAGGAACAGGACCGCGGGGATGAAACCACGCTGGGCGTGACGCCCAAGCTCGTGGAATACTGGGAACTTTACGCTCCCCAGCTCTTTGTGACGGCCTCCCACGCCACCCAGTTCAATCTGGAAATGCCTTTCGGCAAGGGGATCATCGTCTCCGGCAATAACCGGTTCCACGTGCTGGACAAAAAGCAGTTCAAAGGAATTCACCACCTTCCTGCGCGGCGCGATCTTCAACGGGAAGGAGGACGACCTGCTCTCCTTCCTTGAGAGAATCAAGGCTCCGGCGATTGAAATCAAGCCGGTCCCGGCCGTCTGGGTGGCGGCGGGGAACTGCCTGATAGGAGACACTAAAAAAACGAAGAACTCCATGGCCGTCACGGCCCTGAGCCACTACGGCTTCAACCAGCTTGTGGGTTATACCGTCCCCTCCTGGTACGGCAAGGGCGGCTGGGGGACGCTGGGCCTCCTGTTCAGCAACCATGACGCCTCCAGCCATCGCGGCGGCCTTCTTCACGGGTGTGCTGATGTTCCTGATCATCGGCATCTCCATGCGCTTCATCATGAGCCTTAAATCCGACGGCACCCTGAACTATGAAACCCTCAAGGGCATGCACGGCACCGTTTACATCAGCATTCCCGGCAGGCTTGAACGCGGCGGACAGGTGACGATCGCCCACCCCAGCCAGCTTCTGTACCTCCCCGCCATTCAGGAAGGGGGAGCAATCCCCCCCCGCAGGAACCCCGGTGGAAGTAGTCGCCGTCACGGCAGGCGTCGTCACCGTCAAACCTCTTCACTAACCAATAAACCCAACCATACACCCCCATCCAAATACCATGGACCAAATCATCCCTATCGCCATTCTGGTTCTCTTCATCATCCTGACCGCCTCCTGGCTGTTCAGCCGCTACCGCATGTGCCCGCCGGACAAAATCCTCATCGTCTTCGGCAAGGTGGGCACCGGGCAGCCCGCCAAATGCTACCACGGCGGCTCCACCTTCGTGCTTCCGGTCCTCCAGTCCTACAGCTACCTGGACCTGAACCCCATCAACATTGACGTGCCCCTCCAGGGCGCCCTCTCCTCCCAGAACATCCGCGTGGACGTCCCCTCCTCCTTCATCGTGGGCATCTCCACCCTGCCGGAAATCATGCAGAACGCCGCCGCGCGCCTGCTGGGCCGCTCCCGGGAGGAAATCCGCAACCTGGCTGCGGAAATCATCATGGGCCAGATGCGCGTGGTGATCGCCTCCATGACCATTGAGGAAATCAACTCCGACCGCGAAAAACTCATCAAGGGCATTACGGAAGGCGTGGACGTGGAGCTGCACAAGGTGGGCCTCCACCTCATTAACGCCAATATCACGGACATTCAGGACGCCTCCGGCTACATCAGCGCCCTGGGCAAGGAAGCAGCCGCGCGCGCCATCAATGACGCCACCATCAAGGTGGCGGAAGAAACGCGCCGCGGGGAAATCGGCAAGGCGGAAGCGGAAAAGGACCAGACCGTCCAGGTGGCGAACGCCCGCGCCATTGCCATTGAGGGCCAGAACGAAGCCCAGATCAAGATTGCGGAATCCGCCGCCAAGCTGCAGGTGAAGCAGGCGGAAGCCAAGAAGCTGGCGGAAGTGGCCCAGAAGGTGCAGGAAGCCAAGACCCTGGAAGAAGCCTACGAGGCGGAAAAGGAAGCTGAAATAAAGCGCGCCGAACGCGAACGCGCCACGCAGGAGGCCAACATCCTGGTGACGGCCCGCATTGAAAAGAGCCAGCGCGAAGTGCAGGCCCAGGCCACGGCGGAAGTGCTCAAGCTGGAACAGGAAGGCAAGGCGCAGGCCCTGCTCATCCAGCGCAGGGCGGAAGCGGAAGCCATCCGGCAACTGGCGGAAGGCGAAGCCCAGGCCACCCTTCTGAAGAAAAAGGCGGAAGGGGAAGGCATGGAAATGGTGGGCCGCGGTGAAGCCGCCGCCATTGAAGCCGTCCTGGAAGGCAAGGCCCGCGGCTTCCAGCAGATCGTACAGGCGGCAGGCTCGTCCGACGCCGCTTCCAGCCTCCTGATTACCGAACAGCTCACCAAGATCGTGGAACTCCAGTCCGGCGCCATCAAGGGCCTGAATTGACAAGGTAGTCGTCATGGGCAACGGAGGGGATTCCTCCGTGGGCGGATTCGTGCAGAATCTGGTGAAAGACACCCTGCCTCTCCACGAGCTCGGCAAGAGCGTGGGGCTGGAACTGCCCTCCTTCCTGGGAAAATCCACGGAAGAGAAAAAGGCCCCTGCTGCAGCCGCTCCCGCAGCCGCCACCCAGGCGGCCACGACTGCAACCACCGTTAAACTGAACTGATCCGCAGATGAATATGGAAGCCGTCATGGGCGTTTTGCTCGGCATCGGGCTGGGAGCGGCCTGCGGCTTCCGCATCTTTGTGCCTCTGCTGGTAGCCGCCATCGCCATCCGGGGAGGCTTCCTGACGGTGACGCCGGGAATCTGCATGGCTGGGCGGCACGGCCGCGCTGGTCACCCTCTCCGTAGCCACGCTGCTGGAAATAGCGGCGTACTACATCCCGGTCATCGACCACACGCTGGACATGCTGGGAGCTCCCGCCGCCATCGTTGCGGGAACCATCCTGGCCGCCGGCTTCATCGGCAGCATGGACCCCATGCTTAAATGGGGGCTGGCCGCCATTGCCGGAGGCGGAGCGGCAGGCATCATCCACGGAGGCATGGCCGCCATCCGGGGAGCGGCCTCCGCCGCTACGGGCGGACTGGGCAACTCCGTCGTCACCACGGCGGAAACGGCTTCCGCCTCCATCGTCGCCGTGCTGGCCTGCGTTCTTCCCGTCGCGGCCGTTCTGCTGACCGCCGCGGCCATTTACTTCCTGGTGCGCACGGGGCTGGCGCTGAAAAGGAAACTGCGCCGTTCGCCAGGCAGTCCGGAGGGAGAAATCTAGCCAAGGGGAAAAGCCCCCTTCTCCCGGCAGCCGTCCACGCAGCGATTCCCCCCGTGAATGAAGGCCCCGCGGCCTTCATCAATAAACCGCCGCCAGGTCCCCGGCGAAGATTTTTTACATAACTTCCGAATCCGGGCACGGCACAGCCACTTTCTTCCCCGCCGGAAAGCCCCATGCCCGGAAAAAAGAGGCGTTCCGGAAAGCATCCGGCTCATTGACAAGGAACCGGAAGCAGGGTAGGATGCGGCTTTCAACCTCTCTTCCACCGATGAATACCAAACTCGCCCTTCTGACGCTCGCCGCCGCCCTCGGCCTTGCCTCCTGCAACACCATCAGCGGAATCGGAAAAGACGTGGAAGCCATGGGCAGCAAAATTGACAACGCCTCCCAGGCCACCAGGGAGTCCATGCAGTAAAGCGGAAGAAGCATCCGTCCACCAGCCTGGAGCCTCTTTTTAATTCAAAAGAGGCAAAGATTTAAAGTTTCCCCCATCGTTTCATGGATGGCGGTTCCCCATGGAGTGCTCTGCCGCCCGCGGATTACAAATCCGTTACAGATTAACATGGAATGGTCCCGATGCCTTATGAAGCGCCGCAAGCCCTTGGGTCATCCGTATTTAACCCGAGCGGCAGCGAATCCTTTTCCCTGAAAATCAGTGCGTCCTGGCAGGACACGTATATTTCAACGGCCGCAAAGGCTTGCGGCGTTCCAGGGGCCGGCTTCCTCATTCCGGAAGGCTTCCTACACGGAAACGGTCTCCCATGGTGCAACGGTCAGGCAGCATAAGTTCCTTGGTATGAAAATCGGCCCTTGACCCCGGATTTGTAATCCGGCATATTCCCGCGGGCTTGGAAGTTTCCCTTTCCAGCTCTAATTCACATCGCATTCATATGAAGAAAACTCTGATCCTGCTTTCCTCCCTGCTGGCTTTTTCCTGCATGAGGCGCAGGCCGCTATTTATACATGGGCTCCCATTGACGGTTCTACCGACTGGAGCCAGGCATCCAACTGGCAGACGGAAAGCGGCCCCAGCGGCAATGTTCCGCTGGTCAATCCCAACTGGGGCACGGTCAACGTATCCGGCAACCATACCGTGGTATGCGGACCCGGCACCACCGTGGAAGGATGGACCTCCACCATCAATGTTTCCAACGGAGCCAATGTGTCCCTTCAGAATTTCACCAAATTCCAGCGCACGACCGTCTCCGTGGGTGAAGGCTCCACGCTGACCGTCGGCAAAACGAGCGGTTCCATCGTAGCCAACTGCGACCAGAACATGAACTGGACGGTATACGGCACGCTGAACCTCACCGCCGCACTCACCTGGAACGCCAACAGCAACAACTTGTTCGTGGACCTGGGCACGACCGGCATCCTGAATCTTACGAACCAGACCGATCTGGGCCGTTTCGCCTTCTCCGCCTCCCTGGGCGACCTGATTACGGAAGGAACTACATTTGAGCTCGTGACGCGTGAACTCGTCAACGGAGTGGGAAGCGCCGCAACCAGCAACACGACCATCACGGGCGGAACGCAGAGCGACGACATCGCCGCCGAGGCACTTACCGCTGAAAACGTAGGCAAGTACCAGGTGTTCACGAAGGACGGCAAGATTTACGTCTCCTACATCAACGGCGTGCCGGAACCGGCCACTGTCTCCCTGAGCCTTCTGGGCCTGGCGGCCCTGATGCTGCGCCGCCGCCGTTAAAAACGGAAGGTTAATTTCTTTTCAAAGGGCATGCCGGACATACGGCATGCCCTTTTTATTGCTTCCGTCACACATCGTAAAAAAACCTTTTTACAGGGAGCGGGAACATTCCGTGGGGCCGGAAAACCGGAGGCTGGAAAGAAGGCGTCACGCCCATCAAAGAAAACCGCTTCATCCATCCGGATGAAGCGGTTTTCGTCCATGGTCACACACAGTCTTTGGTGGAGCGGGCGGCGGAATTAATGTCACTGCCGACGGCTTCCACGTCCTTGCCTACTCCGCCGATCGTATGGCAGGAAACACACCCAAGAAGGGTGGCGATACTCAGAATAATCAATTTGCTTTTCATCGTTTTATTGGAAGAGTTCCGAGTGGTCAGACTCCATTTCTCCGGACTCCGTTCAAAGAACCCTTCATGATGCATGACGCCGTCTCCATCATCTCCGCCGGCTGGGACCCGGGCACGGACTCCGTCATCCGCACCCTGATGCTGGCGATGGCTCCCAAAGGCATTACGTACACCAACTTCGGTCCCGGCATGAGCATGGGCCACAGCGTAGTCGCCCGCTCCAAGGAAGGAGTGGCGGACGCCCTTTCCCTCACCATTCCCACCGGTTCCGGCGTGCACCGCCGCATGGTTTACGTGGTGCTGAAGGAAGGAGCCAAGTTCTCCGACGTGGAGTTCGCCATCAAGTCCGATTCCTATTTCAGCCATGACGACACCCGCGTGCAGCAGGTGCCCGACATCGACGCGCTGAAGGACATGGGCCACGGCGTGCTGATGGAACGCAAGGGCGTTTCCGGCTCCACGCAGAACCAGATGTTCACGTTTGAAATGCGCATCAATAATCCGGCCCTGACCGCCCAGGTCATGGTGGCTTGCGCCCGAGCCAGCATGAAACTGGCCTCCGGCTGCTACACGCTGCCGGAAATCGCCCCGATGGACTTCCTGCCGGGCGACCGCGAAGAGTTGATTGCCCAGCTCGTCTAGAGCGTTCCGGCACGTCTTTCCCGGACGCGCGGCAACAGGGGCAACCGTTCCCCTTTCCTTCCGCACCTTTTCCCATCCTCCGGCCCCCGGCCGGAGGATTTTTATTGTTCCACAACCACCAGCCTGCCATCCACGGCATTCACCCGGGCCGGGGTGTGGGTCCGTTCCGTCCAGTCCCACGCGCGTGCCATGTCCGCCCAAAAAGCGGCGTGGGGAGAATTCTTTTCCTTCAATAAACGCGCCGGAGTGGGCACGAAGGGATAAATCTGCACGGGAACGCGCTGCTGCCCATGAATCAGGGCCTGTTCCACCATGGTGTAAATTTCCTCAATCCCCGGATCGGTCATCGCCAGGCAGCCAATGGAAACGTCCCGGCCATGCACCATGATGAAGCTTCCCGTCCGGTTCAGGGAGCGGTCATAGGCATTCGGATAGCCGATGTTGAAAGCCAGATGGTAGTTGCTGCGGGGATTCAGGCCGAACGGCTCCACTTCGTAAAAACCCTCCGGGGTCTGCTTGTCCCCCTCCTTTTCCTTGGGCCCCAGCTTTCCGGACCACGCGGCAATGGGATAACGCTTGGCAAGCACGTAGCGTTCCGCCTTATCCGGCTTCACCCACAGTTCCAGCACGGAGTCTTCCTTCACGGCACGCAGGAATACAGGATCCCCCACCTTGGCCCCGCAGAGGTCCAGGAAGGAATTCAGCACGGGCGTTACCCGTTCCCGCGCGGCATCGGCACGGTTGACGGAATCCTCGGCACACGCCATTTTAAGAGTCACCACCACGGAGGCCAGCAGAACCAATCCCAGCCCGACCAGCAACACGCTTTTCTTCATAAATCATGTATAATGGCGGCATTCGTTTTGACAAGGACAAAACCCGCCGCCCTTTGCCGGAAGTGAAAAGAACGTCGGGAACGGCCTGCCCCTCCACTCCGGGAACAATAACCTTTCCGCTGAAAAGACGCCGGCATGGAAGGCCAGTTCCCCGTTCTTCCGGGGAAAGGATGGACAGGTGCCGTACTCCATCATGCGCAGGACCGCCATGGAAATAGACCACCTTCTCCCCATCACCACACGGCAGGAATTAAGAACGTGGCTGGAACAGAACCACCGTTCCTCCTCCTGCTGCTGGGTTCTCACGACGAGAAAGCCTTCCCCCATGCCATTCCTTACCTGGACGCCGTGGAAGGAGCCCTGTGCTTCGGCTGGATTGACAGCACCCGCAAGAAGACAGCCTCCGGTTTTCTGGCCCAGCGCCTCACCCCACGTTCCAGGAAAAGCAAATGGTCCGAGCTGAACAAGGAACGCGTACGCCGCCTGACCAGGCTGGGGCTGATGACCCCCCTATGGAGAAAAATGCCTGCCGGAAATGGACCCGGAGGCGTTCCGGATTGATCCGGATATTTTAGAAGCCCTTCAGAAGGACCCGCGCGTTTATTCCAACTTCCTGGCCTTTCCCCGCCTGTACCGCCACGTGCGCCTGGATACCATCCAGATTAAGAAAAACCAGCCGGAGCTGTTCCATAGCCGCCTGGAAAAGTTCCTGAAGAATACCCGGGAAAACAGGATGTTTGGAGAATGGCATGACGGAGGCCGGCTGCTGGAAGAGTGAAAACGGAGCTTCCCGTATTTTCCCAACAGACGCCGCATGCCGATGCGGCAACTAAACGAAAACGCGGCTGTAAGCCGCGCTCCTTGCAAACAGGGCCGTTCCGGACAATGCCGGAACGGCCCTGCGGGTCCGGGAGAGCAGAGCGTCTCCGCTCCACTCTCCACTCTCAAACTTCAACTCTCCTTAGAAGTCATACCGGTAGCCGATACTTCCGTTCACCGAGTTCGCTCCGTCCCGGAAGTCGGCATTGCCGTCCACGAAGATCGTTCCCTGCGTTCCTACCGGCACGCTCAGCCCTGCTCCGATTTGCAGCGCCGTCATTCCCACCTTCGCTCCTCTGACTCTCTGCGTGAAGCCGGGGTTGCCCAGCAGCGCCACATTGGCTTCTCCGCGGCGGTCTCCCATGTCCTGGGCCGCGTTCACCCGGAACTCAGCCAGCGCTCTCGCCCGAAGATGTTGCTGCCTACAAGGCCCATCCACCGGCCGCCCAGCGCAACCGTTCCCGTCGTCAACTCCTGTTTGGCGACGTTCAGGGCCCATGTTGCCGGCTCCCGTTTCCGTGTAGCCGTCCATTCTCGTGGTTACTACCGAGGCGTTGACCAGGGGCTGCAGGATGCTGCTCTTGTCTTCATTGAGGTACACGTCGTAGGTCAGTTCATACATCGCTCCAAAGCCCCACCCGTTGGTGTTGCCCTGCGTCCTGTAGCTGCCCGCTCCGTAGTTGACCGTGCGGTTGAGCTTGGCGTCGTTCCACCCCCCCCGTCAGGATGAGCGTGTGCGCCCAGCGCTTGCTCTGGTAGCGGCCGAAGAGGTTGGCGTAGTAGCTGTCCAGGTGACCGTCCGCAGAGTCCGCCGCGCTGGCCGTCAGGTCGCCGTAGTTGGCCGTGAAGGCCGCTCCCATGGTGAAGTGGTCGCTGAGGTCAACGTCCATGCCCACGGTGCCGCCCCAGGTGGTGAGCTGGTAGCCGCTTTCATCCCCCCCCTGGTGTCCAGCTTGGCATAAGAGCCCGTGCCCTGCATCCACATGTGGAAGTAGGGGAGGTCCGCATTGACGTAGGCGGGGTTCACGCCCATCTGGTTGGTGCGGTTGCGTATCCAGTTCATCTGGTCGCGCAGGGCGTCCTGCTGGGCGATGCCCAGGCTGGTGACCGTGCTGCCCGCGGCGGCGGTTGGGAACGCCTGGCGGCGGAGGGATTGTTAACCATGTCGTCATTGAGGGCGGCCACGAAGTCCGTAACGGCCTGGTCCACGGAACCGTGCCTGGCGGCTTCCCAAATCAGATTGGCGCCCGCCATGGAGTTGGCCGTGTCAGCGACGCCGGCATAAATATTGTCCGTTTGTTCCTCCGCTTTCAGAACGACCTTGTCCCCTTCCTGCACCAGATGGGCATTCTTGTAATAGGTGAGGAAAAGACCGCCTACCGTCAGCGTATTTTCTCCCAGGTCAATCGTTCCGGCTCCGGTGAGCTCCATCAGCGTGAGTTCCATCGGATTGCCCGATTTCCAGGTGATGTTGACGCCCGGAATTGACGTGACGTGGAAGGCGGCTCCGTTTTCAATGACAATGTCTCCGGAAGCCTTGATGAAGCTGGCGGTCATGTCGGCATCGGTATTCAGGGTGAAGGTGGTGGTGGAACCGCTGCCGAAGGTGGCGTTTTCCACGCTCAGGGTGGTGTTGACCGCCGTCAGGGCGTTGTCGCTGGCCTGGATGGCCAGCTTGCCGTTGTTCACCAGATTACCGTAGCTGAGATGGGCGCCGTCTACATCCGCCTTGCCCTGGAGAACCAGGTTTCCTCCGCTGACCGTCAGATCGGTATCCGCGCCGGAGCTGCGCAGGACTTGGGTGCCTGCGCCGGAAACATCCAGTGTTCCGGCCCCCAGCGTTCCATCATACGTATGCGTTTGGCCGGAAGCCGCCTGAATATGCAGGGTCTGCCCGTTCAGCTCCAGGTCTCCGGCGCCGTTCAGGCCACCGGCAGAGCCGTCCGCCGCCAGGCTCAGGGAGCCGTCCAGGTCCAGCACCACGCCGGAAAGCGCGCTGTCCGCCGCCAGTCCCAGGGAAGCGCCTTCCGCAATGTTCAGCGTACCTGTTCCGCCGATTTCCGTGCGGGAAAGGCCATCGGTAGCTCCCGTCAGCGTCAATGTTCCGGAAGAACCGATATCCAGCTTTCCGCCGTTGGCGCCGGACGCCAGCGTCTGGGCCGTCGTGTGGCCTCCCATGCCGATTACCGGAAGGGAGCCCGCGTCCGTGGAATCAAGGCGCAGGGCTTCCACATTGGCCGTGCCGTTAAGCTGAAGCGTTCCCTGTTCCGCAATGATGTCTCCGGCCAGCGTCACATTCCCGGACAGGGTGAGCTTGTTGGCTCCCGTCTTGACCAGGTCCGTATTGGCCGCGGCACCGTCCAAGCCGCTGATGTTCCCGGCAAAAACGGTGTCCACTCCCGTTCCTTCATGGAAAAGGTTGTTCTGCAATTCGATGCTGCCCTTGTTGTCCGCCGTGTTGGTGACAATGAGGTTGCCCGTTCCCGTCTGGCCCGGATTGGTTCCCGGCGCGGTCAGGTTCTTGATCACCATGGAGCCGTCCGACTGGACGTAAAGGTCCTGGTCCACGATCACGGCCTGGTAGAAGTTGAGGGACTGGTTCGTAACCGGATTGTCCGCACTGCCCGTGCCGTCCACGGAGGAGACGTAAACCAGGTCCGTATCACCGGAGAGGACGATGCTGCCCCCGTTGACGTCTACAATGCCGAAGCCCAGCGCGGCAAAAAGCGGATTGGCCGCAATGTGGCCCTTGAGCGTTTCAAGGTCCTGCGCAAAGCCGCCGTTCGTCAGCAGGATTTCCAGATTGCCGCCCGCCGTTTTCATGGCATCCATGACGCTGGTGAGGTCCAGGGTGAGGGTGGAGCCGTCTCCAAAGGAGATGCAAACTGAATCAGGGAATCCGTCCCCGTGAAGGGGTCTCCGGAAATGTTCCCCGCACCTACCGCAAGGCTGCTGCCCGTGCCGGTCACGGTCCAGGTGGAACCCTGCTTGAGCCCGGTGAGCTGCGTCCCGGCAGTGGCGGTGACGACCGTTCCCAGCCCGGCGGCATCCAGGCCGCCCAGGGCGATATTGCCGGAACCGGCAACCGCATTGACATGGACCTTGTTCGCAGCCGTTCCCGCATAGTTCCCGGCGTTCGCCAGCGAACCGGATTGAATGAGGATGTTGGTAGTGGCCGCCGCGTCGGAAAGGTCCAGCGTACCCTTGGCCAGCGTGAGCGTTCCCCGTCAGGCCGTTGGCGCGGTCTCCCACCGCAAAGGTGCCCGTGGTGTTGACGGTGAGGCTCCCCTCCGGTGACAGTTCCGGCCCAGGCGGCGTTATCCCCGGTCCCGTCGCCCAGCTGGACGGAGGAGTTCCGGGCAATCTTCAATTCCCCTGTGGACGTGTTCGCCCCGGTAAGAACCAGTTTGTCGCCGCCCTGGACGTCCAGAGCCGCCGTATCAATCACATTGCCGGTATAAAGCAGGTCACTGCCCGTGCCTGTGTAGTTGACGCGGTAGGTTCCGGCCCCTCCCATAGAAACGGCCTTGATGAATTCGCCCGTTCCCAGCGTGGCGGCCGCACCGCCGTTGCCAAAGGCAAGAACCACATTCCCCTGCCCGGAGTGCATGGTTCCCACAAAACCGGTGAGGTTTCCGGTGAAGATGGTGGTCAGCGTCGGGTTGCCTGCAGCCGTCGTTCCCAGGTTGGCCCCGGCGTCACTCGTCAAGTCGCCCCCGAACGTCACGGTCTGGTTGGAATTGCCGTTCAGCCAGCTTCCCGCCGCCCTCACATGAATGTCGGCATTGACGGAATTGGTGGAATCACTGACAAAAAAGCCGCGTCCGTCCAGCTCCAGGCTGGCGCTGCCAAAGGCGGCCGCATTCGCAAAGGCCACTTCATTCCACGCGGCGTTGGTGCCGTTGCCCACCAACTTGAACGTGCCCGTAAAACCGCTGTTGTCTCCGCTGATGGAATAACGGCCTCCTCCGGGGAATCCTCCTCCCTCCTTGTGCCCCAGCACCAGGGAACCGGCCCCGGAAATGCGGCCGGACAGCGTATCCGTCATGGAGCTGGCATGGGCGCGGTTGTCCCTGATTTGAAGAGTGGCATCCTGCGCGATGGAGATGTTTCCGCTCCAGGTCCGGGTGGCGCTGTTGGCCCCGATATCATAGAAAAGCGTGCCGCCGCTGACGGTGATGGCGCCGGTGAAGGCGCCTCCCAGGGTCGTGTTAACGGTCAGCAGGCCGTCCCCGAGCTTGACGATGTCCTTGTTCCCCAGTTCCTGGGTATAGGTGGCCCACGCAATATTATTGCCGTTCGTATTCACCTGGATGGCCCTGGTACTGGCGGCGGCGTCAATGAGGCCGGAAATATCCTGCGTGGCCCCCGTGCCGTACGTGAAAATGCCACCTGCAAAAATGAGCTTGTTGGTCGCTACCAGCCCCAGCGTTCCTTCCGTCGTTCCCGCCGTGTTCAGCACCAGTTCCCCTCCGTTCAGCGTCACCGTGCCGGTGCCCAGGCCCTGGACGGCATTCAGGTTGAGGGTGCCGGCCATGATGGTCGTGCCGCCGGAGAACGTATTGGTCCCGGTATTTTCAATGGTCATCTCCCCTTCCCCCGTTTAACGAGGGACATCGGATTCGCGCCGTCTACAAGGGCTCCCGTGCCCGTGAACGTATAGGCCGTTTCCCCATTGTTGACCGTAAGGCGGGCGGAGGAAACATCCCCGTCAATAGTGACGGCGGAGAGGGCCACGCCTGCCAAGTCTTCAAAGTTGGCGGATTTGGCGGCATCATAAACGACCGCCGTCCCATCCTTGTCCAGCCAGATGGCTGCGCCTCCCGCTGCCGTCCACGTACCCGCGGCTCCTCCGTTCCAGTTGAGGGCTTCACCCAGCGCCTTGACGCGCAGGTAAAGGGTGTTTCCGGACAGTTCCAGGGCATAAGTGTAATCGCCGGAAAGACCGCTGGGATCAAAGGAAAAGTTGCTGGCCGTCAGCGTGCCGAAGCTGTCTGCCGTAATCAGCTTGTAGTCGTTTTCCATCGTCTGGTCCACCCCGCTGATCGTCAGGGTCAGCGTACCTTCCGAATTGAAGGAAAGCGTGCCGCCGGACTGGATGATGGAAGCGCTGGAGGAATTCAGCCCCGTCAGGTCCAGCGTCAGGCCGGAAGCCGGGGAAAGAGCCATATCACCCGCAGAGGTAAGACGGGCCCCGGCTCCCATCGTGATGGAATTGCCGAAGGCCACTCCGCCGGCGAGCCCGAAGCTGAGTTCTCCCCCGGAAACCGTCAGGGCGTTCGCAAACCCGGCGGAGGAACTGAGCGTAAGCTTGCCCGTGCCGCTCTTGGTGAAGGCGCTCCGCCCATCCAGAACCGTGGCATTGGCAATGATTGCATCCGTGCCCGCTCCGGCGGATATCTCGTCAAACCCGGTAACGGTCGCGTTGGCGAACATGTCCGCTTTCGTCACGCCGTTCAGGTTCAGCACGCTTTTGGTGACCACATCCCCGCGCCCCTGGCCGGAAAGAGTTGTCGTCCCGGTGAAGACGGCGTCATTACCCGTAATGGTCACGTTGGCCAGCGCCGTGGTCAGGGAAGTGCCGTTGACCTTCTGGCCGCCCGCATAAATGGCGGCATTGTTGAACGTGCCTCCGCTGATGGAAAGGTTGGCTTCCCCGATCGTCAATGCGGAACTGGTGTTGTTGCGTTCCACATACGTGCCCAGGGATATTTGCGCTCCGTCAAATGTACCCCCTGTAATCGTGATATTGGTGGAACCAATATTTCCGGTAAGGGCAGCCGTAGCGGTTCCATTAATGTAAGGAACCGCCCCAGATCTGGCCTGTATACGTCCCGGACTTGAAGGTCAGGTTGGTGGAACCTGTGATATGAAAAAGTAGCTCCCGTGATAGTCGTCGTCACTCCCCTGCGCAAACAAACTTTGCGCAAAGGATCCTCCCGTGATTTCCATGGAAGCGGACGAATTGGCTGCAATATTTGCTGCGGAACCTGCTGCGGTCGCATCGGACAAGCCATACACATTCGCATTATACTGGCCTCCCCCGCAATTCTCAATTTGGCCGTATACGCATTCGTTCCGTCTCCCAACTGGACGAGGCCTCTTCCCAGAAGGGCCACGGAGCCGTTAAAAGTCCCTCCGTCCAGATTCAGGGCAACGTTCCCGAGAATGGTTGATTTTTGACCCGCACCACGTGTCGTTCCGCCGTTACCAGTTGCGCGAAGGTTCCGCCGTCAATGGTGAATGTGACGTCTCCCGTATGGCGGAAGGATTCCTGCCCCAGCCCTATGCACCACCTGGCGTCAGGCGAGCTAACCGAAGTTCCGGCCCATAACGCATCCGTCTTGTTGCCATCCCCCACCAGGCAGAA